>WNFV01010663.1_pt1 | contig 19437 bp, 17 predicted proteins | sample 5400101 | NCBI WGS metagenome assembly WNFV01 (sample SAMN13153361, study PRJNA577476) | soil metagenome | isolation source: 115 cm soil or saprolite under grassland replicate 1 | place: USA:California | collected 2016-06-15 | reverse complement strand
TAATGATATCGCCATCTAGCAGGCCGATCGTCTGGCCAGCTCGCACGGCGACATGATCGACCGACGCATCGCGCACAGCAGTGGTGATCTCGGCAGTCTGGATCTGCTGCATGGCGGCAGTCATCGCGCGCAAATTGTCGGCCACGCCGGCCTGGTAGCTGAAGCCCAGCAGCGCGGCCAGCCCCTGTGGCGCCGTCCGCGTTGGCAGCACCTCGACATGTTTATCGCTCAGGCCGGCCGCCTGGCGCGCGGCCATAATCACATTGCTGTTGTTCGGCAGCACAATCACATCATGCTGCGGCAGCCGCGCGACCGCCGCCAGCAGATCCTCGGTGCTGGGGTTCATCGTCTGCCCACCGCCAACGATCTCGCCGGCGTGCAAGCTACGAAAGATCTCGGCGAACCCCGCGCCCGGCGCGACGGCGACGATGCCGATCTCCGTGGCGAGTGACGGGTGACGGGTGACGGGTGACGAGTGACTAGACTCGCCATCCGTCACTCGTAACTTGTCACTTTTCTGGTGCAGCTGCTGGCGCTGAACATCCATGTTGGCGATCTCGATCTGCTCGAGCGCGCCGAACGTCATCGCGTAGTTGAGCGCGTCGCCCGGCCGCAGGACGTGGATATGCGCTTTAATCAGTCGCTGATCGCCAACGATCACCGCCGAGTGGCCCATCTCCGCCAGTGTCACGCGGATCGCATCGTAGGGCATGCGCTCGCCGCGTAGGATGAAATTCGTGCAGTAGCCAAAATCATCCGCGCCATGGATATCCTCGAACGACATCGCCGCTGGTGGCGTGACCGCGTGGTACTCGATCGACTCGCCGCGCGCGTGGCGCAGCAGCCCTTCCAAAATCAAAAACAGCCCTTCACCGCCAGAATCGACCACGCCCGCGTCGGCCAGCGTTTTGAGCAGCGTGGGCGTGCGATCGACCGACTCGCGCGCCGCTTGGGTCGCCGCCGCCAGCACTGTCAGCGCCGAGGCATCGGGCGATGCCAGCGCCGCCGTCGCCGCCTCGCTGGCCTCGCGAATCACCGTCAGCATCGTGCCCTCGACCGGTTTCAGCACGGCTCGATAGGCGCTCACGCTAGCCTGGGCCAGCGCCGCCGCCAGCTCCGGGGCGCCCATCAGGTCGTGCCCATCCAGCCCCAGGGCCATGCCACGCAGCACCTGCGAGAGGATAATCCCCGAGTTTCCGCGCCCGCGCATCATCGCCCAGTACTTGACCTTCTCGGACACCACGGCGACCGAGGGATCGGGCGCGACATCCTGAACCGCACCGTTCAAAGTCAGGGCCATATTGGTGCCGGTGTCGCCATCGGGCACTGGGAAGACATTCAGCGCATTCACAGCATCGGCGTGCTGTTCCAGCCAGCGCGCCGCCGCGGTAAGCCCACTCAGCAGCTGCGGGCCATCCCACACATGATTGGCCTGGTCGGTGGTAGAAGACGGCGATCGATCGTCCAAGAAACCTCTCCGAGGAGTTAAGAGTTCAAAGTTAAGAGTTAAGAGTTGTAGAACTGCATCCTCAACTTTTAACTCTTAACTCTTAACTAATTCTTCAAGCCTTGCACACGCACATTCACGCGCGCCACCGGCATTCCCAGCGCGCGCTCAACCGCGTAGCGAACATTCTCCTGCACGTTACGGGCAACCTCGCCGATGCGGGTGCCATACTCCATAATCACATACAGATCGATCTCGATCTGCTGATCGCCGATCCGCACCTCGACTCCGCGATGCGCGTCGTTCTGGTGCAGCGCCTGGGCCACGCCCTGGCGAAACGAGTGCGGTACCATGCCCACCACGCCATACGATTGCCCGACCGCCTGTGCCGCTATCGTGGCGATCGCCCGCGGTGCGACTTCGATCTTGCCGGTAGGGAGCTGGCGCTGGTTGGGCGGGCTACTGGTGCTGCTCATCGTTTTTCCGCAAAAAGAATGGAACCGAGTTTGCCAACTAGCCGCGAATATGGTATAGTCCAAACTTAGTGTCACAATCGTATTTCGTAATGCTCGGCGCTGGTCGAGGAGGTTAGTCTCACCATGGCAAAGTGTCAGCTCTGCGGCAAAAAACCCTCGTTTGGCAACAACGTCAGCCACGCTCACAATCTTACTCGCCGCATGTGGAAGCCAAACATACAGAAGGCAACGCTCACGCTCGACGGCGGCATTTCGGTTCAGATGAAGCTCTGCACCAAGTGCCTGCGTACCGTCAGTAAGGCGCGCTAACCCGGTTCATAGCGCTTGTCGGGAGGCCAGTACTCAGGTAGCGCTGGCCTTTTGCGTGCCTGCCAACATAACCACATTAGCGCTGCCACTCCATCAAAGCGCCCGTCATTATAGCCGATGGGATGATGCGGCGCAATACCCAATTCATATGGTACGTTACGTTTATTATGAGTTCTTTTTTCGCCCTGCGGGGCGAAAAAAGAACCCACAAAGAATGAAATCCGTGGCCCGTGTACGTTCTACTTTCAGCTCTCAACTCTTAACCGGTCAGGATGTAGCGCTCGATCGCCCACGCCACGCCGGCCTGCTCGACCGATGGGATCACCGCATCGGCAATCGCGTGTGCGGCGGGGATAGCATTGCCCATTGCCAGGCCCAGCCCAGCCCATTCGATCATCGGCAGATCGTTCTCGTGATCGCCGATCGCCACTACCTGCTCGCGCGCGATACCCAAGCGCGCGGCCAGCGCCGCCAGCGCAGAGCCCTTGCTGATGCCCAGCGCAGTCAGCTCGCCGAACAGCGAGTGTGAGCGTACGGCCGAAAGCCGGCCTGCGAAATGTTCGGCCATCCGCGCTGTCTCGCGCTCAATAATCGCCGATTCGGATACAAACAGCAGCTTGGTCGGTGGGCGCTCGCGCGCTAGCGCCGCCAGCTCGGGGTCGATCACCACCTCAATGCCTTCGGGATGCCACTGAAGGTACTCGTCAAGCTCCGGGCGGCGTTCGGCGGCGCACAGGCGCTCATCGATATAGGCGATTGTAAAAATATCGCGCTCGCGTAGCATCTCGATCGCCTCAGCGGCCAGGTCGCCCGGCGTGACCACATGCTGGAAGATCTCGCCGCTATTCGGGTCGCGGATGAGCGCGCCCTGGTAGCAGATCACCGGATCGTGAATATTGAGCTGCCGCGCGTACGGCACGGTCGAGCCGAACATCCGGCCGGTGGCGATCGTCACACGCACGCCCTGCGCCTGCGCGGCCGCGATCGCAATCGAGACAGCCGGATCGATAGCCAGCCCAGGGCCGAGCGTGGTTCCATCCAGGTCGAGGGCCAGGAGCTTGTAGTTCATATATCCTCCGTATATTAGACAAGGAGACAAGGAGCCGAATCAGCTCCCTGTCTCCTTGTCTCCCTGTCTCCTTGTCTCCTTGTCATCGATAACAACCACTCGGTCGCGCCCAGCCAGATCCTGATGCACGCTGAGTGTCGCTGTGGGAAACGAGCGCCGCGCCAGATCCATGACCGCAACGGCCTGGGTCGCGCCGATCTCTAGTAGAACCGTGCCGCCCGGCCGCAGCTTGGCGGGGGCTTGTTTCATCAGCCGGCGATACAGCTCGATCCCATCCATGCCGCCGTCGAGCGCCTGGTGCGGTTCGTAGCGCCGCACGCCTTCGTCGATCTCGGATAGGATCGTGTATGGCAGATTGCCCACGATCAGGTCGACCGGCTCGGCGAGCGGATCGAGCAGGTCGCCTTGCAGCAGCCGCACACGCCCGGCTAGGCCGTATCGCTCCACATTCTGCTGTGCCAGCGCCAGCGCGTCAGGCGAAATGTCGATCGCGTCGACCCGCGCTGCCGGCAAGTGCAGCGCCAGCGCAACTGCGATCGCGCCGCTGCCGGTGCCGATATCTGCGATCGACAAAGGACGAAGGGCGAAGGACGAAGGACGAAGATCCGCACTGTCTAGGTTTCGTCTTTGGTCTTTGGTCTTTCGTCCGGCGAAGCCCAGCGCCAGCTCCACCAGCAGCTCAGTCTCCGGCCGCGGCATTAGCGCGCGTCGATCGATCGAGAAGTCGATGCCGTAAAACTCCTTGTGGCCGATCAGATATGCCACCGGCTCCAGCGCGGCACGGCGCATGACCAGGTCGCGGAATACGGCAGACTGGGCTTCCGTAAGCGAAAGACGCCCTTCCGCCAGCAGCCGCGCGCGCTCCCATCCAAGCACATGCGCGAGCAGCAGCTCGGCATCGAGGCGCGGGGTTTCGGAAGTGGCGCGCAGATCGTGGGTTGCCCAGGCCAGCGCTTGGGCGATAGTAGGGGTGTGCTCGTTCATGCCGGGCGCAGGCCTGATGTGCAGAGGAGGCAATTGGATATTTCTATCACAAAGCGTTCGATCGGCAGCACCAGATAGTGTGGGCGCAGCCGTGGGGCTAGCTGCCGCATCATCTCAGCGCCAAACGCGAAATAGAATGTCGTCCACAAGTCCCTTTCGAGATCGGGACCCATGCTTGAAAATGGCGAAGGCATAGCTGCGAACCTCGGCTAGTGTAGCTCACCAATCAGTAAAGCAATCTTTTCACTTCAGGACTTCCACGGGTGGTTCACCGAGTTGCAGTACCATTTTCAATTAGCTGGTGCCGTGCTCCTCGGGCCGTATGTGTGTCCGCACCAGCGCAGTGATGCGTGTGTGTGCAAGAAGCCGCAAACGCTGCTCTATCGCCGTGCAGCGCAAGAACATGCCATCGACATCGCCCAATCAGTTGTCATCGGTGACACATATGATGATATGGCCGCAGCACGCGTGCTTGGCATCCCTGGTTGTCTGGTGCGTACTGGCTGGGGCGAGCACAATATTCGGGAAAAGCAGGCTGACCGCATCGCGAGCTTTGTCGCAAACGATATTCTGGATGCAGCCCGATGGGTGACTACACATGCATCAGCTGGGCAAGTGACGTAGCAGGATGACCGCTTCACAAACAGGCACGGGCGACGCTGGTCGCGCCGCCCGTGCCTATTATCGCCACGGTCGAACCGAGGCTATGCTGCATCGCCCCGCAACGCATCGGCCATGCCATCGGCCATACGCGCGATCAGCGCGAAGGTGGCTGGGTAAGCCATCACCTCACGCTCGATCATGCCGGGCGACCAATAGTAGCGCACCGCGCGCGCGCCCGGCACATCGCCGCCCTGTCCTGAGGCGCCCCCGGGGCTAGTCGAAGGGCTTGCCGAAGGGGTCCACAGCGTCACCTCCCAATACGCCACCGTGTCGCCCTCGCGCAGGGGCGGTGAGGAGCGCAGCTGCGCCATATGCTGGCCGGCATCCAGCTCCCACACCGCCAGCGGCTCCTCCAGGAAGCTCAGGCGGCGCGCGACCTCTGCTGCCACTGCGCTCAGATAGCCGCGCGCGTCGAGCGGGGCGGCGCCACCGGCCCCAATCGTCAGCTCGCGCAGCGTCACGCTGTAGCGATCGTGGTCGGAAAATTCGAGCTTCGCGCGCAGCGGCTGATCCAACACCACCAAGGTGTTCTCGGCGCCGGCCTCAAGCACAGTTCGATCGCCATCCGCCAGCCGTCGCAACCGCTCAGTGATCTGTTTTCCAATGCTCATCAGCTTGCTCCTTGACCGTAACCATTTATACCGTCGTCAACACACGTGGTTGATTATGCTGTCTATCTACATGAACGAGCGAAAAGCATAAATAGTTCCACTGGACCGGCGATTGGAGATTAGAGATTAGGGATTAGGAGATGGTTTGCTCCCGATCCCCAATCCCCAGTCTCTAGTCTATCTTGCGCTCGCCAAAGTCCTTGCCGTCGAACGATATCAACCGCTTCTTATCATCCACAACCGTCTCAACATGCACCGGGCGCGACCACAGCTTCTGGAGATTGCGCAGCGTATCGCGGGCATAGTCGATCTTGAGATCCACGCCCTCGTGGCGGTGACGCAGGTATAGCTCGCCGCGATTGTTGTAGTTGCCATCTTCGACATAGATGAACGGCTGCCCGAAGTTCGTCAGGCGGAACAGCAGCTTCTCTTTGATCTCCTTGAACTCGCGCGAGGCGATTTCATACAGGTCGGTGTCGCGATTATAGCGGAAGGAGAACATCTTCTGCTCCATGCAGAACTCAGGCGTCAGGAACGCGTCGATGAAGGTCACATCGTTATACATTCGCCGAATCTCGAACAGCTTGTCGCGGCCCAAGCCCAGCTGCTTATCCCATGAGCGTTTTTCGGCGATATCCTGGCACTCATCGTACTCCTTGCCGAACTGGCCCTTATTCCAGCGCTCCTCGACATCGCGCAGCAGCTCCAGCCCAAGCTTGTAGGGGTTGAGCCGGCCTGGGTGCGTGGCGACCACGCCCGAGTGGTGGTCGGCGAAATCGATCAGCTCGCCATCCTTGAGCGCCTTTTTGGTCATGATTTTGGAATGCCAGAAAGAGGCCCAGCCCTCGTTGAGTATTTTTGTCATCCCTTGCGGCGCGAAATAGTACGCCTCATTGCGGATGATCTCCAGAATGGTATGCTGCCAGCGCTCCAGCGGCGCGTAGTTCATCAGGAACAGCAGAATATCCTTCTGCGGGTTTTCGGGGAAGCGGCGCTGCTGTGCGCGCTCCTCCTCCAGCCGCTTGCGCTGCTGATCCAGGAACTCGGGCGGGTTGATGAAGTCCTTCATGTACGCCCGATCGACCTTCAGCCCCTCGACCACATCCGGCGCATCCTCGCCGACGATCGGCTGCGGTGTCTGCGAGTCGTGGCGGCGAATGTACGGCGCGTGATAATCGATCAGATTGTCGATCGAGAGACAGATGTCGATGAAGTCCTCGACGATCTCATAGCCATAGCGGTCGATGATCCGCTGGATGCGCGCGGCGTGGTTGGCCATGTCGTCGAGCATCTTGCGGTTAGTATGGGCGAACCACATGTTGTTCTTGAAGAAATCGACATGGCCCGAGACATGCGCCATTACCATCTTCTGCGTGACCATCTCGTTGCCTTCCAGCAGGTAGGCGTAGGATGGATTGGTGTTGATCACCATCTCGTAGATCGTCGACCCAAGCCAGACATGGCCTTTGATCAGCTGGTCGTACTCCATGCCGTAGCGCCAGTGCGGGTAGCGCGTCGGGAAGCCGCCCAGCGCCGCCGTCTCGTACAGCGTGCGGTAGTCGAGCACTTCGTAGATAATCGGATAGAAATCCAGGCCGTACTCACGGGCGTAGCCCTCGATATCTTCCCAGGAGGCTTGTAGTTCGGGGGGCAGACTGGTTTTTTTCATATACGTATTGAGGACTGAGGACCGAGGACTGAGTGATCTGAGCACAACTCAGTCCTCAGCCCTCGGCACTCAGTCCTACTCATTTGCCTTTGCCAAGAAAATCCTTGATCGCATCATAGACATCATCGCGGTCGGCGATCTCGGCGATCACCAGGTTATCCTCTTTGCCCAGGTACTCCTCCAGGTCATGCGCGAAGCGGCCCGAGCCATACAGCGAGCGCACCTGGCCATAGCAGAACTGGTTGGATTTCGGCAGCAGCTGGCCGCGCAGCAGCTCCACGCACTCGCGCGTGTCGCCGCCGCCCCAGTTGTCGCCGTCGGAGAAGTGGAACGGGTAGACGTTCCACTCATCCGGCGAGTAGCGCTCGTCGATCAGCTTATTGCACAGCTTGTAGGCCGACGAGATCTTGGTGCCGCCGCCCTCGCGAATGTGGTAGAACGTGTCCTGATCGACCTCTTTCGCCGCCGCATCGTGGACGATGTAGCGAATATCGATCTCTTTGTACTGCGAGCGCAGCCAGGTCTCGATCCAGAAGGCCGTGATCCGTACCAGCTCCTTCTGCTCGGTGCCCATCGAGCCGCTCACATCCATCATGTAGATGATCACGGCGTTCGACTCGGGCATCAAGGTCTCTTTCCAGGATCGGAAGCGCATATCCTCGCGGATCGGCACCACGATCGGATCGGTGGCATTGTACTCGCCCGACATTAGCTGGCGCTTGAGCGCCTCGCGGTAGGTGCGCTTGAAGTGACGCAGCGCATCCGGCCCGACCCGGCGAATGCCGGAGTACTTGTCTTTCTTCGAGACAATATTCTTCTTGCCGCGCGGCTCGACGTTCGGCAACTGTAGCTCTTCGCCCAGAATCTGGGCCAGCTCTTCGAGCGTGATATCTACCTCGATCACATGCTGGCCCGGCTCCGAGCCGGCCTCGCCCTCGCCCTGCTGTGGGTCGCCGCGACCGATTGGATCGCCTACATCGCCATCGCCCTGGCCGACGCCGCCGCCCTGCTTGGCGCCATAGCGAAATTGCGGCAGGTCGATCTGCGGGAGCGGGATCGAGACATACTTGCGCCCCTGCCGGCCGATCATCTCGCCCTGCGACATATACTTGCGCAGGTCCTTTTTAATTTTGCCCCGCACGATCTGCCGGAAGCGGTTTAGGTCACGTTCGACGCGTCGGATGGACATAGCTTTGCCTTAGGGTACAGGGTACAGGGTACAGGGTACAGGGAACCGCGTTAAGCACTGTTCCCTACATCCTGTACCCTATCCCCTAGTTCTTCGTATCGCCGCGCGCGAAGATGCTGGCCACGTAATTCAGCACATCGGTTGCGCTCTGATCGTTGTAGCCGAAATCGCGGGTCAGGCGCGACTTGACCACGTCGATCTTCTCCTGGGTGTCCTTGTCGATCACCCGCGAGACCAGCGAGGTCAGCTTGATCGAGTCCTTCTGATCTTCGAACAGCTTCAGCTCCAGTGCCTTGTGCAGTCGCTCGTTGGTCTTGTAATCGAATGTGCGGCCCTCGATCGCCAGCGCGCCAATGTAGTTCATGATCTCGCGCCGGAAATCGTCCTTGCGGCTCTCGGGGATGTCGATCTTCTCCTCGATCGAGCGCATCAACCGCTCATCGGGCTCTTCGTACTGGCCGGTATACTTGTTGCGCACCTTCTCGCGCTGGGTGTAGGCCTTGATATTGTCGATATAGTTGCCGCATAGCCGCTTGATCGCCTCTTCGTCGGCCGAGATCGCGCGCTGAACTTCGTTCTTGACGATCTCGGTATACTCTTCCTTGACTACCGACAGCAGATCCTTGTAGCGCTTACGGTCTTCCTCGGTGTTGATCAGCGAGTGGTTCTTCAGCCCGCCCTCCAGCTCGTTCAGCACCATGAATGGGTTGATATAGCCATCTTCCTGGAAGTTGACCAGCGCGTTCGAGATTTTATCCTGGATGTAGCGCGGCGAGATGCCTTCCATGCCCTCGCGCGCGGTCTCCTTGCGCAGCTCCTTGATATTATCCTCAGTGAAGCCCGGCAGGGTCTTGCCGTTGTAGAGCTTGAGCTTCTGGAGCAGCGTCAGGTTCGCCTTTTTGGGCTCCTCCAGGCGCGTCAGCACCGCCCACATCGCGGCCACCTCCAGCGTATGCGGGGCGATATGCACGCGCACATTGCGCCGGTTGAAGTCGCGCTCGTAGATCTTGACCTCGTCGCGCAGCCGGGTGATATACGGGATATCGATCCGCACCGTGCGATCCTTGAGCGCCTCCATAAACTCGTTGTTCTCCAGGCGGCGGTACTCCGGCTCGTTGGTGTGCCCAATGATCACTTCGTCGATATCAGTCTGCGCGAACTTCTTAGACTTGATCTTGTGCTCCTGCGATGCGCCCAGCAGATCGTACAAGAACGCCACATCAAGCTTGAGCATCTCGATGAACTCGATGATACCGCGATTGGCGATATTGAACTCACCATCGAAGTTGAACGCTGGTTCTTCTCATCCTTGGGCTGGAAGGTGCCGATGCCGACTCGGTCCTGCTCGGAGAAAACCAGCCGGCGCACGCGGATGCGTCGGATCATCTTGCTCCAGTCACCACTGTAGCGCAGCATCTGCTCGCGGTAATTGTAGCGGCAGGAAGGGCACAGGTCGCCGACGATCAAAATCCGCTCAACTTCTTCTCGCCCCTCATTAAACTCCACCACAAAGCGCTCGCGCAGCTCGGGCGGAACCAGATGTAGCGGCTCCTCGTGCATTGGGCAGGGATCCCAATCGCTCTCCTTCAGCGCCGCCGGGTCGATCTCCTCCTCGTCGCCGAGGTACCAATCGAAGGTATACAGCGCGCCATCGTCGGTGCGCGAGTAATGCTCCAACCCTTTCTTCAGGCGTCGCGCGATCGTCGATTTTGAGGAGCCGACCGGGCCATGCAGCAGCAGCACGCGCTTCTCGGTGCCATAGCCCTGCGACGCGGCCTTGAAGAAATTGACCAACCGCATCAGCGGGATCTCCAGGCCAAAGATCGCATCGTTATGGTCGAAGGTCATATCGCTGAAGAACCGGTAGCGGATCAGCCGCTTCTTAGCGTCGATAAACTCCTCGGCGCCATACGACATAATCATGTCGTAGATCCGCTGGAACGCATTACGGGTCACCTTGGGGTTCTGGCCCACGGTATCCAGATATTCACTGAACGTGCCGGCCCAGTTCAGTTCCTGGAACTTCTTGCGGTCCTGCATCTCGCTGACGAGCTGCAGTAGTGACGAGCCAACTTGGGTAGTCATCTGCGATCCTCCTGGTTGTGTTGGTTCATCGCGCCGATCCAAGATCGGGGCCATGAAACACAAATGACCGCCGCACCCATAGAGCACAAGCGTGCTCATCACGGGGATTTGAAGGCGGTCCTGCAAAGGTGCAATAGTTGATGCGACGCTCGAGACAGTATCGAATGTAGCCTGGCTGCTGGCGCCGTCGCGTCCTACTTGGATCGCGGCGGTGCAATCGTCCGGTCTACGACCGATGTTATACAACTTTAGGTCTCAGGGAGCGACTTGTTGAGGGAGGCCTAGTATTCTAGGCAATGATATTATAACAATCTTATGACCGAGCGTCAAGAGTCGATCCCGTACATCAGTACTAATCAGGTCGGTATCAATCTTCCCTCGTATCTTAATGAACGTTGCCAATGTACATTTTGTTCCATGATCAGCATAGCAAACAGCTCACGGACCAACTTATCGAACCGTGTCGAGGGTTGCTGCCACTCTCTTGTGCCTGCCCCCTTCGACCCTTCGACAAGCTCAGGGCTGGCAAGCTCAGGACGTAGCTTCGACACCCTTCGACGCCGCTCAGGGGAGCAGCTCAGGACGAACGGCAGCCTGGTACTTCGTCTTTAATCTGTTCGCCTTATTTGCAGGCGGCCTGCAGGCGGCCTGCAAATAAGGCGAACAAAATGAAGATAGAGTACTGCTGCGAACACCACGCTCAGGCAGCACGCCATCCTGGGGCGTATAACGGGATTTGCTTGCCCGCTAAGAATATTACGTAAAGGGGAGTAAAAAGGATGCGCCATCATCGCCGTTGGTGTGGCCGAGGATTTGGCTCTGGCGCTCTTGGTAGTGGCCGATCGCGCGATACTTGGCGTAGCGATAATCAAGGAGAGTGACCAGGTCGAGCTGCAGCAGATCGACCAGCTGGCTGCGAATCACATCGCCGGCGGCGGCAATGATCGTCTCTGCGTCGGTATGTGCGCCGCCCTCGGGCTCGGGCACGATGGCGTCGATCACTTCGAGCGCAAGTAGATCTTGGGCGGTGATCTTCATGGCTCGCGCGGCGTCGGGGGCTTTGGCCGAGTCGCGCCAGAGGATCGCGGCGGTGCCTTCGGGCGAAGCGACCGAGTAGATCGAGTGTTCGAGCATAATCAGCCGGTCGGCTACACCGATCGCCAGCGCGCCGCCACTGCCGCCTTCGCCAATCACGATCGCGACGATCGGCGTCTTCAGGCCGGCCATCACCAGGATATTCTCGGCAATTGCGTTGCCCTGGCCGCGCTCTTCGGATTCGATGCCAGGGTCAGCGCCGGGAGTATCGATGAAGCAGATCAGCGGGAAGCCGAACTTTTCGGCGTGCTGAAATAGGCGCAGTGCCTTGCGGTAGCCTTCGGGCTTGGGCATGCCCCAGTTGCGCTTGACATTCTCGCGCGAGTCGCGGCCCTTCTGATGGCCGACCACCATCACAGTACGGCCATCGAAGCGCGCCATACCACCGACTATTGCGCTATCGTCGCCATAGCGCCGGTCGCCATGCAGCTCGACGAAATCTTCGCACAGGCCGCGCACATAATCGAGCATATGTGGGCGCTGTGGGTTGCGCGCAAGCTGAACCTTATCCCAGGGCGTGAGCGTCGTCATATAAATTGCAAATTGCAAATTGCAAATTGTATATTGCGGATCGGCAATTTGCAATATACAATTTGCAATTTGCAATCGTCTAGGCATTCACCATCATCAAATTGCTCGGCAGGCCGGTTGTGTCGTTCGCTCGCCCGCTATACAGCCGCAGCATACGCGCCAATGTGGTGCGCAGATCCGATCGCTGTACCACCAGATCAATCATACCATGCTCGATCATGAATTCAGCGGTCTGAAAATGCGCCGGCAGCTTCTGGCGGATAGTCTGCTCGATCACCCGCTGGCCGGCGAAGCCGACCCGCGCGCCCGGCTCGGCGATTATGACATCGGCGACCGACGCATAGGATGCCATGACGCCGGCATAGCATGGATCGACCAGCAGCGCGATATGCGGCTGGCCGGCCGCGCCCAGGCGCGTGAGCGCCATGTTGGTCTTGGCCATCTGCATCAGCGAGAGCACGCCTTCGTGCTGGCGCGCGCCACCGGTGGCGGTGATCGTCAGCAGTGGCATACGCGCTTCGGCGGCATACTCGGCCGCGCGCGCCAGGCGCTCGCCGTAGACGCTGCCCATCGACCCGCCGATGAAGCCGAACTCCGACACCGCGATCCGCAGCGCATGGCCGGCGAGTGACCCACGGCCGCTGATCAGCGCATCGTTCAGGCCGGTGCGCTCCTGGTTATCCTTGAGCTTCTGCGCGTAGACATCCTTGGCCGAGACAAACTCAAGTGGATCACAGGGCGCTAGATGCGCATCCTCTTCGACAAATGAATCCGCGTCGAGCAGCCCAAGCCACTCGCGCGCCGTCAGCCGCATGTGGTAGCCACATTTGCAGACTTTGAGATTATCGTTTAGCTGTTTCGCATAATTCAACTCGCCGCAGGACGAACACTTGACCCACATATTATCGGGGATCTGCTGGCCGTTTTCACGGGCAGCCGGCGTAAAGTGCTTTGGTTGGCGGCGAAACCACTCTTTCATGTCGCTCTCCTGGCGTTCACAATGCGGGCGTATTATACCATAGTCGTCCGTCGTCAGTTGTCAGTTGTCAGTTGCCAGTCATAGCTGGCAACTGACAACTGACAACTGACAACACATTTTTACACTCTCGCCCACGTTGAATGAGCTGATAGCCCCTATATGTGCATGTTTCAGGCTTGCGCGTTGAACGAAGTTGTCATATGATACGAACGATCATCCAGAGCGCGCAACGCTGCTTCATGCTATCGCGCTGACGTGGAAAGGAAATCGTGAGCAATGCTCGATGCACTTCAGAATCCGATCGTCCTGGCGGTCGTGGTGGTCGTCCTGCTGATATTGATCGCTATCCCCGTGCTGCTGCGGCGCCGGCGCGCCAGCCAGGAGGATGTGCTGCCGCCACCTGAGCTCGGTCAGGCGGTTGACTATACCTCACTGCCATACGAAGAGCCAACCAGCCTGGGCGACCGGCTACGCGAAGCGCCAATTGGCGTCAAGCTGCTGCTGGCGCTGGTGCCAATCGCGGTGATTGTGGCTGGCGTGGTGCTGTGGCTCACGTTTTTCAGCAGCCCTGGCGGGAGCACTGCGGTGGCGCCAACGCCCCCACTACCATCACCGACGATCACGAATGTGAAAGCGACGGTCGTCCGATCGACCCAAATTGTGGTCGAGGCCGATACCAACTTGCCGGAGACAGCTCAGGTATCTGCGGCGATGAAAGAAAGCGACCAGGATTTTCCGTGGTTTAATAAAGATGCAATTAATTCTAAAATAAGCGACGGCCGGATCACATTGGTGCTCGAGAAAGCCAAAGACGCGCCCAAGCCAACCAGCAATCAGGAGCAGTTCGTGACGCTGATTGCGACCGTGGGCGATCAGGTGGTCAGCTCCGAGCCGGCCAAGCTAACTGTCCCTGCGCTCTACAAGGCTGATTTCTACCGTGATGCGGCGGCCGTACAGCCCACCACCGCACCGGCTGAGCCGACCGCGCTAGCCGAGCCCACCGCCACACCCACGGCCACCCTGACTGCGACAGTATTCAACGGCGGCAATATCCGCAAAGAGCCGCAGGTCAGCAACAACAAAGCCGATGTGCTCGGGCAGCTGCACGCCGGCGAAGTGGTGACGCTGCTGGAGCGCAGCAATGACAGCGCCTGGTATCGTGTGAAAGCGCCCGAGGCTGAGGGCTGGGTTAGCGCCACGCTGCTGACGATCGACCCTGAGGTGGCGAAGCAGGTGCCCACCTCCGCGCCGCCCGAGACTGGCCTGAGCGCGAAGGTGTTCAATGGTGGCAATGTGCGCGCGCGGCCGGTCACAGGCAAGCCGCTCGACCAGATCAATGCCGGCGAGACGGTGCAGTTGCTGGCGAAGACCAGCGACGGCGGCTGGTATCAGATCAGCTACATCCGCGATGGCAAGCCAATCACCGGCTGGGTCAGCGTGACGCTCCTGACAATCGATCCGGCGGTGGCCAAGCAAGTTCCAATAGCGAGGTAGGAGTGAAGGGTTAGGGGTTAAGGGTTAAGCATTGAATACTTAACCCTTAACCCCTAACCCTTAACAATATGATGCTCGATCTTCCCTTTTATGCTATCCCGCTGGCCTTCCTGGATTTCGAAACCACCGGACTCTCGCCGCGCCGTGGTGATCGCGTCTGTGAAGTGGCGTTGCAGCGCGTCCTAGATGGCGTCGTCGCGGCCAGCTACACCACCCTGGTCGACCCGCAGCGCCCGCTGAGCGCGCGATCGTTCGCCATCAACCAGATCAGCGCTGCTCAGCTGGCCGATGCCCCAACCTTCTCGGCCATCGCCGGCAGCCTGCGCGCGGCGCTGGCCGACACAGTGATCGTGGCCCACAACGCGCCGTTCGATCTCGAATTTTTGCACGCCGAGCTGGCGCTGGCAGGCCAGCCGCCGCTGCTGGTGCCGGCGATCGACACGCTGGCGATCGCGCGCCGGCTGTTTCCCAAGCGCCAATCGCATAGCTTGGCGGCGCTGGCGACCGCGCTGGGTAGCCCGCCGCCCTCGCACCGCGCGATGGATGATGTGCTGGCGCTACGGGTGGTGTTCGATGACATGGCCACGCATTTGGCGACGCTAGGCATTACCAAGCTGGGTGATCTGCTGCGCTACACGCGCGGCCTGCGCCCCGGCGCCCCCGAGCCAATCGTGCCGACTGCGATCGCCGAGGCGCTGCGCTATGGCAAGCTACTGAAAATAGTCTACGCCTCGCGCAGCCTGCCGGAGCCAACCGAGCGGCTCATCCGCCCGATCGAGATCACTAGCGAGAACGGCGTGCTGTTCCTGCGCGCCTACTGCTACCTGCGCGAGGACTTGCGGGCGTTTGTGCTCGCCAAAATGAGCGTGATTGAGATCTCGAGCGAAGAAGAGACAGGAACCATATAGATGTGCAGCCAATGGCGTAGCGGGTAGAAGCGGGCTAAACAGCGTGACACCCCTGATTGGAAACAAGCGCAAGCCAGGGAACGGCGCGGATAAATAGAGGTGGTTCGGCGCCACCCGACGATCGCCAATCGGCGATCGTCGGGTGGCGGTAAACCTTGCCCGAGGTCACTTCGCGCCAGGGCTCAGATTGGGAAACATGGTGATCCTTTCAAGTTGAATCGTCTGCACGATATGTGCTCGTACTGCGGGCTAAAAGATCGTCGAATTTGCGCGGGCAGGAATTCAAACGCCGCTTCGCCCGCCCTTCGACCCTTCGACACGCCCTTCGACCAGCCCTTCGACTGGCTCAGGGGGCACCTCAGGGGAGCCTCAGGGCGGGCAGGCTCAGGATGGACGGCCGCATGGGACTTCCTCATTCTAAAGTTCATCGTTTGTGCGTTCGCCCTGCAGGGCGAACAATGAACAAATAAAGGAAACGTACCGCTGCCTCACTCTCCACACGTAGAGCACCGCAAATATCCCGATCCTGCAAAAAAGAAAGACAGCGCAAGCTCTGAATTAGCGACCGTGCGTGGTGCGCTGTGTATTGCGCGCCACGCGCTCGAGAATCGTCGCGGCCAGCTCGACTATCGCCACGCTGTCGCCAGTGCGCGCCGGCTGGCGCGCGGCGACGACGCCACGTAGCCATTCGTAAGCTTCATCGGTCAAGGTTAGCGTCAGATCCCAACCATCGTCGGTGGTGCGAACAGGCGGCGGTGGCTCAGGTTGCGGCTGGCTGACTGGCTGGCTGGGCGGGGCCGGCTCGGGCTTCGCCGGCGGCAGCGCCAGCGGAGTACTGGGGTTGGCCGCAGCCGGCGCGGGCACGGCGCGCCTGTGCTGGTAGCTAGCCTCGAACTCCAGCAGCGTGCCGATCGCCAGATTGAAATAGTCGATCAGCCCGAAATAATCGCCGCGCTTGATATCTCTGCGCCGGGCATCGCCCACCAGCCCGCCGCGCCGCTCGGCCAGCGCGCGCCAGCGCGACCAGGCGGCCGAGTTCGCGCCAAACAGCAGGACGATGATCGCATGCGCGGCGGCATCCCACGCTTCAAGCTCGCTCGGCCGTACTTTGGTTGCCTCGGGAACTTTATCCACACTTAGCTCGGCCGATGCGTACAGCCGCTGGATAATGCTACGCGCTTGCTCAATGAGCGACTGGAACATCGATCTGTCCTTGCTATTGCCGATCCGCCCGCGTGGGTGCCACATGCGATTAAACATAATCCTAACAGCCCGCGCTGTTCTGTCAAGTGGCTTCTCCAAATTACGGTGTCGTATGGTACAATCTCCCGAGTCAATGCTACATGGAGGTTTGTATGACCGAGGCGCAAAAAGTTCCACGTCGCGATGAAGTTGCCGTTAACGATACCTGGGATCTGACGAAGATCTACGCTGATACCGCGGCCTGGGAGCAGGATGTGGCGCGGCTCGAAGGCCTACTGCCCGAGGTCGCCGCGCTCCAGGGCACGATCGGCGAGGGCGCCGACAAGCTGCTGCAAGCGCTCACGCTGCGCGACGAGGTCTTCAATATCCTTTATAGCCTGTATGTCTACGCCAGCCACCGCAAGGACTCCGACAGCACCGACCCGGTCGGGCAGGCGCTGGAGGAGCGCGCCGGGTCGCTCGTCGCGCGGATCGGCGCCGCGCTGGCGTTCATCGAGCCGGAGATCCTGGCGATCCCCCAGGAGACGATCGTGGCCTGGCTGCAGGCCGAGCCGCAGCTCCAGGTCTACGCCTACGAGCTGGAGGAGCTGAACCGCCAGCGCGCCCATGTTCGCTCGGCCGAGGTCGAGGGCATCCTGGCCCAGTTCGGCGACGTCACCCGCGCGCCGGGCGAGATCTTCGAGATCCTGACCAACGCCGACCTGCAGTTCCCGACGATCGAGGATGAGCAGGGGCAGCCGGTGGCGCTCTCGCCCGCGCGCTACGGCCGCCTGCTCGAGAGCCAGGATCGGCGGGTGCGCCGCGACACCTTCAAGGGATTCTACAGCTCCTACCGTGGCGTTCGCAACACGCTTGGCACGACGCTCGCCGCCGAGATGCGCAGCCACGTGCTGAACGCGCGGGTCCGCGGCTACGATTCGGCGCTGGCGGCCGCGCTCGGGCCGCGCGATATCCGGCTGGATGTCTACCACAATCTGCTCGCGACGATCAATGCCAACCTGCCGCGCCTGCACCGCTACATGGAGATCCGGCGGCGGACGATGGCGCTGGACGACCTGCGAATCTATGACCTGTACGCGCCGCTGGTGCCGCAGGCCGACGTGGCCGTGCCGTACGCCGAGGCCAGAGACACGGTTCGCGCGGCGCTCGCCCCGCTGGGCGCCCACTACGGCGCAGTGGTCGAGCAGGCCTTCAGCAGCCGCTGGATCGACGTCTACGAGAACGTGGGCAAGCGCAGCGGCGCCTACAGCGGCGGCGCCTACGCGACCGCGCCGTTCATTCTGCTGAACTACCAGGACCGGCTGCGCGATATGTTCACGCTGGCGCACGAGCTAGGCCACTCGATGCACTCCTACTTCACCCGCCGCGCCCAGCCGTTCGTCTACGGCAGCTACACGATCTTCGTCGCCGAGGTCGCCTCGACGCTCAACGAGGCGCTGCTGACCGACTACCTGCTGAAGACGCGCCAGGATCCCGCGCTACGGAAGAGCCTGATCGTCCAGCAGCTCGACGACATCCGCGCGACGATCTTTCGCCAGACGATGTTCGCCGAGTTCGAGCTGGACATCCACCGGCGCACCGAGGCCGGCGAGCCGCTGACCGCCGACGCGCTCAGCAAGTGGTACTACGATCTGGTAGCGCGCTACCACGGCTCCGGCGTCACGCTGGACGACGAGATTGCGTTCGAGTGGGCGCGCATTCCACACTTCTACTACAACTTCTACGTCTACCAGTACGCCACCGGCCTCTCGGCCGCGCTCGCGCTCAGCCGCCAGATCGTCGCGCAGGGCCAGCCGGCGGTCGACCGCTATCTGAAATTCCTGAGCAGCGGCTCGTCGCGCTCCTCGATCGACATGCTGCGCGACGCGGGGGTCGACATGACCACGCCGCAGCCGATCCAGGCGGCCATGGATACCTTCGACACGCTGCTGGACGAGCTGGAGGCGATGGGGTGAATGGGGTGACAAGGTGACCGGGTGACAAGATTGACAAGATGACAAGATGACAAGATGAAGGATCGGCGCGGGGGTGGTGTGGGTTATCACATCCCGCCCGCGCCGTTTGACATATACGATCTTGAGCTCTGTGATGAGATAGAAGAACCACAACTCGGTGTGCTCTGTGATCTCTGTGGCTCAACCATTTTGCTTATCGCTGTTATCGCTTGGCAGGGCGGATTGGGGCGCGCGAAACTCAAAACTCAGAACTCAAAACTTAGAACTCTACACGATCGCCATCAGCTCGATCTCGAACGTCAGATCCGCCCCGGCCAGCGGGTGGTTGGCGTCCAGCGTCACCTGCGACCCGGCGACATCCATCACCGTGAGAATCGTCGACTGGCCGTCCGGCTGGCGCAGCTCGAACTGCTGGCCGACCTCCGGCTCGATATCGGCCGGAAACTGGCTCCGGTCGACGGCCAGGACCATGTCGGGCTGGTAGGCTCCGTACGCCTGGTCGGCCGGGATACTGGCGGTTCGCAGCTCGCCCGGCTGCATGCCGAGCACGGCCTCCTCGAAGCCGGGGATCATCTGCCCCGCGCCGAGAGTAAATTTGAGCGGCTCACCGCTGCGCGAGCTGTCGAAGACTCGATCGTCGTCCAGCTTGCCGGTGTAGTGGACTTTCACCGTGTCGCCGTGCTTTGCCTGGGCCATAACACACCCCCCTTTTGTAGCTGTTTATCACAGCGGCATCTTCAGCAAGATATGGACCTTTGGGGTGGGGGTGT
>WNFV01017963.1_pt1 | contig 19442 bp, 18 predicted proteins | sample 5400101 | NCBI WGS metagenome assembly WNFV01 (sample SAMN13153361, study PRJNA577476) | soil metagenome | isolation source: 115 cm soil or saprolite under grassland replicate 1 | place: USA:California | collected 2016-06-15 | reverse complement strand
TTGAAAGGCTTGCAGAAAGCCGACTTTCTTGGCCGCGGCGCGGATGCCGTCGCAATCCTGGAAGCGCAGCAGGCCACTGTCGTTGGTTCCGACGGCGGAGGCATAGCGGACGGCTTCGCGGGCGGCGGTGGTGACGGAGTTGTAGAGGAACATCAGCCGTCCAGCTTCCAGCAGACCGATGATGATGAACATCAACACTGGTATAGCCAACGCGAACTCGACCATTGCTTGGGCATGTGATTTTTGATTAGATTTTGAAAATGGATGAAACATAGAAAAAATCCTTCTGAATAAAAATGATTGCTCGGAAAATAAAGAAACCTGGCAGGCTGCCAGGCTCTCGGATGAATGCTGTTCCAAAAAGGATTGATGATCTTCGGCAGCCTGGCGATCCTGGTCACTTTTGTGACCGTAGACCCATTAGCTTTGCGTCCTCACCTTTCGGCGAGTTTGCTATTTTCAGATGATTCTTATATTTGGATTATAGGTCTTACTTTTCTATTTGTGCTTAACAATTGTGTTATTTTACATTACAGGCTTGTAAACCAATATCTGGCTCACGCGCTAGGCTAATAACAAAAGCTAAGATAGCATTAAGGAATCATGCCAAAGAGGTCTCTTAGCCCAAGATGCATGATATGACTGATGTAAGCAAATTTTTGGCTTAAGCTGTATATCTCGCTAATCCCTTGCTATCCAAAATCGCGATCTTTCCCTCTTCATCCACACAAATCAATCCTTGTTCTTTGAATGATACCATCACTTGATTAACGCGCTTTCGCGAAGCGCCGACCAAATCAGCGACGTCGCCTTGAGTCAAGGCGATGCGGATTTGTAATGTGCCGTTTTTTTCACGGCCGTATTTTTCGGCGAAGGCCAGCAGTTGACGCGCGACGCGTCCATATACATCCAACGCAGCAAGAGCATGAATTAATTGGTCAGAGAGTCTTACGCGTGAGGTAAGTATTCGCACCAGATTGCGTGCAACCTGTGGGAAGTTATCAAGCAGATATTCAAATGTGACCCTATCTGTCCAGAGCATAAGTGAGTCTTCCAACGTCACCGCGCTTGCGGAATGCCCTACGCTATCAATCAGGCTCATCTCGCCTAGCAAATCTCCGCTCCCTAAAATCGAAAGGATCACATCACGTCCACCTTGTTCAACGTGTATCTTAACTGTGCCGTGCAAAATGATATACACTGCTTCGCCAGGTTGCTCAATGGTCAGGACAGTTGTGCCTGTTGGAAACACGCGACGATGAGTGCGGTTCGCCACCCAGTCCAACTGTGTGGGAGTCAACCCCTCGAACAACTTGATATCCGAGAGCAGATTACGGGTGTCATCTTTCTTCAGTTCAGTCATTCTCAACATATTTTACCCTGCCCGTTCTGTTACAGTGAAAGAAGAATAGATATTCATACTCGGACCAATGTCGATGACCAGACCTTCAAACGCAGCGCAGACATTTGGAAAGGCGCTTCTCGCGCGGACCTCCAAACTTGCCACCGTTTCATCGACATAATTTGGGTCGTGATGAAATAGTGCTAACTCGCGCACACCCGCGGCATTTGCCAACTCACAGGCCATTTGCGTCGTCGAGTGACCATAACCTTGTGTAGAAGGCAAGCCCATGATTTGTCCGCGATAATGTTCTTCGCTGTATTGCGCGTCGTGGATGAGCAAGTCTGCACCATGCGCGAATGCGGCTAACTTTCTATCCCCACCAACATAACCTTCAGTGTCTGTTGCGTACACTAGCGAACGACCGCGATACTCAATGCGGTAAACATGCACGCCACCTGGGTGGGCGTAGGAACGATACACTCTAACGGTAACAGTTTCAAGGTCTGAGGATGAAGCGTTGATTCTTACACCGTTAGAGTCAAAGGTCAGGATGTCTGTCTCTTTTAAGGAACGAATGTCCTTTGTCGCGTTCATCTCATTCAAACCAATGGGGAACAACTGTGGAGATTGGTTTGTGTTGAGAATCTCTGCTGTTGTTAGCGGGCCGAAGATTTTCAGATGTGCATTCGGCATATACGCGGGGACGAAAAATGGAAAGCCCTGCGTGTGATCATGATGAAGATGACTGAGCAGGATGGTGATATTAAGTTGTTTGGTGCGCGCCAGTTCCTGGCCGAGCGGAATGATACCTGTACCCGCGTCGAGGATGATGATGTGTTTGCCCGCCCGCACTTCTACGCAAGGAGTGTTCCCACCAAATCGGACCGTGTTTTTTCCAGGCGCAGGATGACTCCCGCGCACACCCCAGAATTTGACTCTGAATGTTTCAGACACCTGCACCTCCGTTTCAAGTTACATAGTTATTATCTTCAGTCTGGGATTTTCTTCAAGGAAAGTTTTCTCAAAGAGAGTGGGAAATATTTCTCAGGGGCGCGAGTGCGTCGCACTCTCCATGTTCGGGATTAGAAAATTTGTGCTATACTTAGTGTTCTTTGTGGTGAAAAAATATGCCCATTACCCGCGCTTCTGATATCGGAAACTATCTCTACTGTCGCCGCGCATGGTGGTATCGTAAAAATGGAGTCGAAGCCGAAAACCAAGCCGAACTTGCAGCTGGGACGGAACTCCATCACAGGCACGGCAGACAAGTCCTGGCTTCGAGCATCACGCGCCTGATTGGAATGATTCTGTTATTGGTTGCGATTGTGTTACTGGTGGCGTATTGCACTGCACAGATCTTGTAAGGCGGCTACTCTGCCCAACTGAAGGATAGGACATGAGCGTTCTCAATCATCTTGCCAGTTCAGTAGGTCGCCGTGATGAAGTGCCGAATCAGGAGTTGGCACGCGATTTAGCCGCGAACAAAGATAAGACAGGCATTCGCGAGATTGCTGAAAACCTCTGGAACAAAGACAAAAATATTCAAGCTGATTGCATCAAAGTTTTGTATGAAACGGGCTACATAGAACCTGCTTTGATTGCACCGTATGCAGAAGATTTTGTGAAATTGTTGAAGAGCAAAAACAATCGCCTTGTTTGGGGCGGGATGATCGCCCTTGGAGTTGTTGCCAAGCCTAGCGCGGATGTGGTCTTCAAGCATCTCGATGAAATCAAAAAAGCGATGGATTCGGGTTCGGTCATTACAAAAGATAATGGTGTGAAGGTTCTAGCAGATGCGGCTTCGGCAGAGGCTGAATATAACAAAGTTATCTTTCCATACTTGCTTAAGCATTTGCAAACCTGTCGCCCCAAAGATGTAGCACAACATTCAGAGAAGGTTTTATCTGCGGTGAACGCCTCGAATAAAACAGAATTTATCAAAGTGCTCGAAAAGAGGATGGAAGATTTGTCTGGCGCGGGGTTGGCGCGTGTAAAGAAAGTAATTAGAGAAGCACAAACGCGGTAAAAGACGGACGCAAGACCCGCCTCTACTGATAACTATTCACTGGTTACTGAACGTGCTCTACATCGTCTTAGCGTTATTTCTCTTTGCCCTTATTTTCTTCTGGCAATCGAATCGCCAGCGTAAAGCCGCGGGTCTGCCAGGTGGTCGGATCATTTACACAGATACGCGCGGTTGGGGTAAATTAGAGAAACCACTTTTCTATACCGCGCTCGAATTGACAGGCAAGCCTGATTATCTCGTCCAGCAAAATGGACAGATCATCCCTGTTGAAGTCAAATCAAGCCGCGCGCCTGCTGCGCCGTATGATTCACACATCTACCAATTAGCTGCATATTGCTTGCTCGTCGAGAAGACTTATAAAAAACGTCCCCCATATGGAATCATCCACTACAAAGACCGCGATTTTGCTGTGGACTATACGCCTGAGTTGGAAGCGTCCTTGCTTGATTTGCTAGCGGATATGAAGCGTGATGAACATAAGAAAGATGTCCCTCGTTCGCATGAGCAGGCCGCGCGTTGTGCAAAATGTGGGTTTAGAAAGGTGTGCGACCAATCGTTAGCATAATGAAGTAGATAAGTAAACAGGTAGACACGTAGACAAAAACGATCCCTTTTTCATCTTTCATCCTTTCCCCATACACAAAGGTATAATACGCACAGTATGCCCGACGCGTTCATCCCTAAACGTCCCATCGTTACGGCTTATCCCAAACTATCCGATGCTTTCAAGGAAGCAGAAGCTATTGCTGCTTATCTCAAAGACAAAGGGCTGGATGCACCTTGTGGTTCGCTCTACGATGAGGGCCTCCGTAAACGCGTACGAAACCGTGAATTTGATATATTGATTGCAGTCGGCGGTGACGGGAGTGTATTGCGGGCAGGACATCTCTGCGCTCCAAGTGGTGTGCCCATTTTGGGAGTCAATCTGGGCAGGATAGGATTTTTGATCCAAGTTGACCGCGATGAGTGGCGCGAATACTTTGAGAAACTGTTCAATGGCGAAGCATGGATTGAAAACCGAATGATGCTCTATGCCGAACATGTTCGCGCCGGTGAGCATCTTGGTGGCTGGAATGCATTGAATGAGGTAGTCGTTGGACGCGGGCTAAACCTGCGCCCTGTAAGGCTGACTGCCTCGGTGGATGGCCGTCAATTGACAAGTTATGTTGCAGATGGGCTGATCGCCTCCACAGCGACAGGTTCAACGGCTTATGCGCTGGCCGCAGGTGGGCCAATCCTGCCGCCTGAATTACGCAATATTTTGCTTGTGCCGATTGCGCCACATCTCTCAGTGGATCGAGCCGTTGTTCTATCAGAGGGTTCATCGGTAACCATTCTCGTGAATGGCGAAAATGCTGTGCTCAGCGTTGACGGGCAACCCCCTGTATCTTTAATAGAAGATGACCATGTTGACGTGCGTGCCGCGGAAGTAACTGCGCAATTTGTACGGTTTGGAGACCCAGGCTATTTTTATCGAAACCTGACAGCACACATGAATGAAAACTCACTAGGATTACCACGATGATGCGACTTTTCTTAAACACAAAGGTCACTAGGGATACGATGGAAAAAAGAGCAGAAAACAAACAGTTCCTCCCTTTGTGAACTTTGCTTGCACACTTGTGTCCTTCATGTTTAAATTTCTTTAGGATTGGCGCGATGACAGAAACCACAACATTGTACTGCTACGTTCATCCAAATCGTGAGACTTCTTTGCGTTGCAATAATTGTGATCGTCCCATTTGTGCTTCGTGCGCGATCCGCACACCGACGGGATACCGGTGCAGGGAGTGTGTGAGAGGTCAACAGAGAACTTTCGACACATCGGAATGGTATGATTACATTTTTGGTTTTATTACGGCAGGAATTCTTTCTGGGATAGCGGCTTTTCTGGTTACTTTGATTGGCGGAATCGGGTTCTTTGGATGGTTCCTGATCGCTGCCGGTTCGCCAACCGCGGCAATGGCGATCGCGGAAGGGGTTCGTCTCGTCACACGTCGTCACCGTTCGCGCCCGTTATTTATGACCATTGCTGCTGGCGTTGTGCTTGGTGCACTACCTGTCATTTTGCTTCAAGTACTCTCGTTCAATTTATTCGGTATCCTCTTTCAAGTGATTTACCTTATTATCGCTGTACCTCTCGTCTATACTCGACTTTCTGGAATCCAATTGTTCAGATAACCTATAACCTATGCTTACAGAACTCCGAATCCATAACTTTGCGATCATAGATAAACTTGATCTGCGTTTTGGTCCTGGCCTCATCATTCTTACCGGCGAAACAGGCGCGAGATGCCGCGTTTGTCGAAGGCGTGTTCCATCTCAAAGGTCCGGAAAAAGAGACGGTGCACGAAATCCTCAACCGCGAAGAATTGATGGACGATCCGAATTACGTTGTGCTAACCCGTGAAGTCCGCAAAGAGGGACGCAACGTCGCGCGTATCAACGGGCGGACAGTTAATGTATCAATTTTGAAAGAAGTGGGTGCGATTTTAGTGGATATCCACGGGCAAGCCGAACATTTGTCGCTGCTCGATTCACGCGCACACCTTGGTCTGCTTGACCGTTATGCAGAAGTGGCGCGGCCCCTAAGCGATTACCGTCAAACCTACCACGCGTTGTTGACGTTACGCCGAGAGCTAAATGACTTGCGAAAAGCGCAAGCGGATGCAGACCGCCGCGTGGAGATGCTTACCTATCAAGCCGAAGAAGTCGAAGCTGCCAGGCTGAAGCCCGGCGAAGATGAGGATTTGCGTAAAGAGCGCGATCGACTCGCAAATGCCGAATCCCTTGCGCAGAACGTCCAGGAAGCGCTAGCAGTTTTGGACGAGGGCTCACCCGAAACACCCGCCGCGACCGACCTGGTGGGTCAAGCCACCCAGGCGCTGCACGCGCTCACAAAAATTGACCCCGCGCAGAACGAACTAGCCAATCAAGCTGAGCTCATGCTAGACACAATGTCTGAGATTATTCGCGGCTTGCGTGATTATCTTGAAGAGATTGAATTCAACCCGAAGCGACTCGATGAAGTGGAAGAACGCCTTGATTTAATTCATTCCCTCACACGTAAATACGGTGGAAGTATCCCAGCCGTGATTGCCTATGGCGAAGATGCCCGCAAACAACTCGAAACAATCACAGGTGCGGCAGAACGCATCACTGAACTGGAAATGCAGGAAGCGAAACTGCTTGAGAAACTTGCACAGCAAGGCGGAATACTAACCGAGAAACGCAAGGCTGCTGCGATTGCAATGGGCAAAGGTATTGAAACTGAGCTCAACGATTTAAGGATGGCCTCCGCCAAATTTGACGTGGACTTTCAGACCAAGCCTGATCCAAACGGCGCACCTTTGACGAATGGAACGCGGGTTGCTTTCGACCAAAATGGTTTTGACCGAGTCGAATTCCTCATCGCACCAAATCCTGGTGAAGGACTAAAGCCATTGGCAAAGATCGCTTCAGGCGGTGAAACGTCGCGTTTAATGCTGGGCTTGAAAAATGTATTGGCGCGAGCAGATGAAGTGCCGAGCCTCATCTTCGATGAAATCGATCAAGGGATTGGTGGACGCGTTGGAATGACCGTTGGTCATAAACTTTGGAATCTTTCGCGCAGCCATCAGGTCTTTTGTGTAACCCATCTCCCGCAATTGGCTGCGTTTGGTGACCAGCACCTTCAAGTGCAGAAACTTATTGAAAAAGGCCGCACACTCACGCGCGTGGAACACCTTGACGGAGAGTCGCGTTTGCTTGAACTTTCGCAGATGCTTGGCGAAGTCGGTGAAGGAACAATGAGGTCCGCGCATGAATTGTTGCAAGTTGCAAGGCAGACGATACAGGGTTCAGTCAAATAGTTGTTATTGCGAGAAAATTCGCGCCGAGCGGAGTGTAGCGAAGTCGAAGCGGACGTGAGTGCGTCCGCTTTTTGATTCTAAGAAAACGCTTCGCCCTGAGCAGAGAATTAAGCGTTCTGCACGAAGTTCGAAGTCGAAGGGCGTTGGTCATTAGACATGCGTTTCGACTGCGCTTGCTGACTCTCGCTCCGCTCACCCGTGCCTGCACCTGCCCGTGCCTACCGGCAGGGTAGGTATGGCGCAGGCACAGGCGGGCCAGGACGGGGCGGCAAGGTGCAGGCAACGCGGATTAAATAAAAAGTCGGCGCTTTATGACGCCGACAATTAGTTCGTTAAATGACGATCGCCAGGGTGAGGGGGGCACCCTAGCGACCGTCTGGGCTATATTAGCATACCCTTTATCCTTTTGCAAGGGTTACCTTATAATATTTTTATTAGAATTTCCTAATTGTGCAAATGCCCCGGGCGGGAATCGAACCCACATCTAAGCCTTAGGAGTGCCTTGTTCTGTCCATTGAACTACCAGGGCGCGGGAAAGATTATACATCAAATCCCATCATCCTTTGGCGGCGCTGCTGGGCCATAATCCAACACTTGCCTCGTCTGCGTGCCACCCTCCGGTGGGCCGACAATCCCTTTTTCTTCCATTTGATCAATAATGCGAGCTGAACGCGTATAACCGATTCTCAACCGTCTCTGTAGCATGGACACAGAGGCACGTCCCTCGCGACGGACAAGATCCACAGCTTCGGTAAAGAGCGGGTCGCCCTCAGTTGCCACCATTTCTTCCCATAAAGAGACCTGCTTCAATGGCACACCACTAGGAACACCATCCATGCGTGTCCCTGCAATTGCATATGGACTTGCGCCTCCAGCTTGAGTGCGCCAGTATTCAACTAAGTTTTGAATTTCATGGTCGGAGACGAATACACCCTGCAAACGTGCAGGTGAGGGCGCATCAGGGGCTTGATATAACATGTCACCGCGACCAAGCAAACGTTCCGCGCCAGGCTGATCGAGAATCACGCGGCTATCTGTATTGGATGCCACAGCAAACGCGACACGAGCCGGGAAATTAGCCTTGATCAGGCCTGTCACTACGTCCACAGATGGGCGTTGTGTCGCGATGATCATATGAATACCAGTTGCGCGTGCAAGTTGTGCCAGACGCGTGATGGTCTTTTCTGTTTCATCCGGAGCAATCATCATTAGATCAGCCAATTCGTCAATGACTATAACCAGGCTTGGTAATCTTTTTTGTCCCTGCAGTTTCATCTTGACATTGTAGTCAGTGATATTGCGTGAGCCCACCTTTGCGAACAAGTGATAACGTTTGTCCATCTCGCGCGTCATCCATTGCAACGCGCCGATGACGCGATCCATCTCAACGACCACAGGACCAAGCAAATGCGGGATGCCGTTATAGCCAGTCAGTTCCACGCGCTTAGGATCAACAAGAACCAAGCGTAGATCATCTGGTGTATTGTTGAGCAGCATGCAGGTGAGGATCGCGTTGACACACACAGACTTGCCGGAACCGGTCGTGCCTGCAATCAATAGGTGAGGCATGTTCTCAAGATTTGCAATGATGGGATGACCAGCAACGTCACGCCCCAATGCGAAGCTCAGCGCTTTTTTATTGCGCGTGAAGGTTTCACTTTCGAGAATATCACGTAAGGAGACAAGCGCCATTTCTTCGTTTGGGACTTCGATGCCAACATAACTATGACCAGGCACTGGAGCCTGAATGCGAATGCGTGGCGCGGCCAACGCGAGGGCCAGATCATCGGACAAGGATGAAATTTTGCTGACTCGCACCCTTGTCTTTCCGGCTCTTGTCTCGACGAAGAGTGGTTCCACACCGAATTGCGTGATCGTCGGCCCGCGGCTGATCTCCACTACCTGCGCAGGCGCGCCAAAGGAGGCCAGTGTATCCTCAATGAGACGCGCACGCTGTTGGATGAAATCTTCGTTGACCGAGGGTGCGTCGCCTTCGTCGAGAACATCTGTTACCGAAGGTAACTTCCAGTTGATCACAGTTGTGCCACTGGTGGTTGGCATGGTTGGAAGGTTGGTGGGAGTCAACGCTGTGATATTAGGAGGCACAGCGGGTTGTTGTATCGGGGTGTATCCGTTTGTTTCAGCGGAATCAGGTTTCGGGGTGGCTCGACGCGTCCCGTTTGGGAAAGACTTGAGGGGCTTATTGAGCCATGTCCGTACCTGCTGTGCAACCGGCCCGAGCCAATGGAACAAATCCTGTACGGAAATGTCAAAAGTTATGGAAACGCCAATAATCAGCCAGGCAATCAAGGCAATCACAGCGCCACCGGTACCCAGTCCAAACCATAGTAACCTTTGGAAGAGGGCGCCGAAATAACCACCGCCCCTACCCATCAGCGCGATGGCTTCTGCTGATTCTACAGTGGCGACCAGTGCATGTAATACAGTAAGAAACCAGAAGAACAGGATCGTACTGCCGATGGCTCGTTCGGGAGAAAGTGGCGGAATGCGTTCGATTTTGCGGAAGACTAGCCACAGACCAAAGATTAACAGACCAAGCGGGAGTACATACACGCCCCAGCCAAAAAGTTGTGCGAGGAAAGAGATGAAACCGCCAATAAGTGCAGAACGATTGGCCGAAATAAGGCCGAGGAGGATAATAATGCCTATGAACGCCAGGATAATGCCGACAACATCGAGTTTGCGTTCCGCAGAGAGCTTTTCCCACCAGGAAAGCGCACGAGGGAGAGGGGGAGCTTGTTTAGAAGAACTTTTGGCACGCGAAGTCAGTCCTTTTGGCGGGAGAGCTTTGCCAGCGGACTTTGTAGTTTTCTTCGGAGGTGCGGAGGGTTTGAGTAGCGGCATTTTCACCACGGAGTACACAGAGAGCACGGAGAAAGTTTTGAATCTCTGTGCTCTCCGTGGTCTCCCTGGACTGTCCGTCCAGGACAGGCTGTAGTGAGATAAGAATTATAGCACAAATGGTCTGTTTTCTTTGAGGTACAATTGCACGACATTATTTGCCGCAGCCTTCATGCAATTTATATGGAAGCTGCGGCACTCTGTAAGATTGGTGCGAAAATGACTCTTGTCCTTCGAATACGCCGCGCAGCAATGGTGTAGCTCCCTTAGGACGGAGATCTTCTTATAAGGAATCAAACTTGTTCGAAATTCTTTTTCTTGGCACATCCGCTTCCGCGCCTTCTGCAAAACGCGGCCTTTCGGGACAAATCGTTTCTCATAACGAGTATCGTTTTCTTATTGACTGCGGTGAAGGTACACAGAGACAAATTCTCCAGTCGGGCATTGGTTTCAAACGCTTTACGCGTGTCCTGCTAACACACGGTCATCTTGATCATATTCTTGGTCTCGGTGGGTTACTCTCGACATTTCTACGCTGGGAAGCGATTGAAGAGCTTGAGATCTTCGGCGGGCGTACCACACTTGACCGTGTACACACGCTCTTGTTTGATGTTGTCCTGCGCGGCAACCAGCCCCCCATGCCTTTAAAAATGCAGGAAATCAAAGCGGGTACTTTCTTCGAAGCCGAAGACTTTACTCTGACGGCTTTTCCCGTCACGCACCGCGGGCCAGATTGCCTGGGTTATCTCTTCGAAGAAAAAGCACGGCGTCCGTTTTTAGCCGAAAAAGCGGATGCACTCGGAGTCCCGTTTGGGCCCGAACGACGCGAACTCGTCGCGGGTAAGGCAATCACCTTATCCGATGGAAAGCACGTCACGCCGGACGAGGTGCTGGGTCCGCTTGAGAGAGGCAGTAAATTTGTGGTGGTGGGAGATGCCGGTCGGACGGACGATCTGCTCGAATTCTGCAAGGATGCCAATGGGCTTGTGATTGAGTCTACGTATCTAGAAGAAGAGGCCGATATGGCGAGGCAGTTCTCGCATCTCACGGCGCGTATGGCCGCGGAATTAGCAGTCAAGGCCGGAGTCAAGAAATTAATTCTGACCCATCTTTCACGGCGCTATCGAGAAAAGGACGTGTTAGCCGAAGCTCAGTCTGTATTTCCGAATGCAGTAGTTGCACGGGATTTTGATACGTTTCAGATTAAAAGAGAAGCGTGATGTGAATGAAATTAACAAAGATTTTGGCTATCTAAAAGCAGTTAGCTTTTAGTGCTGCCTTTCAAACGTTGTATAAACGAATTTAGCATTCGTCGCACTTCAACCAGGTAATTGTGCAAGTTATTCTGTATTTCGTCTGGAAGGTAGCCTAGGTCATGTGCAAGCAGAAGAAGATACTCCAATTCACTCGACGAGCCCATCGCAATAAGAAAATAACGTTTTAGCTCAGCGTCCGAGTCTTTTCCACAACCTTCTGCGATATTTGTTGGAATGGACACTGCCGCGCGTTGTATCTGGCTGGTTACAGCATAGATTTCCTGTTTTGGAAAATTAGATGTGGCTTTGTAAATTGCTAGGGTCAATGCGTGGGCTTTTTCCCACACTTTCAATGTGCGAAAATCTTTCATGATTAATATTCTCCTTTTTGGTAATAATTGTTAACAACCGATCGCTAGTAGCTAAACGCTAATCGCTAACAGTCACTTGAATCACCGCGCTCTCCACCTTCTGGTCACTTCTCACAACAAGTAATTGCACCGCGTACAAGCCACTCAATCCAGTCGTATCCCACTCTGCCAACAGACCCTCACTCACGGGCGTAGACACATCTCCGCCAACCTGAACCCACTCTTGCGGATTCAATCCCTTCCCCACCTGCACACGAGAATAGGCAAAGTTATCCCCTGCGGCAGTGCCTACAATTTGCACCTTGCCTTTTACTTCCGCCAGCCACGCGGGTGACGTGATATTCACATTTGGATTTACAGGTGGCGCCTGGATTGCATCGTAGGATGAAGGCGGAATATCCAGTCCAGCGCTTTCTGCCCATGCCCGCGCTTCGTCAGGGACAACCATATAGACGCGGTTCTCAATTAATTGAGGCGGTGTGAAGACAGTTGCGAGAAAACCAGTTTCACGATTGATAGAAAACTGCCGAAATAAATTATCCACTTGAATGGGTTCATTGCCATTCAGAAAAACTTCACTCACTAAATTCGGACATTCACGCGTAGGTAACATGCCCGATGGGTCGCAGACGGTCATTGTGGTCACATCTTGCGGCGCAGTCCAGCCATCGGCGGGCACGTCGCGCGAGGCGTATTGCATGAGCGCGCTCCACAACACAGCAGGGAGTCGAGGCGGTCGGCCAATTTCTGTTACGTTGGGTCGGCCAAGCGACGGCCAGCGCGCGCTCTCATCGCTCAATGCATCGGTCATCAGATACGCCAGTGCCGGCGTGACCACTGCACGCGCTTCGGGTGTTGTCCAATCTAGCCAGACAGAATGGTCAGTTGCTTCCATGCGCAAAACCGTCACGGGCGAAAACCCATCATTTAGAGTCTGTCCAAAATAAGTACCCTGTGTCCCAAACACACCATACGCGCCGGCCAGATTAAGCAATGTCATATCCGCGTTCAAATCAATTCCAAACGAGTTGGCAATCTTGGTAACATTTTCCATGCCCATTTGCGTCTGTAGCGTCTCAACGGGAACCTGATAATCGTTCGCCAATGCGATTCGCAGACGCATGGGGCCGTGAAATTGACTGTCAAAATTTTGGATGATGTCTTCGCCGGGAATGTCCCACGTTAAAGAGGCGGGACTCAAGCCGCGAGTGAATCCCGTCAAATAAACAAACGCGTCCAAACTGGACCCTGGCTTGTGTGCCGCGAAGAGAGGAGTTTCCACGCCTTGAAGTGTTTCGCCAACTGTTGCAAGAACTTGTCCCGTTTTTGGGTCGAGGATGATCGCGCTTGCGGATGAGTCCGCGATGGTGATTCCAGGTGGCAGTGATGGTAAAAGCCGTGCAGCTTCACAGTCAGTTTTTGGTTCGGGTAGATTTGCCAAGCGCGCAGCATAGACTTCTGTTACGCACGAGGCTTGCTCTTGTAGATCGAAGTCGAGGGTGGTGGTGATGGTCAAGCCGCCACGTTCAATCCGGGCGCGCGAAAAACTGGACTCTAATTGGGACAAGACTAAATTCACGAAAGCGGGAGCAGGTTCAGGATCAGATGGAGGCGCTGGTTGGATCGCAGGAGTCTCAGCCAATGCATTTGCCGCATCTTCTGAGTTGATTAAGTCAAGAGATTCCAAAATATGTAAAACTTCGCGTCCACGTTGAATCGCAACCGGCGGTGCATCCAGCGGATTAAGCGATGGTGCTTCACTCACGGCTGCGAGAATCGCTGATTCGGCAAGAGTCAGCTCGCTTGCTGGTTTCCCAAAATAAAGTTGCGCGGCAGCATCTGCACCGAAGGCGTAGCGTCCATAATGCGTTGAATTCAAATACCATTCGAGGATTTGCGTGCGCCCGAAGCGTGCCGTGATTTGCGCGGCAAGGATTCGTTCGCGGAGCGCGCGGCGGAGAGATGGTGGTTCGTTGTAGAGAAGCAAATCGGCGACGAGACGTTGTGCGATGGTTGGATGAAGCTCAGGGTCGCTTAGGCCATTAATGGCATAGCCGGAGTGAACCCAAAATTGCGGGTCGGCCATCGCGATGACCGCGTCTGCAAGAGCTTTCGGAAGATGTTGTGGATTTTGCTCATTGATAGGAATATAACGACGCGGCGATTCGTTGGGTGCGAACGTATAGAGAAGTTGCAAGCCTGTACGGTCATAGATGCGTGTGGGCTGAAGCAATAGACCATCGGGTGGGTTGAGTAAGTGTGGGAGAATTTCAACGGAAGGAAGGTCACGTGTGAGGTCGGCGTATGTGAGAGCAGAGACGAGAATCAGCGCGGCGAGAACGATTGATAGGATCATCCCCACGCTGAGGAATGTACTGCGTGTGCGTGCAGACGAAGCGCGTTGTCTGGCGAGTCGCCGTTCGCGGCGAGCGCGGAGGACAGGGATGATGTTTCGCATGAGGGGAAGTATACAGGGAAATAGGTATACAAGTAAACAGGGGAAAAGTAAATAAGTAAACAGGTACACAAGTAAACAAGTTACTTCGCTGTGTACCTGTTTACCTATCTACATGTATACTTATCTACTTCTCATCAAGCAAATCTGATAGGAAATCGAACAAGCCCCCAGTTTCTTTGGGCGTGGCCGTTTTATCCTCAATATCACTCGCCACCTCTCCGCTTTGACCGTTGATGAGGATAAGATGTTCGCGGCCATCGAAGGGAAGCTCAGTCATCCATACGGGGAGCAGGACGAGTTTGAAGGATTCAATCATGAGATTTTCAGATGAAGTGTGGATTATTTTCATCCCAGTAAGCAGATGTGGCAAGTCATGCTTTGTTAGCAAATACGCCTGACTGCGGGCGTCGAGCGAGGCGTCCGCCATAGGGATGTCGTAGACTTCGGCAGGCCAATCCGCGAGGTATCGTGGGTCATATGGTTTGATGTAATTTAAGTCAAATGTGGGAATAAGTTTAAGCAAAGGCGCAGATAACTTGCGCGCAGCGGGAAGGGGAAGGTCATCCACCATGACAGGATATTGGTCGTGGACACGCAGCGTCTCAGGCCTTCCTCCATGTGCAATATCGTTATCTTCGGTCTCGAATTGAATTGTCTCAGCTAAGTAATCAATCGCGCCGCCGATGTCAAACGTCCAGAGGGGAAGATATAGTCCGCGCGGAAGTTCTGCTCTCTTCTCAGGTTTGATTTTGTTTTTTTCTAACCATTGAATGAGATAGTAAGTTGCGCGCTTCTGATTGAAGGAGTGAGGGATGATCCCATCTGGCGCGAGCAAGTCATTCGTCTTTTCAAGACTCACCACATGGGGAGAGCCACAATACATACATACGGCTGAGATGAGCTTTGGAGACAGGATGAATTCAGAGCCACAACCTTGGCAGTGAAAGACTTGTTCCTGAAGCGGTTTGCCGTGTCCCTTCATGGTCGCCATAGCTGTGATGAAGTCTTTTTCACTAGCGGATTGTGATGTGAAGCCAAGTCCCTGGTTGCGCGTACAATATTCACACACGAGTGACTGTCCATCGGGTGCGAAAGCCATCCGTCCGCCGCATTTCGGACACATGAAACGGTCTGCGTCTACTTTACGGAGTCCCTCAGGGACGCGAGGTAAGTGATCGGGGTTAACGATATCGTCTGCTTTTAGTGTGCCATCGAGAATAGCCAATGCCCGGCGTGCCCGGGGATGCCTTAAATCAAGAGATAAACAATTTTCGAGTGCCTTGCGTTTTTCTGCGGGGTTGTCCACAACCTGGCTCATCCAGAACCAGCCTTCGGCGAGGGCGTCGTGCGCACTGGCTGCATAAATGGCGCGGTCAAGATATCGGCGGGCAGACTCTTTGTTTCCCGCTTTCGCTTCGATAATTCCACTGCGAAGAAGGTCTCTTGCGTATTCGTCCAACATTAAATAATATTCTTTCGCGTTGAGCGTAGTCGAAATGCAGATATTTCATCTGTCCTTCGACTACGGAACCTCGGCTTACACTCAGTCCCTCAGCTCAGGACATAGATATTTACACATTTCTTCTGACCAACGCGTCCGTCATTTTTGCAACACGTGCAATTTGAACGACGTCATGCACGCGGATAATATCTGCACCGCGCACGATACCGACGGCAATCGCGGCGGCTGTCCCTTCCACGCGCTGATCTGCAGGTAGGTCAAGTGTAAAGCCGATAAAAGACTTACGCGATGGGCCTAAAAGAACTGGATATCCCAATTCGCGTATTTCGTTTAAGCAATTGATCAGCTTGAGATTATGGTCAACCTTTTTACCGAATCCGATCCCGGGGTCCAAAATGATGTGATTGTCGGGGATACCCGCGGCATGTGCAAGCGCGACACTGTTCATGAGTTCACGTTTAACGTCCTCTATTAAGTTGTCATATTCCGGGCCTATATACGCGTTGCCCAATTTCTCGCGGACTTCGACACTAGCGGGATTGCTTCGATTGTGCATCAGAATGACAGGTATTTGATTCTGCGAGGCAACTTTCGCAAGTTCCGAGTCGGCGCGCAATCCCCACACATCGTTCAAAATGTGCGCGCCTGCTTTGAAGGCTTCTTGCGCGACAATGGATTTATAGGTATCAATTGAAATCAAAGCAGCAGGGAAATTTTCTTTGAGGGCACGGATCACTGGAATAACGCGTTCCAACTCCTCATCGGTTGATACCGGCGCAGACCCAGGACGAGTCGATTCGCCGCCAACATCGAGGATATGTGCTCCTGCATGGAGAAATTCTTCCGCTTGTGCGAGGGATATTTCGACTGCTCCGCCTTTGGCAATAATGCCGTCTCCGCTGAAACTATCTGGCGTGACATTCAAGATGCCCATTACATGGGTTTGTGACCCCCAATTAAAAGTAAAGTTGCCAATTTGAAGGGATGAGGATTTCATGTAGTATGCTAAAGCCGACGTCACTTCGACAAGCCTCAGTGGCGTGCTCGCCGAGAGCGCTTGTAAGCTGTATACGTGTTTACCTGCCTACCCTTTTAAGGTATCTGGTCAAGCGGACGCGCTAGCCAGGCTTCCGCTTCATTTATGTCGGTGAAAAGTTTCAAAGCGGAAGCAGTCTGAGGCAGGGCCATCGCAGCCACATTACGGATGGCTTCAGCCACTTTTTCATTCGCCACCACCACCGCCACGCGGATGTCGCGTGCGGAGGGGTCGCTATTGACTTCGACGGCCAAACGGATAGCTTTTTCTGGAATCTCCTTCACGGCGCGTAAGTCATAGAGGTTGCGCGTGCGACGGTCGGAGCCAAGCAGGTGTTCAAGTGCAAACTTATGCCAGTGTTTGAGGGTGGCATCATTGAGGTCTGTAAAGGTCAGGGTCATACCCCCATCACCGCGGCGGACTACGGTGTAGCCAACATCGGGCGCAGGGGTGAAGTTAAGAGGTTTCGGTTCGGTCATAGTCTCCTCCAATGAGTGTCTGAAATTATAATCGAGTACCGCGCCCTGCTTGACTTCAGGCTGGATAATAATATGAAAAGCGTTACCCCATATCAACGATACCAGACTGATCTACATTCGATAACAACTCTTGTATATTCTTCTTGAACTCAGGATGCACCAGATCAGGTGCAACATCGTTCAAAGGCACAAGCACAAAGTTGCGTTCATGTAACCGAGGATGTGGAATGACAAGTTCTGGTGTATTCATTACCAAATCGTCGTAAAACAAAATATCAATGTCAATTAAGCGCGGGCCGTTTTGAATACTGGGCACACGTCCCAGTGCCACTTCGAGCCGCTTGAGATGCTTCAGCAAGGCCTCAGGCACAAGGTATGTTTCAACTTTCAAGACTTGATTCAGGAAGGCGGGTTGGTCCGTGTACCCCCATGGCGGCGTCTCGTACACATGAGACTTTGCTTTGATAGACATCTGTGGGGATAGAGCATCCCGCGCGGCCTTCAAATTGGCCGGGCGATTTCCAAGATTTGTACCAAGGGCAAGGTAAACAATGTGCAATGGAATATCCTCCATCATTTCACGCGACTGAATGGATATATTTTACTCTCTAATCCGGTGAAGGGATAATTCCAATGTCACGTTCAGAAAAGATCCTGCCCTCATGATTGAAGATGCGGCAGCCGATGGACGCCTCAAGCCAGGTCAAACGGTTGTGGAATTGACCAGTGGCAACACGGGGACAGGGCTTGCGATTGTATGCGGGGTAATATGTTACTACTTGACCACATTCACAAAATCTGCGAATAGACCATAGGCAGTCTCTTCCGGGCCGCCGCGCATACCTTCGCGCTCGAAGACGGATATAGAATAGTCTGGTAGCACGTCCGTCCGGAAAGTGATACCGGTGCTGGAATTCATCATACTGTAAAGGGGGGAAGATGCATCCACAAGCGCAGGGGCGACGCTCGTTGTGATTTTATCTGCAACCTTTTCAGCGGAACAAACTAGTTTATAGCGTTTGCCATCAGATTTGGCTTTGGCGATCATGTCAGGTGTGATGCTGCGAATACCTGTCGGTTTGATCTGTTGCGGTGTAATTGGTGTGTCCATCAATACGGTAACCAATGCGGCCACTTTGATCGCTGCATCCCAGCCATCCACATCGTTGGTGGGATCTGTCTCTGCCACACCGATGGATTGACAAAACTTTACCGCTTCCTCAAAAGATTCGCCGTTCTCCATGCGTGAGAGAATGATATTGGTAGTTGCGTTGAATATGCCTTTGATCGAGGAAAGCTCTGCAAGTGGAAAAGCTTCACGGAATACAGAAAATACCGGTGCACCACCAAGCACAGCAGATTCAAACAAGAATCTCTTTCCTTTGGTCTCTGCCAGTTTGGTTAACTCGCGATAGCCGTAAACGACAGGCCCTTTATTTGCGGTGATGGCGTGCATGCCAAGTTCCAACGCAGTGCGGATATGATCCAATGCAGGCTGGCCAGTCTGTGTATTCACGGGGCTGTTCTCAAACATGATATCTGCCCTGGAATTCATAATGACAGATAACGAGTCGCTTACAGGAATTGCGGATAAAGACGAAACATCCTGATCGTTTTTGACAAGTGCCAATGCCTTTTCGAGATCGAGTCCATCTGGGTTCGCGGCAAACCCGTGCCTGCCTGTTGAAACGCCGGTAAGTGAAAAGGTGACGTTGTATTTTTCTTTTAAAGCGCTGCGCTTTCGTTCCAATAAATGGACCAGTGAACGCCCAACGTTACCAAATCCAATGAATGCGAGCTTGTAATGGGCCATGAAGTTCTCCTTATATCGGTGGATAAGGAAAGGCTCTTCTGTCCCTTGGCGGGGCAGGATAAGCTTTTGATTTCAACAAGGACTTCGCACGAGAGAGGAATGCAGAGATCTCGGCTGCGCTGAGGTAAGGTTTTAGAAGCGGAGGCAGATCTGAGGTCCGGGAAAGAAGCGAGAGCAAGTCATCCGGAATTCGTTCTCCGGCGAAGTCCCATAAAACAGTCCGCAGTTTGTTCATTTCGTGAAAGCATATGCCATGGTCAATAGCCCAGAGTTTATGCGTGCCGTCTTCAAAGAAAACATGACTGCCCTTGCGATCCGCGTTATTGACAAGTAAATCAAAGAGTACAACCGGTTTGAGGAGTTGTTTATCTTCTTCTGTAAAGTTGAAGTAATGGTATTGGGAATTGAATTCAATGTATTGTTGGAGCGAGCCTGAACCATGCGGACCTTCTTTACGGAGCGTAGTGAAAGGTACAAAGCAAA
>WNFV01009285.1_pt1 | contig 19451 bp, 19 predicted proteins | sample 5400101 | NCBI WGS metagenome assembly WNFV01 (sample SAMN13153361, study PRJNA577476) | soil metagenome | isolation source: 115 cm soil or saprolite under grassland replicate 1 | place: USA:California | collected 2016-06-15 | reverse complement strand
AGGGGGCGTGATCATCCCCAAGCACAAGGCCCGGGCGCGTTTCGCCAACCCGCCCGCCAAGCCCTGATTTCAGCGCCGCCCGTGGGGAAGCGCTCCGAGTCGAGGGAACGCACCGGGAGGGGCCGGAAGCGCCCCCTCAGTCACTAGCGCAGCGCGCCTGCGAATCGCCGAGCGGACGGGCCGCAACCCCCGAGAGGCGGCTCGGCCGCTGAGTCCGCCCGGCTAGCCATTATCCCCTTCTCAGATCAGGCAACGGTCAAACATCGTGACACCCGCGAGGAACGTTTCCAGGGGAGACGCGCCTGCGCCTCCGAATCGCCGCTCGCGCATCATCGGTGCTGTCCCCCATCTGGGCATGAATCGTGACCCTGTGCGGTCATGTCCCCCATCCGGTGACCGGATTTCCTACGCGGGATTGCCGGAGAGCCGGGACGGCGCGTCTTTCACCAGAAAGGCCCAATCGGGGGCTGCGGTCATACCGCCTCGGCGAAGATAGAGTCGAGGAGCCGGCGAGGGTTCGGGGATGTTGCCGCAGCCTCCTCGGCCTTCGGGGGTCCCGGCTCCTCGCCGCTTATTCGCCGGTCGCGGCGCGCGGTTCGCGGGCCGCCGTGCGAGCACGGCCAACAGAGGAACAATCGGCGCAGCGTCGTAGTCGGCGTGCGGGCGGCGCCAATGCGGTCCGACCCCCGGGGCCTTCTGAGGCGGGCGCCGCCCCCGACTCCACAGCCTTGTCCACAAAGTGGACCACGCCGCGGTGCCCAAGAAGGCCACGCGCGAGCTGTCACGGTTGGGGGGTGGGGGCCGGCGGACGTGTGAGGTTTCCCCGTAACGCCGCAGTCGCCAGCCCCCTAATCACTCTTTAGGCGACGGAGCGGCCGTGGCCGCCGACGTTGGTAGCGACGTGCTCGCACGTTCGTAGCAGCTGTCACTAAGGGCGCAGGTGCCGGAGAAGGGACAATCGGTACGGCGTGAAGGGCGGGCGTGATCAACTCCGCGACCACGCCCCCTCCACGATCTTGCAGCGGCCGATACCCACGGCCACCTTCCCTAATCCCGAGTTACACGCTCGGGTGCCTGGGCACACCCCCCGAAAGGAGGGACGCGCGACATCACAGCACGCATACAAGTTCGGAAGGAGCGTGCGATGGCACAGAAGATCAAGAGCTGGTTTGGGACAAGCTGGCAGTGGCCTGTGTTGCGCAACACGCCACGAGCACACACGCCCGTCGGAACATCTTGCGTCCACTGCGGTAACGCGATCGCGGCGGACGACCAGGGGCTCTTCGTCGACGAGCCACCAGACCGGCCGCTGCACCGAAGGTGCTTCTACGCCTTCGTCTTCAACCGGAGAGGCAAACACCTGGAGGCCGCCTCAACCAGCATCGCCCACCCCGCTTGAGATCGACGGAATGATCCGCTCGCTTGAGAAGCGCGGCCGGTTGAGAAGTTCGCGCAGCACGGTCACCGCCTGAGCGGACGATCGGCTTTGCAGTGCCGCAAGCGACGCCGCCGCTAGCTGAACCTCCCCGAGCTCCAGTTCCCGCTCCGCGAGCAAGCGCTCAAGCCAGCGCGCCGCTGCCCGCGAGTATCGCCTCCCGTCCTTCTCGGCTATCAACACGAGCAGGTCGAGCGCGTCTTCGAGGCTGAGCCAACTCAGCTCGTGCGCTGCGGAGAAGGCCGCTATGAGGTTCCGCGCTTTGATCGCTCGTTGGAACTGCGCGCCCGCTGAGCCGGCGTCTCCCACGAACGCATGTTCCCACGTATCGGTCGACGGCCGCTACGGGGCAGCAGCGGCCTCGCGTCACAGCGGCTACTCAGCAGCCGAGCCCGGTGCCCCCTCGTACACTCGACAGCTGAATGAGCGAAGTGATCGTTGCGAGCGACCGGCTGCCTGCGCGGCTCATCAAGCCGCACACGCACGAGAAGTTTTACCTCCACCGCCGCTACTGCTCGATCTTCAACAGTGGCATGCAGAAGCAGTGGCCTCGGAACCGCGGGTACCTCGAGCTGTTCGCTGGCAGCGGTCTCGCCTACGACGCGATTACCGGTGCCGAACACGAAGCATCTCCAATTTTGGCCGCGACGCTCAACAGCCCAGGTTTCAGCCGGCTCGCCTTCGTCGAGTACGACCAAGAACTCGCACACGCGCTCGAAGCGCGCCTGCGCAGCCGAGGAATCGCGGACGGTCGGGCTCGGGTCTTCGCGGGGGATGCGAATGATCGGTACGTGCTCGCCCGAGCGCTCGCCTTCCTCCCGGACCCCGGCTTAATCTTCGTTTTCGCCGACCCCGAGGACATCAATTTCTGGTGGTCCTCCGTCCAGATCCTCGCCGCCGCACGCCGCCAGCGCAAGGATCTGATGATCAACTTGCCAATCGGCCCGATGAGGCGGGAAATCGGCAACCGCCGCTACGGCTCGACGGCGCGCTTTCTGGGGACCAACGAGTGGATTACGCAGGCCGAGCGAGGCGACGATCTGGGCGATCTCCTCCGACAAACGTACGCCGACCAGCTCGGGACGCTCGGGTTCACCGCGCGGCACAAGGCGATCCATGCTGCCACCGGCAACCTGGTGCTCTATGACCTCGTGTTCGCGAGCCGCAGCCCACGCGCGCTCGAGTTCTGGCACAAGATCCAGGAGATTGGCGTCTCGGGTCAGCGAGAGCTGAAGTTGTTTCCCGACTTCGAGTAAACCGGCATCGCATCGTGCGTGCGCCCATCGAGCTTGCGGCCGTACGCCTTCGGCGTCCGACCGCCCCACTGCTTAAAGAAGAAGGCGACGCCGGCCGCCGCGCACGCATCGCGGAGTTCCCTGATCCAGCAACCCTGGACCGGCCGATGACGAGGTCCGGACTCGCCGCCGGCAATCAGCCAGTCAATGCCGTCGAGCCCGAGGGGCCGGCGGCCAGGTCGCCCGTGCTCCAAGAGGCTGCCGAGCAGCGGCTCCGCGCTGATGAACCGCACGACCGCCGGGATCTCGCGAAGCACGTCGGCGCGCCACGTCTGCCTGGCGTTCTCGATCGACACGCCGAGCCACACGTTGGGGGCACCGATGCGGAGCGACTCGCCCGCGCGATCGAGGATCTTTTCGACCACGTCGCGCGCTCGCTCTGGTCGCTTCGTGAGCACCTGGAACGTGTGCTGCGATGCATCGGCCATCACTCGATAGACCTGCTCGATGAACGCGTCCGGGACGAGTTCGTGGAAGAGGTCGCTCATCGAGTTCACGAAGACGACCCGCGGCCTCCGCCACCGCAACGGCTGGTCGAGCCTCTCCGGATGCAGCACTAGGTTGTGCGTCGCGTTCTCCGGCGTCCACGGCTTGAATAGCGGGTACGCGTTGGTGCCGGCAAACCGCTTCGAGATTGTCTCCGCGTAGCAATGCGCGCAGCCAGGCGAGACTTTCGAGCAGCCCGTCACCGGGTTCCAGGTCACGTCGGTCCACTCAATCGAGGTGCGCTCAGCCATGGTCGGCCCACATCATCACTCGAGGTGCCCGCCGCCGCTGCAGCCGCCGCCCGTCGGTCTGTAAGCCTCCGGCGCTCGTTCGGCGGCTCATGCACACAGAAAGCGGCACGACATCACCATCCGGTGATCTGGCGGTGGCTCACGCGTACCCGTCGTCGCGAATGGTGGCGCTCTGCTTCCGCTCGCGCGTCTCCCTGACAAGCTCGTCGACCGACCGCTCGAGCAGCTCCTCCGCACGCCGGATGGCTGCGGGTACCGACGCTGGTACCTGACCACCGGCCTCCGCCTTCCGCCGCTCGACCCAACCGCGGAGCACGGCCTTGTACCTCTTCCAAAACTCCGGCTGGCAGTGATCCGGAAGCCGTGCCGCGACTGCGAACGCGTTACCGGAGAGCGACTGCGTCACCGCCGTCGCGACCTGCGAATCTTCAGACCGTTTGCGCGCCCCGGCTGCCTTGGCCGCGCGCTTCGCAGCCTCAGCGAGCGGCTGCGACGGCCCGGCCTGCAGCGCCTGGACAAGATCCACGAGCCCGTTCGGCCAGGATGGCTCGGCCACCGCGGGCGGCTCGAAGTCCATGCCCGGCGGCAGGAGTTCCTTCGCACGCGCGATCGCCTGCTCCGCGTTCGTCCGAGCCTTCTGGAGCTCGGTGGCACGCTTCGCGGCGGTCGCCACCGTCTCGCCGAGGCGCTTGCTGACAGCCGCCGCAGCGGCGCAAGCCTCCCCCGCCTCCATGTGCGCAGCTCCTCCGCTTGCGTCAACTGGCGGCGAGGCGCAAGATCGCCGACCTCGAGCCCGATGAGCTCGGCCTGTTCGCGCTCGACACTCGCGGCGTCAAAAGCCAGGACGTCGGCGCCAGCCGGCGACAGCGGCCGCTGCGAGCAGGAGCAGTTCGTGGACGAAGGGGGCGGGCGGATTTAGACGGTAATGATTTGGCGCCTTCGTTGTCTACCAGGTCAACCAGAGAGGAGGAAGCGACAGTACCCGACAACCTCGTTGGCGTGTGCGCTACCCTTTTATTCATCGCGTTTGTGGTGTGCGGCGGTGGCGATCTTCCCGCTTCGGCCGGGAGGTGAGAACTATGAAGACGGCCAAGGCGCGGATTCCTGCCTGATTTTCAGCCGCTGATGCTCGAAACGGCCGCCTGCGGCAGTGCTCCGAGGGTCAGGTCCGCTCACTCCGGGGCGAGACGGCGGCTGTCGCGGTTCCAACAAAGGGCGACATGCGCTGAGATCGCAGAGGCCATCGCCTGCCACAACCCGCCTGGCGCGGCCGATCGGCTGCAGGATGGCGGTGGCTTTCGGACCCCCGGCGCAGGAATCTGGGCCTTGGCGGTCTTCGTCGTTCTCACCCCTTAGCCGGAGCGGGAAGATCGCCGCCGCCGCACACGATAAACGCGATGAGTACTGTCGCTTCCTCAGCAGTTGACCTGGTAGACAACGAATGGGGTCGGAAAATCACCCGCCAAAGTAGTTTTAGGTCAGCCGGGGCTGAGCTCGACCTGGGGCTCGTCTCACGTCCGGAGAACGCGTTCCAGTTCGGCGAGGAGTCGTAGTCCGCCCTCGCGGCGATCGTCCTCGAGGGCTTCGACGGCCGCCGCGAGCGCCGCCACGACGCCGACGTCGACAGGCGCATGCTCGAGCACTCGCCGCGCGCGCCGCGCATGCCCGAGCAGATCGAGCGCGATCGCCGCCTGGTTCGCGAACAAGCCGAGCAGCTCCATCGCTCGAAGCGAGAACGGCTGCTGCTGCGGGCGGTCGAGCACCTGAAGCACTCCGAGCGCCCGCTCCTCGTGCAGGAGCGGCACCGCCATCAGCGTGTTCGGGACGTAGCCCGTCGTCTCCGCGACGTCGTGGGCGAAGCGCGGGTCGTTCTGGACGTCGTCGAGCACAAGCGGCTGCCTCGCGATGAGCACCCAGCCGGCGATCCCCGTGCTCGCCGGGATCCGCGTGCCGATGAGCGTGTCCGATCCCTCGCCAGCCACGGCCTCGAAGACGAGCGCGCCTGTCTCCTCGTCGAGGAGGAAGATCGACGACGCCTTTGCAGCGAAGATCGCCCGCGCGACCTCAACGATCGAGCCGAGCAGCGCGCGGTGCTGCTCTTCCGAGCCGAGCACGCCCGCGGCGACCGCCGCCCTCAGCCTGTCGTCGCGCGTGGGTCGCTCCTCGCTCATTCGCTTCCTCCCACGTTGGCCGCCATCAGGTAGAGGACGCTCTTCAGCTGGAACGGCGTCAGATTCCGGTGCTTGCCGAGGACGAGCGCGCAGATCCCGGAGATCGCCGGCGTCGCGAAGCTGTTGCCGCTCGCCCGGATCGTCGAGCCGCCGAGCCAGGCAACTACGACGTCGATTCCGCGGGCAAAGAACTCGACGGGCGGCTGCGGGTTCGCGTAGAAGGTCAGCGCATCGTCGCCGTCGTGGCTGCCGACCGAGATCACCGACGAGAACCGCCACGGGAAGCTCTCGACCGGCATGTTGTGCGCCGACGCGACAAGTACGGTGCGCTGGAAGTAGGCGGCGTCGGCGAGCTCGTGAAGGAGCCCGGCGAACTTCGCTTGCGTCGTCGAGAGGCTCATGTTGATCACGTCGAAGCCTTGCTCGACCGCGTAGCGAAGCCCCGCAAGGAGCACCTCGCCGCTGCCCGTGAACCCCGCGCCGAGCACCCGCACCGAATGGATCTCGCAGTCAGCGGCGAGCGACCGGACGATGCCGGCACACGCGGTCCCGTGCCCGCAGAGGTCCCCCGCTCGGTCCTCCTCGACGACTGGAAGCCCCTGCTCATCGAGCGAGATCGCGACCGTGCTCTGCAGTGGCCCGACGACCGGGTGACCCTGCTCGACGCCGCTGTCGAGGATGCAGACGCGGACGCCGTCGCCCGTCGATCCCCCGACCGCCCACTCGCGCCGGACCCGCTGCGGCCAGGCGGCCTGCACGCCGAGCTCGCCGGCCGCTTCCGCCGGCAGGCTCCACGCGGGGAGCGGCCCGGGCCCCTCTTCCGCCCTCTGCCGCGGCTCGACCACCTCCCTATTCTGAGACACGCCTACGCCCGCCGCGCGTTCCTAGCTTGAGCCGCGGGGTTCGATCGGACCGCAACGCGGTAGGCAAGGGTTCCGCATCGTGCCCGAGCAGGCGCCGGCGCCGCTTGGTCAGGCCGTTGCGCGCTTGGCCTCGGCCTTCCGAGCGGAATGACTCCGCTTCGGGCGGCACGCCGACTCTTCACTGGCATTGGTGCGCGGCTGCTCCTCACCGCGAAGGACGCACCGCTGGAACGGGGAGTGGCGCAGTCTCCAACGTTCGACGGAGTCTGGTATTGGCTGCAGAGAAGAGGAGCCAGGCTGCAGAAGCGGTTCGCCACGCCCGTGGGGGCTACCGACCCAGCTGCCAGCCGTGGGCGACGACGCCCGGTTCGTGGACGCCCAGAACCTCGCGCACCTTGCGAAGGAGCGCCGAGGGCGCGAACGGCTTGCTGATGAAGGCGATCCCCTCATCGAGAACGCCATGGTGGACGATCGCATCGTCGGTGTAACCAGACATGTAGAGGGTTCGCATCCGCGCGTGCGTGGCCGTAAGGGCCTCGGATAGCTGCCGCCCGCTCAGCCCGGGCAGGACGACGTCGGTCAGGAGCAGGTCGATCTCGCCGTGGCGGCGTGCCGACACTTCGATCCCGGCCCGCGCCGATTCGGCCGCGACGACCTCGTAACCATGATCCGCCAGCACTCTGCGAACCATGTCGCGAACGGCGCGGTCGTCTTCGACGAGCAGGATGACCTCGGATCCACGAAGCGCATCCTCGTCCGAGTCCTGTGGCTGGTCGACGACCGGCACGCGTTCGTCAACGCGTGGTAGATAGATCGTGAACCTCGCACCCTCTCCGGGCTTGCTGGTAACCGAGATGGAGCCCCCGCTCTGCGTGATGATCCCGTAGACGGTGGCGAGACCGAGCCCCGTCCCCTTGCCGCTCTCCTTCGTCGTGAAGAACGGCTCGAACGCGTGCGCTCGCGTCGTCTCGTCCATCCCGTGACCCGTGTCGGAAACCTCGAGCATCACGTACGGGCCAGCGCTCCAGTCCGGAAGCTCGTCACCGTCCGGCTCGCCGAACTCGACGTTCCTCGTCTCGATCACGATGCGCCCACCTCCCGGCATCGCGTCGCGCGCATTGACGGCGAGGTTGAGGATCACCTGCTCGAGCTGTGCACGGTCGGCTCTGACGCTCCCGAGCGAAGGGTCGAGCATGGTCAGGAGCCGGATGTCCTCGCCGATCAGCCGCTCGAGCAACCGCTTCATCTCGAGGACGACGTGGTTGAGGTCGAGGATCTCAGGCTGGAGCAGCTGGCGGCGGCTGAAGGCCAGTAGCTGCCGTGTTAGCGTCGCGGCACGTTCGCCCGCGCGCGCAATCTGCTCGGCCTTTTCACGCTGGGGGTCGTCGGCGGCAAGGTCTCTGAGCAGTAGGTTGGCGAAGCCGATGATCACCGCCAGTACGTTGTTGAAGTCGTGTGCGACTCCGCCTGCGAGGCGGCCGACAGCCTCCATCCGTTGCGTTTGCCGAAGTTCTTCCTCGAGCCGCTTGCGCCCGGTGATGTCGATCAGGAATCCCTGACTGTAGACGGTCCGCCCTTCTGCGTCGCGCACCTGCACGCTGTCGGCGTATACCCAGACGACCTGGCCGTCACGGGCGATCAGCCTGTATTCGCGCGCAGGACCGGGGTCGCCCTCGCCCGCTTTCCAGCGTGCCGCATCGGCGAGCACACGTTCCCGATCGTCGGGATGGAGCAGCTTGACGAACAGCTCCGAGTCGGCGAGCCACTCCTCCACGGAGTAGCCGAGGAGCTCCTCGATCTGCGGGCTGACGTAGACGGACGAGACGATATCGCCGAGCCGGTCGATGTATGTCACGAGCGGCAGTCGCTCGACCAGGGTGCGGTACGTCTCCTCCGCTTCAGCGAGCTTCTTCGCGCTCGAGCGCGCGTCCTGCTCAGCCCGTTCCTGCTCGCTGACCAGCCGCAGCGCCTCGTCTCGCCGCCTCCTACCCATCTCGACAAGCGCGGCCAGCGCGAGCGATCCGATCAGGCCGATCCCGAGCATCAGCCACGGGGCGTACCGCGTAAAGCCACTCACCAGGCTACGGCGAGGCCCGAGAGTGACGAGGAGCTGCTCCTCGCCGATCCGGACGACATCGGTCACGACGTCCTCTCCGGTCGGGCCACCGCCGGGACTCGAGAGCAGCAACGCGTCCGGCGTTGCGTGCTCGCCGAGGTAGATGGCGAAACTGAGGTCGCTCGGCGCGCCTCCGGCCTGAGCCTGCGCGTCGGCCGCCGTGGTCTCGCCGTAGAGAACGAGGTCGCTCCCCGGGCGCGGCGACGCCGCGAAGCCGACGATGGGCGCGCCTGCGTGCCTCGCCACGACGACTGCGGTCAGCCCCGAGCCCGACCGGGCAATCGCGCGGAGCCGTTCGCGCGCCTCGGCTCGAAGCTTGCCGAGGAGCAGCGGCGGGCTCCTTCCCACGCTCGTCACGAGCGTCGCGCCACCGGGCCCGAGGCGAAGCAGGCTGAAACTGGAGAGCAGGCTCGTGCGTGCGCGATCGCCGATCGTTTCGTCGAAAGCCCGAGCATCCCCGCCCGTGTACGCGGCCGCCGCGGCCCCTGAAGCGACGATTGCCTCGAGCTGGTGCGTCACGGTCGCAATGACGCCAAGCGTCTGGGTCGTTCGCTCGCGCAACAGCGACCGTTCCGTGTCCCGGACGTTCGCGCGGGCGATCACGAAGATCAGCGCCGCCGCCCCGATTCCCAGGAGCAAGACGAATACCGCCAAAACCCCGATCGGGTTCCGGTCGGCACCTGCTCTCCTCACCATACGTCCACCGCCCTCGGCCTCCAGACCCGCGGCCGCCGCAGACGGACACCAAATTTTACTCCACCTAGCACGAAACCCACGCTGCGCCTAAAGGTGCAGCGAGATCAGCAACTAGAGCTAGCCGGTCTTCCGCTCGCCCGCGCCGGTGAGACGTGTGCGGCCTCTCTGAGCGGCTTGGCGGACTCGAACCGTCGCCCCTGGAATTGGCCTGGTGCGAGGTGCTCGTCGGCGGCCAGACGATGGTCGGGCCCCACGGGCCCGCCGTCGCCGTCCCGCCCCCGCTTCAACCGCGCCGATGACAGCACCATGGTGCGTGACGCGAGCAGGCCGGCCGCCTCTTGTCGCCACTTGTTTTGCAAGGTTAATCCTCATCAAGCTCGCGCTGGGCTGACCGAGCCGTATATCGCACCACAAGACCAGCCGATCCAGCCCGTGGGGTTGCGTCAACTCCGATCCCGGCCGACAAGAACGGCTTGTTGCCTGTCGCTTTGTCTTCCCGAGCAGAAGCTCGGTCGATCACGTTCGTCGCAGCGCACGCGCGCGCCGAGTCACGCGGGCCGAACCGTCGTGTCGCAGTTCCCGCAAACTCCGACAGCTCCGCGCAGGCGGCCCGGATGCCGAGATCGCGGCCGGTGCGACCCCGACGATGGCGGCGGTTTCTCGCCTGGGACAACTTGACGTTCTACGTCCCATGGGTCAACCTCGGTGCCATCTTCGCCGTCCTCTACCCGGTCGCGCTCGCGACGACCTATCTCCCGGCGCGGAGAGCCGCGCGGGTCTGCCCGGCTGAACCGCTCCGCTTGCGGTGAGCGCGGGCCGCGTTGCCCTCATCGTTCTCGGCAGCATCGGGGCCCTGCTCGGGCTCGCCCCGCTGGTGGGCGGCGGCTTCCTGCTCTGGGCCGATCGCACCCAGCGCGAGGACGGCCCGACCGAGCGGTTTGCAACCTCGACCTATGCGCTGACGCGCACTCGGCTCGAGGTTGATGCTGATGGGCCCGACTGGCTCTGGAACGACAACTGGTTCGGCAAGATTCGGGTCCGCGGGGAGAGCGCCGTCGGCGGGAAGCTGCTCTTCATTGGCATCGGGCCTGAGGCGGCTGTCGCCCGGTACCTCGGAAGCGTCGCGCACGCGAACGTCGAGGACATCGAGGTCGATCCGTTCCGCGTCCAATACCGTCCGATCGCAGGAGGCCCGCCGCAAGGGCCGCCGACGGCGCAGCACTTCTGGGCGGTCTCCGCCTCTGGCGTGGGAACACAAACGGTGACGTGGAAGGTGCGCGAGGGCGACTGGTCGGTCGTCCTCATGAACGCCGACGGCTCTCGTCGCCTCGTCGCCGACGTCGACCTCGGCGCCAAGCCGTCATTCCTGCTCTGGCTCGCGATCGGGCTGCTCCTCGGTGGCGTGTTTGTCCTCGGTCAGGCGCCGCCCATGCCGCCGGCGCCTGCTACTGCGAGCAGCGGGGCAGGAAGTACGCCGGCCTCCGAGCCCGCCGACCGACCGGACCAAGAGCTCCCGCCCGACTGAAACGGCGTCTCGCCGAGCACGTCCACTGTTGAGTGGCCGACGGCGAGCGTGTTGATGTCGTAGGTGACCGTCACAGTGCCCGCCTGGACGGCGGAGCCGGCCACGCCGGCAAGCGCTGGTCCAGCAAGAGCCAGCGTAAGAAGGTTCCATCGATGCCGCTTCATTCACCCTCCCTGGTTAGGGGCCACATCCAGCTCCGGGACGTGCGCGGAGTCCAGACACGCGGAGATTGAATCGACCTCATTTCCGTGTGCTGGGCGCCTCGCCTCCTCCACCCGCAAGTGCGTAGCGCCACGGCTGACAATCAAGGCCGATGTACATCCTCTCCCCCGATCAGAAGGTTCACACGATAACGCAGCCAGTGAAGGAGCTCAGGATCTGCAGCTCGATCGTGCCGACGCGGGTATCCCAGGCCCGCTCGCGGCTGTCCATGGTGGGCTCGACCACCGTGCCCCTCCTCCGATCGACGTCGGGTAACGACGGTCGCGAGGATGACGCGCGGTGGTCAGCTAGCGCGGGCCCCTTCGGGCCCGTGTGGGGTGCGCAAACTCGGTTTCGCCTGCGAACCCAGCGATCCGAACTTCTTGACCGTCGCCCGAATCGAATTTGTGTACACCCCACAGGGCCAGGCGCGGCGATGGAGCTGCGCGCGCCCTGGTCGCGAGCCGTTCGTGCCGCCGACGCCGGCGCTCAATGAGCCGGAGTTCGTAGACTCTGGCGCGAAAGCGCCCGGCCATGGGCCGATCAGTCCTCGTCGCGGCGCGCTTGACCACGCCCTTGTTCCCGGCGGCGCCCGCGAGCAACGCCGGCTGCTGAGGATCGTGCGTGTTGGTCGTCGGCGTCTCCGGACGCCGGGTGCTAGCGTGGCCGGATGCTGCTGGCCCTCTCCACGGGCCACAAGATCGGGCTCGCGCTCTCGGCGGGCGTACTGATCGGGTTTGCGCTGCTTTCCGCAATCGTCGTCCCAAGCCGGCGGCCGGACTTTCCGGGGAGGGCGTTGCCGGCGTTCCTCGTCGCCACCGTGGTCCTGTTCGTCGGGATGCTCGCCGCGGTCGAGATCTTCGGCGCGGAGCCGAAGGAGGCAGCGAAGCCCGCGAAGCCTGAGCAACCGTCGGGCGCGAGCCCGGGCGCCGTCGCGGCCGGCAGCCGCCTCGCCGCCTCGCTCGGCTGCACGGGCTGCCACAGCGTGAACGGCTCGTCCGGCGTCGGCCCGACCTGGAAGGGGCTCGCAGGCGCAACGGTCAAGCTCGCCGACGGCCGGACGCTCACCGCCGACGACGCCTACCTCATCGAGTCGATCCGCGACCCAGACAAACAGATCGTCGTCGGCTTCAAGGCGGGCGTGATGAGTTCCGCGATCAAGCCGGGCTCGGTCTCGCAGGCAGACGCGCAGGCGCTCGTCGCCTACATCGATTCGCTTAAGTGACACGCGTACGATCGCTCAGGCACTACCGGCACCCCTCTGCCAGGGCCCGGTAACGACCGTGCCGCCGCGGTTCTTGGCGGCCGCAGGGGAGCCGGCGCGAGGTATTTGCCCTCCGCGGCCGAGGGTCGGGGGGCGGAGCCTGCCGCAGCGGGCTCCCGTCCCCTCTCCATGTAGCCGTCGAACCGATCTAGCCTGCGCGGTCAGGGTGGTCGAGGGCCGGTCGCCAGAAGGACGCTCGCCGCTGCGGCCGACGTTCGTCTGTGCGCAAGGGTGGATTTGGGGGCGTGATTGGTCTGGTCGTTGTCTATCATGCCAACCGTTGAGGATGAAGCGCCGGCAGTCCTGGCTCGGCCCGACGAGCCTCCCCCGGCGTCTCTCGTCGAAGCACCACGCGGGCGTTTTGCGAGCGCGACCCTGGGGTGGCCGCTGCCTACGTCTTCCCTCGCTGCACTTCCCGGAGGAGAATCGCAGCCACGGGCCGTGCTCGGGCTGGAGGTCGTCGTGCGACGAATTGATCGCTGCGCTAGCCGCCTCTAGCGTTCAGCCGGCCAACGTGGCAGCCGGACTGGGCAGCCACATGAACATCGACGTCCCTGTCCTCGACGAGGACTTGCTCGACTCTGTCCGCGCGCACCCGCTCCTTCTTTACCAACGGCCCAGCTCGTATCCGACGCGGCGAGCGCGTCGCCAAGCGCCTCGGTGGCGCAGTTCTGCGTCGCACGCTCGGGCCAGGCCCGGTCGACGCCACCGGGGCGCGAGAGCCACCGCCCTCCTGCAGGCGATCGGGCCGCGCCAGGCGGGCTGTGGCCGGCGATGGCCTCTGCGATCTCAGCGGATGTCGCTCTTTGTTGGAACTGCGACAGCTGCCGTCCCGGCCCGGCGAGACCGGAACTGACCCTCGGAGCACAGCCGCAGGCCTGTCCTCAGTACTGTCGCTTCTTCCTCACTGGTTGACCTGGGAGACAACGCAGGGGCGCGAATCACCCCGTCCAAAGTAGCCTAACGTCGTCACCGCCAAGGCGGTAGGTACGGCTGCGGTGGCCGCCCCCGGCCATCCTCGCCGCCTGCTCTGCGCGCAGATGGCCGCGTCGGCTCGATCAGCGACCAGAGACTGATCGCCGACGAGCTCTCTCGCCAGCTACGTCTCCGAGGAGGTGCCCAAACTGCTGTTCTTTGGTCGCGAAGACGCGGACCGCGTTGCGCTTGCCCTGACGGCGCTCGGCGCCGGTGATCAGCTCGAGCCGGCGCAGCTTCTCGCGGGTGAGTGAGGGGCGGGCGACGGCGTAGTCCTCGCCGCGGCTGAGCATGTGCCAGGCGATTACTGCGAGCTTGCGGGCGACGGCGACCGCGGCGATGTTGCTGCCGGGCCGCGAGGCGACCCGCTCGGCGGCCTGCAGTCGCCGGCCGACGGGCGCGTCGTCTACCTGACGCTGACGGAGGAAGCCGAGAGCCGCCTCCGGAGCGCGCTCGCCGAGCACGGCGAGGAACGCGAGCTACTCGCCGGGCTCCTCGCTGCTGTCGAGGCGTAGGAGCTAGTGGGTGAGCAGGAACAGCAGCATCGGCAGTGCCGCGTTCACGACGCAGGTCGCCGCGAAGATCGGCGCCCCGAGGTCGCGGCGCTTGCGTGTGTGAGCGGCGTACTCCCAGTCTGCCGCGGCGGTCTCGATTGGCTCAGGCTCAGCTTCGCGCAGGCGGCGCAGCCACTCGTCGAACGGCTCCGGCGCCGGCAGGAGCGCCCGGGCGACGTCGGCCACCTCGGGCGGCGAGACGAGGACCAGCTCGGGGCTGAGTGGCTCGCTCGCGAGCGGACCGGCCAGCTCGATGAGCCGGTAGCGCTCGAGCTCGGCGTCGAGAAGCTGGGTGGGCGGAGCCATGACGGGTGGGTTAGCGGCCGCCTCCGCAAGTCTTGCATGGCAACGAGCAGCTAGGGACGCGAGCGTCGAGCAGCGTCTCGCCGTCCCGGTCGACGGCGTATGCACGCGCTCCCTCGCGCACGCTCACGACTTCGGCGAGCACCGTGCCCGCGAAAGCTGGGAGACGCGAGCAAGACAATTCGGAGTGGTTAGGCCTGCGTCCACTCTTCGGGTGGTGCCTCCGGAAACTCGGGCAGTCGCAGCCACCATCCTTTTCGCTTCTCCTCGTTGAGAGCGGCGTACGCCTGCTCGCCCAGCTGCTCGCGCAGCTGCGCCGGCTGGCCACCGGATCGCTAAAACACCCGCTCGACCTGTCGTTATTCCTCAACGGTTGACATAGGAGACAGCGGATGATTCGGAAATCACCCCGTCCAGAGTAGTCTTAAGTCACCCTCGCCAACGCCCGTCGTCCAGGATGAAGGTGCGGCCGAGGCGGCCGGTGTGCACGCGCTCGAAGTCGTAGCAGGTGATGGAGCGCCACGCTCGAACACGTTAGGATCGGCGTCTCAATCGGGGTCTAGATCGGGAGGCGATATGGCGACCTTCGGCATTATCAATCGGTTCCCTGCTGGGACCAAGGATCAGTACGAAGCGGCGCTCGCCCGTGTTCATCCCTCCGACGGGACTCTCCCCGAGGGCCAGACCTACCATGCAGCTGGTGCGACCGATGACGGGTGGATCGTGGTCGCGCTGTGGGATTCGCGTGAGAGCTGGGAGCGCTTCCGCGACGAAACGCTGATGCCCGGGCTCCAAGCTCTCGGCGACGCCGGATTCCCTTCGCCCCCGCAGGAAACGACCTTCATGATCCATAGGGAGCAGCAGGGCTAGAGCGATTCGCGAGCGGCCGGCGCCGTCAGTCCCTCTTCCGTGCTGCGCTACCCCTATGCGCAAGGAAGCGATCAAGCCGAGCCGCTCGCTACAAAGAGGGATCCCGTGCGAGCGTATTCCGTGTGACTTGACTAGGGGCCGTGCTCGACCCGGAGCGTTGAGGGGCGGCCCAGGCTCCCGCAGGCCTAGGCGCGGACGAACCCAACCCGCCGCCCGCTTTGGGGGACGCGACGGATTTCCGCCGGAAGGGCGTCAACGGGCGCTGAAAGTGCACCGTTTTCGGCCGTAGCGCGCCCGGTTCCTTTTGACCTAGGCTCGTGGTCGGGCGGCCGCGAAGTGAGGCTCGTCCGCGCCCGGGTTGCCACCCCTGCCGTTGGTCGCCGGCTCGCTCGCACGTTCGTAGTGACTGACGTCACGAGGTCAAGACGGGGCGGCCTCTTCTCGTCGTACTCGTACCGGTCTACGAAAGTCGATCGGGAACGGACGCCGGCGTGATCAGCGATGTGGTCAGCGAAAAAGGGGGGCGATCGGACTGCTCCGTTCGGTGGACGGTGCTGGTGCCGCGAACGGTTTCGATTCGTGCCTCGGACGGGTGACGAGGTGTACCCGCTCGCGGTCGATGCTGAAATCCATGCTCAACACAGAGGAGCACACCGCCGCCCCGCCGAGTTCGACCAAGACCTGTCTGGTCGCATACGATCATCCCGCCGTCACGCACTCCTCGCGCCGCGAGCACGTCCTCCTGATCCGGCGCCGGCCCGAGCGTTCCCGACCTGTCCCCGTGACCGTAGTTGTCCCCGGCGGCCGATAGCTTGGCTACGTGAGCGAAGCACCGGCACCACAGGTGCACGTGCCAGACGAGCAGCCCGAAGATCTGCACGCGCAGGACCCATGACGGCGACCTCGAGCTTCGTTATCCCGATCGCAGCGTCGGCGGCCGCGGACGGATCGAGCTCGTCATGCTTCCGACGCCCCGCTTCGCCCTCGTTCTTGAGAACGTCCCGGTCTCTCCGGATGCTGGAAGCGCGGACGAACTCGCCGTCGCCGGCATCGCTGGGAGCCTCGAAGCAGTTGTAGGCAACTCTCGCTTTGAGTTGTCTGGATTCATGACCGGCTCGACGCAGGGATCCGCCGGCGACGGAGACAGCCCCTCAATTGCGGAAGTCCGCTTCCTCGTCGCCAACCTCCCGTTCTTCATCGGTGAGCCCCTGCACAGGACGCGCTCGCTTCCAGAAGGCGGGAAGGGGGATACGTATTGGCGGGGCCGGCTGACGTTCCGGGCCGCCGACTGGCTGATCGATCTCGATTTCCGCGTCGACCATGAAGCGGTCTACGGCCGGCTCAAAGAACAAGGCGGGTTCGAGATCACCCACGTCGGCGTTCTTCGGCGCGAGAACAGAACACTCTTCTCCGGACGTGACGCCGAGGTGACCCTCGACGCGCTCGGAGACTTCCTCGGGCTCGCATGCGGCGCCTGGGCGCCGCCGATCGCCGCCGTCGGCCTCGACGAGGACGACCAGCTTGTCTGGCTGGAGCTGAAGAGGCGTTGGACGAGCCCGTGGCGCTCACACTTGCGCGCCTTCGATCTCCACAAGCACGAGCTCAGCGATGCCTTTGTCTGCTACCTCGCGCGCCGGAACGACCCGACCTGGAAGGAGTCGTTGCGAGTCGCCACACAGATCTATGTCGAGGCGAACGGCCCGATTACCGCCGACACGTCTCTCGTCCTTGCCCAGAGCGTGCTCGAGCTCATCACCTGGGTGCGCTTCGTCGACGAACTCGGCACGCGCCAAGCGAAAGACTTCGACGGCCTCATGGCGTCGGAGCGCCTGCGCGAGCTACTCGTCTGGCTGGAGGTCGACCCCACGATCCCGTCCCAACAGACTGCGCTTGCAAGCGAGGCTGCCCGCCAGGACTGGGACGACGGCCCTCACGCGATCGGTGCGATGAGGAACGCGCTCATTCATCCGAGACAGCGCGAGCGGCTGCTGCGGACGCCGAGCATGGCGCGGATCGAACTGCAGGAGCTCGCGCTCTGGTACGTCGAACTCGCGCTTCTCCGTCTCATCGACTTCAACGGCTTGTATTCCAACCGCCTGGGCGAGAAGGCGACTGGGATCGTCGAGCCTGTGCCGTGGAGCTACCCAACGTGCGAACGCTGAGGCTCCAAGTCCACGACGCCGATCCTGGCTACGTCGCCATGAAGCTCGGCGAAGGCGACAGCGCAGCGGCGCTCTACGCCCACCTGCGGGCCGTGCTCTCGATCACCGACTTCCGCCGGGACGCGATCCGCCGTGCCGAAAGGCTCTACGACGAGCGCCTCGCTGCCGGCGTCAGCGAAGAGGAGATGTCAGAGCTCGGCCTCCTCGTTCTCCAGCGAGCGATGTTCGCTGTCGAAGATCTCGGCGGACTGCTCCATGCCTTCACCGACCCTCCCTCTTGGTCGGGGCTCGTCTCCTACAACCTCGACGGATTGAGTGGCACCTTCGACGCGCTCTTCGCCGGCGGAGATGAACCGATCGCTCGCGCCTATCTGCTCCCGCTCGACGATGCGCTCGAGAACGAGCCCGTCCTGACAGCCGAGCAGCGTGAAGCCGTCCGCGCACTACGCAATGAGGCTCTGCGACAGTCGCGCGAGCGGCTTGAGCGCGTCGCCGAGCTCTGGCGCATGCTCCACCGTCACGCCAAGAAAACCGTTCACGGCCTCGGCTTTCTTGCCGGCACGATGGTGATCGAGGCGCCGGGCGCCGGGCGCATCGGCGAGCTTCGGTCCGGCGAGACTGGAACTAACCCTCGCAAGACTGCCGCAGGCGGCCTTCTCGAGCGTCAGCGGCTGAAAATCAGGCAGTAATCCGCGCGTTGGCGGTCTTCGTAGTTCTCACCTCCCGGCCGAGGCGTGAAGATCGCCACCGCCGCACCCCACAAACCCGATGAATAAAGGGGTAGCGCACACGCCAGCGAGATCTCAGTACTGTCGCTTCTTCCTCACTGGTTGACCTGGGAGACAACAAAGACGCCCGAATCACCCCGTCCAAAGTAGCCTAAAACCCTCCAGCAAGCCCGGGCGGGCGCCAGCACCTCAGCCGGCCGGACGGCCTTCGAGGCGTGCGCCGCCCGGTTCTGGCAAAAGGACATTTACCTGTGCGTACCGTCGACCGCACGAAAGCGGGTGGCATCGGCGCGGCCACTGGTTCTATCCTGACGCTCGGAGGAGCCGGACGCTTTGGTCAGGGAAACCGGCGAGGAAGCCGCAGTCTCCTCGACCTCCTTCCCCCGTCCGGAGGTTGTCCCGTCCGCGGTGGATTTTCGGGCGGTCCTCTGCTGACTGGTCACGCAGCGGTGGGGAAGTCTGTCACCTCCTTCTCGTCGACGTCGCCGGTGTGACGGCGTAGCGCGGCCGCGAGTTGCGGGAGCGCGCGGAAGCCCTTGACGCGGCGAAAGCTGCGTTCGGCGTCGAGCATGCCGGCGGCTGTCCAGCGCAGGGCCATCTCGCCGCCGCGCCAGTGCTTGACGTTGCGGGCACGCTCGCGGCAGATCGAGAGCATCGACTCGATCGGGTTCGTGGTCGCGAGCGTGCGCCCGAGCGTCGAGTCGGCGCGGATGCCGAGCCGGGTGATGGTCGATGTCTCGGCGAGGCCTTCGCGCAGGCTGGCCGCGGCGCCGGGCCGCTTCACCTCGAGCGCGCGGGCGAGCTCGAGCAGGCGCCGCTCGGCGAGCTCGGCCCGCTCGAGCGTTCACGCCTCGCGGAGCTTGCGCTTGACCCACGGCCGCTCGCTCTCGGGCAGGTGCCCGAGCACGTTCTGCTCCTTGTGCCGACGGCAGCGCTGCACGGCCGCCTTGGTCCCGAGCGCGTCGTCGACCGCCTTGCGCAGCGCCTTGGAGCCGTCGATCACGACCAGCAGGCCGCGCCCGGCCGAGAGCCCGCGCTCGCCCAGGTCGGCGAGGGCGCGCCGTGAGACGACCGCGTTCTCGGAGGCACCCTCCCACAGCCCGAGCGGGACCTTCGTCCCGTCGGCGCGGATCCCGAGCGCGCACAGGCAGGTGTGGCCGGCGAGCACGACGCCGTCCAGCATCAACACGAGCAGGTCGTCGGGGACCGGCCGGGCGAGCAGCTCGGCGAGCGCCCTGCGGGTGCGCTCGACGAACCGGCGCGAGACTGCCGATTTCGAGACCGAGCGATCGACCGTGCCGGTCGGCTCGAGCGCGAAACGGTGACGGCGGGTCGAGAGCCCGGCCAGCATCGTCCCCACCGTCCGTTCGGCGAGCAGGTCGTCGCAGGCGAAGTGGGCGTAGGTGCGAAGCTCCAGGTAAGCGTTCAGTCGCTTGTTTGGCGTGATCGGGCGGGTGTGGAGCCGTTTTGGAGCTTTCGCGCGGAGACGTGCCGGTGAGTCGGCAGGGTCCCGAGCCGCTGCGGCGAATGGGTGGGCATGGAGCGCTCGGAGGCGG
>WNFV01004369.1_pt1 | contig 19484 bp, 20 predicted proteins | sample 5400101 | NCBI WGS metagenome assembly WNFV01 (sample SAMN13153361, study PRJNA577476) | soil metagenome | isolation source: 115 cm soil or saprolite under grassland replicate 1 | place: USA:California | collected 2016-06-15 | reverse complement strand
GCAGGCGCGGGGTCGGCGGGACCGTGCTGCTCGAGAAGCTCGCCGGCGCCAAGGCCGAGGAGGGCGCCAACCTCGACAGCGTCACCGACCTGGCCAAGCGGGTGATCGACAACGTCCGCTCGATGGGGCTGGCGCTCAGCTCGTGCACCGTGCCGGCCGCCGGCACGCCCACCTTCGACCTGGGCGACGACGAGGTCGAGATCGGCATCGGCATCCACGGCGAGCCGGGCCGGGTGCGCATCAAGATGGAGAGCGCCGACCAGCTCACCGACCGCATCACCCGGCCGGTCATCGAGGACCTGGGCCTCAGCTCCGGCGACCGCGTGCTGGTGTTCGTCAACTCGATGGGCGGCACCCCGCTCGCCGAGCTGTACGTGGTCTACCGGCGGGTCTACCAATTGCTGGACGAGGGTGGCGTGCGCATCGACCGCAACCTGGTCGGCCCCTACATCACCTCGCTGGAGATGCAGGGCGCCTCGGTCACCATCCTGCGGCTGGACGACGAGCTCACCCGGCTGTGGGACGCTCCGGTGCACACCCCCGCGCTGCGCTGGGGCATGTAGCTCGGGAATCACACGAGCACCATGGCACAGGCGTTCTTGAGGCCGTGGGGGGAGCGAGCTCCCCCTCCATCGCTCCCGGTTCTCTTGGATGCTCCTATTGAGCGTCAAGTTCGTCGGTGGGGGCTGGGTGGTGGAGGTCGGCGAGGATGGCGCGGTAGACCTCGCGGGCCACGTAGCGTTTCAGTCTCCTGAGTCAAGTTGCGACGTTGAGTCAGGCAGCTGTGGCTCGGAGGGCGCAGTGTGCTCAGCGGGGTCGTAGGCGTGGCTCGCTGCCAGCACGCCCAGATGACCAGGAGCCACGCCCGAGCGATGATGCGGGTCGCGTGCGGATTGCGCTTGCCGTGAGCACGGGCATCGGCGCACAGGCGGGCGGCTCAGGGTGACAGCAGCCGCGAGTTGTGGGCGAAGGCGGTCAGTGCCTTGCGGGCTCGCCGGTTGGCGGCCCAGCGGAAGTAGACCCCTTTGGACTTGCCGGAGGCCCGGGTTACTGGGGCGGCGCCGCATTCTGCGGCCGCCTGCTCGGCGCTGCTGACCCGGTCCAGGATCGGACCAACTCAAATGAGACACAGGCCAACTTCAGTGAGACGACAAGGTTCGCTGAGCAATGGGCCGAGTCATCCTTGAGGATGGTGTCAACGCAGAAGACCCCAAACGTCTCGCCTTCTCTGAACCGTAGACACAGGTCGATCCACTGGTACCGTTTCCGACCTCGTAACCTGGTCGGTCCGCCCCAACCCGTAGGCATTGACCGACTGGGAAGGGGGAGGTCGGCGCACTCACTTGATCGCTTCGATCCGCGACGACGATGCCGTCGACCGTGCAGTAGCGCCTCCTGACGCAGCTTGGCCGACGAGCAATCCGGCCCGTGCCAGGAGGCGGTTGCGGTCTCAGTTGACGTCGAGCTCGGCGTGCATGCCGGCCTGGTAGTGGCCGGGCAGGTTGCACACCAGCTCGTAGCGGCCAGACTGCAGGGTCAGCGTGACCCAGCCCATCGTGCCGGCGGCGATGCCGTCCCCTTCGCCCGCGCCGCAGCTGCGGGACGCCTCCCCGAGGCTGCCGGTCTCATCGACCTGGCCGTCGGTGCCGACCGCGCGCGCCCCGGCGGGCTGCCCGGCCGGCAGGGGCAACACGACCAGCTCGTGGGTGGCCGCACCCTGGTTGCGCACCCGCAGCGACACCGTCCCCGCCGAGACTGCACCCTGGCTGACGAGCACCCGCGCCACGCCCATGCCGATGCGCCCCGAGCCGCCCATCGTCTGGCCGCCCATCATCGAGCCAGGCCCAGACCGGCCGCCCATCATGCCCCCACCCATGTCGGTCAGGGTGACGTCAACCACCGCGCCAGCAAGCGCAGGCGTCGGCGCCCGAGTCCCGGTGGCCGCCTGGCCACCGAAGGCGCCGCTGCCGGCGGCCAGCCCAACCGTGGACCCCGCGGCCAGCACGACCGCGGCCAGCATCCCGGCCAGCAGCAGCCGCCGGCTGGGCCGACGCAGCGGGCTCACCGGCCCGCCCGCAGCAGCTCGCGTCGCCGGGTGTACTCGTCCTGGTCGATCTCGCCGCGGGCGAACCGCTCGTCCAGCAGCTCCTCGGCGGCCGGCCTGTGGTCGCCGGCCGGCGGGCCGCCCCGGCGGGCGCCGCCAACAGCGCGGACCAGCGCGACGATGGCGGCGATGACCAGCCCCCAAAACAGCACCATCAGCACGCTCATCCCCAGCCAGGCGCCCCAGCCCCAGTCGTAGCCCCACATCATCGCTATCACCTGCTCGGTGTCGTCGTGTAGAGCTGGCCGGCCGTCGTCGCGGCGTCCGGCCGGTCACTGCCAGTGTGCCTGCCGCCCCGGTGCTGCCTCAGGGCCGTTGGCCCCACCCGACCTGGGTCCAAGGCCCCCACAGCACGGACCGCCCTGTTGCCGGGCGGCCCGTGGCGCCGGCGGGATGGCGGCTCGGCTAGCGCCAGCCGTCCCAGCAGTGCCCGTCACGGGAGCCGTGCCGGTCGCCCCACTGGTTGCTGCCCTGCCGCGGCTGGCTGGTGGTGGAGGCCCCAGCGCCGGTTGTCGAGGCCGGCCGGGTCTGCTGGACCCCGCTGGTCCTTGGGTTGGTCTGGTTGCTGGTCCGGCCGGGGCAGTTGGTGTAGCCGGTGGCCGTCGTGGTGGCCGGGATAGCTCAGTCGCAACTGCCGGGAGCGGGAGCCGGTGGTGCTTGCCTGCAGAGGGTGGCGTCGTACCCCAAGGTCCTCGACGTGGCGTAGCCCTCTGTGTCCGCGGCCCGGGTCGCCAGGAATCACGGTGTAGCGGTGACAACGCCAATACTGCACGACCGAGATACGACCGCTGGCCTGCTTGTCGCCCTGGCCCGGAGGGTCGCGGGCGGACCTCGCCGCACGCGTCGTGGCGGGCCTTCGACAGTGCCCGGCAGTCCAGGCCGGTGCCATCTGGGCCGAGGTGTACCTCTCTTGATCGCCGACTCGTCCGTCTTCTCGGAGAGACATGGCCGAGGTGGAGGCGGAAAGCGATGGCAACCAAGGAGTCGAGGCCGAGCGGAGCAGAAGGAGCTGGTGGCGATTGGAGCCAGGGTCGGCAGCGACTGCCACTCGTGCCTCGGCTCGGATCGAGGATGAGGGGGCGGATTGGGATGAGCATGAGCATCGCTGGCCCTGTCGTGACCCCTATCGCAGCGCTGTTCAAGAGCAAGGCGAGGAGGGTGCTGGATCGCGCCGGTGCGGGGCCGACCAGCGCGTCGGAGGTGGGCCGCAGGTGGTGGGTGCTCGGGGTTGCCGCCTTGGCGCCGTTCCTCGTCGTCCTCGAGGACCACGCGATGGCGATCGCGCTGCCCTCGCTCGGGCGTGATCTTGGTCTCGGCCTTGCGGGGCTGCAATGGGTGGTCAACGTATACACGGTCTCCGCCGCGGTGCTCACCCTGTGGGGCGGCATGCTCGCCGACCGGTTCGGAGCCCGGCCGGTGTTCCTCGCCGGATTGGTGCTCTTCACGATCCCCTCGCTGATGGCGGGCTTGTCCACCAACGGCGCCATGTTGATCGGGATGCGTGCGGGGCAGGGCGCAGGAGCGGCGCTCATGGGGGCCAGCCGCGCTCGCCATCCTCGTCACGTCCTTCTCCGGCTCGCTGCGAGGACTTGCTGTGAGGGTGTGGGCCGGCGCCGCCGCCAGCGCGACGGCCAGCGGGCCGCTGCTCGGGGCGCTCCTGACCGAGAACCTCGGCTGGCGGTCGATCTTCTTCGTCAACGTCCCGCTCGGGGTCGTGATGCTGATCATCGCCGGTGTCACGCTGCCGGTGTCCCGACGGTCGTCCCGGAGGGCGCGCGTGGATGTGGCCGGTGCGGTCACCTGGGCGCTGGGCCTGTCGGCGCTCGTCTTCGGGCTGACGCAGGCGACCAGCTACGGGTGGGCGTCGGTGAGGCTCTGGGGCGTCCTGGGGGTAGCCGCGGCCGCCTTTGCGATCTTCGTCGTCGTCGAACGACGGGCCCCGGCACCACTGCTGGATCGTTCCCTGTTCCACATGCCCAACTTCCTTGCCGCCGACGTCCTGGGCCTTTTGAACGTCGCTATCATGTGCAGCCTGTTGTTTTTCCTGTCGCTTTACCTGCAGCTTGGCGTCGGGTTCTCGGCGGTGCGGGTGGGGGTCGCGCTGCTGCCGTTCACCCTGCTTATCGCCGTCGTTGCGCCCCTGGCCGGATGGTTTGTCTCCCGTGCCGGTGCCCGACTGCTGAGCGGCTCCGGCCTGGCGCTGGTGGCGGTCGGGCTCGTCCTGCTGGGCAGGATCAACCCCGGATGGGGGCCAGGGGAGATGCTGCCGGGCCTGCTCCTTGGTGGTCTTGGCGTCGGGCTCGCCGCGACGCCGATCACAACCGCCGCGATGGAGCATGTGCCGGCTGCGCGCGCCGGCGTCGCCAGTGCGACGCTGAACGCCTTCGGGATGGTGGGGATGTCGCTGGGGATCGTGGTGATGGGCGCCATCGTGGCGGCCCGGTTGCCGGTTGATCTGGCCGGCTCCGGCGCCGATCCGGCAGCCTTCGCGGCCGGGATCGGAAGCGGCCTGTCGGTCAACGCCGCGCTGGCGCTGGTCGCAGCGGGCCTCGCGGTCGCCGCGATCCGGACGTCTGTGACCCGGCGGCTCCCCACAGCCCCCGTTCCGGCGACCGTCGGAGCGGATGCTCCAGGCGGCAACGCCACCGGGCAGGGCGAGCGCCCGTGGTCGCGACGTGCCCATCGCCACGACCGGACCGCACAGGTGACGCGGCGCACGACCGAGAGGAACCGGCCTACCGGCAGGAGTTCCGGCGGGTACGCCGCGGCGATCTTCGGCGCACGGCGAGCAGCAGCCGGCCGCTGGGGTGCCGAACAGGTCCTTCCCTGTGCATGGTGTCGGCGGTGGCCGCGCGCCGGCCACGCCGGCCGGAGACCTCGAAACCAAGCGTTCTGCCAGGCGGGCTTTGCCGCCCTGGGATCGAGGAGTGTGGGTGCCAGGGTGCTGGGGCAGTTGGTGCCGGTCCACGCGTGTGCCCCGATGAGGGAGCCAGACCAGGCCGAGGAGCCACACGCCGACCACGGGGTGATGGCCACGGCCGTGCCGGTGCCGCCCGCGCGGCACGCGCGCGCACTGGGCATCCCGGCCAGCAAGGGCGCGCCGGCCACCAAGGGCACGACGCGACGGCGGGAGCTGTGGCCTGGGTGGCACGCTCCCCGCACGGGGTGATGGGTCACGGCGGCCACGCCGGTGCGTCGATGGAGGCCACGGCGGCGTCTTCCTCGTTGGGTTCCTGGACCTGGCATCGCGCAATGCCCCATGCTTCGCTGCGAGCCAGCAGCGTGGGCACACACGACTGCCCCGCCCGGGGTTCGCGCCTTGCGGGGTCCGTCCGGTGCAGGCACGCATCCCGGCGCCCATAGTCCCCACCTTCGGGGGTCCTTCGGCACGCGCGATGCCCACGGGCAACCAGTACCATCGGGCAGGGTTCCTCTGAGCGGCACGCCCGTTCAGGAAGCCTAGAAGAGCAGCGTTTCGAGGTGTCGGATGGACGCGACCGTTGAGCCGATTGGCCTTGCTCCGGCGGAGCTGCTGGAGTATCGCCCCCGGATCTACCGCTACCTGCTGCGCCTGGCCCGCGACCCCTACGCCGCCGATGACCTGACGCAGGAGACGTTTCTCCGAGCCCTCCAAGCAGTCCAATCGCTCCGAGAGCCCGCGGCGTTGGTGTCATGGCTGTATCGGCTGGCCACCAACGTCTTCCTGGATCGGGTCCGCGCCGAGGGACGGCGAACGCTCCAATCCTCAGCGGAGCGGGACGGTGAGGGCGCCGGCCTGATGGCCGAGCTCCCCGACCCCGGGCCGCGTGTGGACCGGCTGGTCGAGCAGGCGGAGATGAGCGACTGCGTCCGGGGATTGGTCGATGAGCTTCCCGACGACTACCGCGCGGCGGTCCTCCTCCATGACGCCCACGGCCTGTCGGGCCGGGAGATCGCGGAGCTGCTTGGCGTGTCGGTGGCGACCGCCAAGATCCGCATCCACCGTGGCCGGGGGAGACTTCGGGTCGCGCTCCAGGAGGGCTGCCAGTTCGAGCCTGACGATCGCGGGGTTGTGGTGTGTGATCCGGTGTCCTCCACGCCTGCCTGACGACCGGTGCGCCTCGAGCTCAATCGAGCCACCTACCAGACCTGTTGTCCAGCGCGGCAGTGCAGGGTCGGCGGATCGACACTCCTGGAGCCCTGCCGGGTCCCAGGGCCAGCGACCAACGTCGCTGGCCCTGGGACCGAGTTCCGCGAGGACTGTTGAGCGGGCTGACGAATGGAGCCGACGTTCCACATCTGCCCGATCCGCTGTCACTGCTGATCGTCTGCTTGTTCGCTATTGGCTGAACTGCTCGTGCCCGCGAGCGCCTTTTGGACCCGACGGTACTCCGTGATATCGATCTCCCCTCGGGCAAGCCGCTCATCGAGGAGCTGCTCGGGCGCGTGCCTCCCGTGCCGGCCTGAACGCCGCCGCCCGAATCCGCACATGCCGCCCATGCTGCCCATGCGGCCCATGCGGCCGCGCATCATCCAGGCCATGAGCACCACGCAACTCACCATGAACACGCCCATGGCCACCAGGCCGGGCCACCACCATCCGTAACCGCCCCACCACATCACCAATACCTCCTCAGTCACACCCCCGCGACCCGCTTCTTCTTAGAGGCAGGGGCTTTGATTCCTCTGGCTCGCCTCAGCAGGCAGCCGTTCTCTTATCGCCGGATCACAACCGCAGGCCGACATCATGGTGTCGGAGGGGAAGGATCGACCCGATGCGACCGCTCAGGCCCACATGGAACCCGGGCGCTGCGGCGGTTCGCAGATTCACGGTCGGACATCGGACTTGGTGTCAACGCGACAGTGCGCTTTGTCGCTGCCGTGCCGTGGAGAAGCCCAAAGGCACGTACAAGAGACAGAAGCCGCTGGCGCCGCTGGCCAGCCCAACGAAGCCGACGGCCGCAAGAATGAGGCCCGGGATGGCGCCCGCGAGTCCATGCAGCAGAAACAGACCGACCGGCAGGCCCACGATTCCGATCGCCAGCCGCACTGCCCGGTCAGCCCTACCCACGTTGCGGTGAAGCATTTCAGTCACCTCCTCCCTGATGCATCCCACCCTTCAGGACGAAGCGACCGGCTGAAGGGATACACGTGAGGGTGGCGCCGCGGCTCGCCTGGGAATGGCCGAACGCAGTGAGACGCATGATCTGCAGGGACTTGGCCCGCAGACGAACACGGTGCGCCCGTCGTTGAGCGAAGTCGCACGCCGCCGCACGGCGGGCCTGCAGCCTGCGCACGGTGCCGGCCGGTCTTGCCGGTCGCCAAGACGGTCCAGGTCCCGGCCTGCTCTGCCCTTGGCACCCGATGGGTGGGTGGCGCAGCGCCAGCAGGAGGTGTGCCGCTCCGATGCAGCCGCACTCGAGCTCGGCCGCCTGCTTGACGGCAGGCTGGTCTGCCCGCTCGAGGCTGGCAACGCTCCCAGGTGTATCCCTCGTGGTCGCCGACTCGTCACTGCATCGAGAGACACAGCCGACGTGAAGGAGACACGATGGCAACCAGCGAGCCCAGGCTGAGTGCGCAGCAAAAGGAGCTGGTGGCGATCGGCGCCAGCGTCGGCACCGGCTGCCACCCATGCCTGAACTACCACCTCAAGGCCGGCGCAACGGCCAGCTTGGCCGGTGATCGGCTGCTGGCCGCGGTCACCAGCGCCGAGCGCGTGACGGCCGAGGCAGCCGAGCACATGTCGGTGCACGCCCGCCGGCAGCTCGGGGTCGAGGCGGCGGCGGCCGCGGCGGCGGTGCCGCTGGAGGAGGAGCTTGCGTCGTTTGGGGCCGCGCTCGGCGCCAACGACCTGGCCAACATCGAGCGCCACATGGTGGCGGCGGTGGCGTTGGGCGTCTCGCGCGCGCAACTGCAGGAGGCCATCGAGGTCGCCGAGAAGGTGCAGCAGAACGCGATGCGCATCCACCAGCACCAAGCCGAGCGCCTGCTGGAGCGGTCAGCGCCGGCGGTGGCAGCAGCCGCGGACCAAGGCGAGGGCGAGGACGACTGCGGGTGCCAGGCGGACGACGGCGAGGCCGCGCCTGTGGCTTCGGCGACGGCAAGGCGCCCGGCCGGTGAGGCCGCTGGCTGGTTGGCTGCGATGGCGGACTGCCGGGCGATGTTCGAGGGCGCTTGCGCCCAACTCGCCACGGCTGCCGGCGTGCAGCAACCGTTGGCCGCGACCGGTGGCGTCCCGGCCGACTCGACCGCGGAGGAGTGACGATGACCATGGTTGCCCTGATCGGTGGGCCGCTCGCCGACGCCTGGGGGATGCACGGCGACCTCGGCGCCGGCTGGTGGGTGGTGATGGCGGTCGGGATGGTGCTGTTTTGGGCAGTGGTCATCCTCGGTCTGGTCTGGCTGGTCCGCGACGGCCTCGAGCGCTGGCAGCGACGGGACCAACAGACGCCGCTTGCCATCCTCGACCGCCGCCTGGCCGAGGGCGCGCTGTCGGTCGACGAGTACCACCAGCGCAGAGACGTGCTGCTGGGTGAGCGCGCTTCGCAGTCGAACCGGGGGGCCGGTACCCCTCAGCGGGAAAGGACACAGCCATGAAGAAGCTTATCTTCGGCGCAATCCTGACCGGCGGTGCGGTCTTGGGGCTTTACCGCGTGGCACGGCACGCACGCAAGCTGTGCGACGACCACTGCGGCGGCTCGCTGGGTGGCTGCTGCCAGTCCGATCACGCGGCTACGCCGACCGCTTGCTGGCGGGCGGCGACCTGAAGTAGGGTCGCGGCATGCCGTCCAACGAGATGCCACCCCCCAAGACGCCACGGGTCGCCTGGCTTGCGACGCCGGCACCCGACCAGCTGCCCGAGGAGGTGGCCGCGGAGATCGGGCCGATCGCCGAGCGGATCGGCTTCGTCCCCAACATCGCGCGCCTGCTCGCGGTCACGCCGCGGCACTTTGTCGGCTGGTGGCGGTACTTCGACGAGCTGATGCGCGGGCCGTCGAACCTGACCAAGACCCAGCGGGAGATGATCGCGGTCGTGGTGTCGGCCGAGGCCCGCTGCCCGTATTGAATGATGGCCCATGCGGCTGCGTTGCGGCTGCGCACGAAAGACCCGGTCCTGGTCGACCGCCTGTTGGCGAACTACCGCCAGGCGGAACTCGCCCCACGTGATCGCGCGATGCTGGACTTCGCCGTCAAGCTCACCCAGACACCACAGGACTGCGACCAGCGCGATGTCGATCGTCTGCGGCAGGCCGGCTACACCGACGAGGACATCCTGCACATCGCCGAGCTGACGGCGATTTTCAACTACAACGGCCGCCTGGCCAACGGGTTGGGGCTGGTCGCAAACCAGGAGTACCACGAGCTCGGACGAGCGCCCCAGGCGTCGGAGTAGCCCTGGGCGCGCCAGCGACGGCTGACCAAGCTCTGCCCGAGGCTGCGTCACTGACCAGCCTACCGAGCCGCAAGGTAATGGGCTGGGAGTCTTGAGGCGACGGCGAGCACGGTCAACCCTGTAGCTGTCAGGACCCGAGGGCAGACGATCAGCCAGTCGAGTGCTGCCTTCACTTTAGATGGCGGCCAAGCCCGGCCCAGCCACGACCCGGCCCCGCCGGGGAGCGCGGCGCTGCCGGCAATGCAGATGGCCTATCCCAGCAGTGCCGGCCAGCAGGCCGCCCAGGGCCAGCAAGGCGAACCTGCGGCCGTCGTCCGTGACGGCCGGGTCGGCGCCGACCCAAGCATCGGACGATTACGGCGTGCAGGTGGGACGGTGCGTGGCCGTCGTGGTCCGGGCGCGGGCGGCGTGCTGGACGGCGTCCCCAGGGGCTGCCAAGTGGCGGCGTGTAGGACAGATCGAGGTCGCCGATCTCCTCGACCGTGGCGCCGTAGGCGATGGCGGTGGCCAGAATGTCGATGCGCTTGGCGATCTCGGCGCCGACGTGGCCCAGCAGCTGCGCGCCAAGCAGCCGCCCGCTGCGCCGGTCGCCGGTCAGGCCAGGCGGGCAGCAGCTCCAGGAAGCCATCACACCCTACCCGCAGGCCCATGGGTCGACGTGAGAACCCGGGTTGTCACACCTGGCCGGTAGCGTGCCGGGTATGCCATCCAGGTCGGCGGTCCGGGTCTGGCCTGCCGAGGTCGCCCGTGTGGAGGTCGGGCCCGGCCTGGCCTACTGGACGGTGCTCAGCGGGCGCACCCTCGAGCCGGTCCGCCCCGTGGACCATTACCTGCGGCACCTGCGGTTTGGCCGTGGCCGAGCCGAGTCCACGACCAAGACCTACGCCGGGCACCTCAAGCGGTTCGAGCAGTGGCGCCGCGCCCGCGATCTGACCTGGGAGCAGGCCGCCCGCGAGATCGCCGGGCACCTGATCGACCGTCGCATCACGCCACGGACCACCCCCGGCCGCGGCCAAGGTCACGGCCCGAGCGATGCCGCGCTCGCGCCGGCGCTGGCCGCCATCCATGGCTTCTACCGGCACGTCGCCGACGTCGGCGACGTGGACCGCTCGGTGCTGCAGGTTCTGTTTGAGGTCGCCGACCTCACCGTTCCCGGCCAGCTGGGGCCGCTGCCGACGCTGCGGCCCCGGCTGCGGGTCGACGCCCGCCCAAGCTATCCCGCGCACCTGGGACCGCCGCAGGCGACGGCCGAGGAGCTGGCCGTCCTGCTTGGCCAGGCGACCACCGCCCGCGACGCCTGCCTGGTCGGCTTCCTCGGCGGGCTCGGGCTGCGGGTCGGCCAGCTCGCCGCCGTTCGACGCGAGGACGTCCACTTGGTCCCAGCTGGGCGTCGCGCGCCCGGCTGCGCCTTCCGGCACGGCCCGCATCTGCACGTCATCCGCCGCGACGGGCACCCGCGCGGGGCGACCAGCAAGTCCCGCAGCCCCAACGTGCTGCCGGTGTCGGCGCCGCTGGTGATGCTGTATGCGGGCTGGTTGCACGAGCGGCAGGCGATCCCCGGCGGGGTCGACAGTCCCTGGGCGTTCGTGTCCTTCCCCGGACGGGCCGGGAACCTCCCGGGGCAGCCGTTGAGCACCCGGCGCATCTACGCCATCGTCGCGGGGTTGGCTGCGGCGGCCGGGCTGCGGCACATCCACCCGCACATGCTGCGGCATGGCTTCGGCGCTGCCGCCGCCGACCTCGATGTCGCCCGGGACGTGCTGCAGCGGCTGCTCGGCCACGACGCGGTCGCCTCGCAGGAGATCTACCGGCACGTCGCCCCGGCACGGGTCATCGAGGCCGCCGCGTTCATCGGCGATCGGCTCGCCCACCAGCAGCAGCGACGGGGCCAGCCGTGACCGCAGCGCTGCCCACCCAGGCGCCGGCCACGACCCCGCTCCCGGAGCCGGACTGGCCCTATCTGGCCGCGTATGGGCTGGACACGCTGGCCGATTGCCTGCGCTTCCCGGCGGGGGAGCCGTGGCACATCCTGCGGCACTGCGCGCATCCGCGCTGCCAGCGGCCGGCGGCGAGCAAGCCGTGGCTGTGCCAGCGCTGCCGCGCGGCGTGGGAGGCGGCCGGCCGCCCCGCCGATGTCGAGGCGTGGTGCGCCGCCACGCCGGCGCCGCCCGAGCGGCGCATCTATGGCGAGCGGCCCTGCGTGGTGGGGTGCGTCCGGCCGGCTGAGGTCACAGGCCTGTGCAAGTCTTGCGTCAGCGAGGCGCGAAAGCGCGACCTGACCGCGGCTGCCTATCTCGCCACCCAGCCCACGCCGCGACCTGGGTTCGGCACCTGCCGGGTGCTGGTGTGCACGCGGATGGCGGCGCTGCGGCGCACCCGGCTGTGCGGCTCGCATCAGCGGCAGTGGTCGGATGCCGGCCGGCCCGACCTGGATGGCTGGGCGGCGCAGGCCGACCCGATCTACACCGCCATCGACGAGGTTCCCTTGTCCGGCGTTCCGCCGCTGGTGCGGCTGCAGGTTCTGGTCGGCTACCAGGCGCAGCTGCGCGCCGGCGGCCGGATCAGCCCCGGCCAGGTGAAGTCCGCCGTGGTGTGGCTGCGGCAGCACCAGACCGCCGACCTGCTCGCCGCGGACCTGCCCGCCGTCGGCGCCACCACGACCTACCTGCGGCTGTGGCGGCAGACCCTCCGTCACGTCGGCGACAGCCCGCAGGCGGCCCGGCGTAGCACCGCGATCCGGCTGGCCGCGCTCAGCCCACACCTGGGCGGGACCGTCTACCTCAGCGACGTGCAGGCGCGGTGGCTGGTGCACCTGGCGCAGGAGCAGGTGTGGACGCTGGCCGCCGCCGGCGCGAGCGCAGTCACCATCAAGAATGTCGGCCACGCCATCCGCTGGTTCGCGTTCTTTCTGCGCAGCCAGCGCCCCGACCAGGGCCGGAGTGCCCGCGGCGTCGGCCGTGCCGGGGTCATGGCCTACCTGGAGTGGCTGGCCCAGCGGGTTCGGGACAGCGAGGACTTCCAGCGGCTGGACGCCGCCGATCCGCGGCGCGCCGTCATCGCGGAGCGGCTGCTGCCGAGCCTGGCCGACCCGACCCGGCGGCTGCTGGTCACCGCGCAGCGCCACTACCACTATGTCCGCGTCCTCAAGGACAGCTTCAACCGCCAGCGCCAGTGGCTGCATGAGCAGGGCGCTGGCGACCTGCACGTCAACGACGAGGAGGTTCCCGCCTGGCCGGAGCCCGACCGCAGCCGCAGCGAGGAGCAGGGCCGCTCCGAGGATGCCCTGCCCGAGACGGTGTTCCTGCAGCTGCTGCGCGAGGAGGTGCTGGCCCTGCTGCCGGTCGGCACCCGGCGCAACATGGTCGAGTTGCAAGCGCGCATCGGCCGGCGCCCGTGGGAGACCCGCCATCTGCGCTTTGCGTGCCTGGACTGGGACACCGTCAGCGTGGAGCGGCCCGACGGCACCCACGAGGACCGCATCTACCCGTTCCTGACCTATTGGATGCAGAAGTCCCGGCGTCGGCACGTCCTGCCGCTGCACGAAAGCGACGCGGCCGTGATCCAACGCCAGCAGCAGCACCTGCGTGCCGCCCATCCCGAGTGGTTTGGCCCTGACGGTGTCCCGCTGGACCCCGAGATGCTGCTGTTTCCGACCACCAGGCGCAGCCGCGCGAACCAGCACGGGACCAGGCCGCACGAAACGACCACGCTGGCCTACTGGCTGGGCAGCTGGATGCAGGCGATCGGCGAGCTGCTTGAGGAGGACGGCACGCCGTTTGACCGGCGGCGCGTGTTCGCCTACGCGTTTCGCCACACCTATGCGCAGCTGCGCGCCGACGCCGGGGTGCCCCTGGACATCCTCCAGGCCCTGATGGGCCACCGGCTGCCCTCGACCACGCAGGTGTACTACCGGACCTCCCACCGCCGCCGGGTCGAGGTGGTGTACGACATCGCCGCCCGCTTCCGGTTCGACGTCAGCGGCGACCGGGTCCGCGCGCAGACCCCTGGGGAGTCCGACGCCGCCCGCCGGCGAGCCGGGGTGGGCTCGGTGCCGGTGCCCGGCGGGTCCTGCCACGAGATGAACAACGTCCGCGCCGACGGCAAGGGCTGCCCGGTCTTCTACCGGTGCTTCTCGTGCCGGTTCTTCACCACCGACTTCACCCACCTGCCGCAACTGCGGGAGCTGCGCGCGACCAAGGCCGAGCACCTGGCCCAGCTCCAAGCCAGCTACGGCACCGTGCTCCGGGCCGGTCCGCTCACCGACGCCAACCTGCGCCTGCTCGCTGAGGAGATCGCCCAGCTCGACGCGCTGATCGGCAAGTGCGAGACCGACCTGGCCAGCCTGACCGCCGACGAGCAACGCCAGGTCCAGCAGTGGCTTGCCGCTCGGGACCGCTACGCCACCCTGATCCCGGTCGAGGCGCTGACCGCCCGCCAGCAGGGGCTGGAGCAGCCGACCTTCGACCCCGTCGTCCTCGACGCCACGGCTGAGGGCGCCTGATGGCAGCCCGGACCAACGCCTCGGCAACACCGAGCCCGGACCGTGGGCAGGTCCTGCAGGCAGGCCGTGACGCCGCAGCCGCCCGGCGCCGCGCCGACAGCCAACGCTGCCGCGACCGCGTGGCCGAGGTCATTGAGTCGATGCAGCGAAGTCGCACGCCGCTCAGCGACGCCGAGATCACTCGCCGGGCCCGGGTCAACGGCCAGTACCTGCAACGCCACCGCGACCTGAAGGCACGCGCCGCGACGATCCGCGCTGACCTGGAGGGCGACGCCGCCCGCGCCGCGGTCGCTGCCCGCTCGGAGCGCGAAGCAGCGCTCGCGGTCGAGAACGGGGTGCTCGTCGAGCAGAACGCGCAAATCCGCCGCGACCTGGACGCCGCCCGCGCCGAGCTGCGGGCCCTGCGCGTTCAAGAACTCGCCCAGTCCGCCGCCGGCGTGCTCGCCGGGCGCCTGCCCGACGCTGACGCCACCGTCGAGCATCTGCGTAAGGAACGGGACGAGGCGCTCGCCGCGCTGCGCAGCGCCGAGGCCGACCTCGCGGCGCTGCGCAACCTCAATCAGCGGCTCATGGTGGAGAACAGCCGCCTGCTCCAGGCCACCGAACAGTGGACCCAGTGAGGCGATCCGTTGACCGACCGGTGACACTGCCAATCACCCGGTCTGACAACAAAGCCCGGTTCATGGAAGGAGCCTCGCGTGCCAAATCGTGAACCGCCTCGTCCCGCGAGGCCACACGCTTTCGGTGGTCTACGTTCGTAACGTACGCCTTTTAGGGCCTTCATCGCCGTTGGTGCGGCGCACCGAAGCATCAGCGCCCAGCTTCCAGCGGCGGCATTTCGGTGGCCATTCCCACCTTCCTACGTTGCCTGGCTCCGGCGGGTGCTGAGGTAGGCCACCTGGGCAGTGAACGCTTCCTCGACGAAGGGTGCTTCGACCGCGAATGCCTGGATCTCCGTATCCGACGCCAGGTGGAACCCACTCAGCTTGCGAAGCTGCGGCGGGCGGCGGAGCGCCCAGGCGTGGTACAGCGCTGCGCCCGCCGGAGCATGCTCGACCTTGCCGTCCGACCAGCTGCGCCGGACGTCCACCAACACCGCAGCACGGCCGTGGTGCCCGTACGCTTCGCGCGCCAGCGTCGCCACGGGCATCGGGCACAACTGCCTCCTGCCGCTGTTGGCCTTGACCCACCAGGTGAGCTTGCAGATCCCGTAGTTGACCCGATACCAGTGGGCGTTCGGGGCGAAGCTGTGTCGGCTGGGTGACATCGGCGTCCAGCCGGTCAGCCAGCCGGATGGGCACGTTTGCCGTCGTGACCAGCGGGTGCCGACCGGTCGGCAGTTGTTCCACGAGGGCGGTCGCGACCGCTTCGGCGGCTGCTCGCAGCGAGCCTGGCGTCTGGTCGGGGTTCTCCAGCGCGCGGCCCAAGGCTGCGATCTCATCTCTCAGAGTGGCCATGCCCACCTCTCCCAGGTGTGGTTTGGGGCAGTGATGCCGTTCGTGGTGGCTGAGCGTAACGAACACGTTAATCTTCTACAAGCTGTCATCTGGGGTGGTGCAGGCGGCTGGCGCGTTATTCGCGTTGTTGACATGTCGCCCCGGCCACGTCGTCACCCTCCCCTTGAGGTGGGTCGGACGCTTCGTGGCCTGCGCCTGGGAGGGGAGTGATCTGGAAGGGTCCAGCCGCCCAGCCGATGACCTGCTCGGACAGCTGGACGCCCGCCGCTGCAGCCCGGCTGGTACGTTCCTGCCGGGAGTGTCCCCAGTACTTGATGCGGACCGCCCCGGTGCTGGTCATCTGGAGCGCTTCGGGGTGTCCGAACTCCTGGAACAAGCCGCCGGCGAGGCGGTGGTCGCCGAGACGAGCCGCGGACCGTCCTCCGCCAGGTCATCGACGTTGCACACGCCGACGGCCACGGGTGGTCTGGTGGGGGTGTGCACGCCGAGCGGCTCGGAGATCCCGTGGAAGCGGTGGTGGGTGAGCTGGGCGGGAAGCCGCTCGGAGACCGGCCAGACGATCGCGCGTGCGGACGCCCCGCCACCCGCGGCCGCCCGATCACCAGCGTGCCGGGCAAGCAGCCGCAGCCCGCTCCACACGATGTTGACCACGTCCTGATCGTCGAGGTGACCGGCCTCGCATCGCCCTCCCGCCGATCCGCAACCGCGGCGGCGAACGACCCGGCTCCACTGTTGTGCAGCTGGCAGGCCAGCCACCTCGAACGACCACCGTTGCGCGCACCGTCGGCGACCAGCCTGCGGCTACCCGAGCCGCCAAGTCTGCCCCGACCGTCTCGGCAGCGGCCGCCGCGGTCTTCCGCGGCCAGGTGGCCGCTGCGCTCGTCAAGGCGCTTGCCATGGCCGGGCCCAGGTCACCGCACGGCCAGCTGCTGGTCGCCGCGCTGAGCCCCGCCGCCGCGCCGCGACCGGCCGCTGAATGGGCCGTGCGCGTGCTGCTGCGCTACGGCCAGGTCCCGACCCCCGCGGCGGTCCTCGGCCGCGTCGCCCAGCGCGACCAGCACGAGCGTGCCATGGTCGCGCGAGCGCAGGCACGGCGGCACGCGGTGGCATTGCGTCTGAGCGATGGGCCGGCGGCTGCGGCCCTGATGGCCAGGCAGTGGGAGGCGCAGGGCACGGGCTGACCTGGCGTGAGCTTGGCCACCGGCTGGGCTGGCCATACCGGCAGGTGGGCCCCGCCGTCCGAGCGCTGGTAGTGGCCGGCTGGCTGACGCCGGGCAGCGCGCCAGGCTCGCTGCGGCCCGGGCCGCGGTTTGACCTCGACCAGGCACCCGGTGCCGCCGCGCTGACCGGCAGGTGACGCTCACCCGGCGCGGCGGATCAGCAATCCTCGGCGGCGGCGACGTGCGCGTGCAGCTCGGCGAGCAGCTCCTCGAGGGTCACCACCCCTGACGGCTCGCCCCGCTTCCACTTGGCGATCGCCTCCCGCGCCTCGGCGCGGTAGCGGTCGCGGTCGCTGGCGTGGGCGGCCGCGGCGGCGCGGACCCGCTCGGGTGCCTGCTCGATCGGCTCCGCCATCACCTGCCCTCCCGCAATGCTCGTGCGCGGCGCTGCCGACCGCAGCGCGTGGTGCCCCGCCGCGGCAGGGGCACGGCCGGGTGCGTCCACCCAGACCGCGAGCCCCTGACCGTGGCGGGCGACGACCGCGGCCGCGAGCAGGGCCGCGTGGCCACACGGCCAGGGATGCTCGCCGCTGAGGCGTCTGGGGCGCCCCAGCCGGGCATTTCCTCCCGCTGGCAGCGCCGGGAGCTCTGGAGGTGCGGAGACCTTGGTGTCTCTCCAGGCCGCCAAGAGCCTACCTCGGGCCGTCGATGATGTCGAACACTCGTTCGCTTCTTCGACCGATTTTGCCGCCTTGAGGCTGCTCGTGGCCGGCAACGACGTTCAGCCGCCGTCTCGGTCGGCATGTGCGGCTGATGCGGAGCCCGGCCAGCGCCTCGGCCGCTCGGCGCGGACCCGCTCCCACGTGGCCGCCCAGTCCTTCGGCGGCCAGGCAACCCCAGGCGTAGCCATGCACCACACCAGCTCCTCATAACCCGCCGCGGTGCTGCAGCAGACTCCGGCTCCGCTGGAAGCATCCCCGCCAGCGCACCGTCCGCTCGGCCCACTCGGACGCGTCGGTGTCCAACGATCTGCAAGCACCCCGGCGGTTGAGGCGCTGATCCGGCGCTGGGAGTCGCTCATCCGACGGCTGCCCAGCACCACCGCCAGATCCGACATCCGCCGTACGAACTCCGCCGCGGCGTCCACTCCAGCGCCAGCGCGGCGACCCCCCCCACCCAGCCCGATCGTTCGCCGTGTCGTGATCCCCGGTTGGATCAGCGTCCGCAGGCCGAACGTGTCGGTGACGACGACGGATTCCACGGTGGAGACGGTGCCGTAGTCGAGGTCGACCGGGATAAGCTGCTGCGGTGAGCTAGCTCGAAGGGCCCAGCAGTGACCTCAACCGGCTACATCGTGCTCGTGCAGCACGGCGACCTCATAGATCCCATGGATCCGCCCGATGCGGTGGGTGGCTTCGACACCCGCGCCGCCGCCGTCGCGTGGGTGACCAGCGCCCGCGACGACGGCTTGCTCACCGAGGAGCAGGACGCCCAAGTCTTGCCCGTATATGACCACCGCAGCTACCAGCGGTAGCTCCCTTCGGGCGCGCGCCGAGTGGCAGCGTGCGAGAGCCGGTGGCGTCGCAGCTTGGTGGAACACGATGACAGGCGCAGGCTCCTGATCGAGCGCCAACTCCAGAATGGGAGGCCCATGCCTCTGCCGCACAAGCATCGCTTGCTGGCCATATCCGCCCCCGATGTCGACCCGCTGGTCGCCGACCCGGGAGGTGGCCAAGGGACACCTCTGCCGGAGAAGCTCCGGCACCTCCGGGGCTGATCCGTCGAGTCCGAACGTATGGCAGGCGCAGGCTGCCATGGTGCAGGGCCTTGAGATGCGCCAGTACTTCTGGGTTGGCGGGTCTGCCGCACAGGACATGCGCTCAGTGGCGCCTGATCACCCAGCGCAGCACCCCGAGGACCCGCACGTCGGCCGGATCATACGTGCGACTCTCGTAGCGATGGCCTTGCCGGTCGGTGCCGGTCGCGTTGGCCGACCTCAGCCGAACCCGGCCGTCGCCACGCTCCAGGTACTTCAGGGTGATCTCCTCCACGCCCCACTCGGTCACCGCAGCCACCACCAGGTCGCCGTCTCGCGCCTGCGTGATCGCCTGGGGGCGGACGACCACGTAGTCGCCGTCGCGGACGCCGGCGTCGAGCATGGAGTGCCCGCGAACCCGGAACACCTGGTCGCCGGGGTCGGGAGCCAGCACGTCCAGCAGCGTGGTGTCCGCGCCGTCCAACCCCGAGGCCAGCCCCTGGGTGTCGATGGGCTGCCCCGCGGCAAGCTCGCCCATGACCGGCAACAGGGGCGGACGGCGGGTCGTGACGAACGGCGGCGCCGCGGCTTGACCGGGCTGCTCGGACGCCGCCGCTGCTTGGTGGCCGAGCCGTTGGGCGCCGTTGCGGGTGAGCCGGTAGCTGCGGGCGGCCCGGCGAGTGGCCTGTGTCGGGTGCTGCAGTGCTGTGGGCTGGTCGACGCGTTCCACCTCGCCCGCGGCGGCGAGCCGGCCAAGCACGCGGAACACGGTGTCGTTGGCGGCGCCGATGGCATGGGCGATTTCGCGGACGGAGGGTCCGGCACGGTCGCCATAGGCGGCGAAGACGCTGAGAACGGCGAGTTCAAGAGCCTCATGCTGGTCCATGGCTGTGGAACCTTCGGCTGGCTACAGGCCCAGCACAGTATCGAACATACTTTCGAACCATGCAATCTGGTGTGCGTCAGACTTTCTGGCAGGGTTTCGGGGTTGATCTGTGACAGGGAGTTCGATCTTGAGCAGGAGCAACGACCCGGTGCCGGTCGAGACGCGGCTGCAGCTGGTGCTCGCGGTGCTGGCCCATGAGATGACCGTCGCGGAGGCGGCTCGTCGACACGGAGTCTCGGCAGAGTCGA
>WNFV01006980.1_pt1 | contig 19488 bp, 18 predicted proteins | sample 5400101 | NCBI WGS metagenome assembly WNFV01 (sample SAMN13153361, study PRJNA577476) | soil metagenome | isolation source: 115 cm soil or saprolite under grassland replicate 1 | place: USA:California | collected 2016-06-15 | reverse complement strand
GAGCCGATGAGGCTGGCGGGCGGGGTCGGGGATCTCGGCCGCCGGATCTACAACCCGGATCTGAACAGCTGGGATCACCTCCACGAGGTCCTGATCGCGTTGCAGGAGCACTTCTGGGCGTCGCGGGCAATCGAATGGCTCCCGCTGGCCGGCATGGCCGCCCTGCTCATCCGGTCCGTCCGAGGGTTCCTGCTGATCGCCACCTGGTTCACGGCCTACCTGCTCACAAAGGGGACGTACGGTCCCGCCTCGATCGACGATGCGAGCTTCTTCCGCATTCTGATGCCGGGGTTTCCCGCCTTCTTGATCCTCGCCGCCTCGATCGTGCTGCTCGTTCCGGGCGTACGCGCGCGACCGGGCCCACCAGCGCTGAGGCTCACCGGCCGGAGACTGACGCTTGCCATGGGTGCCGCCGCAGTCGTGTTTGCGGCGATGCCCCTCGCCGTCATCGCGGCCGTCCCGCCGCTGCACGACGGCGGTCGGAAGGCGGTGATCTACGGCGGCGGCATCCTGCCCGTGTCCTCGCACGTCGCACTTCATGCCGCGGTCGACACCGGCGGCGCCGTCAAGCTGTCGTGGCGATCGGAGTCGGGCCGGCCGGCAGCCGTCTTCTATCGCCTGCTCCGCGTGAGCCCGTCGAAGGGTGGAGTTTTCTGCGCCGGCAGGTCGAGCCGCGCCGCGGACGACTGCCGCCTCTATACCGACACGCTGACATCGACCCGCGCCACGTCCTACCTCGACTCCCCCGGCCCCGGCACCTGGATCTACCGACTCGGCGTGGCCGCCAACTGGCTGAACGACGTCAACTACGGAGACGTCACCGTTGTCAGTCCTCCGGTCACCGTCACCGTCCCGTAGAGCTCATTTCGGATGACCACGCGTTGATTGGGCCCGATGGACGACTGCGAGGCTAGGACGCAGGGAGCGCCCATAGCCAAGCTATGGGCGCGACTGAGGACGACGCATCGCACCGTCCAGCGGGGCCAAGCGGCCCGTGCTTCATTCGAAATGGGCTCTTGAAACTCGTGCCTCGCAGGAGCGACGTGCTGGCGGTCGGGGCGCTCCTCGCCGTCGGAGCCGGGCTCTTCTCGCGCAGTCTCCACGCTCGCACGAACTACGACGAGGGCGTCTATCTCGCCAGCCTCGACGCGCTCCGCCACGGCCAGGAGCTCGGCCGCGACGTCTTCGCCTCCCAGCCGCCCGGGTTCTACCTCCTCCTCAGAGCGGCCGGCCTCTTCGCCGGACGTTCGGTCGAAGGACTGCGGATCGGGATGGTCGTCGTCGCGCTGGTCGGCGTCGCGGCGGCGTTCCTGATCGGGCGGCGGTTCGCCGGGCTCGCGGGCGGAGCCGCCGCCGGGGCTCTCGTGATCGCGGCGCCGCCGTATGCGGCCCAGGCGCCGCGCGTGGCCGCGGACGTGCCCTCGGTCGCGCTCGCGCTCACCGCGTTGGCGATCGCAGCCTGGTGGTTCGACCGGGGGGCCCTCCCGGGGCCGGCGGCGGCGGGCGCCGTGGCTGCGGCGAGCATCTCGGTCAAGCTGCTCGCGCTCCCTGTGCTCGTCCCGTTGATCGTCCTCGCGTGGCAGCGGCGAATCGGGACTCGCGCCGCCACGGCCGCGCTGGCCGGGGCTTTCGCCGTCGCCCTGATCTTCGTCGGCGTCTATGCGGGCGTACTGCCGGAGCTCTGGCACGACGCCGTCAGCTTCCATCGAGACGCCCGCTCGATCTCCGTCGGCCAGTCGGCCGGCTCGCGGATCACCGATTACTTCGGCGCCCGCACGCCGACGACCTGGGTCGCGGCAGCCGGAGTCGTCGCGGCGGTCATCGTCAGGCGGCAGCTATCCCTCTGGGCCTGGGTCGCAGCGACGCTCGTGTTTCTGCTCGTGACCGTCCCGCTGCTCGACCACCACTTCGTCCTCCTCGGGGCTGCGCTGGGGACGGCGGCGGGCGCCTCGCTGATGTCGACTCGCGGACGCGCGCAGATCCTGGCGCTCGGGGTGGTCGCCGTCGGTGCGGCCGCGGGCTGGGTCCAGGACTACCGGCAGATCGACCGCTCGAACGAGCCCGAACCGATCGAGGTTCGCCGGGCCGCCGATGCCGTGCGGGCGCTCACCCGGCCCGACGAGCTGGTCGCGAGCGATCTACCGATCGTCCCCTACCTTGCCGATCGCCGGGAGCCGGGCGAGCTGGTCGATGCCTCTGCGATCCGCTTCGCAAGCGGGTCGTTGACGCCGCGCGAGGTTAAGCGGGCCCACGCGCGCGTCTACGTCGCCGGTCGAGAGTTCGCTCGTCACCCGGCCTCGATTACGGGCCTCTCCCCGGTTCGTCGCTTCGGGTCGATCAGGATCCTCGTCCGGCGCTGAGCGATCCCTCCCGGAGCCGTTGCTCGAGCAGCGCGAGCCGCTGCGCCAGGATCACGTTCTGGTCCGACAGCCGCGAGATGACGGTCGAGTAGTGCAGGAGGACGACGAGGATGAACAGCGCCCCGACGGCGCCGAGGATCGCGGGTGGGTAGGTCTCGACGCCGAACCAGCCGGCCATCGTGTTGAGACCGTCGCGCCACACGGAGAGCGCGAACAGGACGACGCCGGTGAGGAGCCACAGCAAGGCGTACCGCTCACGCAGCCGCCGCGAGCGGATCAGCTCGAAGACGACGAGCAGCAGTACGAACGAGGCGATCGCGGCCGCGATCGTGACGGGCAGTGGGGTCATCGGTGTTCCTCCTCCATCGGGACGGCGTAGCGGCGAAAGAGCCCGACGAAGATCGCGAGCAGGACCTTCGCCATGTAGTAGATCGAGCGGGGCGCGGTGATCGAGGAGCGCCCGCCACCGCGCTCGCGCATCGCGACCGGCACCTCCTTCAGGCGCAGCCTGTGCTTGACGCACATCACCGTCGCCTCGACCTCGGGGTAGTCATGCGGATAGTCGGCGGCGAAGAGGGCGATCGCCTTACGGTTGACTGCGCGAAAGCCCGAGGTCGTGTCCGTGACGCGCTGCCGTACAACGGCCGAGACGACCCGGGCGAAGAGCCCGATGCCCGCACGGCGAAGCAGGGGCGCACGGTATGCGCCGGCACCCGCGAACCGCGACCCGACGACCAGGTCCGCCTCGCCGTCGAGCAGCGGGCCCAGGATCAGCGGGAGCTGGGCGGGATCGTGCTGACCATCGCCGTCGACCTGCATCGCCACGTCGAAGCCGTGCTCGAACGCGTACCGGTAGCCGGTCTGGACGGCGCCGCCGATCCCGAGGTTGAACGGCAGCCGGACGACGTGCGCATTGCGGGCGGCTGCGACAGCGGCGGTGTCGTCGACCGAGTCGTCGTCGACGACGACGATCTCCATCCCCGGGTCGAACGCCCGCAGCTCGTCGATGACGCGGCCGACGTTGGCCTCCTCGTTCAGCGCCGGCACGATCGCGAGCCGGCGCAACTCCGCGAGGCGCGCCACCACGGAGTCGGCCGGCGGTGACGGCGCGGTCGCGACCTCAGCCACGGACGCCCACGGGAACGGTCACGCCCACGAGGTCGAGGATCTGCCGGGCGCGGTGCGTATACGTGTGCTCGTCGAGGACGCGTTCGCGCGCGCGGCGACCCAGCTCCTCGGCCGCGGCCGGATCGGCGAGCAGCTCGCGGTACGTCGCGAGCGCCTCGTCGGCGGTGGAGACGACCCGGAGCTCGGAGCCCGGCTCGAACCACCGCTCGATCCCCTCGACGGGGTTCGAGACGATCGCCGCGCCGGCCGCCGCCAGCTCGAACGGCCGGCAGGTGGAGGAGGCGTAGACGGAGGCATGCGGCCGCCGCGTCACGTTCAGGTTGATCCGCGCACGCGAGATCGCGTGCGCGAAGACGTTGAACGGGACGTCGCCCACGAGCCGCGCGTCGCCGACGTCCCCGCGGAAGTCGCCGCCGCCGAGGGCGAAATCGATCTCCGGGTCGTCGCGGCTCGGCTCGGCAATCAGCGCCTGCATCCACTCCCGCCGGAACTTGTCGCCGTAGCCGTAGAAGAAGACGTCGACGTCCTTCTCGACCTGAGCCGGTGCGAACAGCTCCGGGTCGGCGCCCCAGAAAATCGCCTCCGCGCGACGCGCGCCGAGGTCACGCAGACGCTCGAGCCCGCCCTCGGAGTTCGACAGCACGAGGTCGTACTCGGACGGATCGGCGCCGTGGTAGTAGTTGAACCCCGTGTCCATGCCGCCGTACTCCGGCAGGCTCATCGGCACGTCCCCGTCGTAGAAGACGACCGGCACGTCGAAGCGCTCGCGGAGGCGCGTCGGGATCCCGCGCAGGTGCGCCATCGGCACGGTGAAGACCAGCACGGCGGCCACGTCCCGCTCTCGCTCGAGGATCCGCTCGAGATGGCGCTGCCAGCGCGGCGTGACGTAGCGCCAGATCGCCTCGCGCGTGAGCCGGTCGCCGACGCTGTCCTCGGGATGCTCCTCGGCGCGGCGGAGCAGGGTGTCCCCGCGCAGGCGAGCCGCGAGACCGCGGGCGCCGGCGAAGAGCTCCGCCTCGCGGTAGAGCGGGTTCGGCGCGGTCCGCCACCACGGCGACTCGATCGCCTTACCGCGGTAGGGCGTGACGATCAGGTCGGCGCCGGCCGCGTAGAGCCCCTTCCAGATCTGCCACCACGCGGGCGTGCAGCCGTAGCGGAAGTCGAGGGCGGTCGCCGAAGCGACTGCGAGGATCTTCGGCGGCTTCACGGCGCCAAGTATGGCGACCGCGTGTGTCGGTTCAGTAAGCCCCCCGTCTCGAGGCGACGCTTGCGGCGCCGCTTAGAGGAGGTGCGGGCTTCGCCCGCGCCTCCGCTTCAACCCGCTCCCTTGGAGTCGTCGTGCTGACGACCCTCAGTACGCTCCTCGTCTCGCCAGCACCGCCGGGATCGTCTTGGCGAGGATCGTGATGTCCATCCAGATCGACCAGTTCTCGAGGTAGTAGAAGTCGAGCCGAACGAGGTCGTCGAAGGTCAGGTCGATGCGGCCGGACACTTGCCAGAGGCCTGTCATCCCGGGTAGCACTGCGTAGCGCTTGCGGTGCCACGTCTCGAGCTGCTCGTAGTCACGGATCGGGAGCGGCCGCGGGCCGACCAGGGACATGTCGCCCCAGAGGACGTTGAGCACCTGCGGCATCTCGTCCACCGAGAAGCGCCGCAGGAAGCGACCGGCCGGCGTCACGCGCGGGTCGTCCTTGATCTTGAAGAGCGGCCCCGAGGCTTCGTTCGCCGCCTCCAACGTCTCCTGGCGCGCGGCCGCGTCCGCGTACATCGTCCGGAACTTCATCATCCCGAACTCCTGCTCCCCCAGTCCGATACGGCGGTCGCGGTAGAAGACCGGGCCGTGCGAGGTCAGCTTGATCGCCGCCGCGATCGCGAGCCAGACGGGCAGCCCGACCACGATCAGGAGCGTGGCGACGACGAGGTCGAAGCCGCGCTTCAGCGCCCACTCCGCGCCTGCGAGCGCCGGCGGGCGGAGCTCGAACAAGGGTGCTGCGCCCGGAACGAACTCGGCCCGCTGGAGGAGCAGCTCGGCAGTGGTGGGCGCGATCCGCACCTTGACGGCGCGCCGGTGCGCCTGGTCGACGAGATCGAGCAGCTCCCGGTTGGAAAAGCCCGTCTCCGTCAGGATCAGCTCGTCCACGTCGCGCTCGGCGAGCACGTGCGGAACGGCCTCGAGCGACCCGAGCACGGGTAGTCCATCCTCCTCCTCGCGCGGCGAGATCGCCCCGACGAACTCGTACTGGATTCCGCTGCGCGAGGATCCGAGCGAACGCCGCAGCTCGGACAGCCGCTCGCCCTCGCCGACGAGGACGGCGCGCCGCCGGACGCCGGCGAGCCGGAAGACGTCCCGGGTCAAGACATCGTAGGCCGCTCGAATCACGCCGATGAAGACCGCCGTCACGCCGACCGCGGTCGGCGTCAGCGCGTAGGTCGTGAAGTGGTAGCCCGTGCCGAGTCCGAAGGCGAGCGTGATCACGGCGACGACCGCGAGCGACCCGAGGATTCCGCCCGGACCGGGCCGGATCTCGCGCTTGCGGTACAAGCCGTTCGTCCAGAAGACGAGCACGGTGATCACCGTCAGGAACGGCAGCCACTCGGCTTCCCTGTCCCAGAGCGAGTTCCAGAACGGAGTGAAATCGCCGAGGTAGAGGGAGCGGATCACGAGCGCGACGTAGACGCCGAGGACGAGGCCGACGAGGTCGATCGTGATCAACGCCGCGACGCTGCTCGCCCGCCGCGCCGCGGGGACGAGCGTCCGGCGCGAGAGGAAGTACGGACGCGCCGAGCGGATGTCCCGATCTCTTCCGCCGGCACGTCGGCGGGCCCGGGCGGCGCGTCCTCGACCTCGGGTGCCGCTACGGCGCCCTGACGCAGGCCTACGCCGAGGGGAACGACGTCGTCGGCGTCGACGTCGACCGTGAGGCCCTCGCCGAAGCGGCGAAGCTCGGAATCGAGACGCGGTGGGCCGACGTCGACGAGCCTCTTCCGTTCGAGGACGCGAGCTTCGACGTCGTCGTCGCCGGAGAGCTGCTCGAGCACGTCCGGGATCCGGAGCGACTCGTGGGGGAGGCCGAGCGCGTCCTCCTGCCGGGCGGGACCTTCGTCGCCTCCGTCCCGAACGCGTTCAGGCTGAAGAACCGGCTTCGTTTCCTGCTCGGGCGCAAGCCGGAGGACGATCCCACCCATCTCCACATGTTCTCTCCCGCGGAGGTTCGCGCCCTCCTGCGGCGGTTCGAGCAGCCCGAGCTCCGCTTCATCGCGGGCCGGCTGGTCCGGCTTCACCCGCGGCTGTTCGCGAACGACATCGTCTTCGCCGGCCGGAAGCGGCGCTGAAGCTCGTCGAGATCGGTCGCCGTCCGCTTCAGGCCGAGAAACCGGAGCCCGTAGACGAGGGCGAGCCGGCGGCGCGGCTGCAGGAGATCGGTGTCGTGGAAGTACGCGTGCACGACCGGGCCGCGAAACGGAGCGAGCAACCCGCGCGCGAGCATGCCGATCGAGTGCGTCGTCGGCAGCTCGAGCAGTCGGCGTCCGCCGGGAAGCTCGAGCCACGCGGGCTCGTCCGCGTCGAGACGCGGAGCGTCGTCGGCGAGGTATGACGGTCGGAACGCCGTCGCAGTGCAGTCGGCGTAGCCCAGCTCGGCGACCGCCTCCGCGACGTCGGCGTCGATGTACCAGCCGCCGCCGCAGAACGCGGTTGCGGTGAGGCCGCGTTCCTGGAGCCATCGTCCCTCGCGGCGCACGCGCTCGGCGGGATCGCCGCCGGTGGGCCGTGCGTGGTCGGGGGCCGTCCAGTGCGTGTGGAGGCCGAGCGGACCGCGTCCGGCTGCCGCGCGCGCGCGCTCGAGCCAGAACCGGTCGTCCTCGCCCGCCTCGGCGTCCGGCGGCCGCATCAGGGCTGCGATCCGGAATCCGCCGTGACGCCGTTCCTGCAGGGCGCTGAACCGGCGCCAGACCTCGTCGTCGAGCGGCCGCTCGACATGGCAGGAGACGACGGCGTACCTGCCACCCGGCAAGATGTCCTCCGTGTGCGGCATCGCCGGACTCTATTCACCGGGTGGCGCTCCCAATCCCGAGCTCGTGGACGCGATGCGTGCCGCGATCGTCCACCGCGGCCCCGACGACGGGTCGACCGATGCGTTCGGCGCCTGCGTGCTCGGCCACCAGCGGCTGAAGATCGTCGATCTCGAGACCGGCTACCAGCCCGTCGCGAACGAGACGGGCGACGTCGTCTGCGTCTTCAACGGCGAGCTCTACAACTTCCCCGAGCTGCGGGACGAGCTCGGCGGCCACGAGGTGCGCGGCACCGGCGACACGCCCGTGCTCCCGCACCTGTACGAGGAGCACGGGGCGTCATTCGTCGAGCGGCTGCACGGGATGTTCGCCCTGGCGCTCTGGGACGCACCCCGCGACCGGCTCCTGCTGGCGCGCGACCGCCTCGGCAAGAAGCCGCTGCTCTGGACGCGCCTCCCGGACGGGACGCTCACGTTCGCCTCGGAGCTGAAGGCGCTGCTGCGCCTGCCCGAGCTCGCGCGCGACGTCGACCTCGAGGCGATCGACGCGTACCTCGCGCTCCAGTACGTCCCGGGCGACCGGACCGCGATCCGCGGTGTCCGCAAGCTCCCGCCCGGGCACCTTCTCGTCGTCGAGGGCGACACGGAGCGGGTCGAGCGCTACTGGAGTCCGGAGCCGGCCGAGCCGTCGAGCAGCGACGACGAATGGCTCGAGCGCGTGCGCGAGACCGTCACGGCCGCCGTCCGGCGGCGACTGATCGCCGACGTGCCGCTCGGTGCCCTGCTCTCGGGCGGGATCGACTCGAGCATCGTCGTCGCGCTGATGGCCCAGGCGTCATCCGAGCCGGTGCGCACGTTCACGGTCGGCTTCGCCGAGCCGAGGTACGACGAGCGCAGATACGCGCGCGCGGTCGCGGAGCGTTGGAACACCGACCATGTGGAGCTCGGCATCCACGCGGAGATCGCGGAAACGCTTCCCCGGCTCGCCGCCACGCTCGACGAGCCGCTGGGTGACGAGGCAGCCCTTCCGCTCTTTCTGATCTGCGAGCAAGCGCGAAGCCATGTCACGGTCGCGCTGACGGGGGACGGCGGCGACGAGTCGTTCGCGGGCTATGAACGCTACGTCGCACACGAGCTTGCCGGTCGCCTGCCCGCGTCCGCGGCGGCAGCGGGCGCGCGGGCCCTGCGCCTGCTCCCCGCGGCGCGCCGCGAACCGCGCTCGCCGCTCTTCCGCACCGCGCGCTTCCTCGACGTCGCGGCGGCCGAGCGCGGCGACCGGTACGGGCGCCTGATGGAAGTCTTCCCGGTCGAGCTGCGCCGACGGCTTTGGGCCGAACGCGCTCCACAGGAGGTGCGCCTCGAGCCGGCGCTTACCGGGATCGCCGGCCTGCAGGCGCTCGACGTCGAGACCTACCTGCCGGGAGATCTGCTGCTGAAGGCCGACCTGGCCTCGATGGCGCACTCGCTCGAGCTGCGTTCCCCACTCCTCGACCACGAGGTGATCCAGCTCGGCCTGGCGCTCCCCTCGTCGCTGAAGGTCCACGGTCGCGTGGGCAAGGTGGCGCTGCGGCGCGCGTTCGCCGACGACCTGCCGGCGCGCGTCTCCTCGCGCAGGAAGACGGGGTTCGGTGTCCCGCTCCGCCGCTGGTTCCGGGTCGACCTGCGCGAGCTGGCGCGGGAGACGCTCACGGCCGACCGGGGGTGGTTCCGCCCGGAGGAGGTGCGGCGCCTGCTCGACGAGCACGTAGCCGGGCAGGCCGACCACGGCCACCGCCTCTGGTGCTTGCTGATGCTGGAGCTCTGGATCCGGCACCACGTCGAGGCGCCGGCGCTCGTTACCGCCGCGTGAGCGGCGGTGTGGAAGGGGACGGGGGAAACCGGGAGGTTTCCCCTCATTCACTCTTCGGGGGACGCGGCGACCGGAGCGCCGCGTCCCCCGGAGCGCACCCAGAAGAAGAAGGGGGCTCGCGGGGGAAACATGGTTTCCCCCGCGAGACCGAGCCGAAGGCGAGGGATGCGGCGTCGAAGAACCGATTGTTGTGGCTCGTCGCGGCCGCGGCGGTCGTGCCGCGGCTCGCCGTCCTCCTCTACGAGCGGAACGACATCCTGACGGCGTTCACGGAGAAGAGCGACGACTTCGCGCGCACCTTCGTCGACCACGGCACGTTCGGCTACCTCGCCGGCGAGCCGTCCGCGTACACGCAACCGCTCTACGGCTTCTTCCTCGTCCCGCTCTACTGGATCTTCGGCCGCCACTGGCTCGTCGTCGGCCTCGCCCAGACCGCGGTCGCCGTCGCCGTCGCCCTGCTGGTCTACGAGATCGGCCGGCGCGTGCTGTCGCGCCGCGCGGGCGTGATCGCCGCGTTGGTGGCGACGCTGAACCCCTACCTCGTCTGGCACGACGTCCACGTCAACCGGGAGATCCTCGACCAGCTCGTCGGCGCCGGCTTCGTCCTCGCGACGCTGGTCGCCGTCGAGCGGCGCTCCTGGCGCTGGGCCGGTGCCGCAGGCGTCCTCGCGGGCCTGGCGATCCTCGGGAACTCCCGCCTCGTGGTCGTTCCGCTCCTCCTCGCCGCGTATCTGCTGGCGCGTCTGGGCTCTCGAGCGTGGGCCGCCGCGGCCGTCCTCCTCGTCGGCGCGGCGGTGGCCGTCTCGCCGTGGCTGATCCGCAATCGGGTCGAGATCGGCTGCTGGGCGATCACGACCGACGCGCGCGCCCTCTGGAAGGCGAACAACCTCCAGACGTACGACGTCCTTTCCTCCGGCGGTTGGATCGACGACGTGCGCGACGACCCGAATCACCCGTTTCCGAACCCCGAAGAGGCGCGCGACTACTTCCGCGAGACCGGCAAGAAGCTGCACGTGACCGAGTGCGCGAACATGCGCTACTACCAGCGGAAGGTGCGGAAGTTCTGGCGCGAGCACCCCGGTGCGAAGGCGAAGCTCGCCGCGCAGGCGGTGCGGATGGAGTGGGATCCGCGGCCGACGAAGACCGCGACCGAGTCGGGCCAGGGCCTCGCGCGCAGCTGGGTGCAACCCGTGTACACATCGCTCCTGTTCGCCCTCGGGCTCGTCGGGCTCGTGCTGGTTCCGCGGCCGTTTGCGTTGCTGGCCCTGCTCCTGCTCGTCTACGAGACCGTCGCCGCGATGGTGTTCGTGGGCGCGACGCGCTACCGCATCTCGTGGGACTTCCTGATCGCCGTGCTCGCGGCTGCGGCGCTCGAGCGCGGCTACGCGCGGTGGCGCGCGCGGTGAACGTCCTCCACGTCCACCGGATCGGCGGGATCGGCGGCTCGGAGCGACACCTGCTGACGCTGTTGCCGGCACTGGCCGAGCGCGGCGTCGACGTGCGCTTCCTCGGGTTGGACGACCCCTCGCGCGCGCCCGACCCGTTCTACGAGCAACTGTCCGTGCCGTTCGAGCGGATGCCGGCGCCGCGCGACGTCGACCCGGTCCTCGCCGTCCGCGTCGCCCGCGCGGCGCGCCGCGCCGAGCTCGTGCACACCCATCTCGTGCACGCGGACGTGTACGGCGCGCTCGGCGCGCGCCGCCTCGTCTCGACCAAGCACAACGACGATCCCTTCCGCACGGGGCCGTTCCGGCACGTCGAGCGTGCGTTGACGCGACGGGCCGGCCAAGTGGTCGCGATCACCCACTCGCTCGCCCGCTTTCTCGTCGACCGCGTCGGCCTGCCGCGCGACAAGGTGACGACGATCCACTACGGGCTGGACGAGCTCCCCGGCGCCTGGGGACGGAACGCGCCGGCGCCGGTGGCCGAGGACGCCCGTGTCCTCCTCGCGGTGTGCCGGCTCGAGCCGCAGAAAGGAGTCGACGTCGCCGTGCGCGCGCTCGCGCGCGTCCGCGAGCGCCACCCGAGCGCCGAGCTCGTCGTCCTCGGAGAGGGCCCGGAGCGACAGGCGCTCGAGCGGCTGGCGGCCGAGCTCGAGGTGCCCGTCCACCTGCCCGGCCGCGTTCCCGACGTGGCCGAGTGGCTCCGGCGGGCCGACCTCCTCGTCCATCCCGCGCGCTGGGAGGGCTTCGGACTGGCGCTGCTCGAGGCGATGCTGGCTTCGTTGCCTGTCGTAGCAACGGCGGTGAGCTCGATCCCGGAGATCGTGGTGAACGAGGAGACCGGCCTGCTCGTGCCACCCGACGATCCCGCCGCGCTCGCTGGTGCGATCGCAGCCGTCCTCGACGACCCGCGGGAGTACGGCGTTGCCGGCCGGGAGCGCGCGAACACCGAGTTCTCCGTCGCCCGAATGGCCGACCGGACGCTCGCGGTCTACCGGGAAATCGCCCGCGCCTGAGCCCCGTCCCGGCCGCCGAAACGCAGGGCCAGCCGGGCCCGGTACAGGATCTCGGTGCGATCGGTGCATCGGTCCTGGAGGAACTGGTCGAGCGCGCGCCGCCGTCCCGCCTCGCCCATCCGCGCCGCCGCGCCGAGGTCGCCGGCGAGTCGGACGATCGCGCGCGCGAGCCCGTCCGCGTCGCCGGGTGGCACGAGCAGGCCCGTGACGCCGTCGTCGACGAGCTCGCCGAGGCCGCCGATCTCCGCGGCGATCACCGGCCGCGACCGCTCCATCGCCTCCAGCGCCACCATCCCGAAGCCCTCGCCGAGCGACGGGACGACGACCACGGCCGCATCCTCGATCGCGCGCTGGATCGGAGCGACGTAGCCGAGGAACCGCACCACGTCCTCGAGCTCCAGCTCCTTTGCGAGTGCACGCAGCGCGGGCTCGAGCGGCCCGCGGCCGGCGATGTCGAGGCGCAGTCCGGGCACCTGCCGCCGAGCCTCCGCGAACGCGCGGAGCAGGACGATGTGCCCTTTGATCGGGATCAGCCGGCCGACGCAGAGGAGGCGAGGCTCGCCGCCCGCGAACCGACGCGGCGTGCCGTTCGGCTCGATCCCGTAGTGGACGATCTCGAAGCTCTCGCCGTCGAACCCCTCGACCTCCTCCAGGTAGCGCGCGAGACCCCGCGAGATCGCGATGTGCGCGTGCGCAAGGCTGGCGATCGCGCGGTCGCCGAGCGCGAAGCCACGGTTCTCGCGGAACTCGTTGAAGCCGTGCTTCGTCGAGATCCGGACCGGGACGCCCGTGACCGCCCCGGTCAGCTGTCCGTAGACGTCGGCGTGGACGAGGTGCGTGTGCAGGATCGTCGGCCGCCGGCGCGCGAGGTAGCCGACGATCCGGATGAAGGCGACCGGGTCGACGTCGGCGGCGAGCGGGATCGCGTCGAGGGGGATCCCGCGTGCGGTCAGCTCACGCGCGAAGTCCCAGGCGCCGGGCTCGTGCTCGTGCAGCATCAGAAAGCGGATGTCCCAGCCTCGCTCCTTCAGCCGCGGCAGTAGCGAGAGGAGATGCGCCTCCGAGCCGGAGATTCCGGCGACCTTCTGCAGGTGGAGGACCGTGCCGTCGGTCGTCACGATTTCGTCGCTGCCTCGATGATGCCGTCCGCCCACGTGTCGACGGAGTGCCGCCTGGCCACGCGTTCGCGGAGCGTCCTGCCGATCTCCTTCCGCTCGACGGCTCCGAGCCCGGCGAGCCAACGCAGCCGGTCGACGAGGCTCGCGGGTTCGTCGCGGTCGAAGCGGAGCTCGTAACCCTCGAAGAGCTCGTCGAAGACCGGGTTCGATGCCAGCACGGGCAGGCAGGACGCCGCCGCCTCGTACACGACCTTGTCCGGGGCCCCGGCCTGCATGTTGTTTACGAGCGCGTCCGATCGCGAGAACAGGCGCGGCAGCTCCGACCGCGGCACCGCGTCGCCCAGCGGCAGCCCGAATCCCTCGAGCTCGCGCCGATGCGCCCGCTCGAGGTCGTTGGACGCATTCCCGTGCAGCTCGACCTCCACGTCGAGCCCCTCGCCGCGCGCAGCCTCGACCGCGCGGAGGATCGTCGGAATCCCCTTCGCCGGCGAGTAGCGGCCTAACACGAGCAGCCGGAGAGTGGGACCAGGATCCGGCTCGACGCAGGGGAACTCGGACACGTCGATACCGTGCCCGATCGGCCGGACCTTGGCCAGATCGATGGGGAAGGAGCGGCGATCGACGCTCACGACGGTGGTCGCGGCGAGCGCCGCGGCCTCGAGCGTCCGACTCCGCTTCCAGTGCGTGAACCACAGCAGGAGCGGAATCCGGCGGGGCCGGACGAGCGGCGCAGCGAGCAGCGCGTAGAGCGGGATCATGTGCGCGACGACGGCATCCGCCGGCAGCGCGCGGACGAGCTCCCGCTCGAGCCGGATCCCACGGGCCAGGCGGCCGGCGCCGCCGAAGGTCCTCACCTCCACGTTCGCCGGAAGACCGTCTGCGGGCGCCGCCGACTGGGCGAGCACGACGACCTCGTCGACCCGGTCGGCGAGGGCTCGAATCTTGGGGATCGTCGCCGCGAGGACGGAGTCGTCGGGGTCGACGCGCTGTGTGAGGAAGACGAGCCGCTTCATCAGAAGAAGTCCGTGTCGCCCAGCGTGAAGCGCCACGCCTGCGGGTCCGGGTTCAGCGAACCCGCGAGCGGCTTACCCATGAAGTGCAGCGACAGCGGCGACGGGACGAAGCCGAGCGCGGCGTAGGCGGCGCGGTGCTCCGGCACCGGGACGGCGAAGACTGCGCGGCTCCCGCGCCGGGCCGCCGCCAGGCACGCCTTCAGCAGTGGGCGCAGCTCTCCGACGAGGTCGGCGACCAGCGCGATCGGCACCCCGCGGTGACGCTTATGCCCGAGCACGGCATAGCCGTCGCCGTAGGCGAACGCACGGTAGCCGCGGGGGGAGTCGAGGTAGCGCCAGTTCAGGTAGTCGCCGTCGCGGACGATGTGGTTCGGCCACGAGGAGGCGACGTCGCGATCGAAGCCGAAGCGCTCGACCGGCTCGGCGCGGCTGCGCGGACGCAGAAGCCCGGGCAGCGGCCGCGCCCAGATCCGCAGCCGTCCAACCTCCGTCCAGCCGAGCGGACCGAGGAAGATCGGCTCGGTCGGCTTCGAGGCGAACGCGAGCACGACCGCAGCGCCCCGCGACTCGGCCTGCTCCTCATGACGGCGCTCGAGCGCCGGGAAGATCCCCTGGCCGCGCGCCGAGTCGTCGGTCGTCGCGTGCACGGAAAACGTCGCCAGCCGCTCCTCCCCCTCGAGCACCATCCGGTAGAGGGAGTGAGAGGCGACGCCGATCACGCGGCCGTTCGTCCGCGCCACCGACATCAGCGATCCGGCCGGGTTCCGCGCGAACCACCAGTCGAACTCCTCGCCGCTGAGCGCACCGTCGCCCCACGCGTCGCGCAGCAGCCGCAGGTACTCGTCGCGGTGCGCCGGCTCGTAGGGAGCCAGCTCGTACATCACTTCGTCGAGGTTCCCAGCGCCGCGTTGAAGAGGCGACGTGCCCGAGTGCCCGTGACCGTGTCCTTGACCGAGATCAGGTCGCACGCGCCGGCGAGGACGAGCTCGAACGTCCGGGAGGAGTAGGGCTCGATGTTGTACCGGCGGAGCTGGAGCGGATCGGTGGACGGCGAGTTGGCGCCCGAGACCGCCGTGAAGGCGACGTCGTAGCCGGCCTGACGCACGAGGCTGAGGTGCACCGGCTTGTAGTGCGCCTCCGATCCCTTCACGTACGAGAACGCGCGCACCGGACGGCCGAGCCTTTCCTCCAACCGGAGCTTCGAGAGCGCGATCTCGCGGGCCGCCTCGTCCACCTCGAGATCGGCAAGCGGCCGGTGGGAGATGCCGTGCGACTCGATCCGGATCCCCTCTCGCTCGAGCTCGGTCAGCTCGTCCCAGTCGAGCGTCGGGTTGAGAATCCCCTGCGCGGCGAGCCGCTCGTCGTGCGGGAGCGGCTGCCGGTCGCCGAGGTAGCCGATCGGAACGAAGAGGACGCCCGGATAGCCGTGCTTCCGCAGGACCGCGGCCGCGTTGTCGCGGTTGTCGTGATAGCCGTCGTCGAAGGTGATCAGGACGGCCTTCGGCGGCAGCGGCCTGGCCTCGGTGTAGTGGTCGAGGACGGCGTCGAGCCCGACCACCGTGTAGCCGAGCTCGCGCAGCTGGTCCATCTGCTCGTCGAAGAGGGAGACCGGCATCGAGAGCGGATTGCCGGGGAGGTCGTTGACCTTGTGGTACATGAGCACCCGCAGGCTGCGATCGCCGTTCGCGGCGGCGCCGACCGCCGACGCCGTCTCGCCGATCGTGCGGTAGACGGAGTTCTTCAGCGACTGCTTGAGCCGTTCCGCGCGCATTGGGATGAGCTTAAGTCAATCCCTCTACCCGAGCTCGGGCGAGAGCGGATGCAACGCGGCGTGGGCCTTGACGACCCTTTCGTCGAAGCTTTCGAGACGGACATCGGCCTCTCCACGTTTCTCGGCATGGATCGCGGTAGCGAGGGCGTAAGCGTCGGGGAGCTTGAGCTTCGTCCGTGCGCGCACGGCGGCGGCCCGTCGTGCCAGTGCCATGTCCACCTGGATCGTCTCGATCCCGAAGCGGACGAACATCGCGTCCACCGTCTCGGCGCCTGCGGCTCCAGCCGTCTGGAGCGGCCCGATCAGAACTTCGGTGTAGTTGACCGCCGACACGAGCCTCCGTGTCCCTGGCTCGAGAGCGCGACGCATGCGCCTGACAGCCTCCGCATGATGGGCGTCCTCACGGCCGAGGTACGCGATCAGGACGTCCGCATCGAAGACGACTACGGCCACTCGCGCCGAAGCTGGTCGAGATAGCCGTCGGGATAGACCGTCGCGTCAAACACCCCGGCGAACTCCGCGACCAGGTCGTCGGCGCGAACGAGCTCCAGACGCCCTGGGCCGACGGCCCGCACACGTACATCGTCGCCCGGTTCCAAACCGGCAGCGCGCAGAGCGTCGACGGGCAGGGTGACTTGGTTCTTGCGGGAGATCATGCTCATGCCTTTACTTTACCGCTCATTCGGTAAAGGGGGAGGTGGCGCCATTCACCACGCTAGGCCGTGACCCGCTCGACGAGGACGCGTAGGCGGCGCGCGAACTCCTCGGGGGAGATCGTCCAGCGGTCTGCGCCGTCACGTGCCGCCGCGCCGAGACGCTCGGCGAGTGCTCGGTCGCTGAGGAGCCGGACGAGGGCTTCCGCGAGCCCGTTCGTGTCGCTCGGATCGACGAGCAGGCCGTTGACACCGTCCTCGACCAGGTCGGGGATGCCGCCGACTCGGCTTCCCAGCACCGGCCGGCCGCGGCAGAACGCTTCGATCACGACGCGTCCCATTCCCTCGGACCGGGACGGGAGGACGAGTGCGGTGGCGTGGTCGAGCGCCTGTGCGACCTCCGGCTGCGTCAACTCCGGCGACCAGCGTGTCTGCTCGGGCAGGTCGGCCACGAGGCGCCCGACCACGCCGGCCAGCGCCCCGCGGCCGACGAGGTGGAGACCGGCCTCGGGCACACGCGGTGCTGCCCGCCGCCACGCTTCCGCGAGCCCGTCGACATTCTTGTAGCGCTCGAGGACGCCGACGAAAAGGACCTCGGGCCGACCAGGAAGGGGCGCGACCGGTCGCTCGAGGAACGACGCGAAGTCCATGTAGGCCGGGAACTCGTCGAGCGGCTCGATGCCCAGGCCTCGCACGAGTCGTGTGGTGTAGCCGGTCACCGTGCGGACCCCGTCGGCGCGACGCAACGCCGATTCGGCGACGCGGTCGGCAACCGGGCTCAGGGCGGCGCGGAGCCGCGAGCCGTACAGCCGAGTCGGCGCCCGCCAGTCGCCGTGAATGTCCGCGATCACGGCGGTCTCGACCCGCGCGACCCGCCGCGCCGCCAGCACTGCCGCGGTCTCATGGGCTCCCTGGGCGACCACGGCCTCGGGCCGGAAATCGCGGAGCTCGCGCGCGATCCGCGCCGGCAGCCCGGCGTAGAAGAGCGCCCCGTCGAGGGCGGGCAATGAAGGGACGAGCCGAAACTCGCGGTCCCGCCCGTGCCCGGCCGCGAGGACGCGGAAGTCGAGCTCGTCGCGGACCGCGTTCCACTTCCGCTCCAGCTCCCGTGACAGCGACAGGCGGTAGGGGCCGCGCGCGACGAAGAGCACTCTCACGCGGTCAGCGCCCGCTCGACGAGCTCCAGCGTCCGCTGTGCGAATTCGTCCGGGGTCTGGAGCCAGGGGTCGGCGCTCGACCGGGCGCCCTCGCTCAGCCGCTCGAGGAGCGCGCGATCCTCGAGGCAGCGGATGAGCGCGGCGGCGAGCGCCGCCGGATCCTCTGCCGGAACGAGGAGCCCGTTCACTGCGCCCTCGACGATGTCCGGAATCCCGCCCGCGCGCGTGCCGACGACCGCGCGTCCCCGGCAGAAGGCCTCGATCACGATCCGCGGCAGGCCCTCGGACCGCGACGGGAGCACCAGCACGCTTGCCTCGTCGAGGGCGCGGGCCACCTCCTCCGAGCGGAGCCGCCGGTCCCAGCGGACGCCCAGCCGCTCGATCGTCGCGGCCTCGGGCCCATCGCCGACGACGCGCAGGACCGACCCCTCGACACGCGCCGCGACCTCCGGCCAGGCGTCGGCGAGCACGTCCACGCCCTTGTAGCGCTCGAGCACGCCGACGAAGAGCACCACGGGTCCATCGGGCAGCGGCGCCGGAGGCCGCTCGAGGAACGCGGACAGATCGACGTACGCCGGAAAGACGGCGGCCGGCTCGCGGCCGAGCGGCCGGATCAGCTCGGTCGTGTAGCCCGAGATCGTCCGCACGACGTCGGCCCGGCGCAGCGCGGCGCGCGCGACCGGCACCGTCAGCGGCTCGAGCAGGCGGCGCAAACGCGAGCCGTACAGGCGCGTCGCCGTCCGCCAGTCGCCGTGCAGCTCGACGACGACGCGGGTGCGGCTACCGGCGACGCGGCGCGCGGCGAGCGCCGCCGCTGCCTCGAACGGGCTCTGGGTGAGGACGACGTCGGGCCGAGAGCGCCGCAGCTCGCGCGCGATCCGGAACGGCAGCGTCGCGTAGAACGCCGGCCCGTCGAGGGCGCGCGGCCGCAGCGGGCGCGAGAGCCGGAAGCGCGGGTCGACGCCGCCGTTCCGCTCCACCGCGCGGGCGAGCACGCGCAATTCCATCGCCTCGGCGAGCGCATCCCATTTGCGCGCAAGCGCCGGATCGAGCGGGAGCCGGTAGCGCGTCCGGCCGACGAAGAGGACGTGCGGCCTCACGCGACGCGCCGAAGAACGTCCTCCAGCCGCGAGAAGACGCGTTCGGCCGAATACTCGGCGACCGATTCCGTTGCCTGGCCGCGGAGGCGTTCGCGGAGTGCCGCGTCGGCGAAATAGCGGCGCACGGCGTCCGCCAGCGCCGCCGTGTCGCCCGCCGGCACGAGCAGGCCGTTGACGCCGTCGCGGACGACCTCGGCGACGCCGCCGGCCTCCATGGCCAGCACCGGCGTTCCCACCGCAAGCGCCTCGACGACCGTGTGCGGGAAGTTCTCCCAGCTCGACGACAGGATCGTCGCGTCGGCGGCGCGGAAGAGCTCGACCACCCGCTCTCGCGGCTGCGCGCCGAGGAAGCGAACGCGATCCTCGATCCCCAGCTGCCGCACCCGCGTCTCGAGCGCCGCCCGGTCCGGCCCATCGCCCGCGACCAGGAAGGAGACGCCGTCCGCCGCGGCGACCGCCTCGAGCGCGCGCCCCAGCGACTTCTGCGCCGTCAACCGACCGGCGAAGGCGAGGGTCGCGCCGTTGACGCCCAGCGATTGCTTCAGCTCGTCCCGCGGCGGCAGCGGGGGCACGTCGGGTGCCGGATTCGGGAGGACGCTCACCTTCTCCGGATCCACTCCCCACGAGACCGCGAGATCCCGGAGATAGGCGCTGGGACAGAACACGTGCGCGGCGCGACGAAGCTCGACGTCGCGCGCGAACCGCAGCATGCGGGCCGCGCCGCCTCCGCCGCCGGCCTGGAAGTCGTCGACGTCCCCCGCCACGAGCCCACGTCGGCGCGACCGCTCGAAGGCCGGATCGGCATTCAGCTTGACGACATACGGCTTCCGCGCGAGCGGCGCTCCGAGGGCGCTGCGGCCGAACATGCCGG
>WNFV01006782.1_pt1 | contig 19491 bp, 27 predicted proteins | sample 5400101 | NCBI WGS metagenome assembly WNFV01 (sample SAMN13153361, study PRJNA577476) | soil metagenome | isolation source: 115 cm soil or saprolite under grassland replicate 1 | place: USA:California | collected 2016-06-15 | reverse complement strand
GCGGGCGCGACGGCCGGCTGAGAAGGTCAGGCGGCGGAGTGGTCTTTCAGGTCCCTCGCGTCCACGTCATCGGCGCGGACCAGCTCGATCCGGCGGGCGAGGCTGAGCCTCCATGGCCAGCGCCACGGCGCCGCGCGCACGATGCGGAGCGAAGTGCCGTGCAGGTGTTCGGCCGGATCGGGCAGGTGAGCGTGGCGTGGTCCGAAGAGGTGTGGCCGCACGCCCGGCCGGAGATCCCAGATGAGCGCGGTGGCACGCGGTCGCAGCACGCGACCGATCTCGGCCAGGCCTGCCGCGGGGTCGGCCCAGTGATGCATCGACAACGTACTGACCACGAGATCGAACGATCCGTCGGCGAAGGGCAGCGAGGCCACGTCGCCGACGCGGAACGATGGACGGCGCTCGTCGCCGGCTTCCGCTCGGTCGGCATTGGCGCGGGCGCGCTCGATCATGGCTGGATCGAGATCGAGGCCGGTCACGTCGAGCCCATGCCGGCGAGCCATCCGGATCGACAGCTGGCCGGGCCCGCAGCCGACCTCCAGCACGCGTGCGCCGTGCGGTGCGGCCGCGGCGACGTCGGCAGCGATGCCGTCGAAGAACGAGCCGAGCAGAAGCCGGCTGATCACGTCGTAGGCGCTCACATCGCCCATGACGATCCCGCCTGGCACCGTCCGTCCGGTGCCGGCACCGCGGCCGTGTCGCGCGACGACGACCGCCGCGGCGATCGCGCCGAGCACGATCGCGAACGTTCGAGATCGGGCCATCACGGCCCCACCGTACGCCGAGCGGTCTGCTGTGAAGCTCGATAGGACGGCCGCTAACACAAGGAAAGAGTTGGCGCGACCGACGGATCGGCGCGGCGCTTGCTCGCAAGTCCGGCATGGGGGGAACGCCGCGTCGCCGCCTGCTTCCGCTCGCGTCGATCGTCGCGGCCGTGTCGCTGATCGCCGCGTTCCTCCTGACGCAGCAGCCCGGCGCCGGAGCATCGACCGTGCTCACGGTCCTCGACGGGAGCGTCACCGTCGCGAGCGGCGCGTCCGACTTCGCGCCGGCGAGCGATGGTGATCTCCTCGATCGTGGCGATCGCGTTCGCACCCTGACGGGCGGCCACGCGGTCGTGACGTTCTTCGATGGCTCGACGATCGAGCTCGAGCCCACGACGACGATCGAGATCGAGGCAGCGTCCGCCCGTCCGGATGGATCCGTCACGATCCAGGTCTTCCAGTCGATCGGGCGCACCTGGGCGAGCGTGCAAGAGCTCACGCATGCGGCGTCACGCTTCGAGCTGAGGACGCCGACGACGAGCGCAACGGTGCGCGGGACCGGCTTCATCGTCGAGGTGCTGTCGGATGGCACGACCACGGTGCAGACGATCGACGGCGTCGTGGAGGTCACCGCGCAGGGTGCGGGGGTCGTGGTGCCTGCCGGGCAGATCACGACCGTGGTACCGAACGCGCCGCCGGCGCGGCCCCGCCCGGCTCCGACCCCGCGGAACCGGCTGCGCTTCGGCGTGCGCCCGCCCGCGTACCTCGCGGTGGTGGATCCCTTCGGTCGGACCTGTGGCGTGGTGCTCCCGGGTCCGGTGACCGTGCGGCAGACCCCCGCTTGCCTCGCCACCGCGCCGGGTGTCGAGCCGCAGATCGTGGAGATGCAGGACGCGCCGGGCGGGACGTACCAGCTCGTCCTCTTCCCCGCCGGTCCCGGCGGCACGTACACCGTGACCGCTGCCGCCGCGTCCGGCGACACGATCACATTCGAATACGCGGTCACGGGGACGATCGCCGGAGGTCGTCAGGGCGCGAGCCTCGAGGTCATCGCGGCTCCCGATGGAACGCTCACGTCGACAGGCATCTCGACCGTCCACGCGCTCGACGAGTCGCCGATCAAGATGGTGCTCCCGTCGCCGAGGCCCACACCGACCGCCTCAGGGACGCCGGATCTTGCGCTCTTCGCCCCGCTGCCGACGCCCACGCCCGCGCCCGCGCCGTCGCCGATGACCACCACACCGACGGCCCCGGCGACGGAGACGATCGCGCCGGCGCCGACGCCAACGGCCGCCACCATCGTGCTGCCCGCACCGACCGCGACGCCCCCGCCGCCGACCTTGTCACCATCGCCCGCGCCGTCGCCGACGCCATCACCATTCGTCCCACCCGGACGAGCGCGCAGTCCGAAGCCACATTGCCCTCCTCCAAAGTGCACCTCGGCGATGTCGCTTCCCGCCAACAGCGGCCTCGGCTAGGCCGCTTCGCTCTTCTTCTTCTCGCGGTCTCGCGCGATCCGCTTCGAGAGCAGCCGTTTCGCTCGCTCGAGCTCCTCGCGTCGTGTCTTCGAGAGGCCGCGGCCACCGCGGTTGATGAAGTAGTTCAGCATCCGCATCCCGGAGGCCGGACCCTTCGGCGAGACCTTCTTGGATGCGAGGCTGCGGGCGATCGTCGACGCGTCCTTCGTGAACAGACCCTTCGGTGGGAACGTCGACTCGGTCTGCACGCCCGCCACCCAGCGGCGCTTCGTGCCCCGCTTCGCGGTCGCGGTCCTCTTGGTCACCTTCGGCATGCGCGCGGTCCCCGCAGACCGCGGGCCACTGTGGATCGATCACCCGCTTCGATCTCCCTTGTGGACGACATCCTCTGCCGAATGGATACGGTCCGGATCGTCGGCCTCGAGGGTCGATCCCCGTAGACGGCGGGCAGGAGATCCGCGCGGGCACTAGCCGGAGTTGAGGAAGGTGAGGACGGCCAGTACGCGCCGGTGATCGTCGGCGGTGACGGAGAGATCCAGCTTGGCGAAGATCCCCTGGACGTGCTTCTCCACGGTGTGCTCGGTGATGAAGAGCCGCTCGGCGATGGCCTTGTTCGAGCGGTACCTCGCCTGGTGGGTCACCCGACCGGCGCCGCGCTCCATGCAGCGGTCGTAGGCATCCGCGGCGGCGAAGGCGGTCACGGCATCACCGGCATGCTGTGCCACCAGATACGGCACTCCTTGCATCGTCCCTCCTCGAACCGAGCCTGCAGCACTCCGTCGAGGACCATGCGTGGAAGGGGATCGCCAGGCTTTCGCGCGACCAGGTTCGTTCCGGTGGACTTTGCCCAGGTCGCGAACAGCTCCTCCGACGCCACTTGATACGTCGTGCGCCAATGCGCGATGCCGCCCGTCGCGGTGGAGGACAGCACGGTGTACGTGACCTGCACGTCGTCCTGGAGCTTCACGCGGCGCCAGTACTCCGCGAGCTGGGCACGGCCGCGCTGGACCGCGAATGGCGTGTTGTGGTACTCGCCGTCCTCTGCGAACAGTGCGCAGAACATGGACTCGTCCCTGTTCTCCCAGGCGGCCTTGTAGCCCTGCATGAACCGCTCGATCGGGCTGATCTGCTCCGTCATGCGGCCCCCACCTTCTTCAGGCAGTAGGCGTAGAGCGCGTCGAGGACCGGCCGGGACGCTTCGCGCTGCTTCTGGTCGTCGGGGTAGTGGAGGTGCCGCAGCCCGTCGAGGATCGCCTCGACGCCCTGTGACTCGACGGTCACGGTCTTGTCGGCGGTGTCGGCCCCCCGGATGACCCTCGCCATGTAGGCCATCTCCGGATCCCTGTCGAGGCCGTACTTGTGCACGAACGCGTCGAAGCTGCACTCCGGTCCGTGATGTCCGAGCTCGGCATCCTTGACGTCGTACGGGGTCGCGCCGCGCTCCTGCGCTTCGGCCGCGACCCGGTCCGACGGTACGTAGAGGAACTCGGCCTGCTCGTCGACGAACTTCTCGATCAACCATGGACAGGCGACGCGGTCGACGCGCGGATGCTCGCGAGTGATCCACCTCATCGCTGCGTCTCCGTCCTTCCTTCTAGGGGGCTCGTTACACCCCGGCCTGGCCGCCCTCGACGGCCTCGATCTCGCGCCCGAGCTCCGCGAAAGGATCCTCGTCGCGCAGCTTGGCCGCGACATATACGAGCACCAGCCGCAGCGTGGCCGCGGTCGGCACCGCGAGGATCACCCCGAGCAGACCGAACAGGGCCCCACCCGCGAGGAGGGAGAAGATCACGACGACCGGATGCAGGCGGACGATCCGGCCGATGACGAGCGGGATCACGAAGTAGTCCTCGGCGTGCCGGAGCACCGTGTACATGACCGCGACGACGCCGACGTACGCGAGCTGCGACCACCCGAACGGGTTCGGGTGGCCGAGCGCGACCACGCTCGCGATCGCACCGGCCGTGATCGGGCCGGCGATGGGGATCAGCTCGAGGACCCCTGTGACGATCCCGAGCACGATGCTGTATGGGACCTGGAGCATCGACAGCCCGATCGCGGTCACCGTCGACATGATCCCGACGAGCAGCAGCTGCCCACGGATGTACCGCGCGATGAGGTCGCTGACCTGCTCCCCGATGCGGAGGATCTCGGCCTTGTGCTCACGTGGGAGCGTGCCGCGGATGAGCGCGAACAGCTTCGGCGCGTCGCGGAGCACGAAGAACGTGGCGATGAGGAAGACGAGGAGCTCGAGCGTGAATCGCCCGATCGCGGTCGCGACAGGCACGACCATCCGAGCGACGTTCCCGGAGATGTCCTGGGCGCCGGGGATGAACACGAGGACGTCGAGGTCACCCATGCCGAGATCGCGCAGGATCGCGGCGGCGGTGATCTGCGCGTTCTCGAGCAACGTCGGGAGCGCGTGCTGCACGTCGCGCAGCTCACCGACCGCGAGCGGCGCGACGAGACGGATCACGCCGACGATCGAGAGGACGAGAGCGAGGAAGACGATGAAGGCCGCGAGGCCGCGCCGCCGGGTGCGTCGCTCGAGGAAGGCGACCGCCGGCAGCAGCACGTACCCGAGGACGAACGCCCACACGAACGGGAACACGACCTGCGAGGCGCGGGTCACGATGAAGAGCGCGGCCGCGAACAGGATGAGGAGCACGACGCGCTTCGTGGTGTCTGTCCAGCGTCCGCCTGCGGTCGTCACGGACCGATCATAGGGATCCGGCGCGCCGCGCGGCCGGTAGCCCCTACCTGCTGTCGATCGAGGGGGCCGCCGACGACGCGCAGCATGAGCAGAGCCCTTCGACGGTGCCGACCACCGCTCCCGCCGCATCACAGCATGGGGTCTTGTCCACGAGCATCGGGAGCGGCAGGCCGTCCTTCGCGGAGAGGTGGCGCTCGAGCTCGGCCAGGCGTTGGTCGAGCAGCTGCAGTCCCGCGATCCGGCGTGCGACCTGGGCCCGCCGGGCGGCGAGGAGTGCCGGCAGGGCGGCGCGCGTGTCGACGCAGTGCCCCGAGTGGCACCACGAGGCGATCCGCGCGGCATCATCGAGCTGGAGATCGAGGCGACGCAGGTCTATCAGCAACCGGAGGTGGTCGGCGTCTGCCTCGCTGTACTCGCGATACCGATTCTCCTGCCGCGCGGCTCGCGGGAGATGGCCAGCGCGCTCGTAGAACCGGACGGCATCGGTCGTCACGCCGAGCCGCTGAGCCAACTCGCCGATCCGCACACGAACAGAGAACGTCCCAGCGGCCTCGACGTCAACCGCGCTCCAGCAGACCTCTCGCGTCCGGGCTCGACTCGACCGCCTGCTTGAGCTTCCCAAGCTCGGCAGCCTGGCCGGAGCGCGCCTCGCTAGCCAGCAGCGGCTCCAGCAGCCGCAGCAGGCCGCGCATCCTGAAGGAACCGCCGTAGGTCGCGCGTGTCCTGGACGGCCCTAGGGGCTCGAGATCGAGCGTCAGGTCACCGGTGAAGGGCGATCCGTGTCCGGGGCGCCAGGAGATGCGGCGGCCCGGATCGGCCGCGACCACCGTGAATTCGGCGTTCGTCGTCCACGGACCGAGGCGCATCCGCTCGCGGCCGCGGTCACCAACGCGCGACCCCGTTCCCTCTAGGATCTCCGCGCTCATGACGGTCATCCACTCCGGATGGCGGTGGATCTGGGCCGCGTATGCCCAGATCTCATCGGCCGGCCGCTCGATGATGAGTTGCGCCTTCGCCTCGATCATTGCGATGCTCCTCCGTCGGCGAGCGATCGATCGCCGCTCGTTGCTTCGTGTCCTCGGAACGTACGGGTTGAAGCCGCTCCAACGTCAAGGCCTGGTGTTCGGCTCGGGCGCGGTCTTCAGGGTCGTGAACGCGATCCTCGCGGTCGAATTCACCACCGCCGCCATCCACGATCTGTGGCACCTGCTGACCGACGCGCTTGTCGGCCTCGCAGTCGGGTCGTTCCACTGGCGGATCCTGCGGGTTGACCGCACTTCGGCGTCACCGGCCCTCGTGCCGCCGCCGATCGTGCTCGTCCTCCCCACCCCGATCGAGGGCATGCGGCAACGCCTTGTGACGCGATTCGGCAATGAAGGCGGCCGGGTGTTCGAGACGGACGCGGAGGGTGTGCGCGATGGGCTGCGTCGAATGGGACCCGCGGACGACGCGCCAGCGACCCGTGGGACGCTGACACCAGACCACTAGATCGGCGCGCGCCGGGTCGCGCGCGCCAAGCTTCGTTCAGACGATGAATTCGGTGCGAGAGGTACGGCCGGTCCTCGTGGAGCTCGGGGTCCAGGTCGAGCCGAGTGGTCGTGCCGCGATCGTCCTACCCTTCTGCCCATCCGTCCACAAGGCTCACCGGATCCGTGACCGCCGAACGGAAGAGATGGCGCGGTCCAGGCTGCATCGGATGCGGCTCTGGATGTGGCGGCTTCCTGGCCGTGATCATTCTGGGCGGGATCCTGAGCATCTTTCCCGCTGCGTTCGGCCTCGGCGTCTCCGTCGGTGTTCCCTTCATGGAAAGCAACATCACGGCCGCGGGCGCGATCGGCGCAAAGGACCGCGTGCTCGAAGCGATGCCCGCGTATACGCGTGACCGCCTGGGTCGGAACCAGAACTTGATCAACAACACGACGACGTTGACCGTCGGGCCCGCCGAAGGTGCCGCGCTCTTCGTCGTGGGCCATCAGGAAGGCGCTCCCGCGATCGACCTGTACATCGCCCTCCGCTGAGACTCGAAGAGATGCGCACCGTGTACGAGGCGGCGGGTGGCGACGAGGGCCTTCTCCGCCTGGCCAGAGCGTGGCACGCGCGGGTGATGGCAGACGACGTGGTCAGCCACGCGTTCAGCCACGGTTTCCACCCTGAGCACGGCGAGCGCCTCGCCGCCTACTGGGCCGAGGCGCTCGGTGGCCCGACGACCTACTCCGATGCCTACGGAGACGAGACCTCGGTGGTGCGGATCCACAGCGGCAACGGACCGCACGAGGAGATGGACCAGCGGGCCATCGCCTGCTTCGATCAGGCGATGACGGACGTCGGACTGTCCGAGAACGACCCGGTCAGGGCGGTGCTGCACGACTACTTCGCGTGGGCGACCACAACGACCATGTCCCGCTATCACCGGTCCGCGGACGACGTGCCCGATGGCCTGCGCATTCCGCATTGGTCCTGGGACGGCCTACAGCGGTGAGCCCCCTCCACGATGGTCGCGCCGAGCCGAAGCCGGGCTGATGCTGTCCGCTCAGGCGCGTCCGCTCGCTCTCGTGCTGGCGCCCTCGGGCCTGTGGGTCCGTGCCGTCCTGGTCGTGCTCGGCTCCGCGCTCATCGCGCTGGCTGCGCAGCTCGCCATCCCGCTCCCGGGCAGTCCGGTGCCGGTCACCGGGCAGACCTTCGCGGTGCTCCTGGTCGGCGCCGCGCTCGGGCCACGCTTCGGCCCCGTGAGCGTCGCGCTGTACGTGGTCGAAGGGCTCATCGGGCTGCCGGTCTTCGCAGGAGGGACCTCGGGCGCGACGCGGATCGCGGGTCCGACCGGCGGCTACCTCGCTGGGTTCGTCCTGGCGGCGTTCGTCGTCGGCTTCCTCGCGGAGCGCGGCTGGGATCGCCGCATCTGGACCTGCGTGCTCGCGATGCTCGCGGGCGAGGTCGTCATCTACGTCTTCGGGCTCGCCGGGCTCTCACGCTTCTCGCTGCCGAACGGCGTCATCGAGGCTGGGCTGCTGCCGTTCCTGATCGGCGACGCGTACAAGGTGGCGCTGGCCACGATCGCGCTCCCCGCGGCGTGGCGCTTCCTCCCCGGTCTACTGGCAGCGAAGTGATCGAGCTCGTCACGTTCGCGATCAGCGGCGGCTGCTCGACCGCATGCCCGCGGGCGCCGGGTCCGGACGTCGTCGTGACCACCGACGCGGCCGGCGCGTACAGCGCGGAGGTGTCGGCGTGGACGCTCGAGGCGCTCGCGGATTCGTCCTCGTCGCAGCTCAGCCTCTTCGTCACGCCGCCTGCCGGTATGAAGGTGGTCGCGGTGACGCAGTCGAGCACGCTGCCGATCGGCCCGATCGCTCCGAACGTACCGGAGTGGTACTTCATGCTCGTGCGCGATCTGAACGGCCCGATCGACATCACGCTCGCGGCGCAGTAGGCAGCCGCGATCCACGTACCTGCGACGGCGGTCGTGCCGTCGCGCGCCGACCGGTCAGCGCGTCGCCGCAGGACCGTCGCGCCAGAGCGCCTCGGTGCGACCCTCGGCGTCCACCTCGAACGTTCCGTACGGGATGGCGCCGGCGGCCTCATAGGTGTTGATCGTCACGCCGGTGCTCGACGACCTCGATGAGACGAGCTTCAGTGCGCTCGGGATCGCGCCGTCGGCGAAAAGTCGCTTCCCCGAACCGAGCACGACCGGGAACACCCAGAGCCGTATCTCGTCCACGAGCCCGTCCCGCAATAGCGTCTGGATGAGCTCGCCGCTCCCGTGCACCTGGATCTCGTCGCCCGGCTCCTGTTTCAGCCGGCGCACCGCCTCGGCCAGGTCACCCTTGATGAGCGTTGCGTTGTTCCAGGTCACGTCCCTCAGCGTCCGGGAGGCGACGTACTTCCGCACGCTGTTGAGCTTCGCCGCGACCGGATCCTCGTCGGTGACCTTCGGCCAGTGCGCGACGAAGATCTCGTAGGTCTTCCGTCCGAGGAGGAGCGCGCCCGCGCGCTGGGTCCATTCCACGATCGTCTCCCCCATCGGCTCGTCCCAGTAGCTGACCGACCATCCACCGTGCGCGAAGCCGCCCTCGCGGTCCTCATCGCGCCCACCCGGCGCCTGCATCACGCCGTCGAGCGTCACGAACGTGTTGAGTGCGACCTTTCGCATGCCTGACCTCCGCGCCGAGCTCTCTGCAGTTTGGACGATGCGAGGCACGCGCAACCGACGGGAGCGCACCTCGCGAACGAAGGACGTACGCAGCCCCGGCCAGCGAGCGATGCTCGGTCTAGCGCGGCTCCAGGATCACGACCGCTGTCTCGGTCGGTCGCAGCGTCGCATGTTCATCGAGCTGGTACAGGAGCTGCCGCCACCTCGCCCAGAGCCGCCTCCGCTCTTCACCTTTCGCGGCGCGAGCGCGCACAGCGCGCGGACCAGCGACGAGATCGACGGCGGCGTTGGGATATGACTGCAGGTTGAGCCACCACGCCGGCTCCGGTCGGCCCCAGCCGTTCATCGCGATCGTCACGAGATCCGCGTCGTCCTCGAAGTACGCGAGGACCACGCTGCGCGCCTTGCCGCTCCGCCGCCCGGTGCACGTGAGCCGGAGCGCCCCCCAGCGTCGCGATGTCGGCGCCCAGAGCCCGCGGCGGCCGCGGCTGAACCGGTAGATGGCGCGGTGCACCCGCCACGCCACATGGATGAACCAGCGCGGCGGCAGCCGCGGCGCGCGCTCGGCCTTCGAGCTCACGATGGCCGCAAGATACCGCGATGTCGTGAAGGAGCCGTGAATTCGCGTACGAACATCGTGCGGAGATGCCATCGAAGATGGGCGCAGACGACAGGCCCCCGGCGGAACGGACCGAGGAGAAGTGACAACGACGCGGGTCTGTAGCCCGGACGGGATTCGAACCCGTGACCTTCTCCTTGAAAGGGAGACGCCCTAGTCCACTAGGCGACCGGGCCGGAGACCTTCAGTCTACGGCGCGAGCCCTCCGAGCTGATCGCTCGGAGGGCTCGCTTGTTGCGGAGGAGGGTCAGTGAGGTCGCGTTAGGCGCGGCTCGGGGCCGTCTGGCGATCGGGGACCGGCACGAGGACGACCTCGTCCTCCGGCGTGACGAACGCGTGCATGAAGCCAGCGATCGAGAGCGCCGCCATGACGATCGCGAGCGCCCACAAAAGGTTCGATGCGAGGCCAGCCATGCCGCCGAGGACGCTGAAGCCGTACACGGTCAGCAGCAATCCGCTCAGCGTCTCACCGGTCTGCATCGTGGTGCGGAGTGACGTCGCAGCGTCGAGCTTCTTCTGCGCGTCGGCGGCGGCGGTCGTGTCGCCCTTCGTCTTCGCGGCGGCGACCTGCGCGCTCAGCTCGGTACGAATCCCGCCGAGCGTCGCGTACGTGGCGCCCGGGAAGCCGGCGTTCGTCGCCGACGCGTCCATGTGCCTGCGGATGTAGTACTTGGCGTAGCACTCGGCCTGTGGACCCGTCTCAAGGGGCTGGCCGGCATAGGTGGTGAGGCACGTCGAACCCGCCTTCCAATCCTTCTCTTCGGCGGTGAGCTTGTCGGCGGCCGCGAACGTGATCTTCTGAGCTCCGAGCTCCGTCTTCACGTATTCGGTCGCGAACGCGTACTGCGTTCCGAGCGCGAATCCGAGCGTCGCGAGAAGGGCGGCGACGAGAAGGCCGCCTCCGGCGAAGATGCGATCCAGGGTCTTGCGCTTCATGTCGTACCTCTCAGCACCGACGTTCCCGTCGGGGTTCTGCCGACCTGCGGCCGGTGCGCACCACATTGCCCGTGTTGAACGTGCTCACGGCAGGCCCGAATGGATCAGCGCGCGCCACTGGCGCGACCCTATTTCGGGTGCCGTAGGTCTCGGGCCATTTGGGACCACGGGCACGACGCATATGTGCGGAACGTCGGGTCAACGGTCGATCGCGTACCCTTCGCCGCGTGGCGCAGCACATGTCGCTCGACAAGGGGAAGATCCGCGTCCTTCTGCTCGAGGCCATCCACCGCAGCGCCGTCGAGGCATTCACGTCCGAGGGCTACACGAACCTCGATCAGCACGACCGCGCCCTCTCTCAGCAGGATCTCAGCGAGCGCATCCGCGGCGTGCACATCCTCGGGATCCGTTCGCGGACCGAGGTGACCGAGCGGATCCTCGAGCGCGCCGACAAGCTCATCGCGATCGGGTGCTTCGGCATCGGCACGGATCAGGTGGACCTCGCGGCCGCCGAGCGGCGCGGCATCCCCGTCTTCAACGCGCCGTTCTCCAACACGCGCAGCGTCGCCGAGCTCGTGCTGGCGGAGGTCATCGCCCTCTCGCGCGGTCTACCCGAACGGAACGCGGCGGCGCACCGCGGGAAGTGGCTGAAGGCCGTGAGCGGCGCGACGGAGGTCCGCGGGAAGTGCCTGGGGATCGTCGGCTACGGCCACATCGGCACCCAGGTCGGCCTGCTCGCCGAAGCCCTCGGGATGCGCGTCATCTACTACGACATCCAGTCGAAGCTCGCGCTCGGGAACGCGTCGCCGGTCGGCTCGCTCGACGACCTCCTCGGGCGCGCCGACGTCGTCACCCTGCACGTCCCCGAGACACCGCGGACGTTCCATCTGATCGGTGAGGCGCAGCTCGCGCGCATGCGGAAGGGCGCGAAGCTCATCAATGCCTCGCGCGGGACGGTCGTGGACATCGACGCGGTCGCGGGCGCGCTCGAGAGCGGCCGGCTCGGCGGTGCCGCGATCGACGTGTTCCCGGTGGAGCCGGGATCGAACGACGACGAGTTCGTCTCGCCGCTGCGTCGCTTCGACAACGTCGTGCTCACGCCCCATATCGGCGGGAGCACCGTCGAGGCGCAGGAGAACATCGGCGTCGAGGTCGCCGCGAAGCTCGTGAAGTACAGCGACAACGGCTCGACCGTCACGTCGGTGAACTTCCCGGAGGTCACGCTCCCCGAGCACGCCGGCAAGCACCGCATCCTCCACATCCATCGGAACCAGCCGGGGATGCTCGCCCAGGTGAACGCCGTGTTCTCGCAGGCGAAGATCAACATCGCGAGCCAGTACCTCGAGACGAACCCGCGGATCGGCTACGCCGTCATCGACATCGAGTCCGAGCGTCCCGTCAGCATCGCGATCCGCAAGGAGCTCGACGCGATCGACGGGACCATCCGGACCCGCCTCCTGTACTAGACGATCCCCAGGATCTGGCGCGCGACCGCGCGGAGCGACGCGCGCGCGCCGTCGTCGGCACGTGCGGCGTGGCGCTCGAGCGATCGGATGGCGCGCGGGATGTCGAGGTCGTCCTCGAGCGCGGCCATCACGTCGCGCGTCACGCGATCGCGCCCGATCGCATCGCCGCGCGCCGGCGCGCCGAGCCGCTCCGCGAGCGCGCCCTGGCGCTCGATCGCGCGCGCGAGGCGCAGCTCGTCGTGGTCGTACCGCTTGCGGTAGTGCTTGTCGAGGATGTAGAGCCGGAGCGCCTCCGGGCTCGTCCGCTTCAACGCCTCACGCACGAACACCATGTTCCCGTCGGACTTCGACATCTTCGCCGCGTTCAGGCACATCGGCGCCACGTGCATCCAGAACCGCACGAAGGGACGCTTCCCCGTGGCCGCCTCGGACTGCGCGATCTCGTCCTCGTGGTGGGGGTAGATGAGATCGCTGCCCCCGCCGTGGATGTCGATGCGCTCGCCGAGGTGATGCAGCGACATCGCCGAACACTCGATGTGCCAGCCCGGGCGGCCGGGACCATACGGGCTCGGCCACGTCGGGCCGTCGGGGACCGCGCGCCAGAGCGCGAAGTCGAGCGGATCCTTGCGCCGCGGATCCTCGAGCGCCGCGTCATCTTGCGTCGCGAGGATGCGCCGCATCCGGCTCGGCGCGAGACGCGAGAGCTCGCCATACGCGCTCGCGCGGTCGACCGAGAAGTACACGCTCCCGTCGAGCTGGTACGCGGCGCCGCGCGCGAGCAGCGTCCGGATCATGTCGTGCATCGCCGGGATCTCGCGCGTCGCGTGCGGCATGACGTCCGGCCGCCGCCAGCGCAGGCGCTCCATGTCCTCGCGGAAGGCCTGCTCCTCGCGCTCTCCGAGCTCGCGCCACCCGATGCCGTCGCGCGCGGCGCGCTGGAGGATCGACTCGTCGATGTCGGTCACGTTCTGCGCGTAGCGCACCGTGTGACCGCGCGCCTCGAACAGGCGTGCGAGGACGTCGAACACGAGGAACGTGCGCGCGTGCCCGAGGTGCGTCGTGTCGTACGGCGTCACGCCGCACACGTACATCGTCACGGCCCCGTTCGGACGGAATGCGAAGACGCCGCGACGTTGAGCCGCCTGCGCGATGCCGATGCGGTGCTCGCGACGATCCGGGCGATCGTCACCGCGCCGACGGCGCCGTATCACGAGGCGCGCGCGCTCGCGGCGATCGTCGGCGAGCTCGAGCGCGACGGCATCGACGTCCGCCTCGACGGGTACGGCCAGGTGCACGCGCGCGTGCGGCGCGGGACGGCGCGCCCGGCGGTCATGGTCGCGCACACGGATCATCCCGCGTTCGAGGTCGTCTCGGCGCACGGACATGAGGGCAGCGTGCGGGTGCTCGGCGGATTCCGCGGGAACGTGCTCGACGTTCCGGTCCAGGTGCAGCTGTACGACGACCACGGCGGCGGGCCGTGGCCGGCGACGCTCGACCGCTTCGTCGCGGACCTCGACCCCGTCCATAACTCGAAGGGCCGGTTGCGCATCCGCTCCGGCGCACCGCTCGCGCCAGGCCAGTGGGCGGTCGTCGATCTCCCGGGCCTCGAGGCCGACGGCGACGAGCTGCGGATGCGCGCGGCCGACGACCTCGCTGGGTGCGCGCTCATCGTCTCGGCGCTCCTCGACGCCGCGAGCGCGTCGTTCCCCGTCGACGTGACCGGCATCTTCACGCGCGCCGAAGAGACCGGGCTCTATGGCGCGCGCCTCGTGGCCGAGGACGGCGCGATCCCGAAGGACGCCGTCGTCATCTCGGTCGAAGCGAGCCGGGCGCTCCCGCACGTGCCCGCCGGGCGCGGGATCGTGCTGCGCGTGGGCGACCTGAACAACACCTTCACGAACGACGCCGAGCGCTACCTGCGCGTCGCGGCCGAACGGCTCACACGCGATGGCGTCGCCGTGCAGCGGGCGCTGCTCGACGGGGGCACGTGCGAGGCTTCGACGTTCGTCGTGCAGGGCTGGGCGACGACCGCGCTCGCGCTGCCGAACGTGAACTACCACAACCGGGGGCCGGACGACCGGTTCGCGCCCGAGATCGTCCGTCTGAGCGACGTCCGGAGCGGAATCGCCCTGCTCGTCGAGGGACTGCGCGCGCTCGCCGAGGACGCGCGCGAGACGTGGTGGGCGCACGCGGGTCCGGTGCCCGACGAGGTGAAGGCGATCCTCCGGTCCGATGCCGGGTCATAAGACGCGCAGGGGCATGCTCGCCCGACCGCTACCCCCTTTGGACCCCTTGACCTTGGCCGCGCGTAGGAGTACGACAGAGATGGCCCGCTGGCAGGGCCCGTCAGTGGTGCCGACCATACGAAGCACCATCTGGGAGGTCGCATGGTCCGATTGCATCTCCGCTTGGGGGTGCTCGAAGTCGATCGATGACGCCCCCGGCGGAAGGGGGCGGCGAGATCGCGAGCGCGGTCGGCGGATGTCACTGTCGGGACTCACGCCTCAGTCGCGTGATCACAGTCCCGCACCGAGACCGGATGTGAGGCCTGAAACCGACCGCGCCGACTCGAGCCACGCGAGCGGCTAGCCGAATATGGACGAAGACCTCTCGGACCGACCAGTCCGAGAGGTCTTCATTTCTAGTGGGTGATGTCCACCTCGCGCACGGTCTTCTCGGAGCCCGGCGCATCGGAAGCGATGCGGAAGGCGCGCATCTCGGGCGGATCGCCGCGCAGCGAGACGAGCACGTACAGCGCGTCGGGGTAGAACGCCTCCATCCGATCCGTCGGCGATGGGAACGCCGCGCTCGCGGGATGGCTGTGGTAGATGCCGAAGAGCTCCTCCCCCGCCGCGTCCATCGCGCGGAACGCGGCGAGCTGCTCGCGCGGGTCGATGCGGTAGCGGACCGCGGGCGTCGCCGCAACGTTCTCGCAGCGGATCGTCCGCGTCGGCACGCCGCCACGCGCGGCGATGAGCCCGCAGCATTCGAGCGTCGCCCGCTCCAGCGCGTGCTCGAGGATCGCCTCTCGGACCGGGCCCGGGAGCGCGATCCGCTCTCGCGCGCGCGTCGCTACCGCGCGCCTCCGGCCATCGCGGGGATGACCATGACCTCGGCGTCGACCGGCACGGGCGCGGCGAGCCCGCCGCTCGCCCGCGCGTCGGCGTCGCCGATGTAGACGTTCACGTAGCTCTTCAGGCGACCCTCGTCATCGAGGACGCGCGAGCGGAATCCGGGGTGGCGCCGCTCGATATCGGCGAAGACCTCGTCGAGCGTGCGGCCGCTCGCGGTGACCTTGTTATCGCCGCCGACGGCGTCGCGGAGGGAACCAGGGAGACGGACGGTCACGGCCACTGCTCAGGAGTATCGCGCGAGCGATGGAAGAGCGAACCCTTCGGAGAGGGTGGCTGTCGGATCAGGGGGTCTTCAGAGGCCCTTCCAGGATCGAACCGATACGGTGCAGATCTGAACCGTCTTGGTCCAAGTTCTGGAGGAGCCTCGTCTCCGGTCCGCTACTCCCAGAGTGGGGTGGAGAGGTACCTCTCACCCCCGTCCGCGATGAGGACGACGATCAGGCCGGGCTCGCTCTGCGCCACCCGCACCGCGGCGAGCACCGCCGCGCCGCCCGACGGCCCGGTGAAGATCCCCTCCTCGCGCGCGAGGCGGCGCGTCATCTCGAGCGCGGGGTCGGTGGGGATCATGAGATGCACGTCCGCGGCGTCCTCGTTCCAGATCGCCGGGCGGATCGCGGTCGGCATGTGCTTCCAGCCCTCGATCCCGTGGAACGGCTCCGCCGGCTGCGCGGCGACGATGCGCACGCCCCTCGGCCGCAGCGCGGCGGACACGCCCATCACCGTGCCCGACGTGCCGACGCCGGCGACGAAATGCGTCACGCGTCCGGCGGTCTGCTCCCAGACCTCGGGACCGGTCGTGAGCTCGTGCGCGAGCGGGTTCGCCGCGTTCGAGTACTGGTCGACGTACGCGTAGCGCGCCGGTCGCTCCGCCGCGAGGCGCTGCGCCTCACGGATCGCGCCGTCCGTCCCCTCGAGCGGATCGCTGAGCAGGATCGACGCGCCGAACGCGGCGGCCATGCGCTTGCGCTCGATCGACACCTTGTCCGGCATCACGAGCTCGACCGGATGGCCGAGCACCGCGCCGACCATCGCGAGCGCGACACCGGTGTTCCCGCTCGTCGCATCGAGGATGACCTTGCCGCCCCGCAGGCGCCCCTCGTCCTCCGCGGCGACCGTCATCCAGAGGGCCGCGCGGTCCTTCACGCTCCCGGCGGGGTTCGCCGACTCGAGCTTCGCCCAGATCTCGGCGCGCAGGCCGTCCGCGATCCGGCGCAGCGGCACGAGCGGCGTGCCGCCGACCCGCTCGAGGACGGTCCCGCGCACACGCTCGCGAACGCGATCCGCGGTGAGCGCCATGAGCGCCGTCCTAGCGATGGACGACGAGGCGCACCTGGTGGACGCCGCCCGAGATGGCTGCGACGAAGAGGAGCGACGCCGGCGCAACGAGCATCCCGGGCGTCGCCGCGAGGATCGATGCGGCCGCGAGCGCGCCGAACGAGAGCGCGATCGACGTCACGGGGATCCGCGCGGCGAGCGGCGTCCCTTCGACGAGGTGATCGATGCGCGCCTCCGTGACCGAGAGCGATCCCACGGGCGCGAGGAGACCGAGGTCGACGTCGTCCGCATCGGGCAGCAGCGCATAGAGCGCGCGCGCGAGCGGCCGGATGTCGCCCATCGCGGCGACGGCGTCCTCGTCGGCCTCGAGCTCCTTCTCGAGCGTGAAGTGCGCGACGAGGTCCTCGACGACCGGCACGACGTACAGGCCCGCGGCGAAGTAGCGCGCGATGACGAGGCGGAGCGGGTCGCGGTGGCGCAGGTGGTAGCGCTCGTGGAACAGCACCGCGCGCAGCTCCTCATGGTCGAGGCGGCCGACGAGCGCCGTGGAGAGGCAGATGCGCGGCCGCACGAACCAGTAGCAGAACGAGAACGGCCGGATGTGGTCGACGATGTCGATGCGTCCGTCGAGACCGAGCCCCCGCGCGGCGGCGTCGACGCGCGCAGGGACCGCGACGCGCCGAGCGAGCAGCGAGCGGATGAGGACGAGGGTCGCCAGGAGCTGGCGGAATAGCGACGACAGACCGAGCGTGATGCCGAGCGTGGCGAGGCCGAGCAGCAGGATGGCGACGAGGTCCCCTGCCTCCTCGGCACCGCGCTCGACGAGGAGCTCCACGCGCGGGACGAGCGTCGCGAGGAGCGCGATGAGGATCGCCGACGAGACGAGCGCGAGAAGCACGAGCAGCCCGAAGGCGCGATCAGCGCGCAGCACGGCCATCCGCCTTCGCGAGCTTGCGCAGCGCCGCGCGGTGCGCCGCGTCGACGCCGTCGAGCTCCGCGACGAACTGCGCGAGCGCGACCTCGCCGAACTCGTCGACGAGCCCGCGCACGAGATCGCGCGACAGCCGCTCGCGGTGCTCCTCGCGGCTGCACGCGGGGCGGTACACGTAGGTCTTGCCGTCGCGCGAGCGCTCGAGGAGCCCCTTCGTGTGGAGGCGCGTCATGATCGTCATGACCGTCGTGTAGGCGAGGGCGCGCGTGCGCCCGAGGTCCTCGACGACGTCGCGCACCGTCGCGGTCCCGCGCTTCCAGAGCCGCTCCATGACCGCGGCCTCGAGCGGGCCGAGGAACTTCTCGTCCGAGCCGATGCGCCGCAGGCGCCGCAGGCTCTGCTCCGCCATCCCCGCGCCTAGGCTACCCGGCGCCCGTCGCCCTTCGCGCGGACGACGCGCCGGCGCGCGATGAGGCGCGGATGACGCTGGCCCGGGTCCTCGCGCCCGTGCGCGAGCGCGACGTGCAGCTGCACGACGAGATGACCGTCGCGCGGGACGTACGTGGTGCCGCGAGCGCCGTCCTTGCGCTCGACGAGGCCGAGGTCGACCATCGCGCCGAGCTCGCGCTCCGCGACGGACTGCGAGAGCCCCGCCCAGACGGCCGCCTTCTGCGGCGTGTCGGCGTCGAGGCAGAGCGCGTGAAGGAGCTTGAGCCGCTCCGGATCCGCGATCTTCGAGAGCGCGCTCGCGGCGCGTTCGTACTCTTCGTCCGCGGAGCGCTCGAGCAGCGTGGGGTCGCTCGTGAATAGGTTGAGCTCGTCGGCTTCGATCGCCATCCCAGTCCCTGTTCCGAGCCGGCCTACCGGAGGGCATCCGGTGACCCGACCTCACGAATACTACTGAACTGTCGTACTTGGGCCAAGCGTCCGCACGAGCGCCGCTCAGTCCGCCGGAGTGGCGACCGCGCTCTCCGGCATCGGCCCGCGCGGCGAGGGACCGCGGCCCGCGCGCGCGTTCAGCGCGACCGCGACGAGCACGAGCGCCGCGCCGAGCAGCATGCTCGGCGTGATCCGCTCGTCCAGGAAGAGCGCGCCGATGAGCACGGCCTCCACGGTGATCAGGAGCTGCGAGAGCATCACCGTCGTCGGGCGCAGCCGCCGGTAGAGCCAGAAGTTGAGGACGAGCCCGACGCCCGACCCGATGAACGACAGATAGAGGAGCGCGGCGATCGCGTCGGCGCTCCAGGACGCCGGCTTCGCGAGCTCGCTCAGCGCGAACGGGACGAGGAAGATCCCACCCACGGCGGTCCCGATGGCGATCGCGGGGATCGGCGAGACGTCGCGCAGCGCCCGCGACATGAGGATCCCCGAGATCCCCCACGTGAGCGGCATGAGCGCGAGCAGGACGGTCGCGAGCAGGGCCGGACCGCCACTGATCTCCCCGGAGGTGCCGACGAGCGCCGCGACGCCGCCGAAGCCGAGCGCGAGCGCGCCGACCTTCGCCGCCGAGAGCCGGTCGCCGCGCACGAGGAAATGCGCGAGCAGCGCGGTCCAGATCGGCGCGGTCGCGCCGAAGACCGCCACGAGTCCGCTCGGGACGAACTGCTCCGCCCAGAAGATGAGCGCCCAGCAGATGCCGCTGTTGATCGAGCCGCTGACCGCGACGAGGGCGAGCGTCCGACGCCCGCGCGGGAACGGCAGGCGGAAGGCGAGAGCGACGGACGTGAGCGCGAGCGAGACGAGCACGGAGCGGTCGAACGCGAAGATCCACGGCGGAACGTCCGCCACACCGATCTTGATCGCGCCCCAGGTCGTGCCCCAGATCGCCACCTGCGCGACGTACGCGATGAGGACGCGAGCATCCATGTTCCTATGCTCGCAGGGATGAACGTCCTGCGTTCCGTCATGTTCGTCACGTTCCTCTCGCTGATCGCGTGCGCGCCCGAGAAGCTCGCGGGCACCGACCTCGGCGCGCAGGCCGCGCCCGACTTCACGCTCACCGACGGCCGCAGCGGATCCGCGCTGTCTCTC
>WNFV01003684.1_pt1 | contig 19493 bp, 14 predicted proteins | sample 5400101 | NCBI WGS metagenome assembly WNFV01 (sample SAMN13153361, study PRJNA577476) | soil metagenome | isolation source: 115 cm soil or saprolite under grassland replicate 1 | place: USA:California | collected 2016-06-15 | reverse complement strand
GGTTCAGCCAGCCCGACACCATGCCGGGGGAGGCGCCGCCGCTGATCGTCAGCACCGTCGATCTGCGGTAGGCGTGGCCAAGCGAGCGGCTTGGCGCCGCTTGATTAGGGCCGCCATCAGGTTCGGGAATGTCCTCTTAACCCGGCAAGCGCGGAGAGCGGATCTGGCCGTCGACAGGCGACCACACAAGTCCCTCCAAACGACGTCATGACGACCCGGTTGTGCAGAGTCATCGATCAACAATGACCTTCTTGCCTGAGTGCTTTGCGTCCACTGTCACGTCGGGTCGGTATTGTACGGACGCGAGGGAGGTACATGGTGTCATCGCAGGACTATCGAGGCAGGCAGGCGGGAGCAATTCCGCCCAGGCCGGCCATGGACTTCCCTTCTCACCCCGGCCAGCGCGACGAGTCCCGAACCCGGCGGGTCCGAGCGCTGCTGTGTACCGCGCCGTTGCACGAATTGCAGACGGCTCGTGCGAGTCGGGGTGGTATCTTCACCAGGCTGGACTGTTATGACCTCGCGCTCGGCGCCATCGACTTCGTCGTCGACCACATGGGCTTCGACACCGGCGCCGACCCCGAAGCGGTCGTCGGCCATCTCTTCGGCGAGATTGTTGACTGGGTGCCAGACGCCGCCGAGGACGAGGTCGAGGCTGCGGCTCGCGCCATCAACGAGGTCCTCATCCGCCCACAGCGCGGCCTGTACAGCGAGCCCGACGACCCGACCCGCCGCCCGTTTGACTTCGCCTTGCTCCGCGAAGAGCCATCTCCTGAGGGTATCCGCGTCACCGCGACGGACGAGGCCGTCAACGTCCTCGTCGGCGCGCTCGACACCGAGGTTGCGTCTGCGGTCGCGGCTGCCGAGGCAAAGCTCGAGTCGCTGCTGTCGCGCAGACGGTTCGGTGAGGCCGAGCAGGCCGCCCGCGACGCCCGCATCCGGTCGATCCAGTGGATGGCGGAGGTGCGGCGGATCATTGCTGACACCCGGCTGGACGTCCGCCGCGCCGGCTGGGACCAGGACATCCCCGCCAAGCTGAACGAGATCATCGACGACCTCGCCAAGCAGATGGTCGTCGAGCGCCGGATGCTCGAGGCGATGCGGCACAATCGCGACACGGCCGACCGGCCCGACCTCGCCCAGAGCACCCAGCGGCTGATCGCCGTCGTTGAGGATTGCCTGAACCGCCACCGGGAGCTGCACAGCCGCGTGATGGACGCGTCCGAGGCGTTCTTCGTCGAGCACGCCCGGCAGGCGTTCCAGCCAAGGTCGTCGCTGCGCGCCGTCGACCTCTACGAGCAGCTGTACCTGCCGGTCATGCGGGGCCGTGTCGGCGAGGTCACCGCCGTCGTGGAGGCGTTCGCATCCGGCTCGTGGGGCATCGCCGACCTGCGTCTCGCCTCGATGAAGCGGCTCTTTGACGTTCTACTCGCCGACCCGCGCAGCGCAGACGGGCTCGGGGAGGAACTGCCCAATGATCAGCTCATCGCTGCCGATGACCCCCGCCGGTTCCGCTCCGAGGCGTGGTCGGCAGCGCAAGCGGTGCTGGAGGAACTCGAAACGCCCAAGCGCCTCTCCGCCCTCCTTGGGCGCCTGCAGGCGGCCGGAAACGACACCGCCGGGGAGCTCCTCGGCCTGCTGGCTCTCCAAGCCGTCGACCCCGCCCTCGAACAGCTCCGGCGTGCCGCCGAGCCGGTACTTGCCGCCGCCGACGACGGCGAACGCCTCGACGACGACCTGTATGAGGGTGCCGACCTGCTGGTCGGCTGGCTGAAACCTGATCTCGACTCCCTGACCAAGGCGCACTCATGAGTGACCTCGACCTGACCGAGATGCGCGAACTCGCCGACGCTGCTGGCCAACTGCTGCGCTTCGGGCTCAGCCCCCGACTGCGGCCGAACCGGGACAGCGCATACAACGCGCTGGTCTTGCGCTACCAGGCGGACTTCACCTTCCAATCGGTCGTGCGCGCCATGGCTACCGGCCAGGGCCTAACGGTCCTCGCATGCGACCGGATGGAAGGCCTCGTTCTTGCCCCGACCGAGGACTCGCCGTACCGCATCCGCCTCGCCGACTACGTGCTCCTGGACTCGGCGACCATTCGTCTGCTCCATGGCGTCGTCCAGGTCGCCATCGCTGCCACCGCCTACCCGACCGCGGCGGCGCTTGAGGACAGCACGCGTCTGGCGTCGGTGTCGGCTACGCAGGTCTACGACCGGGTGCGGGCCATTCTCGATGACGAGCGCGGCGCTGCTGGCCGCGACGACCCGCCCGAGGACGAGCCTGAACTCGAACCGGTCTGGCGCGCTGTCCGACGCCTCCGCGCTGCCGACACTACCCCCGACGGACGCGACACGCCGCACAACGTCATCGGCGCCATCCGTAAGGCGCTGAAGTGGCTTGAGGCCAACGGCCTCGCGGATGCTGTCACCGGCGACCCCGATACCTGGCGTCTGCGTGACCGGTATCGCCTGCAGGTGCTCGGTGCCGCAGGTGACGCCGTCGACCTCCTCCACGCAGACCGGGCAGGCGACTACTGATGTACCGCCTCGCCCGCATTCGCCTTGCTGGCGTGGGGCCCGCCGACGCCCGCTTCGACAAGCCTTCCCCCGACGCGCTCCCGTTCGAGGTGAGCTGCATCGGCGCCGTCGGCGCTCCGGAGGACACCGTAGTCTGGCTGGAGAACGGCGGCGGCAAGACGGTCTTCCTTGCGCTGCTGTTCCACGTCCTGCGGCCCGACAAGGCCGCCCAGATCGGTAACGACGAGAAGGGCCGCCGGGCCGACATCCCCGACTTTGTCATGAGCAACGACGTGGCCCATGTCGTGTGCGAGTGGGTCGCCGATGACAGTGACGCGCGCCTGATCACCGGCCTGGTCGCCGACCGCCGCGGCGCGAACGTCAACCGCACCTGGTACCTCCTTGCCGTCCGCGACGGTGCCGCCACGCTGGATGACCTGGCTTTCGATGTCGACGGCCGTCGCGTCCCCGCCGCCCGCTACGTCGAGTCGCTCGAGCAGCTTGCATCAAGGGCCGGCAAGAGCGGTCGTAAGCATCGCGTCGAGCTGACCAAGACGGGCGTACAACGCCAGTGGTTCGAGACGCTCGCCGACCATGACCTCGATCCAGCCCTGTTTGAGTACCAGGTTCGGATGAACCGGTCCGAGGGCGGCGCCACCTCGCTGTTCAGATTTACGTCAGCCGAAAGGTTCGTCGAGTTCTTCCTGCAGCTGACGATGAATCCCGACACCGTCGCCGCCCTTAGCGAGGAGCTCGGCCGTGTCGCCGACAAGGTATTGTCGCTCCCGCGCAAGGAGCTTGAGCTCGCCCACGCTACCGGCGCCGTCGAGCGGCTATCTAAGCTCGCCAGCGCATGGTCGGAGTTCGAGGCCGCCGACGCAGCCCGCACCCAGGCACTTCAGGACGCCGAGTTGCTGCATGACCGGCTTGCGGCAGCGGTCGCCAAGGCCAGCGCGGTGCTCACCGCCACTGAGAAGCAGGTCGAACTTGCGGAGGCCGAACGTGTCGCCGCCGACAAGAAGCGCCGCGAGAGTGACACGCGCGCCAAGACGGTCGCCATCGCACTCGCCGATTCGCGGGTCGGCGCGATCCAAGCCGAGGTCAAAGGCGCCGCGGCAGCCGCTGCGGCGTCGAGGCTCACCGCAGATGCGTGGCCGCGTGTCCCGCAGATGCTGCGACGATCCGCGATTGCCGGTGAGATCGCCCAGGTCCGCGTCGCGCTCGACGCCGCGAACGAGGACGCGGCGCCGCTGCGGGAGCAGCGCGACGCGTTGCTGCGAACCCTGCGCGGCGTCATCGACGCGCAGGTCCGCGCGGCCGACGGCGAGCTGACCAACGCCGCCAAGGAGTGGGCGGCCGCTGACGAAGCCGAACGCGAAGCGGACCGCGCGCTGGTCGACGCAACCGGTGCCGGGAAGGAACTCGACGGACGCATCCGTGAGATCACCCGTCAGGTCGAGGCCCATCACGAAGCGGTCAAGGCCGCCGTCACTGCCGGCCTCCTGCCCGTAGGCGTCGCACCACAAGCCGCTCTCGACCAGGCACGAAGCGAGGCAGCGTCGGCGGCTCGCGAGGCTGAGCGGCTCAAGGACGTCCGCCGCGAGTTCGCAGGGGAGCTTCCCGAACTCCGCAGTCGGCTCCGCCGCGCCGCTGCTGAGGCATCGCAGGCGGAGCAACGCCATGCGCAACGGCGAGAGATCGTCGCTGGTGTGCTCGGGGAACGAGCGCGGCTGGCGGCGCACCCGCTGCTGGCTGAGCTTGGCGCCGAAGACGCCGACCTGGAGCTGGTCGGTGCGGACCTCGCCAACCGCGTCGCAACCGAAGCCGACCGCCAGCGTGCCCTCGCCATCGCCAGCGTCGCCGCCAACGCCGAGGACCAGCGCGCGGTCGACACGCTCGATCGTGACCGGCTTCTACCCGCACGTGCCGAGGTCGAGACGTTCTGCCGCACCCTCGCCAAGGAAGGCGTCACCTCTGCCGTGCCCGGCTGGCGGTACCTGGTCGAAGCAGTGCCGGCCGCGCGGCACGCGGCCGCCATCGCTGCGCACCCCGCTCTGGTCGATGGGATCGTCGTTGCCACCCACGAGCTCGACCGTGCCCGCGAAGTCCTTGCTGGGACCACCCCGAGCGCGGCGATCCTCATCGCCGCCGGGGCAGTCCTGGCCGACTCCGAGGCGTCGGCCGCCGCTGGCTGGGTCGTCCCACCCGCCGCAGCGCTGCACGACCGCTCTGCTGCGGAAGCTGAGCTCGACCGCCGACGAGACCGCATCACGAGCTCCGCGGTGCTGGCCGAGGGCATCGCCGCCGCCGAGCACACCGCACGCGCCTTGGCCGGTGCCCTGACCACCCACATCAACACCTGGCCGCCCGGCGCCCTTCCGGCGGCGGTTGCCGAGCGAGACGAACTTGGCCTTGTGGCCGAAGCCGCCCGCACCGCCGCCGTCGATGCGCAAACCGGGGTGGAGACCGTCGAAGGCTGGCTGGAGGAGACCGACGGTCAACTCGAACACCAGCGCACCCGGCTCCGCAGCGCCGAGGGGCGAGCCGCACGGCTGGAGCAGCTCGCCACCGCCGCCAGCACGACCGCCACGGCAGAGCGCGAACTCGCCTCCCTCCAGCAGGAGCGCGCCGGGCGCGCGAAGGCGGCCGACCGCGCACTTGCTGCGCGCACCGCCGAGCGCGCGCGCCGTGAAGCCGCGGCGGCTCGAAAGGCGACGGCGCAACAGGCACTCGATGGCGCCAGCCAGGTGCTCGCGGGTCTGCCCGAGGTGGGTGACGGGCCGGCGGCACCGCTCGCCAGCCTCGCGGAGCTGCGCGCTGCCTATGAGAGCGCCGATCGAAACCTCGCCGAAGCGACCACCGACTCGGAGCTGTCACGGCAACTAGCTCGCCTAGAAAGCGACCGTGCCGAGGCCGAAGCAGAATGGCAGGCGCTCGACGGGCAGCTCCGAGCTTGTATTGAGGAGCTTGCCGCATCGCCCGCTGCCGTCGACCCGGTGGCCCGCCGCGCCGCGGACCAAGAGGCACGACGCGCCGCCGGCGAGGCTGCGGCCCTCCACGCCGGGGCGCTCGGCCGGCTCAGCGTCGCCAAGGCAACGCGCCGTGACCTGCCTGATCCGGAGCCGACCTGGCCGGTCGAGCCGTTCGACATACCCACCGACATCCTGGCACTCGAGGCGTTCTCCATCTCGCTCGAAGCGGAGGCTGCCCGGGCGCGCGAGCAGCGCGCGATCGCGATCGACAAGGTCACTGCGGCAAAGGCCGACCGCGACGCCAGGTTGGGTGAGCACGACGCGCTGGCCGCGCAGGTTGCCGGCCTCACCCATGGCGTCGGCGAGCGAGAGGTGCGGCCGACCAGCCCATTTGAGGGCGACGCCGCTGCGGAGGTCAGATCAGCGCTCAAGGCCATCACCGACGCCGGCCACATCCGTGAGGACGCGGACCTCAACTGGCGCCGGGCCGCCACTGCGGCCGCTCGCTGGGCCCGGGACGGGAAGTGGAAGGAACTCACCGGCGATCTTGCACGCCGCCTCCGCGACGAGGACCCCCGACCTTCTCGCCCGGGACGCCGCCGAGATGCTCGACCAGACGCGGATCCTTGAAGGCCGCCTCCGCGACGACATCGCAAAGCTCGACACGCACCGGCAGATGCTCCTCACAAGCCTCGGCGATGCCGTGTCCGAAGCCGCCCGTAGCCTCCGCATCGCCCGCAAGAAAAGCGAGCTGCCCGCCGGTCTTGGTGACTGGTCGCACCAGCCATTCCTCAAGATTTCCTGTGAGATCGCCAAGGATCGCACCGAGCTTGACGCCCGGCTGCGTCGCTACATCAACGACCTCCTTGAGCGCGCCCCGACCGTCGGTCTGCCGACCGGAGCCGACCTGGTGTGTCAGGCGGTGCTGGCATGCGCGGAGAAGACGGTGACGGTCGCCGTGCTCAAACCGAACAAGTCCCAGCGCCTCCGCTACGTCCCCATCAACGAGACGGCCACCCTGTCCGGCGGCATGCGCGCTACTGCCGCCATCGCCATGTTCTGCACGCTCGCAAAGGTTCGCGCGGCCAACCGCACCGGCAGGGTCGGCATGGGAACGCTCGTGCTCGACAACCCCCTCGGCGACGCCAACGCCACCTACCTCGTCGCGCTGCAACGCCTCGTCGCCCAGATGAGCGACGTGCAACTCGTCTATGCGACCGGCGTCAACGACATGGATGCGCTCCGCCTGTTCCCGGTCGTCACCCGTCTGACCAACGAGGCTGCGAAGCGCAGCCACCTCGCCTATGTCATCGCCGACGAGGCGTTCCTCAAGCGGCTTGCACCCTCCGATGGCGACGACGCAATCATCACGGGCGCCCGCCTGGTCCGTCGACAGCAGCCACTGCTCATCGCCGATCTCGCATCGCTCGGCGATGACCAAGAGGACGACGAGTAGGTGGAGCTGCACGAGTGTGTCATCGAGGAGCTCCGCTCGATGGCGGGACGTCGCAAGCGGCTCTTGGCCGCCGAGTGTGCCGATGCCCTCCTTGAGGTTGCGCCGCAGCTGCGGTATGACCCGGACCGTCGACGACGGCTCCGCGAGGTGCTCTCCGAACTCAGCGACCTGGGCGAACTCTCGTGGTCTGCGTCACGGGACCGCCGTATCCGACCCGAGTTGCCCGCCTTCGTCACGCTCAACGACCGGCCCGACGAAGCGCGCCCCAGGGCCACCGTGCCGCACCTGCCCTGGCGGCCCGAACTCGAATGGGCCTACAAGCTCCAGCTATCCGCAACCGAACGTGACGTCCTCGCTGCCGTCCAAGCCTACCGGCGCGACCGTGAACCCAATGCCGATGTCATCCCTCACCGCGAGCGGTCCCTCCAGTTGTTCGGCGACGAAAAACGCATCGACCGGCTCACCAGCGGCCGACTGTTCAGACCCGACAACCTCAGTCTGAAGGACCTCGACTGTTTTTGGGCTGCGCCACCGATCGCCTGGAAGGACACTGGCGGCGCCGGCCCGGTCGTCGTCTCCGAGAATGCCGCCGGCTACCACACGCTCATACGCGTCCTCACCGGAACAGCCCGAGCCGTCGCGTACGGCGCCGGCAGCGCCTTCGCCCAAAGCGTCGGCAGCCTTGCGGGAATCGACGCCATCGCCGCAGTCCTTTATATCGGTGACCTCGACGCCGAGGGACTCGCCATCCCGCAACGAGCTGCCCCTGCTGCAGTCGCGGCCGGCATTCCGGTCCCGGCGCCATACGAGGACCTGTGGTCGACCCTCGTCGATCTAGCCGACGACTTTGGACAAACGGTCGAGCCAATCCCGACGGAGGTGGCAACCGAGTTGTGCGGCTGGTTTGGACGCGCAGACCTTCGCGCGGCGGTCCAGCGCCTCCTCACGGCAGGTGTGCGGGTGCCCCAGGAGGCACTGACCGCACAGCGCTTCCGCGCCACCCATCGCCAAGACCGTTGATAACCGCACAGAACGTCAAACGACCGACGACGGCGCCGCTCCACCGAATGCCTGGACGGAGCGAGCACGATCCGGAGTCCCCAACCGCCAGATTCCCCAGTTCCGTACCATGCCATGCCCTATACAGCCACACCGCTGAGAAGACCGGATTGACCATTTACGCCAGCAGGTCGGCGCATTGTCCTCCGGACCGAGGCTGGGTCTGGTGAGCATGATCCAGAGGCGCCAGGCGTGGCCAACTGCATCCGAACTGGGCCGGGTGATGAGTCGGATGTGAGTGCGGGTCCGGGGCTGTGAGTCGCGCGGTGAGAGGCGTTCACGCTACGTCGCGGCCGGTGCAGTCGCCGACAAGGTGCATGCCATGGGCACTCAGCTTCGTGTCGGCGGCGTGATCCCGGCAGCAACCCTTCGACCGCACGGCACCCGATTCCGCAGGAGTTCGGATGTCGCTGCGGCCGGGCGGCCCGGACTCTACGCCGCCGGAGGGCGGCCGGTGTCACCGGCCCACGGCGCGGCGATCAGGTCAAGGACGGCCCGCAAGGGCCGGTCCGAAGGACCGCGCAGCGTCCTTGACCTGACCGCCAGGTGCCGTGGGATCTGGCCGGGCGGCCGCGAAACGGCCGGTCCGCGGCCGGGTGCAGGGGCCCGGCCGCGGCGCCGCAGGCGAGGCCGTTCCCACCCCGGTGAGCTGTCCCGGCGCAGCCGGACAGCGTGACGCGTCTGCCTGCAACGGGGTCGGCCGGGTGCTCGGGTCGGTGCGCTCGGCGCCGTCGACACCGTGATGGTGGCAGTCGTGATGGTCACGGGCGGAGCTGAACGGCCATCGGCGCTCGGCTGGGGTCGAGCGCATCGTTGGTGCAAGTCTGTGGACGTTGTTGGCGCCGGTGATGGTCGCTCTGCTTGCAGTGGCGGCCGGGTGGTGGCGCTGCTCGTATGCGCGATCTGCTAGTGATGGCGCTGGATGCTCATGGTGGTGCTGGCGTCGCTGGTGGTCTTCACGTCGGCGCTGCACGCTGGTCGTTGGGTTCACGCTCATTCACCTGCGCAGCGGTGTTGGCGGTGGCTGCGTTGGCGGGCTCCGGGCCGGTTATGGTGCAGCTTCCCGTTCCGCCACGGCCACGACCACGGCAATCGGGACGTCAAGATCGTCGGCCACCCGGTACCGCTCCGGTAGGGATGGCCGGTTGTACCGCGACGGGGCGAGCTGGTGGCGGACCGCGGCGCTGAGTCCAAGCACCACCAGCGAACTCGGCCCGACTACGGCCAGGAACGTGTGGAGCCGGCCGTCCATGTCGAGCACCCCCAGGGCGGCCACCAGCCACGCAACCACGAGCACGCGGGCAATGGTGCTCATCGCCACTTTCGACTAGTCGGTACCGTCACGGCGCGACCCTGCCAGAACGACTCAGCCGACTCCTGCGGCGACGGTGGTTGCCGGTGGGCGGTCAGCTTGTGGCGGATCGCGACGACCTCGGCCACGATCACGAACACAAGCGCGCCGATGACGGCCAGGGCGGCAAGCACACCAACGATGGTGGCGAACAGCATGTCAAGGTCCATGTTGGTCCCCTAGCTTCCAGGTCACTTCTGTGTCAGCGGGTCCGGTTGCCCGTTCCTCCAGGCGTTGCTGTCGGCGGGTTTCCTGATCGTCGCCACCGAGCAGTGCCAGGACCTCCGCACGCACCTGTGGATCGGCAAGCACGGCTCGCAATTCCTCGGCATGGCGCCGAATCCATGCCTCGCGGTCGTCCACGTCCCTCCCGTCGTCGGGCGGAAGCGGCGCGGTGCCTCAGTCCTGCGCCGCTCCCGAGTCCGTTCAGCTTCCCCGACCGATTTCCACGGCCACCGAACGGGCCGATCCCCGACGTGCCGGGCGCATCCCGGCTACAGTCAGCCATATTCGTCTTCGAGCTGGTCGTTCACGGCCACTCTGTCTCTCGGCCAGCGCGAGCCACGGTCCAGTGACTTCCGAGACGAGTTCTCTTCCCCATGCGGCCGGCGTTTGAGGACCTGGCCGGCGTGGTGGTCATGTACGTTCGACTCTGGCCCTCAGGGTCACCTACAACGGTCACCACCACGCGGCCACCAACGGCTACGCCATCGCACCACCACCTTCCGTCGAGGACGGTGCCCACGGCTACCTCACGACGAGCTGAATCCCGCCGCGCTCACGCATGCCGTCACGGGTCCGACTGGCCACGCGCTCGACCATGCCGGCGTCAACCAGCTCGCGAACGGCGCCTGAGATCAGCGGCATCGGGTCCGACGTTGACCGGAACAGCTCGGCCAATGGAACCGGCCGAGGTGGTCGCGACAGCAGGAACGCGGCGAGCCCCTTGGCGGCCAGCGACAGACCAGGCTCAGCCGTAAGAACGGTCAGGGCAGGCGCATGGATCGGCGCGTGACGTGGAGGCATCCCAGCATCCCTCCGTTGGCAGGGAGCCGACTCCCCGACTCTTTGCACCCGGCCGGCTCCCTGTGCTCAGAGACGTGATTCCTGAGTCATTGAGAATAGTCCGCCGTTCCAGCTATGCACAAGACTAATCTGTGCAGAATTTGGCTGGGAATTCCGGTCGGGCACGCGAAAAGAACCTGACCGCCTGTGGTCGGGAGTTAGGTGCCCAGGCTCCGAAGGTCGGCCGCGATCCTGGTCAGGATCACGCGGGCTTCGTCGTCGTGCTGGGCGAAGGAATCCAGCGCATCGAACGCGGCGACGTAGGCGTCGATCTGTTGCCTTTCCCTGAGCGTATCCTCCCCGTGCATGGTTTCAACTAGCACGGCCATGTCATCGAGCACCATGAACATATTTGACGGACGGTTCGGCACGTAGGCCGTCCACGGTACGATGCCGATGCGGACATTCGCCAACGTGGACAGCGACGAAACACGGTCGAGCTGCGCCAGGTGGGCAGGCACCGGACACAACCGCCAGCGCAGTGCCCCCTCCGTAATCACGAACGCGAAGTGTTTGGACTCGTCATACAGCACGCTACCGCGCGCAACACGAGCGGCAACCGCGTCCACGATGTTGTCGGACCCGAACCCACCAGCCTGCAAGACATGGCGTGCATACTCAGCGGTCTGCAAGAGGCCGGGGACGACGTTCGGCTGGAACAGCCGAATCGTGGTCGCCTGTTCCTCAAGCCGCTGGAGTTCTTCCTGGTGACGCTGGAAGCTCTTGCGATGGAGGGCTCGCCACGATCTCGACTCCGTATGCAACCGCTCGCACAGTTCGACAAGCGCGCCCTTCACGCCAGCATCGGCGCCCGTCGCATCGGCCCAGCGCTCCACGTCGGCCACTGACGGCAACAGCTTCCCGCCCTCCACCTTGGCAATCCACGACTGCCCCTTGCCGACGCGGCCGCCAAGTTCCTGCCCGGTCAGCCCGGCGTCACCTCTAAGCCCTTTGAGCTCTGCGGCGAGGGAGTCGGCATCGGTGACGACGGTGGCTCCTTAGCTGCTATGGGCACGGTAGGAATGGAACGCCACGGCACGCGCCATCACGACGGAACGGCAGCGGCGGTACGGCACAACGTCCGAGATTTCAACAGGACGGACGAACGAACCATCGTCGCTGTACTCCAGACGAACGGCGATAGCGTCATCGAACAACCAATAGTCGTGGTCGAGCATGCCAGCAACGCCGGCAGCGTCTTTGATCTCAAGGATGCGGATATCCTCGCCGCTTGCGATGTTGTCAGGATATCCCCACTCGAGTTCCATGCGAGTGTAGTCCGAGAGTGGTTGCCGAACAATGCGAACCCGTTGCATGGACTTCCCGGCCGCCGTGGCGTCGGCCACCATCCGCAACCATTCGCGTTCCTTCTGCCACGATGGTGGCGGCTTGCCTTCGCGCCAGCACCGGAGCGATTCTGCTTCCTCCGGCACGTTGTACCAGGCCAACGTTTCCAGCCGAAACGCCGTGGCGGTGAACGTCTCGAACAGCCGGCCGAAGTCTTCGACCTTCACCGCTCAGACCTTGAGACTCGCCAACAGCTCGCGCGGGATTTCGACAAGCAGCTCGGTTGCGGACGGGTTGGCGTCCGCGATGGCCTGTGAATCGGTCACAAGTTCGCCCTGAACCACCAGCGTTCCGCGATCCGTGGCGTAGATGGCTGGGCATGTCCCGCCCTGACAGCCGGCAAGCTGTGTCAGATGCATTGCGGTCCCCTTCCGTGGGGGCGATCCGTGACGGGCACAAGTGTAGATCATGCCGGGCGCACAGGGAATATCCCGGCAATCACCCGATCATTCCCGACTACCCTGTGGGTGTTGGCAGCGGTTGTGGCTCCGAAGACGACGATGTAATTCAGCAGGTCACTGCACCAGCCATAAGTTAGGCGCGCGAGGGGGCGCCTGGTGCCGTCTTCCCCCGCGCGAACACCCAGCTGGTGGGTGCGACGCGACCTTCCTGGCGGTTGGCCCGCGACCTGTACGCGTTGTCCGCGCTTCCACCCACCCTTCTGGGTTGGTGGACCGACCTGCGACAAGCCGGATCCTTCCAGCCCAAGGAGGGTTCATGCAGAGCCGAGGCTAGCGCCGCCTGCGAAGTACGAACGGGTTGAGATGCAGCAGGCCGCCGCAGCTCTTCTGTGGGCAGCGGAAGTCTTGCCCGAGCTGAGCCGCCTGCACGCCGGCAGGATGCAGACACAGCGGGCACCGCATCTGGAGGCCGTCGCCGGTGTCGACGGCGGTGACGACGGGCGGTCGCAGCTCGACACGGCGTCGCCCCGCCAGCGTGAAGTCCTCCTGGAGCAGGAAGATGCCGGTGTGGATCCTGTCTGGCCTGCCTGCGACGTCGGTGACCTCGACCACCTCGAAGTCTGCGGCCTTGCGCTCCAGGAAGCGGAAATCGGTGAGCGTCTTCGAGAGTTCCGGCAGCCCGCCCCGCGCCTGCTGGTAGGGCAGCTCGGCGAGCTTGCGTAGGGTCGGTCGCCGCTCCGGCCACTTGACGTCCTGGCCGGCGAAGTAGCGCGCCAGGCCCCGGTGGCGCTCCTGCGCGCTGTCCTCGCCGATGTATTCCTGCTCGATGACCTCGGCGAGCTGCCGGTGGTAGAAGTGCAGCAGGACGGCTCCGTCGGCGGCCCGCTCGGTCAGGTAGGGCGCCAGGTCGTAGTGCAGGCGCGACCACAGGATCTGCGGTAGCCGGTCGACGGGAGGCGCCTCCTCGGGCGCCCGATCGCGAACCTCGGTCATGACCTCGTCGTCATGGAAGAGCACTGCGAGCAGCTCGTCCTCTGACAGGCCGTTCCTCGCGGCGGCCAGGTATGCCAGGCTGTGGGACACCAGCTTCCGGCCGTGATCGGCCTCCCCCGACAGGCGCTGCAGCAGGCCGTCGCGGATGATCCCGGTTATGCCGGAAGCCAGCCTCGTGTAGGCCGCGGGGGTGAGGGAGTGCCATTGCCGGGCCTCCTCGAAGGCGAGCTTGAGGTACAGCGGCAGCCCGCTTGGGGAGGGTCCGTTCTCGGGTGCGAAGTTGTCGAGCACCTCGTCGCGTTGATGATCGCGCAGGGTCCGGCCGACGAGGCCCAGCCATCCGCGCAGCAGTTCCGCGCCCTCGTCGCGGGGGAGGCGCTCGAGCGAGATGAAGCTGGATTCCGGGAGCCGGCCCTTCAACGCCTCCAGGCATGGTCCTGGCGAGGTGGAGACGACCAGGCTGGCGTGGTGGGGCACGGTCGCGGGCAGCCACGGAAGACCGCGGGCCTGGGCTGCCTCGGGGAGCTGGTCCAGCGCGTCGAGGAACACGACGAGTGGCCGTTGCGCCGTGGCCTGCGCCAAGCGCCCGTGGAACTCCTCCACGAGTCCCTTGTAGGTGGTTGACACGGCTGCCTGACCGGTGGTGTCGCCGCCGGAACCGGGTAGCTCGTGGCAGAGGCTTGCCAGCAGCATCGGCTCGTCCGAGGCCGCTGGTGTCGCGCCGATGAAGCGGACCACTGGGCGGTAGCGGCCGGCCTGCTGCGCGGCCCGGGCCAGGAGCGCGGATTTCCCCACCCCCGACTCGCCCACCACCACCAGCGGGCGCTCGGACGTGTTGGCGATGTAGTCGCCGATCTGCCGCAGGACACGGTCACGCCCGGTGAAGCAGTCGGTGAGTCTGGCGCCGAAGTCGGCGTGCCAGCTCGCCTCTTCGAGGAACGGTCCGCCAGCCTGTGGCGCTCGTGTGGAGTGGCCTGTCTCCTGGTCGATGACGCCGATGAGCGCCTCCTCGACATCCGTGCAGAGCTTGTCGAGGTGATCCAGGGTCGGACCTGCGCCGGTCCAGGTGGCCTCGTAGTCGTGAACGTTCTTGCCCAGCCGGTTGCGGAGGCGTCGCTTGAGGTCGGTGAGCTGCTCGAACGCGGCCCGATCGAAGCGGTCGTGGTCGTCAAGGTTGACGAAGCCGTCAGCCCCGGCGTTCCTTGGCAGGCCCTTGATCTCGCGCAGGAAGCAGAAGGCCGACCTGCGTGGGTTCGGGACGTCCAGCACCCCCCGCGCGATCTCCCGCTCGGTGATGGAGGCGACGTACTTCCTCAGGGCCTTCGCCGGAAGCCGCGCATTGCGGGCGGCTTCGCCCAGGGCGAGCTGGATCGCCCGCTCCGCCTGCTCCAGCGGGAGCCCCTGCGGGTCCGCGGGCGAGTCTGGTCCGGGTCCTCGTAACCGCCACTCGGGCGGGTATGCGTTGTCGTCCCGCTCGTACCACGACTCGACACGAGCCCGGTCCGCCGCGGCCAGGTGGGATCGCAGCGCTGCGAACTCGTCGTGGGGGATCCGTGGTGGCGGCGGAACCGAGCCGTAGCGGTCGCCGAGCAGCGCGATGAAGTTGGGGCGCGAGGTGGCGCTCAGGCAGCGCTCGACTTCGTCCAGGCAGACCGTGACGGTGCGGTGCTCGCGCATGGCGGCCCTGCTGATGCCCCAGCGCAGGTCGACCGCCTGGAACCGTGCGCCGCGCTGTCCGCACAGCAGCTCCAGGTTGGGGAAGACGCGCTCATGCAGGGCCGCCCGTTCCGCCTCCAGTCCCCTGAAGGTCGAGCTGACAAAGATCCGGAACGTCCGGCTCACGGGTCCGCCCCTTGGCCGAGTTTGGACAACAGGCTCTCGAACTGCTGCTGCGCCCGCTCCAGCAGGAGCGGGGTCACCGCGGGGACCTGATAGAGGAGGTTGAGCCCACCGCTGTGGTCCAATCCCACCTTGGCGGTGGTGGACCGGCTGTTCGCCCACAGTAGGTCACGCTTCCCCACCACGCTCTCCGCCTGCGGTTGCTCGCCGAGCAGCTTGTCCAAGGACAGCACCAGCGAGACGGCTCGCCGCGCCGGCCGGATGAGCAGGTCCAGATCGTCGGGCCACCGGAGGTCTGACATCCAGGACTTCAGCACGAGCGAGCCGCGCCGCTTCATGACCTCCGAACCCTGCCGTTCAGCCAGCCCGCGGACGGCGACCTCCACCGTTGCCTCGTTGAGCTGGATCCGGCTGTCCTGGGCCTCGCCGCAGGCGCGCAGGCGCCGCCGCCAGCCGTCTGCGTCGGCCATCTCGGTCGCCGGGCAGCCGCCCAGCTCGAACAGCCCGGAAACGACGCCTGCGGCCACCTCGGCCGTAACCAGTGCGGACGGCAGCACGCACGCAAGCAGAAGGTCACCTGACTCCAGCCGCACCGCCTTGACGTAGTCGGCCTCGAATGAGACCCGCAGGAGGTTGTGCAGGGCAGCCCGTTCCAGGTGCGTTCCAGGGTCTGGCAACGCCGTGAGGAAGGCGGTGTAGACGCCCTCCACCGTCTTGGCCTGGACGGCCGCCTCGTCGGGGCGGCCGGGCGGCGGCCACAGCAGGAACGAGTCACCGGCAAGCTCGGTGGCCCGCAAGCCGGCTTGCGATAGGGTTTCCCCCAGGGGCGCCTGGACGTGGTCTGCGCGGCGTGGCGGTCTGGCGGCGCGTGGGGCGCTGACCGCCTGGCCGGCCTGCATGCCCTCGAGCTCGAAGACGTAGGCCAGCGGCCGGTTGCCGGTGGCGCCACCATCGTCCGCCACGCGCAGGGTCCCACCGTCCGCACTGAACTGGAGCGCCATGACGTAGCCGAGGCACTGCGCCGCCGCCTGGACCTTGCCGCTCTTCGCATCCCAGAGGCGCACGGTCCCGTCCGAGCCGCCCGACGCCAGCAGGCGCCCGTCCGGCGACCATGCCAGGGCGCCGATCGGTCCGGTGTGCCCGTCGAGGACCACGGGCTTGGCCGCTCTCCCACGCCGCCACAGCCGCACCGTGGGTTCCCAGCTCCCCACGGCAAGGGTTGCCCCATCCGGTGACCAGGCCAGTCGGATGCCACGTTTGCCCAGAGGATCGTGGCTCGTAAGCCGAGAGTACGTCTCCGCCACCAGTCCCTCGGTTGGGTTGATGTTCATCTCCATGAGGTTGTCAGCCGGTGCGCCCTCCTTGCTGAGGGCGTGGGCCAGCTCAGCCCGCAACACCAGCTCGTTCTCGTCGACCCCCCAGATCCGCAGCAGGCGATCCTCGAGGCCGGCAGACGCGATCAACGCTCCGTCAGGAGACCAGGCAAGACTCGCTGTCCAGCCGTCGTGGGCCTGCGTGGCCGCCAGGAGCGGGAAGCTTTCCCGCCATGCGGCCTCGGGGTCCCAGACGCGAAGGATTCCCTTGTTGTCCCCCGAGGCGAGCAGGCCGTTCGGAGACCAGGCGAGCGACACGACCCATCCCCGATGCAAGGGCTGCTGGGGCGCGTACAGCCGCTGGGCGGATCGTAAGGACTCGTCGAACAACCCGAGCAGCTTGACCTGCCTGCCGACACCTCCGGTGGCGAGCGCCGCTCCTTCCGGTGTCCACGCCAACGCAAGGACCTCGCCGCGCTCGCCCTTGAGGCTGGAGGGCGAAGCAGAATCTCGCTTCCAGATGCGGATGGGATACTCCGTCTTGGCGGTGACTGTCGCCAACGGCGCCGTCGAGCCGGTTTCGGCCAGCCACCTGCCGTCGGCGGACCAGGTGAGCGTCCGGGGCACCTGCGGAACTTCCTTGGTCCACCGGCAGCTTCCGGTGACAGGATCCCACTGGCGGACGGTCTGGTCCTCGCTCGCCGAGACGAGTGCGCCACCGTCGGGTGACCACGCCACGGCCGTCACCGGGTCTGCGTGGCGGTCCAAGGTCCCGCGGGCGTCTCCGTCGTCCGTGGCCCATAGTCGTACCGTGCCGTCGTGTGCGCCGGATGCCAGCAGCGCGCCGTCAGGCGACCAGGCAAGCGACGACACTTCGGCGGTGTGTCCCTCCAACTCGGCCGGGGGACCCCCGGTGTCGACCTCCCAGAGCCGCACAACCCCGTCATGGCTGGCCGACGCCAGCAGCGCCCCGTCCGGCGACCACGTCAGGCGCGCCTCACGGTAGAGCCCGCGGAAGAGCTCGACCGGTTCCCACGTGGTCGCCCGCTTCCATCGGCTCGTGCGGCGCCGCCACAGCAGCACTGCCCCGTTCCGTGTGGCCGACGCCAGGCGCGCTCCGTCCGGCGACCACGCCAGGCTGCTCATCGAGCCACGATCGCTGGTGAGCACCACCGGCCGACCGGCCACGTCCGGCCGCCACAGCCGCACGCTCCCGTCGCCGTTCCCGGTCGCCAGCACCTCGCCGTCCGGGGACCAGGCCAGCACCCCCGTCCCGCCGTGCTCCCGGTCGAGGACCACGGGCCGTTCGCTCCCGCCGGGATGCCACAGCCGCAGGTTCCTGTCTGTGCTCGACGCGAGCACGGTCCCGTCCGGCGACCACGAAAGGCTCGTGACCGAGTCATCGTGCTCGAGCACCAGTGGCTGACCGCCCGCGTCCGGCCGCCACACTCGCACGGTCTTGTCGTGGCTCGCCGAGGCGAGGAGGGCCCCATCCGGGGACCAGGCCAGCGCCAGCACCTCCTCGCTGTGCTGGCCGAGCACCGCTCGGAGCACGCCAGAGCGGTCCCACACGCACACCGAGTTGTCCGTGGTTCCGGTTGCAAGGAGCGCGCGGTCAGGCGCCCAGGCCAGGACGCTGTGCTCCTCTGGGAGGGTGCCGGCGGCCATGCCCGCCGCGGCATCCCAGAGCCGGACCTGACCGGTTCGCACAGCGGAGAGCCAGCGTCCGTCGTTCGATTTTCTGAGGATCGGTTCCCATTCGGCCTTCCGGTCCACGAGCGCAGCGAGGACGCCCCGGCCGGGCGACCACGCCACCGCCAGGACCTTGCCGCCAGGGTGGTCCAGCACCCGTTTGTGCCTGGAACGGTCCGCCCGAGGCCGGTTGGTGAGCGCCAGCCAGGGCCGTCCGGCGAGGGCGGCCCGAGCCTGTTCAAGGAGGTGACCGGCTGCACCCTGCGTCCCGTGGTCGAGGATCAGCATGTTGTGCAGGTGCGAAGCCAGCAGCGCCGGCTCGCGGGCGAGGATGCCGGCCTCACGCTCCAGCACGTCGGCCAGAAGCGCGACGCGGGGATCGGATGCTGCTTCGGCGGGGTTCCCGGCGGCCATTGTCCCGATCCGTTCTCGCGGTGCACCGATGCGTCTGGCGTACGAGCCTGGCGGTCAGCCCAGCGCCGCGCCGCATTTGCCGCAGGCGGCGACGAGTTTCACGAGCCCTGGTGTGCGGCCGCCCGCCGGCTGACCGTCAGCCGCCGTCCGTGTCAGCCTGGCGTGATCTGGGCAACGGTAGGCGCGGCACGTCCGGCAATACCCACCGACGTCGAGGGTCCAGTTCTCCGGCTTGGGGGTTGTCACCGTGATCTCCGCCCCCCAGGCGGGGAAGCCCCGACCGCAGATGCCGCACTGTCTGGTCGCGAGGAAGCCGTACCCCTTCAGGTGCGCGTAGAGGCTGCCGCCCTTCGCGTCGTCCACCATCATGAGAATGTGGACGTCCGACTTCGGCGATCGCCGAAAAAATCTCATGCCGTCCCCCAGTCGCGACTGCGGTCAGCGTCGTCAAGATGGACATGAGAGTGATATGAGGCGTGTGCGACTATAGACGAAATGGGAGTAATTGTCGAAGGCACGCGCCGAAGTGCTGATCGCCGTGTGGGATGGCCTTCTGGTTCAGGGGTTCGACGGAACGGCTGATGTGGTCGCCTACGCAAGCCAGTGCGGTATGCCCGTGGAGCATCTGGCCGGAGGGCGCTACGCATCAGCGTGTTTCCTAGTGAATACGCTAGCCCCATGTCAGGCGCACGAGGGGGCGCCTGGTGCCGTCTTGGTCCACCCGCGCGAACGCCCGACCGGGTTTCTGCGGCGCGACCTTACTCGTGGCCTGGAGCTGTGCTGCGAGAGGCCGCCAAGCAGGCGGTGAAACGTCCGACCAGGACAAGTCCTGAGCTCGCGAAGGAGCCGAAGCGGTTGGCCCCGATCCTGCGGGGCCTTGGTACGAGAAGCTGCACGCCAGAACGTCAGCTCCGGGATGGTCGGCGTTGGCGCAGCACCAGGGCACCGTAGCCCGGGGTCATGGCCGTGGCGATGGCGGCCCCGCGGTTCGGGCCGGTGAGGCGCGTGCGCCGCACTGCCTGGGATGACGAACGTGGTAGGCCCACCTCTGCAGGCCGCGGCGGCCACCCAG
>WNFV01004774.1_pt1 | contig 19498 bp, 18 predicted proteins | sample 5400101 | NCBI WGS metagenome assembly WNFV01 (sample SAMN13153361, study PRJNA577476) | soil metagenome | isolation source: 115 cm soil or saprolite under grassland replicate 1 | place: USA:California | collected 2016-06-15 | reverse complement strand
ACGTGACCGCGCCGGGGGGGAGATCTCGAAGCTGCGCTTCGAGCTCGTCCTCGTCGAGCAGGTTGTCCCAGCGGTCGACGATCACGCCGTCGGCACCGATCAGGAACACCCACGGCTCGTTCAGGTTGTCATTCCGCAGGAGCCAGTCGGCGGCCGCCTCGTTCACGGTCTGGCCCTGGAAGTCGCGCCAGATCTCCACGTGGATGAACACCGCCCGGTCGCCGTAGCGGGCCGCGAGGGCCTGCACGGCGTCGGTGACCGGGCCGCAGAAGCGGCTGACGCAGTACACGGGCGTGGAGAAGACCACCACCGCGGGGAGGCTGGCGGCGATCGCCCCCTTGATCGTGTACCGGTGCAGTTCCGGGTCCGGGATCGTTCCCGTGGCGGCCCGCGAGTCGATCGCCTCCGGCGCGATGCCCTTCTCCCCGATGGTGTGGTTCTCGGTTGGAAGCGCCTCGTCGCCGGGCGCGGGGACCGCCGGGTGCTCGAGCACCTCGAACGCGGCGGTGGCGCGCTGGGGGCCAAGGCCCCGCACGTCGGCGGCCACCTCCACCTGCCAGAAGCCGGCCCGGTCGAACCGGTGGTCGCGGATCTCGTACACCCCGGGGCCCTCCGACGAGCGGATCGGGCGCGGGCCGTCCGCGACGTCGGCCGGGTTCGTCCCGACCAGGGGGAGGAAGGTCGCCTCGACCGGCGTCCCGACCGCCTCCGGCGGATCGACCGGGTTCTCCCGCGTCCCGAGGTAGGCGAAGCGGAAGGTGACCCGGCCGAACGCGACGAACGCGTTCTCGCTGGTCAGGATGCCGACCATCAGCCGCTGCGGGCGGTCGGCCGACAGGTCGAAGCTCGCGACCTGCGCGCTGAACTCGCCACCGGGCCCGGAGACGCTGGGCGACGTCTCCGCCGAGCCGCCTCCGCTCGAGCACGCTGCGGCGGCCAGCGCGAGCGCAACGAGCAACGCCACCCGCGGCGCCGGGATCCGGCGTTCCTTCATCCGAGGATCATCCCGCACCGCGCTCCGTTTGGCCGGGCCGGCACTCAGGGGCAGCGCGGCGCCGCCAGGCCGAGGCGCTCCAGGCTGGCACGGGTGGCCTCGAGCAGCGCGTCGAGATCGGCGGCGGTCCGCTCGGGCTCGGCATCCTGCCGGACGTCGGCCTCCACGCTCGCGATCGCCTCCAGCAGGCGGGCGGCGGACGGCCGGTCGACCTCCTCGACCGCGGCGGCGATGACGTGCAGGCGGTCGTGGGCCCGGTCGAAGAACGCGTCGCCGGCCGCGGCGGGGTCCCGCTCGACCTCGGCGCGGGCCTCGCACAGGCCGAGCACGGCCTCGCGCGAGTTTTCCTCCGTTACGTTGCCGAGCGACCCTCGGGGCAGGGGCTCCTTCCCGGGTGTGGCGGCGCACCCGGCGAGGACCAGCGCGACGACGAGGATCGGGGTCTGCCTACGGCGCATCGGCGCCGCAGCGGGCGGCGAGGAACGTCGCCAGGTGCTCAAGGGCCTCGCGCGGCGCTCCCTCGGGGAGGCCCTCGGCGGCCTGGATCGCCCGCGCGGCCTCCCCGGTGACGGCATCGCGGGCGCGGGCCAGCGTGCCCTCGTCCCGGACGATGTCGAGCGCGGCGCGGAGGCGCTCGCCGGAGGGCGGTCCGGGCTCCAGCACGGCTCGCAGGTCGGCGCCGCGCGCCCCCTGCAGCGCGTAGAGCACCGGGAGCGTGTAGACGCCCTCCTTCAGGTCGACCCCCGGCTCCTTCCCCAGCGTCTCCTCGCTGGCGATCACGTCCATGATGTCGTCGGAGAGCTGGAAGGCGTTCCCGAGCGCCTCCCCGAACGCCTCCAGCCGGTCGGCCACCTCCGGATCGGCGGCCGACATCATCGCGCCCAGCCGGCAGGAGGTCGCGATCAGCGCCGCGGTCTTCCGCCGGATGACCTCCATGTAGTCCCCGACCGTCTGGTCCAGCCGGCCGGCCGCGATGACCTCGCGGATCTGCCCGTCGCAGAGTTGGGCGACGGTCCGGGCCAGGAGCCGCGAGACGTCGGTCCCGAGCTCGGTGGCCAGCTCCGAGGCCCGCGCGAAGAGGTAGTCGCCGGCGAGCACCGCCACCGCGTTGTCCCAGTGGTGGTTCACCGACTCGATGCCCCGGCGGTGATCGGCCTCGTCGATCACGTCGTCGTGGTACAGGGTGGCCAGGTGGGTCAGCTCGACGGCCACGGCCGAGCGCGAGAGGCGCGAGTCAGCCGGGTCGCCGAACCGGCCGGAGAGGAGCACGAGCATCGGCCGGAACCGCTTGCCGCCGGCGGAGATCAGGTGCGAGGCCGCCCGGGCGACGATCGGGGTCGGGGAGACGACCGCCTTCTCGAGCTGCGCCTCGACCTCGTCCAGGCCCTGGCGCAGGGCGTCCTCGAGGTCGCTGTCGGGCGCCGCCAGCTCCGGGTGCGCGCGCCGGGTCACGAACGCATGCTACTGGCCGCAGGAGGAACGCCGACCACCGGAGGAACGCCTACCACCTGAGGACCGCCGCGCTGTCGAGGAAGCCGAACAGGATCGCCGGGAAGACCCCGAAGAGGAGCGTCAGGACGGCGGGGGCCACGACCGCCGTCCCGGCCACCGGCCCGACGGCGAGGGCCCCGGTCTCTTCCGCCTCCTGCATGTACATCAGCACGATCACCCGGATGTAGAAGAAGGCGGCCACCACGCTCGCCAGCACGGCGACGAGCGCCAGGGGCCAGAATCCGGCCCGGACGACCGCCCCGAACACCGCCACCTTGGCGATGAAGCCGGCCGTCGGCGGGATGCCGGCGAGGGAGAGCAGGAAGAGCGACAGGAGCGCCGCGAGCAGCGGGCTGCGGGACGCCAGGCCGGCGTAGGCGGTCAGCCCGGTCCGCTCCTCGCCCCGACCGGAGACGAGCATGACCACGCCGAACGCGCCGAGGATCATCGCAGCGTAGGCGGCCAGGTAGAACATCGCCGCCGACACGCCTTCGCCGCTGGCCGCGGTGACCCCCACCAGGATGAACCCGGCGTGGGCGATCGAGGAGTAGGCGAGCATCCGCTTCACGTCGGTCTGCGCGATGGCCAACACGCTCCCCACGACCATGGTCAGCGCCGCGAGCGCCCACATGAACGGGATCCAGTCCCAGCGCAGGGGCGAGAGCGCCACCAGGAACACGCGCAGGAGGGCCGCGAACCCGGCCACCTTCGTCCCGGCCGACATGAAGGCGGTGACCGGGGTCGGCGCCCCCTGGTACACGTCGGGCGTCCACATGTGGAACGGCACCGCGGCGACCTTGAACCCCAGCCCGACGGTCAGGAGGCCCATGGCCACCAGCGCGAATGCCGACGGCTCGGTCTGGCCGGACAGCGCCCGGGCGATCCCTCCGAGGCTCGTCGTCCCGGTGGCGCCGTAGGCCATCGCGATCCCGTACAGCAGGAATGCCGAGGAGAAGGCACCGAGCAGGAAGTACTTCACCGAGCCCTCCTGCGAGGCGAACCGCCGCGGCGAGAAGCCGGTCAGGACGTAGAGCGCCAGGGAGAGGGTCTCCAGGGCCAGGAACAGCACCAGCAGGTTCCCCGCCGACGCCAGGAGCGTCATCCCGGAGGCGGCGAGCAGGAGCAGCGGGTAGAACTCGGCGCGGTGCTCCTCCGGGGCGGCGCGGTGATACTGGGCCGCCAGCAGGACGGCCCCCGCGGCCACCGCCAGGATCACCAGGCGGAGGAAGACGGCGAAGCGGTCGGCTGCGACCATCCCCGAGAGCACCGTGAACGGCTGCGCGGCGGCGTTCCCGGCGAGCTCGGTCCCGGCGCTCCCGGCCGCGCCGGACGTGACGACCGGCAGCGTCCACACCCAGAGGGAGGCCGCCGCCGCCCCGGCCACCGCGGCGAGGGAGGCGGCCGGGCCGACCCAGCGCGGCGGGCGCTTCCAGATCGACTCGCCGACCAGCAGCAGCATCGCCACGCCGGCGAGGATCACCTCCGGCAGCACCGGCCCGAGGTCGATCGGCGGCGCCGGGATCGCCGTCTGCGCGGTCACGGCGTTCTCTGCCCCCCGGCCTCCGCCACCGCCGGCCCCGCGTCCCGAACCATGACGGCGGCGCCCGCGTCCCGCACCGAGGGCTCGATCCGCTCGAGGAGCGGCTTCGGGTAGACGCCGATGAACACGATCGCCGCGACCATCGGCACCAGGATTACCAGCTCGCGTAGAGAGAGGTCCGGGAAGCGGACCGCATCTCCCCGCGGCTCACCGTGCGCCATCCGCTGGTACGCCCACAGCAGGTAGATCGCCGACAGGATCACGCCGGTAGCGCCGACGACGGTCAGCGCCCGGTGGCGCGCGAACGAGCCGAGCAGGATCAGGAACTCCCCGACGAACCCGTTCAGGCCGGGCAGGCCGAGCGAGGACAGAGCGACGAGGAGGAAGAATCCGGAGAGCAGCGGGACCGTCTTGCCCATGCCGCCGAGCGCGTCGAGGTCACGAGTGTGCGACCGCTCGTAGAGCATCCCGACCAGCAGGAAGAGCGCCCCGGTGGAGAGCCCGTGGTTCACCATCTGCAGCACCCCGCCCGACATCCCCTGCAGCGTGAACGCGAAGGTTCCGAGCACGACGAACCCGAGGTGCGAGACCGACGAGTAGGCGACCAGGCGCTTCACGTCGCGCTGGACCATCGCCACGACGGCGCCGTAGACGATCCCGACGACCGCGAGCGTCGAGACGAACACCCTGAAGTACTCCGAGGCTTCGGGGAAGAGGGAAAGGTTGAAGCGCAGCAGCCCGTAGGCGCCGACCTTCAGCAGGACGCCGGCCAGCAGGACCGATCCGGCCGTCGGCGCCTCGGTGTGCGCGTCGGGCAGCCACGTGTGCAGCGGGAACAGCGGCACCTTCACGGCGAACGCCACGAAGAAGGCCAGGAACAGCCAGCGGCCGGCCGCCACCGACAGCGGGAGGCCCACCAGTTGCGTGAAGTCGAACGTGGCTCGCCCCACCTCGGAGCCCGCCCGGAAGTACAGGAACAGGATCGCCACGAACAGGAAGGCCGACCCCGCCATGGTGTACAGGAAGAACTTCACCGCCGCGTAGACGCGGCGCTCACTCCCCCACCCCCCGATGATCAGGTACATCGGGAACAGCAGCGCCTCGAAGAACAGGAAGAAGAGCAGGAGGTCGAGCGCGACGAACGATCCGATCATTGCGGTCTCGAGGACGAGCATCGCCACCATGTAGGCCTTCACCCGCGTCCCGACGGTCCACGAGGCGAGGATCGAGAGGGGCATCAGGAACGCGGTCAGCACCACGAGGAACAGGCTGATGCCGTCCACGCCGACGACGTACTGGAAGTTGAGCGATCGGACCCAGACCGCGCGCTCGACGAGCTGGAACCCGGACCGGCTCCCGTCGTAGGCGCCGACGATCCCGACGGCGACGACGAACGTCCCGACCGTCGTGACCAGCGCCACCCACCGCGCCGCGCCGTCCCGGCCGCGGGGCAGCGCGGCCACGACGGCGGCTCCCACCAGCGGCGCGAGCACCACGACCGTCAGCCACGGGAACACCGGTCAGCCTCCGAAGCGGAATGCCAGGTAGAGGAGGAGCGCCGTTGCCCCCAGGAACGTGGCCAGGGCGTAGGAGCGGACGAATCCGGTCTGGATCCGCCGGCCAGCCCGCGACGCCGCCGCGACGGCCCGCCCAACCCCGTTGACGGCGCCGTCGATGACGCCCCGGTCGAAGACGTAGGCCGCGAAGGCGGCGCCGAGCTTGCCGGGGGCGACGATCGTCGCCCCGTATGCCGCGTCGAGGTACCAGCCGGCGGCGAGCGTGTCGTGCAGACCCCCGAGCCGCACCCGCAGCGCCGCCCAGTCGAACCGGCCCGACCCGTACACCAGCCAGCCCAGCGCGAGCATGACCACCGACAGACCGGTGGCGATGAGGGCCAGGGTCAGCTCCGAGAGCCCCCCGCCGGCGGTCTCCCCCGCGGCGAACCCCCCGCCGAGGAACCGGACGATCGCGCCGCCGCCGGCCGACAGGCCGAGCGCTCCCCCGGCCACCGCGAGCGCGGCGAGGACGACCATCGGCGCGGTCATCAGCACCGGCGACTCGTGCGGCTGCCGGTCGTGCCGCGGGCCGCCGAAGAACGCCAGCAGCGTCGCTCGCGCCACGTAGAGCGCGGTGAAGGAGGCCGCGACGAGCGCCACGATCCACAGCCCGAACCGGCCGGCCCCGTAGGCCCCGGCCAGGATCTGGTCCTTGCTGAAGAACCCGGAGAGCGGGGGGATGCCGGCGAGCGCGAGCGCCCCGGCCACGAACGAGGCCGTGGTCACCGGCATCCGTCTTCGCAGACCCCCCAGCCGCTTCAGGTCGATCTCGCCGTCCAGGGCGTGCATCACGCTCCCCGCGCCGAGGAACAGCACGGCCTTGAAGAACGCGTGGGCGACCAGGTGGAAGATGGCCACGGCGTAGGCGCCGACGCCGGCCGCGAGGAACATGAACCCCAGCTGGCTGATCGTCGAGTAGGCGAGCACGCGCTTCAGGTCGTCCTGCCCGAGGGCCGACGTTGCGGCCCACAGCGCGGTGATCGTCCCGACCACGGCAACGATGGGGAGCGCCACGTCCGACGCCTCGAAGAGCACGTGGGTGCGCACGACGAGGTACACACCGGCCGTGACCATCGTCGCGGCGTGGATCAGCGCCGACACCGGCGTGGGGCCCTCCATCGCGTCGGGGAGCCACGTGGACAGCGGCAACTGGGCCGACTTGCCCACCGCGCCGGCGAACAGCAGCAGGCTGATCGCGGTGGCCGTCCCGTTCGCCAGCGCGGGGGCCTCGGCGAAGACCCGGTCGAAGTCGACCGAGCCGACCGTCGTGAAGAGCAGGATGATCCCGATCAGCATCCCCGTGTCGCCGACCCGGGTCACGATGAAGGCCTTCTTCCCGGCGTCGGCGGCCGCGCGCTTCTCGAACCAGAACGCGATCAGCAGGTACGAGCAGAGCCCGACGCCCTCCCACCCGACGTACAGCAGCAGGAAGTTGTTCGCCAGGACAAGGGTGAGCATGAAGAAGACGAACAGGTTCATGTAGGCGAAGAACCGCGTGTAGCGCGGGTCGCCGTGCATGTAGTCGATCGAGTAGACGTGGATCAGGAACCCCACCCCGGTGACGGTCAGTGCCATGACCATCGACAGCGTGTCGACCCGCAGCTCCACCGGCACGCGGAACGCGCCGACCGGGACCCACTCCCACAGGGTCTGGACGAAGGTCCGGCTGTCCCCCGCCAGCCCCGAGAGGTCGATGAACACCAGCACGCCGATCACGAACGACGCCCCGACCAGCCCCGCGGCCAGCCCGCCGGCCACGCGCCGCAGCCGCTTGCCGGACACCAGCAGCAGGGCAGCACCCGCCAGGGGCAGCGCGGGAATGAGCCAGACGCTCCGCACCGCTACCCCTTCAGCAGGCTGGCGTCGTCGACGTTGACCGAGTGCTGGCGCCGGAAGACCGCGACGATGACGGCGAGCCCGACGACGACCTCGGCCGCGGCGACGACCATCGAGAAGAAGGCCAGCACCTGGCCGTCGAGCGTCCCGAGCTGGCGGGAGAACGCCACGAAGGTCAGGTTGATCGCGTTCAGCTGCAGCTCGACCGACATGAAGATCACCAGGGCGTTGCGCCGGACGAGCACGCCGATCGTCCCGATCGCGAACAGGATCGCCGACAGGATCAGGTAGTAGGCGATCGGCGTCTTCACGACACCGGCTCCCGCTCCGCGACCTCCACCGGGGGCGCCTCCGGCTCCGCCGCCCGCGCGGCCCGCTCGCGCCGCCGGGCCAGGACGATCGCCGCGATCGCGGCGATGATCAGCAGCAGCGAGGTGACCTCGAAGGGGAATACGTACCCGGTGAACAGGACCCGGGCGAGCGCTCGCACGTTCCCGCCAGCGTTCGCTGCCGCGAAGTCCGGGACGGCACCCCGGCCCAGGCCGACCGCCAGACGCACCGCGGCGAACACCTCGAGCACGACGCCGGCGCCGAGCAGGATCGCCACCCAGCGCTGCCCGGCCAGCCGCTCGACGAGGGACTCCTCGGGCTGCACACCGAGCAGCATGATCACGAACAGGAACAGCACCATGATCGCGCCGGCGTAGACGATGATCTGCACGACGAACAGGAACGGCGCGTCGAGCAGCAGGAAGAACACCGCGAGCGTGAAGAAGTTGACGAGCAAGAGCAGCGCCGAGTGGACGGCGTCGCGCTGGAAGAGCATCGCCACCGCGGCGGCCACCGAGACCGGCGCCAGGACCCAGAAGATGACGAGGTCCACTACCGACCCTCCTTGGTCCCCGGCCCGGTCCCGAGCGGGGGCGGCGGCTGCAGCAGCTCCTCCTTCTCCATGACGGCCTCCTCGCGGGTCAGGAACGCCAGCTCGTAGTTCGAGGTGAGCGTCAGCGCGCGCGTCGGGCAGGCCTCGACGCACAGGCCGCACATGATGCAGCGCAGGTAGTTGATCTGGTAGACCTCGGCGTACCGTTCCCCCACCGAGATCGGCTTGGCCGGGTCGTTGTCCGCGCCCTGCACGTAGATCGCGTCCGCCGGGCAGGCCCAGGCGCACAATTCGCACCCGATGCACTTCTCCCGGCCGTCCGGGTGGCGGTTCAGCAGGTGCCGGCCGACGTGGGAGCGCTCCGGCAACGGCCGGATCTCCTTCGGGTACTGGGTGGTCACGTCGCGCCGGAAGATCTGCTTGAACGTGGTCCACAGCCCCTTGCCCAGCGCCCCGATCACGTGGAGCCACCCTTCTTGGCCTGACCGTCCGCCGGTGCGGCCTGCTCCTGCCGGGCGCGCGGATTGAAGAGGGGTGCGACGTAGAGCAGGAGCAGGATCGCGGCGACCACGAGGAGCGCGGTGCGGAACGGGCCCGGGCCGTACACGTCGGGGAGCACGACGATCGCCCCGGTGGCCAGGACCCAGAACAGGCCGATCGGGATCAGCACCTTCCAGCCCAGGTTCATCAGCCGGTCGTAGCGGAACCGCGGGAGCGTGGCCCGGATCCAGACGAAGACGAAGACGAACAGGAAGACCTTCAGCAGGAACCAGACCAGCGGCCAGAGCCAGGACAGGAACGAGAACTGCGGCCCCCGCCAGCCGCCGAAGAAGAGCGTCACGCCGATCGCCGAGATGGTGATCGTGTGCAGGTACTCCGACAGGTAGAACATCGCGAACTTGATGCCGGAGTACTCGGTGCTGTAGCCGGCCACGAGCTCGGTCTCCGCTTCGGGCAGGTCGAACGGCGGGCGGTTCGTCTCGGCGAGCGCCGCCGTGGCGTAGATCGCGAACGCCGGGAACTGCGCGAAGACGTTCCATTTCGGCAGCCACCCGAACCCGGTGGCCTCGAAGTGGCGGGCCTGAAACGCCACGATGTCGGACATCAGCAGGCTGCCCGTGTACATCAGCACGGCGACGATCCCCAGTCCCATCCCGACCTCGTAGGAGATGAGCTGGGCGGACGAGCGGATCGATCCGAGCAGCGGGTAGTTGCTCCCCGAGGACCAGCCGGCGAGCACGATCCCGTAGACGGCGAGCGATCCCATGGCCAGCACCCAGAGGATTCCGACGTTCAGGTCGGCGATCTGGAACGGGATCGTCCGCCCGAAGACGGTCACGCTCGTGCCGAACGGGATCACGGCGAACGCCAGGAACGCCGGGATGAGCTGGATGATCGGCGCCAGAACGTAGACGGGGCGGTCGGCAGCGGCGGGCGTGACACCCTCCTTGAAGAAGAGCTTCACCCCGTCGGCCAGGGTGACCAGCAGCCCGAACGGGCCGGCGCGGTTCGGGCCGATCCGGGTCTGCATGTCGGCGATCACCTTGCGCTCGATCCAGATCACGAGCATCACGCCGACGAGCAGCGCGAAGAAGACCGCCACCACCCGGGCGCCGAGCAGGAGCCAGTCCAGCCAGTCCATCAGGCCTCCGACTCCTCGCGCGCCGGCGCGGCCGCCACGCCGGCCGGCCCCTCCACCCGGGCCTGAACGTGGTGGCGGCCCGAGAGCAGCGCGCTCGCGGCGAACCCGGGCTGGTTGTACGGCACGAACGCGCACCCGCGGGCGATGCCGTCGCTCACGCGCACCGCGAGGCGGGCCTCCCCGGCCGCGGTGACCACCTTCGCCGGCTCGCCGGGGACGAGACCGAGCGCCCGGGCATCCTCCGGATGGACCTCGAGCGCCGGCGGCTGCTCGAGCGCCGCCTTCAGCTCGTCCGCCCCCTCGGACAGCCGCCCCTCGTCCACCAGCAGCGGGTACGTGAAGAGCGTCAGCTCGCCGTCGGGCTCGCCGAAGGCGGTCCCGGCGGCGAGCGTCGGCCGGCGCACCGCGCCGAGGTCCCGCGGGGCGACGAATCGCCCCATCTCCGCGCGCAGGTCGTCGAGCGACCCGAACCCCAGGCTCCGCCCGAGCACCTCCGAAAGCCCCTGCAGGATCTCCCAGTCGCTGCGGGCCAGGCCGACCGGCGCGCGGACCGGCCGCAACCGCTGGGAGCGGCCTTCCCAGTCGGTGTAGTGCCCGTCCTTCTCCAGGAACGCGGCCGCCGGGAGCATCGCGTCGGCGAAGATCGAGAGGCCGTCGCGCACGGTGTCGGCCACCACCTTGTAGCGGACGTTCTGCAGCCCGCGCAGGGCCAGTCCGTGGTCGGGAAAGTCGCGCAGCGGATCGGCGCCGAGCAGGAACAGCACGTCGACCTCGCGGTTCGCCGCCGCCTGCAGGATCCCGGCGGTATCGCGGCCCGGCCGCCGCGGGACGAGTGTCTCCCAGGCCACCTCGATCTCCGCGCGCTCGCGGTCGTCCTCGACCGAGCGGCCGCCGGGGAGCAGCGCCGGGTGGACGCCGGCCACGAGCGCCCCGCGATCGTTGGCGCGCCGGCACAGGTACGCGAACCGGGCCCCGGTCTCCCGGGCCAGGGCGAACGCGGCGGCGACGGCGCCGGCCGACTCGGCCAGGCGCGGGCCGGCCAGGATCACCCCGTCGGCGCCCGCCTCGCGCAGCACGTAGTGGGCCCGCCCGAACGCGGTCTCCAGGCCCTCGCTGCGCATCAGCCGCTCGAGCGCGGCGGCCTCGCTCCCCGGCGGCACCAGGATGTGCTCCGAGACGTCGTGCAGCCGCGTCCGCCGCGGGTGGATGACGAAGATGCGGGCCCCGTGCGCCCGATCGGCCTTGCGCAGGCGCAGGTGCAGGATCGGCAGCTCCTGCTCGGCGTCGAGCCCGACGAGCAGGATCACCCGGGCCCGCTCGACGTCCGCATAGGTCACCGGCATGCCGGCGGCGGCCAGTCGGTCGACGTCCACGGGGACGTCCGGCGAGCCGAGCAGCCGGTGGTCGAGGTCGTTCGTCCGGAACGCCGTGCGAGCCAGCTTGGCCAGCGCGTAGTCGTCCTCGTCCGAGAGCCGGCCGCCGCCGACGAACGCCACGCGGCCACTCGCGCTCCAGTCGGCCACCGCGCTGAAGACCTCCTCGTACGGGGCCGGCTCCAGGCCACCCCGCCGCCGCAAGAGCGGCAGCTCCAGGCGATCCCGGTCGGAGGCCCGGAACGAGTACCGGCCCTTGTCGCACAGCCAGGCCTCGTTGACGTCGGGGTTGTCGCGCGCCAGGTGCCGCACCACCTCGCCGCGGCGCGTGTCCACGCGGATCGAGCAGCCGCAGGCGCAGTGCGGGCAGATCGAGTCGCCGTCGGCGATGTCGAACGGCCGCGCGGCGAACCGGTACGTGCTGGAGGTCAGCGCGCCGACCGGGCAGATCTGGACGGTGTTGCCCGAGAACGGGCTGTCGAAGTCCTCGCCCGGGGCGATCGACACCTGCTCCGCGGCGCCACGGCTGAACAGCTCGATGAACCGGTCGCCCGAGATCTGGTCGCAGAAGCGGGTGCAGCGCGCACAGAGGACGCAGCGCTCGCGGTCGAGGTTGACGAGCGGCGACAGCGGGATCGGCTTGCGGTAGGTGCGCTTCGGCTCCACGTAGCGAGAGACGCCCTTCCCGAAGCCCAGGGCCTGGTCCTGGAGCGGGCACTCTCCGCCGCGGTCGCAGATCGGGCAGTCGAGGGGGTGGTTGATCAACAGGAACTCGAGGACGGCCTCCTGCGCGTCCTTCACCTCCGCGCTGGTGTTCTGGGTGTGCACCACCATCCCGTCGGCCACCGGGGTCGAACAGGACGTCACGAGCTTGCGCTGCCCCTCGACCGACACGTAGCACTGCCGGCAGGCGGCCACCGGCTCGAGCAGCGGGTGGTCGCAGAACCGCGGGATCTCGATGCCGAGCGCCTCGGCGGCGCGGATGATCAGGGAGTTCGCCGACACGGTGATCTCCTTGCCGTCGATCGTCACCGTCACGACCGGATCGCTCACGGAAGCACCTCGCCCTCGGCGATCGAGCCGCCGCCCTCGGTCGAGCCGGTCCGCGCCGTCACAGCGCCGACGAGCGCGTGGTCGCGCTTCAGGGGGCACCCCTGCCCGGTGACGTGCGCCTCGTACTCGGCGTAGAAGTGCTTCAGCGAGGAGCTGATCGGTGAGACGGCGCCGTCGGCCAGCGCGCAGAACGACTTGAAGAGCATGTTGTCGGACACGTCCGCCAAGAGGGGCAGGTCCTCCTTGCGCCCCAATCCTTCCTCCAGCCGGCGGTAGACCTTCGTCAGCCACCACGTCCCTTCCCGGCACGGCGTGCACTTGCCGCATGATTCGTGGGCGTAGAACTCGGTCAGGCGCATGGCCGCCTCGACGATGCAGTCGGTCTCGTCGAGCACGATCAGCGCGCCGGTCCCGAGCAGGGAGCCCGCCTCGGCGATCGACTCGAAGTCGAGCCCGACGCCGAGGTGGTCGGCGGTCAGGAACGGGGTCGAGGAGCCGCCCGGCGTCCAGGCCTTCAGCGCCTTCCCGCCGAGCACCCCGCCGGCGAGCGCCAGCACCTCGCCCGCCGGCGTGCCCATCGGGACCTCGTAGTTCCCCGGCCGCTCCACCTTCCCCGAGACCGAGAAGACCTTCGTCCCGGTGGACTTCTGCGTGCCGATCCCCGCGTACCAGTCGGCCCCGTTCACCAGGATGTGCGGAACGTTGCTGAGCGTCTCGACGTTGTTGATCACGGTCGGGCTGGCGTACAGGCCCTCGACCGCCGGGAACGGAGGGCGCAGGCGTGGCTGCCCGCGATACCCCTCGAGCGACTCGAGCAGCGCCGTCTCCTCACCGCAGATGTAGGCGCCCGCCCCCCGGTGCAGCACGACGTCGAGCTGGAAGTCGGAGCCGAACACGCGGTTGCCGAGGATCCCGGCGTCGTAGGCCTCGGCCAGCGCGCGCTGCAGGACGAGCCCCGGCCAGACGAACTCACCGCGGCAGTAGACGAACGCGGTGTGGCAGCGCACCGCGTACGCGGCGATGGCGAGGCCCTCGATGACCTGATGGGGATCTCGCTCGACGAGCTCGCGGTTGTTGAACGTTCCCGGCTCGGACTCGTCGAAGTTGCAGACGACATAGGTGAACTTCCCGGTGTCCTGCGGCACGAACGACCACTTCGTCCCGGTCGGGAAGCCGGCTCCGCCGCGCCCGCGCAGTCCCGACGCCTTGACCTCCTCGATGACCTCCTCCGGAGACATCGCCAGCGCCTTGCGCAGACCCTCGTAGCCGCCGCTGGCGCGGTAGCCGTCGAGCGGCGCGGCCCCCGGATCGCCGAACCGGGCCGTGACGACCCGCATCTCCTCAGCCACCGGTCGAGTCCCCCTGGTCGACGGCCTCCTCGAGGCCGGCCAGCACGCGCGACACCGCGGAGAGCGTCCCGGGGACCGGGCCGCGCGCCGGCGGCGGCGGGGTCCCGTCGCGCAGCGCCGCGAGCAGGTGGCGGAGGTCGTCCTCGGACACCCGGTCGTAGTTCAGCCAGTTCACCTGCACGACCGGGGCCGCGTCGCAGGCAGCGAGGCACTCCTCCTCGTGGACCGTGATCGCGCCGTCCGCCGTGGCCTCCAGCGCCTCCGGCCCGAGCTCCTCGAGCACCAGCTCCATCAGTCGCCGCCCGCCGCGCAGCGCGCACGACAGGTTCGTGCAGATCGACACCAGGTAGCGGCCACAGCCCGGCCGCCGGTACATCGTGTAGAAGGTGACAACGGCCTCGATCTCGGCCGTCGTCAGGCCGAGCGCCGAGGCCACGGCCTGCATCCCCTCGCGCGAGACGTGCCCCTCGAGCGATTGAGCCAGGTAGAGGAGCGGCATCAGCGCCGACCGCAGGTGGGGATAGCGCTCGACGATCTCCCGCGCCTGCGCCGCGAAGTCCTTCGGAATCGTCATTGGGCGGTTCGCTCGCCGGACATGGGCGGGCGGGTCGCTCCACAGGGCGAGCTACCCCCCCAAACCCCCCGCGGGATCACCGGTCCACGCCTCCCATGACGGGGTCGACGCTCGCGACGGAGGCGATGACGTCGGCGACCAGGCCGCCCTCGACCATCGGAGGAAGCGACTGCAGGTTGACGAAGGACGGGTCGCGCACCGCCACCCGGTAGGGCTGGGTTGTGCCGCTCGACACGACGTAGAAGCCGAGCTCGCCGCGGGGCGACTCCACCGTCTGGTAGACCTCGCCGGGAGGGACGCGGATGCCCTGGGTGACGATCTTGAAGTGGTTGATCAGCGCCTCCATCGACTCCTCCATGATGTAGCGCACGTACTCCTCGGAGTTGCCGATGCCGTCCGGGCCCACGCTGAGCTGCGCCGGCCAGGCCAGGTGCGGATCATCGATCATCACCTTGCCGCCGGGAAGCCGGTCGACCGCCTGCCGCACGATCTTCAGCGACTCGCGCATCTCGGCCACCCGGACCCGGTATCGCGCGTAGCAGTCGCTCTCGGTCTCCGTCGGGACGTCGAACTCGTAGCGCTCGTAGCCCGAGTAGGGCTGGTCCACACGGACGTCGTAGGCCACGCCGGCCGCGCGCAGGATCGGACCGGTCACGCCGAGCGCCAGGAGCCGCTCCGCGGAGACGTGGCCCACCCCGCGGGTCCGCTCCAGCCAGATCGGGTTCCGCGACAGCAGCGCCTCGTAGTCGTCGATCCGCTTCGGCATCTCGTCGAGGAACGACCGGATCATCTCCAGGCCGCCCGGCGGGACGTCCATCGCCAGCCCGCCGATCCGGATGTAGGAGTGGTTCATTCGCAGGCCCGTGAAGGCCTCGAAGATGTCGAGGATCCGCTCCCGCTCACGGAAGCCGTACAGCATCACCGACACCGCGCCGAGCTCGAGCCCGGTGGTGGCGAGCCAGACCAGGTGGCTGGCGATCCGGTTCAGCTCGCACACCAGGACCCGGATGACCTGAGCGCGCGGCGGGGCCTCGACCCCGAGCAGACGCTCGACGGCCAGGCAGTAGGCCAGCTCGTTGAAGAACGGCGACAGGTAATCGGCCCGCGTCAGGAACGTCACGCCCTGCTGCCACGTCCGGACCTCGGTGTTCTTCTCGATGCCGGTGTGCAGGTAGCCGACCACAGGACGGCAGGAGATCACGGTCTCGCCGTCGAGCTCGAGGACCAGGCGGAGCACCCCGTGCGTCGAGGGGTGCTGCGGACCCATGTTCACGATCATGGTGTCCTCGCGCCGCCCACCGGACGTCCCCGGCTCGCCGCCGTAGCCGTTCCCGGAAGACTCGACGCGGCCGTCCGTCCCGCTCATGCTCAGTAGGTCCGCCGGTCGGGCGGAGGGATCTCCGCGCCGCCCTTGTAGTAGGTGGTCACCCCGCCGAGGCCGTAGTCCTTGCGCAGCGGATGGCCCTCCCAGTCGTCCGGCATGATGATCCGGGTCAGGTCGGGGTGGCCGTCGAACCGCACGCCGAAGAAGTCGTAGACCTCCCGCTCCTCCCAGTTCGCGGTCGGGAACATCGACACCACCGACGGCACGCGCGGCTCGTCGCCCGCGAGCCCGACCTTCACCCGCACCCGGTGCCTGTGCGCCATGGACCACAGGTGGTAGGCGAGCCAGAACCGCGGCTCCCCGTCGGGCCAGTCCGTGCAGGCGATCCCCGAGAGGAAGTCGAACGACAGCGCCTCGGCGTCGCGCAGGAACCGCAGCGCCGGTTGCAGATCGGCGGGCGCGACGGTGACGGTGACCTCACCCCGCGCGACCTGGGTGTCCGGGAACCGGTCGCGCACGCGGATCGCCAGCGCCTCTGCCTCCACCTAGCGGAACCGCCCTTCGGTCTGGATCCGGTCGTGCAGCGTCAGGATCCCGTACATCAGCATCTCCGGCCGCGGCGGGCACCCGGGCACGTAGATGTCGACCGGCACGATCTGGTCCACGCCCTGAACCAGCGCGTAGTTGTTGAACATGCCGCCCTGCGAGGCGCAGACGCCCATCGAGATGACCCACTTCGGCTCGGGCATCTGGTCGTAGATCGTGCGCAGGACCGGCGCCATCTTCTGCGACAGGCGCCCGGCGACGATCATCAGGTCGGCCTGCCGGGGCGAGGCGCGGAAGATCTCCATCCCCCAGCGGGCCAGGTCGTAGTTCGCCGCGCCGGTCGCCATCATCTCGATCGCGCAGCACGCCAGGCCGAACGTCACCGGCGCATCAGGGCTCCTCCGGCTCGACCCCGGCCGAGGCCCAGTCCAGGCCGCCGCTCTTCCAGACGTAGACGTAGGCGACGAACACGAGCGCGATGAACACCGTCATCTCGATCAGCCCGAACAGCCCTAGCTGGCGGAAGGTCACCGCCCACGGGAACAGGAAGATCGTCTCGATGTCGAAGATGATGAAGAGCATCGCCACGATGTAGAAGCGAACCGGGAACCGCTCCCCCTTCGGCAGGCGCATCGGCTCGATGCCGCACTCGTAGGGCGCGGACTTCGCCGGCGTCGGCCGGTGCGGGCGCAGCAGCGCCGATACGACCAGCGACAGGACGCCGAACGCGGTCGCGATGCCCAGGAGCAGCAGGACCGGCAGGTAGTCGCTCAGCACACCCTCGGCCCTCCCCTCATCGCTCGGGGGAGATCCGGACCATCGAGTACATCAGGCGATCCTGCCAGTCGCCGTCCCGGCCGTCCGACAGGTTCGCCATCACCCGCAGCGCGAAGCGCATCAGCCCCTCGCGCGGCACCCCGTAGCGCGTGGCGAAGCGCATGATCCGCGGGTCGCCGATCGCCTTGACGAACAGCCGCCCCATCGAGAAGTAGCGCCCGTAGCGGCGGCGCAGGAGCGTCGGGTAGAGGTGGGCGACCGCCGGGCGATCCTTCGCCAGCGCCTCGTAGATCAGCTCGGCCGCCAGCTCGCCCGACTCCATCGCGTAGGCGATGCCCTCGCCGTTGAACGGGTTGACGATCCCGCCGGCGTCGCCGACCACGAGCAGCCCCGGCCGGGCCAGCGGCCGGCGGTTCATCCCCATCGGCAGGGGTCCGGACTGAAGCGGCCCGACCGCGTTCTCCTCGCGGATACCCCAGTCCGCGGGGAGAACGCCCACGAACACGTCGAACACGCGCCGGGCCGACACCTTGCGGAAGTCGCGGAACGTGTTCAAGAGGCCCGCGCCCACGTTCAGCACGCCGTCACCCAGGGGGAAGATCCAGCCGTAGCCGGGGAGTACGGCGTTCCCCTCGCGCAGGTCGAGCCACGAGTCGAGGTATGGCTCCTGGACCGCGTCGGACCGGTAGTAGCGGCGGGCGGCGATCCCGAGCGGCCGCGTCGGGTCGCGCCGAACGCGAGCCCGCTCGGCGAAGCGCGACGCCGCGCCGTCGGCGGCGACGACGAACCGCGCGCGGACGGTGCGCTCCTCGCCGTCGGCCTTCACGGTTGCGCCGGTGACCCACCCGGTGTCGTCGAACGCCGGCGCGGTGGCCTCCGCCTCCTCCCACAGGGTCGCGCCGGCCTTCTGCGCCTGCTGCACCAGGAGGTGATCGAAGTCGTGGCGGGTGCGGACCACGCCGAAGGAGGGGAAGTCGCGCAGGCGCGGCCACGGGAGGGTCAGCTCGACGCCCTCGCCGCGCGTGCGCAGGCCGTCAACCCGCACGAAGCCCGGCTCCGTCGGGTCGACGCCCATCCGCTGCAACGCCCGCACGCCGCGCGGCGTCAGCCCGTCCCCGCACACCTTGTCGCGCGGGAACCGCGCCCGGTCCACCGCCAGGGCGTTCACCCCGTGCTTCGCCAGGTGGTACGCGGTCGCCGCGCCGCCCGGCCCCGCCCCGACGACCAGCACGTCGGCTTCGGTGATCGTCACTCGGTCCGCGTCTCCCCGTGGTTGGACCTTGTGAAGCCGTTCACAAGAGCCGATGCTACGCCCGCCCCGCCGGCCCCCGCAACGCGAAGCGTGCCGAGACGGTGGGCGGAGCCGATCAGATCGGGGGCGTGAAGTTCGTGACCAGGATCTGGATCTTGACCAACAGGCGGGACCACAGGCCGGTGATCAACAGGATCCCGATCGCCGACATCAGCACGCCGCTGACGCCGGCGACCCAGTGGTAGTTGCGCTTCAGGAAGCCGAGCGTGCGGACCAGGCGGCTCACGCCGAGGCCGACCAGGACGAACGGCAGCCCCAGGCCGAGCGAGTAGGCGAACAGCAGGAACGCGCCGCGCGCCGCCCCCTCGTTCGCGGCGATCACCAGGATCCCGGCGAGGGTCGGGCCGATGCAGGGCGTCCACCCGGTGGCGAACGCCATCCCCAGCGGGAAGGCGCCGGCCGGCCCGGGCCGGACCCGCGAGAGGAAGGGCCGCCGCTCCGCGTAGAGTCCAGGCCGCCCCAGGCGCAGCGCGTAGAGCAGCATGAAGACCCCGAAGCCGAGCACCACCACCCCGGCGATCCGCAGCGCGGTGCCCGAGCGCAGCACCTGCCGCAGGGTGCCGCTCGCCGCACCGAAGGCCGTGAACACCGCGGCGAACCCGAGCACGAAGAGCAGCATCGGCAGCAGCCGCCGCCGGACCGGGAGGGCCTCGGCGACGTCCTCGCTCCCCGAGACGAACGTCAGGTAGCCGGGGACCACGGGCAGGACGCACGGCGACGCGAACGACACCACGCCGGCGGCGAACGCCAAGGCCGGCGCCCACCAGGAGGCCAGGGCCTCCGGCACGAAGTCCGACACGGCGTCCAGATTAGATTCATCGATGAGGGCTCGGACCGAGTTGCCAGGTTCCGGCGCCGGGAGGGATCATGGAGGAGCTTGTGAACGGCTTCACGAAGGGACCGCCCGGAACCGCCGGTATAGAATCCCGAAGGTTCCGGCTCGGGCACTTGAGGGGAGCGAGCGCCTGATGAGACTGATTCCGGCGGGACTCGAACCGCGGTTGCGGCCGCTCTTCGACCGGTGGAACCGCTTCCTCAGGGAGTTCGAGTGGACCTGGACCAAGGCGTCGTTGGTCGGCGTCGGGTTCTGGCTCTTCCTGATCGTCTCGACCTCCGGGATCCCCTCGTTCTGGCTGTACTTCGCCGACAACCGGCTCGGGTGGGGGAAGTCGTTCTGGCTCGCCGAGCTGCGCGACTTCATCGCCGCGAACCTGGCCGTGGGGCCCGGGGCCACGGTGGTCGTGATCG
>WNFV01003682.1_pt1 | contig 19501 bp, 19 predicted proteins | sample 5400101 | NCBI WGS metagenome assembly WNFV01 (sample SAMN13153361, study PRJNA577476) | soil metagenome | isolation source: 115 cm soil or saprolite under grassland replicate 1 | place: USA:California | collected 2016-06-15 | reverse complement strand
CGACGGCGCAGCGCGAAGCCCACGGCGACGAGCCCGCCGAGCGACCACAGTCCGCTCACGACGACGTGGCCGGACTGGAAGCCGAACGCCTCCAGCGTTCCGAGCGACGCCGCGTAGGCCGTGAGGACGCCGGCAAGCGAGAAGGCCGCCGCATTGACGATGCGCTCCTGCTCTTGCAGCCCGCGGAAGAACGGGTCGAGCACGCGCAGGATGCCCCTCGACGGCGGCTGCTCCCACGAGCGCCTGACGAGGCCGAAGACGACGGCCGCCGCGGCGACCGCGAGCACCGGCGGCGCGCCCTTGCCCGGGTGATCGACCGACTGGAAGAAGGTGCGCAGGTTCGCCTCGACCGCGAACGCGTGGATCAGCGCGAGGCCGAGATACAGCAGTGCGGGGATCTGCAGGCGGCTGTCGCGCACGCGGCTCGTCAGCCACGCGAGCAGGGCGGCCTCGGCGGCCCACGCGTAGGTGAGGGACTGACCCGAGAAGACCTGGGCGAGCCCGACGGCGGCGACGGCGAGGCCGAGCGCCCAGCCGAGCGTCGCCAGCTCGCGCCGAGGCTTGAAGAGGAGGGCGGCCACGCCGACGTACACCGCTGCGACAACGAGCAACACGTAGCCCTGGTCCCGATGGTCGAACAGGAGCGCGGCCACGATTCCCGCATACACGGCGCCGCCGAGCAGGAACGTGGCCGGCCGCGAGGCGAGCGCACGGCCGAGGCGCAGCTGGAACGCGACACCCGCGCCGAGGTAGAGCAGCCAGAACGCGGCGGCAAGCGTGACGATCCCCGTGTCCGTCGTGTCGGCCTGTGCCACCTGGGCGAGCGCCTGAGGCACGCTGACGAGCGCCGCAAGCTGAAGCATCGTCCACCAGCGCTCGTGCACGGCGACGACTGCGGCACCGGCGAACACGATCGCGACGAATGCCGTCCCGACCTGCTGCAGGCCGCCCTGGAAGACGAGTGTGGCCGGCACGACCATCGCGCCGATCAGGCCGAAGCCGGCCACGATCTCCTCCGACCACGCGAGCGACACGGCGACGCCGACGGAGGCGATTGCTCCTGCGACCACGAGCGCGACGGGCTTCGAGATCAGGTCGTAGAGCGAAACGGCCGCAAGCAGGGTCGTGTACGCACCTGCGATGCCCACGCCGACGGCGGCGAGCGCCGAATAGGTGCGCTCGTAGCGGCGCTCGAGCCACAGACCCGCGGCGAACACGATCGCGGACGCGACACCGCCGCAGGCGACGCGCAGCTCCGGGCCGATCCAGCCGCGGTTGACGGCGAGCACGAAGAAGAAGACGACCCCGAGCAGCGTGACGATGCCGCCCGCGAATGCGAGCGCCTTCGCACCCATCAGGTCGACCGCCGCAACGGTGCGACCCCAGTCGAACGACGGCGCGGCCGTGCGCTGCGGTGCCGCGCGCGGCGGCTCGGGCGCGGGCGCCGGCCGCGGCGTCGGCGGCACCGTCACTGCGGGCTTGGGCTTCGGCGGCGGGGTCGGAGCCGGCACCGGTTCCCGGTGCGGCGCGGGCCGCGCCCCGGAGGCCCGAAGCTTGTCGACCGCGTCCTGCAGCTCGAGCACGCGGCGCTCCAGAAACTCGACGCGCTGGAGCAGCGTCGCCGGCGCCGCGCTGTCGGCTCGGGGCGCGCTCGCGGGACGCGTGACCAGGTAGGCGACCAGGCCGAGAACGACGAGGACGCCGAGCAGCGGGCCGCCCGTGCCGAAGGCGATCAGAGCGACGAGGACGAAGCCGATGACGATCCAGGGCGATGCCCCGCCGGATTTCCTGACTGTGGGTGTGTTCGCGTTCATGCGTCGAAGCTAAGCCCGCCACCTAACCGACCGGTAACCGGGCCTGCCACCGCCCGAATTCAGGGTTAGCCCTGGTTCTCCTCGGAGGCGGCGGTGCTATCTCAGGGAGTGATGAAGAAGACAGTGCTCATCGGCTTGGTTGCGCTGCTCGTCGGCTGCGGACAGACGGTCCAGCCGAAGAAGGTGCCGAACCTCCGCGGGGAGCGGCTGGACTTCGCAGAGGAGCGACTCGAGGCTCGCGGCCTCGAGTGGGAGGAGATCGGCGGCGGTACCTTCGGCGTGATCGTGCGCTCGCACTGGTACGTCCGCGACCAGATCCCGGCACCCGGGAAGAAGGCTGCGACGGTGCGGTTGTTCGTCGAGCGCGACGACGACGACTGGGACGACTAAGCGAGTAGCGCTCGGTGTCGCTGCAGCGCGGCGAGGACGGCGTCGACGTCCTCGGCGTTGTTGTAACAGTGCGCCGAAATGCGGAGGTTCCCGTCGCGCTCCGAGGTGACGATTCCCTTCCCGTCGAGCGCCGCGACGAGAGCACTGGAATCGCTTGACCTGACGCAGACGAGCGCACCGCGTGCGTCGACGGCGCGCGGCATGGCGAGGGTTGCGCCCAGCTCGTCGAGGCCTTCGATCAGACGTGCGTTGAGCGCGTTGACGTGCTCGCGCGTTGCGGCGATGCCGATCTCCTGCATCAGCTCGATCCCGGCAATGCCCGCGTAGATCGCGGGCACCGGCGGCGTGCCGGACTGGAAGCGCGCGGCAGTCCGTGCAGGCGAGTAGTCCGTGTGATCCATCGCGAAGATGTTCTCGTCCGCGAACCAGCCGGTCTGCGTCGGCCATACGCGCTCCACCAGCTCACCGCGGCAGTAGAAGAACCCGAGACCCGCGGAACCGAGCAGGTACTTGAGCACGCCGGCCCCGAGGAAGTCCACGCCCAGCTCGCGCACGTCGACGGGGAGCGACCCGACCGCCTGGAACGAGTCGAGCAACACGAGCGCGCCGCGCTCGTGCGCGAGCTCGACGACCTTCGGCACGTCGATCATCGCGCCGTTGCGGTAGCAGACGTAGGTGATCGAGACGATCAGGGTGTCGTCGTCGATCACGCGCTCGAAGTGCTCGAGCGGAATCGTGCCGTCGTCCGCGGCCGGCACGTGCGCGACACGCGCGCCGCGCGCCTCCTGCGCGTGCCAGATCTGGCCGATCGTCGGGAACTCCCAGTCGGTCAGCACCACCTTCGAGCGGCGCGCGTAGCGGAGGCCGCTGGCGAGCGCGCTGACGCCCGCGGAGAGCGACGTCGTGACCGCGATCTCCTCGGGCCCGGCATTGACGAGGCCCGCGAACGCCGCCCGCGCCGCCTCCTGGCGCTCCACCCAGTACTCCCACGGCGCGCCGTACTCGTCCCAGTCGGCGAGGTACTGCTGGTACGAGGCGCGCACCGCGTCGGAGAGCGCGCCCTGCGAGCAGGAGTTGATGTAGACCCGCTGCTCGAAGATCGGAAACCGGTGGCGAATCCTGTCCGGGAGCGCATGCACGTCTGTCGTCGCCGTCTGTGTCGTCATGCTGCTCCGATTGTAGGAGCCGCATGTGGAAAGAACGTCACGCTTTCGTCACACCCAGGGTCAGACCCAGGTTTTCGGGACACGCCCCGCCTGTGGGAAGAACGTCACGGTTTCGTCACACCCAGGGTCAGACCCTGTGGTTGGAACGTGTCTTCAGCGGCCGAGATAGGCCTTCCGCAGGTCCTCGTGCTCCAACAGCTCGCGCGCGCGTCCTTCCAGCACGAGCCGGCCCGTCGACAACACGTAGCCGCGGTCGGCGATCGAGAGCGCCATGTTCGCATTCTGCTCGACGATCAGCATCGCGACGCCGGACTGATGGACCTGCTGGATGATCTCGAAGCTGCGCTCGACGAGGATCGGCGCCAGGCCCATGGACGGCTCGTCCATCAGCAGCAAACGCGGGTGCGACATCAGCGCGCGACCCATCGCCACCATCTGCTGCTCGCCGCCCGACAGCGTCCCGGCCAGCTGCGAGCGGCGCTCGTGCAGCAGCGGGAAGAGCGAGTACACGCGCTCGAAGTCCTCCTTGCGCCCCTTCCCCTCGCGGTTCAAGTACGCGCCCATCTCCAGGTTCTCCAGCACCGTCATCGGCCCGAACAAGCGCCGGTTCTCCGGGACGATCGCCATCCCCTGCCGGATGCGGTAGCTCGTCGTGCGCTGCGTCACGTCCTCGCCGCGGAACTCGACCGTCCCGCTGCGCGGCTGCACCAGCCCGAGGATGGTCTTCAGCGTCGTCGACTTGCCCGACGCGTTGCCGCCGAGCAGCGACACGAGCTCGCCCTCGCGCACCTGGAGGTTCAGCCGCTCGAGGATGTGAATCTGCCCGTAGTAGGTGTCGATCCCCTCGAGTCGCAGGAGCGAGCTGTTGCCGTTCGCGCTCACTTCGTCTCCGCCCTGCGCAGTCCAAGGTAGGCCTCGACGACGCGCGGATCGGTGGCGACCTCGTCGAACGAGCCCTCCGCGATCTTGAAGCCGTGGTCGAGCGCGACGACGCGGTCGGAGATCCCCTCGACGACGTGCATGTCGTGCTCGATCACGAGGATCGTGTACTTCCCCTCCTGGCGCAACTTGGCGATCAGCTCCGTGATCTCGTGCGTCTCGGCCGGATTCATTCCCGCGGCCGGCTCGTCGAGCAGGAGGATGCGCGGCTCGGTCGCCATCGCACGCGCGATCTCCAGGCGGCGACGGTTTGCGTAGGAGAGGCTGTACGCCGGCTGGTCCCAGCGGTAGCCGACGAGCCGCTGCCCGAAGAAGGAGAGCTTCTCCTCCGCCCGCTGTCTGACCTCTCGCTCCTCGCGCCGCGCGCGCGGCAGACGGAGCATCGACTCGAACACGGTCGTCTTCGTCTTGCCGTACTGCACCGCCATCACGTTGTCGCGCACGCTCATGTTCAGGAACAGGCGAAGCGTCTGGAACGTCCGCGCGATGCCGCGGTTCGTCACCTGGTGCGGTTCGAGCCCGACGATGCTCTCGCCGTCGAGCAGGATCTCGCCGCTGTCCGGACGGTAGACCCCGGTGATGACGTTGAAGAGCGTCGTCTTCCCGGCGCCGTTCGGCCCGATCACGCTGACGATCTCTCCCTCGTCGACGTGCAGGTCGAGGTCGGAGAGGCAGGCGAGCCCGCCGAACCCCTTGCTCACGCCGGTCAGCTCGAGCAGCCGGCTCATGCGATCTCCACCCGCGCCGTACCGAATAACCCCTGGGGCCGCGCATTCATCAGCACGACGAGCAGCGCGCCGAGCAGGAGGAAGCGCGTCGCGCCGGCCGTTTGCACGACGAGCAGGTTCTCCCAGGCGAACGCCCCCAGCCAGATCGTCGGGATCATGGCGATGGTCCGCCACCAGCCGGCGATGAGCGTCAGCACGAGGATCGCGGCGATCAGGAGCCCGTACGCCCAGTTCGCGACCTGCGTCGGGTGGCTCGGTAGCAGCATCCAGGAGCTGACCCCGTGGGCGAGCGCGCCCTCGCCCGCGTGGCCGGCTGTCCACCGCGGCCACGCGGCGTCGGCGATCACGTGCAGGACGAAGCCGAATGCGACGGTGCCGCCCGCGATAACGGCCAGGCGCGGCCAAGGCCGCACACGCGTGACCAGCAGCAGGGCGATCGCCGTGTAGAAGACCCACTCCGCCTCGTTCGGGTCGCGGAGGAGCTCGGGCACGCCGTTCACGACGAGCGCGCCGATGATCACTCCCGCGAGGCTGCCTGCGCCGCCGAGGATCACGATCGCGTAAACCGTGATGAGGAGCCCGACGTCGAAGTCGCCTGGGAACGCGCCCGTCTGCACGGCACCGTAGATCGCACCGGCGAAACCTGCGATCCCCGCGCCGAAGACGAACGCGAGCAGCTTCAGCCGATTGACGGGCATGCTCATCACCTCGGCGGCGAGCGGATCCTCGCGCAGCGCCTTCCACGCCCGCCCGGTGCGCGACTCGCTGACGAAGTACAGAAGCACCATCACGAAGACGAACGCGCCCAGGGTGAACAGGTAGTACTCCTTCGTCGTGTTCACCTTCCACCCGAAGACGTTGAGCGGATCGATGTTGTCGAGACCGTTCGCTCCACCCGTGAGATCGGTGTGGCCGACGAACGGGAAGTCGATGCGATTCGCGTTGTTGACGAAGACGACGAACGCCTGGCCGAAGAAGAGCGTGACGATCGCGAGGTAGTCGCCGACCAGCCGCCGCGACGGCAGGCCGACGAACAGTCCGACGAGGGCCGCGACGGCGATCGCGACCGGGATCGCGAGCTCGGCGACCCAGTGCCGGCCCGAGTGGCCGGACGCAAGGAAGCCGTAGGTATACGCGCCGAAGCCGAAGAACGCGATGTAGCCGAGATCGAGCAGTCCGGCGAACCCGACGACGACGTTCAGCCCGAGCCCTAGCAGCGCATAGACAAGCGTGATCAGCCCGTACCGGAACAGGTTCCCCTCGGTGGTGACGAACGGAAAGATCGCGGCCGGAACGACGAAGACGAGCAGCCGCACCCCGGGCGGCGCCTCGTCCCAGCCGCGGCGCAGCAGCCCGATCGGCCCGCGGTAGCGCTCGCGTTTCTCCTCGACCGAGGCGACCCATTCGTCGACGCCGATCCTCGGCTGGTCGATTGCAGGAGGTGTCAGCTCGTCGGGCACGTCAGACCTTCTTCACGTCGGCCTTGCCGAGGATGCCGCTCGGCCGGATCAGGATGATCAGGATCAGCAACGCGAATACGTAGAGGTTCTGGAACGTCGACCCCTGCGGCAGGTAGCCGGTCGCATAGGACTCGGCGAGCCCGACGAGCAGGCCGCCCACCATCGCGCCCGGGATGCTCCCGATCCCGCCGATCACCGCCGCGGTGAAGCCCTTGAGGCCGGCGAGGAAGCCCATGAAGTGGTAGATCTGGCCGAAGACGAGGCCGAACATGACGCCGGCGGCGCCGGCCAGGGCCGAGCCGATGAAGAAGGTCGACGAGATGACGCGGTCGACGTCGATCCCCATCATCGAGGCCGCCTCGCGGTCGTACGACGTCGCTCGCATCGCCTTCCCGATCTTCGTGCGCGCGACGAGCACCGTCAGCGCGATCATGAGCCCGAGCGCCGAGATGATCGTCAGCAGCTGCGGCACGGACAGGTAGACGTTGCCGTAGTTGTACGTCTTCGCGCCGATGAGATGGAACGTGTCGTAGTCGCGGAAGCTCGCGCCGAAGACGAGGAGCGCGCTGTTCTGCAAAAAGAACGACACGCCGAGCGCGCTGATCAGCGGCGCGATCCGCGGGGCGTTGCGTAACGGCCGGTAGGCGAAGCGCTCGATCACAACGCCGAGCGCGCCGCACGCGGCCATCGCGACGAGGAACATCAGCGAGACGACGATCCACGACGCGGCACTCGGGTGGAGCGGCCCGCCGAGCCAGTCGAGCGCGAACCAACCAACGAACGCGCCGACCATGTACACGTCGCCGTGCGCGAAGTTGAGCAGCTTGAGGATCCCGTAGACCATCGAGTAGCCGAGCGCGATCAGCGCGTAGACGCTGCCGAGCGTGACGCCGCTCACAGTCAGGTCCCAGAACTTGCTCCAAAGGATCGCAACCACGCCGCGCCTACCTTCGCACACTAAAGCGCCAAAAGCGTGCGGCCCACCGCAAGGGTGGGCCGCACGGTCACTCCGATGATGGGTCGGCTAGCCGACCGGGTTGAACGTCCCGGCGGCGTTCGCCTTCCAGATGCCGAACTGGCCGCCCTTGATGTCGCCCTGAGCGTTGTAGCTCACGTTGAGACCGAGGACGGTGTTCTTCAGCTTGGTCTTCCTGATCTGAGCGCGCACCTCGCCACGGGTGGCCTTGCCGTCCTTGCACGCACGCTCGATCGCGCCGCCGACGACCTGGCCGGCGACGTAGGTCGGCGCGCCGAAGTACTCCGGATCGCCGCCGTGCGCCTTCTTGAACGCCTTCACGATCGGGTTGGTCGCGCTCGTCGGGAACGACGAGGCGTAGACGTTGCCGAGCGACGCGAACTCCGAGTCGAACAGGCCGTCGGAGCCCATCAGCACGATGCTGCCCTTGCCCGCCGAGCGCAGCTGCTGGCCGAACGCCTTGCCCTTCGGCGGGAGCTGCCACGGGATGTACACGAGCTGCGTGTCGCGCGGGATCTTCGCGATCAGCGCCGAGAAGTCCGACTGCTGCTGGCTGACGCCGTCACGCGTGACGTTCACGTTGGCTGCGCGGAGCTTCTGCTGCACCGTGTCGGCCAGGCCGGTGCTGTAGGCCTCCTGGTCGTCGATGATGTACACCCGCTTGTACTTCAGCTTTTTGTTGATGAAGTTCGCGACCGACGTGCCCTGAGCCGAGTCCGGCGGCACGGTGCGGAAGAAGAAGCCGGTCCGCGTCCCGTCCGTCGTCAGCTCGGTGTTCGTCGCAGAGCCGCTGACGAAGCCGAAGCCGGCGTTCTTCAGCGTGGCCGTGGTCGCCCGCACCTCGTTGCTACCTGCCGGGCCCACGACGCCGAGCACGTTCGAGCCGAGCGACTGCGCGGCCTTGACCGCCTCCGCAGTCCCGCCCGGTCCGCCGAGCACGGTGTCGCCGTACTGGATGCGCAGCTTGCCCTTCTTGTGCGTCTTGTTGTACTTCGCCACGTAGTACTTCACCCAGTCGACCTGCAGCTTGCCGAGCGAAGCCGCCGGCCCCGTGATCGGCGCGAGCACACCCATCGTCCGCGTATTGCCGCACGAGATCAGTTGCGAGTCGGCAGATGCCGCCACCGACGGCACGGCTGCACGATCGACCTTCGCGGACGCCGCGGCAACGATCGCGAGTGCGGCGAGCGCCAGCAAGGCCGCAATCGCAGTTGCCCTTTTCCTCATTGAATCCCCTCCTTGGTGAATGAGTCCCCGGTCCTACCCCTCTTGTGACGCCAGCTGAGCCTACTTGTTGTCCTGATATACGCGATTTGCCGGGGAATCGGAAGGGTGGAAGACACCGAGGATGTGCATGGGCTCGGGACCGACGTTCTCGATGCAGTGCACCTTCTCCGGCGGCAGGTGGAAGCACGAGCCCGGCCGGAGCGGGACGGACTGGCCGCCGACGTGAGCCACACCCTCGCCTGTCACGATGTACCCGAGCTCCTCGTACGGATGGCTGTGGAAGGGCGCTTTGCTCGGTTGGACGATCCCGACGAACTGCGTGACGTCCAGGCAGCCGGCGTCCTCGTTGATCAGATATCGAAACGTCCTTTCGACGGACGCGGTGTGCTCCGGCTGGTCGTCGAAACGGACGGTGACGCGCCGCCGGTCCTGCGCCACGCCGAGCTCGTCGGCAGCGGAGACAAGCACGGCGAGCAGCTCGTCCGTGCCTGGATTCTCGATCGACCAGGTCTCGCCCGGCGCGACGAACGCCCCGGTGCCCGGGCCGAGCGGGTGGCGCCCGCCCTCGAGCTCGAGCTCTCCCGTGCCCACGACCACGTAGAGGAGGTCGTGGTGTCCGTTTGCCGTGCGCTCGCGCGAGCGTCCCGGCGCGAAGCGCATCACGCGTTGCTCGAGCGGCTCGGTCTCGAACGTGAGGCGGGTGCTGGCGGTGTCCCCGTCCTCACGGACGGCATCGACATCCGCCTCGTCGACGACAAACATGCTTACGGCCGCCATCCGAAACAGCCTACGGGGTTTCAACGCTGTCGCCGACCGCAACGTTGCCCGGCTCGACGACCTCGCCGTAGACGCCGAACGGCAGGTGCTTCTTGCCCGCCTCGTTCGCGGTCATCGGCCGATATTTGGCGATTGTCCGCAGCGTGTCGAAGTCGGGGACGCCCGTCTCCGGGCTCTGCGTCGTGATCGCGCAGCGACCGACGTCGCCGCGCAGGCGGACGAGCGCCTCGCCGATGCGGACGTCACCTTTGATCCAGGTGTCCTCCTCGTGCGGGTCGCAGCCCTCGACCTCGAAGAGCATGCGGAACCTTCGCCCATCCACCGGGCCCGTGTGTCCACCGGTCCGCCCCAGCTCCTCGAGCGACGCCTGCGAGATCAGCGAGACGTGGCCGCGCCTCCGGTCGACGGCGGCGCCGGGCTCCGACTGCACGAGCCGGAGCGGGCGTCCGGCCCAGCGCGAGAGCGCCACCGTCCAGGGCCCCTCGACGAAACGCCCGGTGACCGGCCGTCCGTAGAAGTCGGTCGTGACCTCTTCGCCGAGCGCTACCTCGCCCTCTGCGACGGTGCCGTCGGGAAACGTCAGTGCGAGCCGCCCGTGGGCCGCGTCGTACTCCTGCCGGATCCGGACGAGGCCGCCGTTGCGGAGCTGGTTGTACCGCCGCCCGTCCGTGTCGACGATGTGGAAGCGACGGTTCTCGAGCACGCCGCTTCGGTCGAGCTGGACGTGCTCGGGATGGACGAGCGCGAGGCCCTTCACCGGGGAAATCGAGATGCGGCTGACCGACGGCACGCCGTCAGCTTACGCAGGCGTCTCCACCTCGACCTCGTGGGCCTCGAGGTCGAACACATAGAAGTCCCGTCCGGTCACGTGGACGGCGACGTTGTAGACGGGAGTCGTCCCGATTGCGCCTTCGAAGCTGCCCGCATGTGCATGACCGTGCAGGACGACATCAGGGCGATATTCGGCGATCGGCGTCGCGAGACGGTCACAACCCAGGTAGGTCCAGATTCCCTCCGGCTCGCCGTGGAGCGTGTCGGAGGTGGGTGCGTAGTGGAGCAGGACGACTCGGATCGGACAGTGCGCGACCTTCTGCAGGCCTTCGCGGATCGCCTCGACCTCGACGGTCGTCTCCGCGTAGAGCCGGCGCAGCGCAGGCTCCCCGAAATCCGGGAGCGCCGAGCCCGTGAAGCCACCGACGAAGCCTTTCGTCCCGACCACTCCGACCTCGCCGGCGCAGAGCTCCGCGCAGGGGGCGCTGTGGTCGAGCACGCGCACACCCGCGTCCGTCAGCGCCGCCGCGATCTCGTCGCCGAACCCGAGGTGCAAGTCGTGGTTTCCGAGGACCGCGCATACCGGAACCTTCAGGCCGCGACAGGCATCCGCGACCACTTCTGCCTGCTCGGGATCGCCGTGCGTCGTCAGGTCGCCGGCGAGCAGCACGACGTCGACGCGCTCTTCCAGCGCCTCGAACGCCTCCTCGACGCGGTCGCGCGTCGCCTGCGAGGCGTGCAAATCTCCCGCTGCCGCGATCGTGACCATGTCACGAGCATGTTCCACGTAGGCGGTGCGAGGGAAACCGGCGCAGGTGGCCACTGACCAGGAACGGGAGTTCGAGCGCCTGCTCGACGCGATGAAGAGAGCCGCCGGAACGCTGAACGAGGCAGGCATCCCCTTCGTCCTCGGCGGCGGCCTCGCGTGCTGGGCGCGCGGCGGCCCGAAGACCGAGCACGACGTCGACCTGCTCGTCAAGCCGGAGGATGCCGAACGCGCTCAGGCTGCGCTCGGCGAGGCGGGCCTGCGGATCGAGCGCCCGCCGGAGGGCTGGCTCTTGAAGGCGTACGAGGACGGCATTCTGATCGACCTGATCTTCGATCCATCCGGCGGCAGGATCGACGACGACTTCTTTGCGCGGGCAGAGGACATGGAGGTCCACGCGATGCGGTTGAAGGTCGCGCCGCTCGAAGACGTGATCACCCAGAAGGTCCTCGTCCTGAGCGAGCAGAATCCCGACTTCTCGAGTGTGCTCGAGCTGGCGCGCTCGCTGCGCGAGCAGGTGGACTGGGACGAGGTGCGCAAGCGCACGAAGGACTCGCCGTTCGGCGCCGCGTACTTCACGTTGCTGGCCGAGCTCGAGATCGTGCCGAGCTAACGCTCGGCTGCGAGCCGCACGCCGAACGCCACCAGCACGGCGCCGACGACGGCGTCGACCGCGCGACGGATCGCCGGTCGCCGTAGGACGTCACCGGCCTTCGCGACCGCAAACGCGTATGCGCTCAGCCACGTGAGCGTCATCGCGGCGAAGACGAAGCCGAGCACCAGCAGGTCGGCGAACGTGTGCGCGAACTGCGGCAGCAGGCTCGAGAAGAAGACCGCCATCTTCGGGTTGCCGAGGTTGCTGAGCAGTCCCTGCCGGTACGAAGAGCGAGATCGTCGCGAACGGCCGTGGACGGCCTCGGCGCTGCGCACCGCTCGAAAGAGCGACTGCAGGCCGAGAAAGACCAAGTAGGCGGCCCCGAACCAGCGGATCGCGTGGAACACCGGCTCGGAGGCGACCAGCAGCGCCGCCAGCCCCGCGCTGGTCGCGAGCGCCCAGCCACATTGCCCCGTCGCGACGCCGAGCGCCGTGAAGACGCCGCCGCGCTGTCCGCCGCGCAACGTGTTGCGGATTGTGAGCGCCGTGTCCTGCCCCGGCGTGACGATCACCAGGGCGGACACTCCCAAAAAGCTCAGAAGTAGAACTGAGACCACGCCGTCCACCAGTCGTCGGCGCGCGAGACGAGCGTGTGTGCGTCGAGCTGCTCGATGCCCTTGCGGTTGCGGTATTCGACGAGGCGCGAGGGCGCCTGGAACTCGATCTGGATCTCCGAGGGACGGCCGGGGTCCCACGGCTTCACTGCGCCGAGATCCTTCAGCGCCTTCTTCGCGCCCTCCTCGATCAGCTCCCGCGCCTTGGCGGCGGGGAACTGCCGCGCGCTGAACGAGCCGAGCCCCTTCTTCACGGCGACGGTCGTGAGCCCGTCGCCGAGCAGCTCACGCCCCTCGCGGCAGACCGCCTCGTCGCCGGTGACGAGCAGCACCGGACAGCTCCACTGTCCGCAGAGCGCCGCGTTGATGCCCGTCTCGCCGACGGAGGTGCCGTTGAACTTCAGCTCCCGCCAAGCCTGTCCCGAGACCGTGTGGGCAAGGACACCGTCCGGCGTCCCGGCCTTTGCATGCATGCCGACGAACAACGCGGCGTCGCAACCCTGCTCGAGGAACTCCGTGTACTCGGTCCAGTCGTTCTGGACGACGAACTCGCAGTCGGGATCGAGCTTGTCGGGGATCAGCGAGTTGAACGTCCACTCCTCGCCGGCGCCGTGGCAGTCCATCACGACGATCTCCTTCGCACCGGCCTTCTTCGCGCCGCGCACGGCTGCGTTGATCTCCTCGGTGTAGAGCTCACGGCCTTCGTGGTAGGCGCGCTTCTCCTTCGTGCCGTCGGTCTGCTGCCACTTGACGATGCCGGCGACGCCCTCCATGTCGCTGATGACGAAGACCTTCACTCGGCGCCCACCGTGGCCGGCGTGCTCCAGGGGAAGTTGATCCACTTCTCCGTCCGCCGCCAGACGAAGTCCGCGCGGACGACGCTCTGCGGCTTCTCGTAGAGGACGGCCGTGCGCACGTCGCCGACGTGCTCGGCGCAGAAGTCGCGCGCGAGCGCCAGCGTCCGCCCGGTGTCGACGACGTCGTCTACGACAAGGAGCCGTTCCATGCGCAAGAGCGTGAGGTCGGGCACCGGTGGAAGGATGAGCGGTTCGTCGAGACGCTCGTCGACGCCCGTGTAGAACTCGACGTTCAGCGTCGCCATGTTCTTGACGCCGAGCGCGTACGCAAGCGCCCCGGCCGCCGGCAGACCGCCGCGCGCGAGCGCGAGCACGGCGTCGGGCGCGAAGCCGGCCGACTCGATCTGCGCCCCGAGCTCTTCGACGGCGAGACCCACGTCCTCCCAGGTCATCCACTCCCGCTCCACAAATGGGGAGAATCCCATAGATGGAGACGGGGCTAAGGGGGAAGCGCGTGCTCGTAACCGGTGCATCCGGCGGCATCGGCGGCGCGTGCGCGAGAGCGTTCGCGGCCGAAGGTGCGCAGGTTGTCGCGCACTACCACAGGGGACGTGAGCGGGCAGAGGCACTCGACGCCGCCGCGATCGTCGGCGCCGACCTGACCCGTGAGGACGAAGTCGAGCGGCTCTTCGCGGAGGCCGGCCGGCTCGACGTCTGCGCCGCCGTCGCGGGCGCGTGGCCGTCCGAGGACGTGCCCGTTTGGGAGCTATCACTCGAGCGCTGGCGCGAGACACTCGACGCAAACCTGACGGCGACGTTCTTGACGGCGCGCGGCTTCCTCCGACAGCTCGAAGGCGACGGCGCGCTCGTGCTGGTCGGCTCGACCGCCGGGATCTTCGGCGAAGCGGGACATGCCGACTACGCAGTGGCCAAGTCCGGACTCCTGGTCGGACTGCTGTTGAGCCTGAAGAACGAGGTCGTGCGGAGATCACCCGGCATCCGCGTCAACGCCGTCGCACCCGGCTGGACCGAGTCGCCGATGACCCGCGGACATGTTTCGCACGAGCAGGTCGCTCGCATCTCCCGGACGATGGCCCTACGGAAGGTCGCACAGCCCGAAGATGTGGCAGCTCAGGTCGTCGCGCTCGCCTCACCCGTGCTGTCGGGCCACGTCACGGGCCAGGTCGTGACGGTCGCGGGCGGCATGGAAGGCCGCGTAGTTCACGAGCCATAGGAGCTAAGGCGCCGACTCAAAGAGGTCGCACGGGCTTGGCCCGTGCGACCGTTTACCCAGTTCCTAGGTCACGTGCCGGTCCGGATCACGACCACAAACTAGGTGGCGCCCGAGTCCTCGTCGGGCGCCGCACACTCCAAAAATCGGCCGCAGGAGTGATTGCCGTCAGTCCCTGGCCTTGGAGTCAAGACGGGAATCGGCAAAACGCTCTTCCGCCTAAAGCGCGAAGGCCGCAGGCTAGGGCTGGCGAAGCGGCCTTAGCCGGAGGCGAACTCACGCGGTTGGCGACGCCGAAGCGCCGCCGACCGCGGACCACAGACAAGCGCCCATCTCCCTAGGAGCATGCGAGCTCTGCTCGCATGCGTCCAGCCGCGAAGCGGCCGAACCCCATACCGGGCGAAAACGAAGTTTTCGCCCGGCCCCGGAAACGCAAGAGGGGCCGCCGCCTGGCCCCTCCTGGGTCTCCTTGGAAGGAGATTCGCCGAGGTTGCCCCCGCCGCATCGGGGCCTCACTCGGTATGCCTTCTGATAATCGCGAGAAGGGGTCACTTCATCCATCACCCGTTCTCGGTTGACTGAGCCACTTCACGCAAGAAAGGGCGCCTATACTCCGTCTCGGAAGCGGGCACCGTCCCGCTCTGCATCAAGAGAAGGCCGAGGGAACCGGCCCTGTGACGCCTTCGGCAACCTGCCTCCGGGCAAGGTGCCAAACCCGGTCGGGCGAGAGTCCGGAGGATGTGTCGAGCGAGTTCGGAAGGAGAGAAGGTGTCCGCCCCAACCCAGACGCGTAACCGCTTCCTCGAACGCTTGGAGGCAGGCCCGGCGATCGTCGGCGACGGCGGCATGGGGGCGCTGCTCTCCGCCGCCGTGCCGCGACTGCGCTCCCCCGAGGAGGCGAACCTGCGCGCGCCGCAGGCGGTGGTCTCGCTGCACGTCAGCTTCATCAACGCCGGCGCCGAGCTGATCGAGACGAATACGTTCGGCGCGAACCGCGTCAAGCTCGCGCAGCACTTCCTCGAGGACGAGCTGGAGCGCATCAACTCGATCGGCGTCAAGCTCGCCCGCGACGCCCGCGAGATCGCGGGCAAGGACGTGTTCATCGCAGGCTCGATCGGTCCGCTCGGTCAGCAGGCGATCTCGCGTGTCCGCCGGGATGCCTTCGCCGAGCAGGCGGAGGTCCTCGAGGGCCGCGGCGCCGACCTGTTCATGATCGAGACGTTCTACGACTTGGACGAAGCCGTCGACGCGATCGAGGCGGTTCGCAGCGTGTCGGGCCTTCCGATCGTCGCCCTGCTGACATTCGACGAGGGTGCGGAGACGCTCGCCGGCGTGACCGCAGCGGAGGCCGCGGAGCGACTCGCCACTCTCGACGTCGCAGCGATCGGCGCGAATCACGGCGCGGGGCTTCTCGCCGCGCTCGCGGCGCTCGAGCGCATGAGCACGAACGGGAGCAAGCCGCTCGCAGCCCTGCCGAACGTCGGCCTAGCAAGCCTCGCCGGCGGCCGCGTCATCTATCCGCACGCGACGCCCGAGTACTTCGCGGAGTTCGCGGCACACGCGCGCGACCTCGGCGCCCGCATCATCGGGGGCTGCTGCGGGACGACACCGGCCGAGATCACCGCGATTCGCTCGGCGCTGGCGGACGAACGCAAACCCCGCGCGCCGCTCGTCCTCGACGAGCGTGAGTTCGTCGTCTCGCTTGGCGAGGAACAGCGCGAGACCGGTCTGGCACGCGCGTTCCGCGAGCGCGAATGGGTCGTTTCCGTCCAGCTAGATCCGCCGCTTGGAGGAAACATCAGCGGGCTCGTCGAGCTCTCGCAGGCATTGAAGGACTCGGGACTAGTCGGCTTCGTCGACGTAAACGACAACGCCGGCGCCCGCGCGGGCATGAACGCGATCATCTTCTCATCCGCCGTAGAGCGGGCGACGGGGATCGAAACGATCCCGCATCTCACGACCCGCGACTACACCGTCATGGGCCTCGAGGCGCAGCTGTTCGGCGCGCATGCAGAAGGCGTCCGGAACGTGTTGGCCGTCACCGGCGACCCACCGGAGGTCGGCGACTATCCCGGCGCACGCGGCGTGTACGAGATCGACGCGATCGGTCTCACGCAGCTGATGACGAATCTCAACCGCGGCGAGGACTTCAACGGACGGCCGATCGACGCCCCCACCTCGTTCTGCATCGGCGTCGCGGTCAATCCGACCGCGGACGACCTCGATCTCGAGGTCGAGCGGTACCACAAGAAGATTGAAGCCGGCGCGCAATTCGCGATGACGCAGCTCATCTTCGACCTCGCGCGTCTGGACGCGTTCTTCGAACGCTTTGGCGGGCCCTCGCCGATTCCCGTCCTCGTCGGGATCTGTCCCGTGTGGAGCTACCGCTTCGCGCAACGCCTCCATAACGAGTTGCCGGGCATCATCGTTCCGGAGTCGCTGCAGGAGGCGCTGCGCCAGGCCGGGACGGATGCAGCGAGGGTCGGAATGGACTATGCGAAAGAGCTCTACGCTGGTGCACGTGAGCAGGCGGCCGGCGTCTATCTCGTCGCCCCGTACCGCAAGCCGCTGAACGTCCTTGAACTAGTGACGTGACCAACGAAGCGCTGATGGGGGCGGCGCTCGAACAGGCCTCGCTCGGGCTCGACGAGGGAGAGCTGCCGATCGGCTCCGTCGTCGTCGCGGACGGTGAGATCGTGGTCCGCGCCTTCGGGCACTCGCGCAACGGCCTGCTCGGGCATCCCGAGTTGCGCACCTTGCAGGAAGCGAACCGACGCGACGTGTCCGATCGCCTGCCGGCGGTCGTGTCCGGCGTGCGGTGGGAGGAGTCAGCGCAGCTCATGCGCGAGTTTCTCAAGCGTAAGACCGGCACGCCGTTCGCACGGCGCTGGGCCGAGACGCTGGCCGTCTAGGTGTAGGACCCGAGGACGTTGTTCCTGTTGAGCGCGTGTAGGCGCTCGAGCGGGGTTTGGCGGCTGAGGCTGCGGTGTGGTCGTCGGCGAGTGTAGTAGTCGAGCCAGCCGGCGAGCGCGCGGCGTCTCTCGTTCGAGTCGCGGTAGATCGCGCCGTAAGCCCAGCCCCCCAGCAGGGTACGGATGAAGCGCTCCGCTTTCCCGTTGGTCCGCGGCCGGTAGGGCCGGGTGCGCAGGTGCTTGATCCCGAGCGCCTTGCAGGCGAGCGCGTGGATCGTTGCCCGGTAGGCGGAACCGTTATCGGTCATCACTCGCTCGACTCCGATGCCGAAGGCGGCGAAGTGGGCGATCGCTCGGCGCAGGAAGCCGACCGCGGTCACGGCCTTCTCATCCTCGAGCACTTCAACATAGACAAGCCGGGTCGCGTCGTCGACGCAGACGTGGACATACTCCCAGCCGAGGTCGTAGGCCCGCCGGTGATGGCCGCCGCCCGAGAGCCGGCCCGTGACCCGGTGGCCTGGTCGAGCGATCTTGCCGAGCTTTTTGACGTCGATGTGCACGAGCTCGCCCGGCCGCTGCTTCTCGTAGCGGTTGGCCGGTTCAGCCGGCTCGAGTCGCCAGAGCTTGCCGAGCCCGATCCGAGTCAAGATCCCCGACACCGTCGAGGCCGGCATCGCCAGCGATTCGGCGATCTCGGCAGCGGTCATCCGCAGCCGGCGCAGCGCCGCGATCGCCGCGATCCGCTCCTCGCTGGTTCGCAGCGGCACCGACCCGGGCGCCGAGCAACGATCGAGCAGCCCTTGCTCACCCTCGCAGCGGTAACGGCGCAGCCACTTGGACACCGTGCGTACGCTCACACCGGCGGCCTCGGCCGCCGCTCTGAGCGTCCAGCCTTGACCGGTTACCCGCTCGATCACCAAGCGGCGGCTGTGCGGACAGGTCCTCGCGTTAGCGTGCAACTTCATCCGGATCTCCTCCTTGGAGCTGGTGGCTTGGCAGCTCCAGCCTCCAAGGAGGCCCGGATGGAACAACGCTCTCAGGAACTACATCTAGGGAGCGCAGTCGCCGGTCGAGACCGGCCCGTGCGCGGAGTTGAGTGCCGCACGAACGACCTTGTCCGGGACCCCATAGCCGCCGACCGTGCGCAGACGCGCGGCGAACACCGTCGACTCGACGCCGCCGCGCGCATCCACCGCCGGCGCTCCGGAGTCCCCGTGCTGTACACGTCCGCCGAGGGACGTGATCGCGCGTGTAACAGGACCGCGCCCATAGGCGTCCTCCGCGAGCACCACCGACGTGCGCCCGATGCGAGCGGGCGTCGCGGTGAAGGGACCGTTCTCGGGATAGCCGAGGACCGCGACCGAGGTGCCGGACCGCGCAGGTGCGAGCGGAAGCGGACGCAGCCCGAGCCCGTCGACCCGGAGAACAGCGATGTCGTTCCGCTGATCGAAAGCGACCACCTGTGCGGGCAGACGCGCGCCCGACTGCAGCTCGACCGTGGTGTCGTCCTGCCCCGCCACGACGTGGGCCGCGGTCACGACGAGACTCGTCCGCGCGGTCCAGCCCGTCCCTTCGACGCCGACACCGCAGGCAGTGCCGAGCACACGCACGACGCTCGGCCCTGCGGCGCGTACGGCGGGCGCATGCGCAAGTCGCGCATCCGGCAGCGCCACGGGTGCGGCCGGGCCGGTGATCGCGGGGAACGGGTCGATTCGCGCGAGCGCATTGAGGACTTTCTCCGGGGAAATGACCTCGTTGAGCCGGCGGAGGAGCGTGGACTTCTGGGCGCCGTGGCGGAGGTCGGCCTGCCCGGGCAGCAGCAGTGCGACCGCCCCCAGCACCCAGACGATCGCGAGCCCGGCCACCGCGCCCAGCGCGACCCCGCCGAACGCGTCGAAGGTGCTCAGCCGCGGCTTGCGGATCCGAGAGCGCAGCGATGCCCCGGCCAGCGTGCCGAGCGTCTCGAGCAGGATCGCGCCCACCGCCGCGCCCGCGAGCGCGGCGAGCGGCGTATACGGAGAGCTCGACCCACCTTCGAGCAACGCGGGAGCCACCCGCGAGCCGAGCCACGCGCCGAGCACGATCCCCGCGACGGAAAGAGCGCTGGCGACGAGCCCCTTTTTCCAGCCGATGAAGGCCGTGATTGCGACGAATCCGAAGGCGATCAGGTCGACTTTGGTCACGGCTCAGCAGGGTACTCGCTGCCGCCGCCGGAGCGGAATAGGCGCAGTTGCTCGGCTACACTGCGCGAGCCTTGGGGGCGTAGTTCAGTTGGTTAGAACGCCGGCCTGTCACGCCGGAGGTCGCGGGTTCGAGTCCCGTCGCTCCCGTAGAAAAC
>WNFV01003681.1_pt1 | contig 19501 bp, 21 predicted proteins | sample 5400101 | NCBI WGS metagenome assembly WNFV01 (sample SAMN13153361, study PRJNA577476) | soil metagenome | isolation source: 115 cm soil or saprolite under grassland replicate 1 | place: USA:California | collected 2016-06-15 | reverse complement strand
CGGCTCGACGTAACGGCGGATCGTGCCACGAGCCACGCCCAACGACCCCGCCACATCGTGCTGGGACCGGCCCGCGTACCAGTGCGCCAGGATCTCGGATATATCGATCACGTAGAAGGTCCTCCTCGCCATCCGCTCCCCAGCCGTCGGGGTCGCCGGGTGAGGATCATGAACAGCGAGATAGAGGATCTTGAAAACTCCAGCCGAACGCTCGTCGTGTTCTCCACAAACATCACGAGCGCATAGCAGGGAACGACGAGCGGCGAGTGGGTCAATTACGTGAGCGATTCACGCGCCGGCGGGTCAATTACGTGAGCGCCGACAGTTAACCGATGCCGGATGCTCAGCCGACCCAGAAACCGGATTCCCTCCACCCACCACAGCGTCGTCTGCGGGACGATGCCGGAGGGCCGAGGCGTGTCCGGCATCGCTTCGGCGGCCAGCTCGTCAAGGTACGCCGCAAAAGCACTCGGCTGCCGCAGCGCCCGCAGGTCGAGATCGGCGTATCGACCCTCGCGGTGAAACTCCGCGAGGGCCGCCAGGAACGACTGCTGCACGTCCACGGTTGGCACAACGAGAGCTGGCACGCCTGTAGTGTCCTCGGCCAGGCGGGATCGGCGGCAACCCGTTTCGACCCTACCGCCGGGACGGCGTGAGGTATCAAGCCGGGCTCCGGCTCGCTGAGGATGATGCTGGTCGGGTGCTTGTTGCCAGCGATGGCCCGGACCGGGTGGCGTTCGCCACCCGTTGACGGGGCAAGTACAGCAGCGTTCGGCCGCGTTCAACGGGTCAATGCCGCTGTGCGTTGTACCGCTTCGAGGTGCCGGGGTTCAATGCACCGGTTGCGTACGACGAGCCGCTCGCCGGCCAGGATGTGCGTGGCGCTGTGTACGAGGTCGCTGGTGAAGGCGATGAGCGTTCCGGCTGTTCCGAGGATCTGCATTCCGCGGTCTTGGTACTCGGCTGGGATGATCCGGGTCTGTTCTTCCGTCGGGACGATGCCGGCGCGGCGGTTGTCGGCTTGGGCTTCGGCGGCGAAGTGATGGCTGTCCGGCACGCACAGCAGGGGCCCGGTCTCGGCGGTGACGTTGGTGAGGTAGATAAAGAACTTCAAGTGGGGTACCCGGTCGTAGTGCAGCGCGTGGGCGAAGTGGTGGGAACCTTCGACGTCGTAGGCCACGTAGAGGTCGTGGTGGAACAGGTAGGTCGTGGGGGCCATGAACGCGTCAGCTGCCGATTTCAGGTACGGGTCGGTGAACACGCCGGAGAGTGCGGCGAATTCGGTGACCTCGGCCAGGCCGACGCTGTCGGCACGGACCGAGCGGCCGACTGAGTACTCCAGTTGCGTGACCCACGGCGCGGTGGCGTCGAGCAACGCTCGGCTCTGGGCCGCCACAGTTTGGGCGACCGCCGGGCTGAGGTGACCCGGGATGTGGGCGATGCCGAAGGTGCTGATGGTCGCGGCCAGCCGGTGCGGGTCGGTGCCGGCGGGAAGCGTGAAGTCATAGGTCATGACGGGACCGCCTCTCCTGTGGTCTGCGTCAGCAGTTCGAGGACGTCGATCGGTCGGCCTTGGCCGTCGCAGGGTTGCACTCCGTCGCGGGCGAGCGTGATTAGTAGCTTGTATGCGCGGCGAATCTGTTCGTCGGGCTGGTTTACGTAGTCCACAGGCAGCATGGCGAGGCGTTCGATGGCCTTCTCCAACCGCAGTGCGGTATGCCGACTGGCGCCGGGGATCAACGGTGTCAGGTAGTCGGCCTGCCACAGCAGAAGGACCGCCCGATCGTTGCCCCAGCGGGTGGCATCGAGGGTATGGCGGTGCAGGGCTTGGGCTTCGGCGACGTCCATGCCATTGTGAGACCAGCTGTAGTCGGGGTCGTCGGGGGTGGCGACGGTCAGCCCGAAGCGTTCGGCGTCCTGCCAGACCGGCATGGTCTCGTCCAGGAATGAGAACACGCTGAGCATGAAGTGCCCGGTGTACTCCTCCCGCAGGTATCGGGCGGTCAGCGCGAAGTCGCCGGCGGTCTCCCCGGGGTAGCCGACCATGTATGAGACCCGGTAGCGGATGTCGCTAGCCGCGAGCAGGTCATGAGCGCGACGGTTGTGCTCGGCTCGGACCTGCTTGCGCATGTAGGCCAGGGTTGTCGGGCTCATGGACTCGAAACCGATGGACAGTTTGTGGCAGTGCGCTGCTTCCAACGCTGCGACCAGTTCCGCGCTGTGTATGGCGTTGGCCCGGGTGTACGCCTCCCAGGTGAACGGCGCGGTGCTCAATCGAGGCAGGAGCTGGAGCAGGCGTGGCTTGGGGACGGTGAAGGTGGAGTCCATCGCCTGGATGTGTCGGACATTGTTGTGTGCGGCGTAGCCCATCCAGTCGGCCAGGATCTTGTCGGCGGACTTGTGGCGCCATTGTGGTGAGGCGGCCGGGTATGAGCAGAACCGGCAGCTGAACGGGCATCCTCGCATCGACTCGTACGGCAGGACGGCCTGGCTTCCGGGAAAGGCGGGAGCGGGGTAGATGTCCAGGTCGATGTAGTCCATCGGATTGATCCGAAGCTTTCCTGTCGTCCAATCCCGCCAGACGAGGTTCGGGACCTGCTCGGGCCTGCCGCCGGTACGCAAGGCATGCAGCAGCGCGGGCAGCGCGGTCTCGCCGTCGCCGCGGACCACGAACGACACCTGCGGGTGATCGCGGAGGATCGTGGCGTACTTCAGGTTGCTGTACTGCCCGCCGAGGATGAGCGGGACGTCGGCGTATCTGTCCTCGATCCAGGTGATGGCTCGGGCCAGGGTGGGGCGGTTGCAGATGAAGGTGGTTGACAGCAACACCACCTCCGGGTTCGCGGTGCTCGGTTCGGCGTCGCCGGTCCAGACGTGGTCGAGGTGGAAGGACTCGTAGTCTTCCTCCAAGCCGTAGAGGATCGACTCGAGGACGTAGGTGACCAGGCACGGAATCCCGCCGGTCTTGGTTCTCATCAGCGGACGCCATGCTCCAGCCGAGTCCTGGTAGCGAAGCGACGCGAGGGACAACCCGGCCAGCGGCCGGTTTGCGCCACGGATCCCGTCCCACCGCGGGTCGAACAGGGATCCGTCGAGGTATGCGCGGTTCTTGAACTCCGGGCCTTGTCCGGACAGCAGCAGGACGCTCACCGCTCAGCCCTGCCCGGTCGTGTGCGCGCGGGCGGCTACGATCTCCATCCGGCTGGTGGAACACAGCAGCTGGTCCAAGTTTGCGTGAATGGCTAGGCAGTGACGATGCAGCCGTTCCATCGCTCGCCGGAACGCGGCTTCGGGTACCCGCAGACACGACGGGTACGCCTTTGACGCGTACGCCGCCAGTAGCTCGCAGATGCGGTCGTTGGTCTGCCAGGTTGCTACCTCGACGGTGTCGACGGGCCCAGCAGCGGCGGTCCACAGTTGGGCGACGTCGTCGCGGCGCATGTCGTAGCGCTCGGCGGGCCGATAGCCCGGATCTTCTTCGGCGAGCAGGCGCTGCCAGGTCCGGTCGAGTTCCTTCTGGTGTGGGGCCAGTTCGTCGGTGCAGTGCAGGTACACGCCGTCGGGGCGCAGCACCCGACGGATCTCGGCGAGCGAGCCTGGCAGATCGGGAACCACCTGCAGGACGTGGCAGCTGAGTACGGCGTCGAAGGTGGCGTCATCGAATGGCAGCGCGCTGGCATCGCCCAGTACGGGGGTGACGGCGGAGCCGAACTTGCGGTCGAGTTCGGCGAGCATCCTGGCTGAGACGTCCAGACCTACGAACTCCGAGACCAGGCCCGGTCGTAGAAAGCCGCGGGCGACGCGACCGGTGCCCACCCCAACCTCCAGGATCCGCGGCTGCCCTCGACCGATGAGGTTCAGTGCCACCTCGGCGAGTTGGTCGGGTAGCCACGCTGGGAGCCGGCGGGTCTGGTCGTAGACCGTGGCGATCTGGTCGTAGAGGGCCGGCGTTGGTGCCTGGCCGGTGGCGGTGGCCATGCTCATCTCCCAAGGAGTAGGGGCGGCCGCGGAGTCAGGGACGGGTGGCGATGATCGCCTCGGTACGGATGTCCTCGGTCCAGACGCCGGAAGGGTTGGCCGCCAGCAATTCACGGCGCAGGTCGGCCTCGAACGCTGCGGCATTGTCGCCCAGCTGGGCTGGCGCGGAGTAGGAGTAGGAGAACTGCAGCCCGACGACCGAATCCAGGTCGCGTGTCATCGTCGAGGTGAACTCGACGACGTCGACGTGAGAGAACGCCGATGCGGCCAGGATCTCCTCGTGGCGCTGCTCGGGATGACTGTAGGTCCCGGAACCGGCGCGGCGCTGCGGCCCGAGCCATCGAACCCGCACTGCGGTGACGACGTCGTCCCAGGCGGGTTTGTCAGCCCGGTAGGCCGAGCCGCCGCTGACGACGATCACGGCTCCGTCGGGACGCACGATGCGATCGAAGACCTTCAGCACGGCTGGACGGTCCATCCAGTGGAAACTGGCGCCCATCAACGCCAGGGCCAGATCATCGAGACCCATTGCGGCCAGCCCGGTGGAGTCGCCCTGCCGCCAGTCGATGTTGGTGATGCCGCGCTCGGCGGCCAGGACTCGACCCTCGTGCAGCATGGTCGGCTCGGGGTCTACCGCGATGACCTGCTGCACGTGTGAGGCCAGCGGGATGGCGATCTGGCCTGTGCCACAGCCCAGATCCAGTACCTGTTGGCTGCCGTCGAGCCCGAACCGCTCGGCGAGGTGGGTGAACAGTGCTTCGGGGTAGCCGGCCCGGTAGTGGGCGTAGTAGGAGGCGGTGGAGACGAACAGCTCCGCGGGATCGTGAGCCATGATCAAGACTTCTTCCTGGTCGGGGACAAACGTCCTATTGTCGCTGCTTTGCCTTGTTGCGCTGCTGGACGGGGCCGGCCTGGTGTTCCCAGAGCCGCCGGAGCGGTGCGGCGCCCCTTCCCTTGGCGAGTGAGCCGTCGGCGCCGCGGTCCGGCTCCCCAAGCAGCTGCCGTTCGATGGGGTCGAGGCCGGGGGTGTGCAGTAGGTGGGGTGCGGGGTTGTCGACGCAGGCCAGCCAGCGGTAGCCGTACTGCATCATGATGGCCAGACGGGTCCGCCCGGAGGTGTTGATGCCGCCGGCATGCCACGTGCGATTCTCGAACAGGACCGCGTCACACGGGCCGAGGTCTGGGGTGATCGCGCCGGTCGGGTCGATGCTGCCGGCCGGGATCTCGGGGGGCGCGGTCAGCGTGTGGCTGCCTGGAAGGAACATCGTCAGCCCGCATTCGTCGCCGAGATCGGAGAGGTAGTAGGCGCACTTGAGCGCCATCCGCGGAACCTGGCCGTGGCCGAGATCGGCGGCCACGCCGTACATGTCGCGGTGCCAGCCCGGTCGCTCGGGGATCCTGATCGTGCGGGGCCGGTCGGGTGCGGTGGACGGCAGCGCGATCAGATGGCTGGACAACAGGTGGATGTTCGGACTCAGCAGCGCCACCACCGTAGGGAGCACCCGCGGGTTCGCGACGAGCGGCAGGAACGCCTGATCCAGGCCGACGCATCCGCGGAAGCCGTCCTTACCGTCGGCGCCCCGGTCGCGTCCGGTGCTGCGGCCGGAAACCAGCAACGCCCTGCTGGCCTCGGCGAGGCGTTGGCGCAGTGTGGGGTTGAGCACGTCGCGCAGGATGACGTAGCCGTCGCGGGCGAACGCGGCGGTCACCTCGGGCTCGGGTGGTGCGAACATGCTGGGGCTCATCTCCTTCCATCCGGAACTGGCGTGGCGGTGAGGAGTTGGACCGCGCGGGCGGTCAGCGAAGTGGTGTCCATCCCACAGGAGGCCAGCAGGGCCGTCGGGGCCAAGGGACGGCCGGGGTCGCGGTATCCGGCGACGTGGAACCTGCCGGCGTCGTGGCGGTGCCACAACAAGCCCTGTGCGGCCTCGGCGGCGAGTGTGGTGGCGAGCAGGATCGGGCAGTTCGCGCCGAAGACCGCTGCGCTGCGCTGGGGGGACAGCCCGAGCGGCCACTGGTCAGGGTCGCCGAGAACAGTGATGTCGTGGATGGCGACGAACCGGATCCGGGCGTCGCACCTCTCACGTAGGGCGTCCGCGACCGGGGTCAGTTCGCGGGCGGCGATGTCACCGGCGGCAGCTAGGACGAGATCCGGTTCGCCGGTGTCGCTCACGTGGGGCCAGACGGCCAGGCCGTCGCGGATCTCGGTGGCGATCGTGTCGAGCGGGTGTGCGGGCATCGGGTGCTTGCTGGCCACCACGATGGTGCAACAGTCGCGTCGGTGCAGCGCGAGTGTCAGGCTCGCGGCGGCGCGGGCGGCATCGGCCGGGGTGTGAATGTGTACCGACCGGTCACCTGCGGTCACCAGTGCTGGGGCCAGGGCTGGGTTCTGGTGGGTGTAGGTGTTGTTCCAGCCCAGGCTGGTCAACAGGTACACGATGCTGGGCAGCGACGTCCGGCCGGCCGCGCGGGCCAGTCGCCGGTATTTCAGGTGTTGCAGGAGCATGCTGAGCACGATCGGCGCGAACGCCTCGTACCCGATCACCAGCGCCTGTCGCCCGGTCTCCAGGTAACCCTGTGCCCAGGCGTGGCAGATCTCCTCGTTGAGGATCTCCACGACGCCGTCGCCGATGAGGGTGATGCGGTTGGAGGCCAGCTCGTCAGGGCTGAATACACGCAGTGCCCCGTCGGCCAGCCGCGGGCCGAGCAGGTGGCTGAGGAGTATGCCGAGGTCACCGACTGGCGCGCTGCTGGCGGCAGAGGTGCCGGCCCGGACGCGGTCTCCTGGCTGCTTGACGATCCCAGCCTCGACGGGCCTGGTAGCGGGTAGTGCCGCTTGCAGCAGGGCGCTGGGTCGACCGTCGACGAACAGCTCTGCCGGGCGATAGGACGCCAGCCACCGGGCCAGTGCGGCGAACTCCGTCGCGTCGTGCCGCGGGTCACGCAGTGGGATCTTGTGTACCCGGGCTGTTCCCAGGATGGGCCGTCCGCCGACTTCGTCCGGGCCAGTCGCGCCTTTCGGCAGGACGCAGATCAACATGGTGCTCGGCCCTTCCTGGATGGGGCGTGCGCCGACGATGGCCTCGGTGAGAGCGGCCCGGAACGCCGCCGTGGTCCTGCTTGAGGCCAGGATCGGGCGATAGCCGAGCCCAGACAGGTGCCCGACAAGCTGGTCAGGCGTCAGCTGCGACAGCAGCGAGGCGGCGCCCATGCGCTGCCCGTTGAGCAGGATCACCGGCAGGACACGGCCGTGCTGCCCGGTGTCGATCAAGGCCCTGGCAGCCAACCACGCGGCGGCGGTGGCTCCGGTTTCGCACTCGCCGTCGCCGATGAGCGGGACAACCAGGCGGTGTGGCGCGTCCAGGGCCGCCCCGTGCGCGAACGCCAAGGCCGCGCCGAGCTGCCCGCCCATGTACAACTGGGCCGGTACCAAGGGAGTGATCTCGGCACCGAGCCGCTCGGTATGCGGGAAGCCACTGACCAGCGTTCGCAGCCCGTCTGGGGATTGAACGAACTCGGGGAATGCCGCGCCGAGGCGCCCAGTGAGGTAGGAGTGGGCGAATGCGGCGGGACCGGCGTGTCCGCCACCGTGCACCACCAACAGATCCCCCTGGCTGGGCCTATGCGCGATGACCGGGCCGAGGTGTGCCAGCAGCAGGTTGACCGGCGGGCAGACCCCCCAGTGGCCGGAGGGGGCGGGCTTGACGTCGTCGGGTTTCAGGGACCGGGCCAGTGTGACGTTGTCACGCAGGTAGAGCTGAGCCGCGGACAGGAAGTTCAACGCCCGCGCGACGCCATCGATGGCGGCACCGGGCACGGTGAGCGCGCGTTGTGCGGCATCCGGCCAGGAGTCCGAGCGGTCAGGCATGGCCGCTCCCGGCGAGCAGGGCCACGAGCGCGGCCTCGATCCGGGCGGCGCGGACGGCGCCAGTGGCCGATTCGCCGATCATCAGCAGTATCTGGTCGACCTCGTGGTCCGGCAGGCCGCCGAGGTCGAGGCCAGCCGTGGCGAGCGCTTGGACAAGATCGGCGGGCAGGCTACGGCGCCGGCGAGGGGGTACTGGACGGATGCTGACCAGCACAGGAACCTGCCCGAAGACCTCGCCCGGAGCGGGGCGCAACGCCAGCTGGCCGGACACCACCAGTGCCACCCGGACCCGGGCAGGCCGGGTGCCGATGGCAACGCGAACCCGGTGACCGCGGGACCGGCCGAGCGGTGCGCGGACCGGCAACACCAGCAGCCGCCGCCCGGCGAACGTGCGGACCTGACCGGTGACGGTGATCGAGACGTGCGGATCAATGGGCATCGCGCGCAGTTCGGTCTCGCCAGTCATGCGGCACTTCCGACTGGTGGGAGTGCCGCGAGCACCGCGGTGGTGACGAACGGCCGGTGATCCCCCGCAGCTCTGGCCCGTTTCGTTGCGAACAGGCACCGGTCGACGGTGGCGAGCAGGTGGAAGTAGAGGTGCCTGCGGAGGTCCGCTCCAGGCGTCGCGGACGGGAGCTGGGCTGGGGTCAGTACGGTCATCGCGAAGGACACGGTGCGGGGAAGCTCAGCGGAGAGCAGCGCGGCGAGGCCGGTGACCTGGGCGTGGAAGGTCTCCGCCGCGCCGACTTCGGCGGCAATGATGACCTCGTCGCCGCCGAACGTGGCGGCGACGGCGCGCAGATGGTGCTGCCGGTGGAGCCAGCCGATGGTCAGGTGCCCCAGGTCGCGCATCAATGCGTTGCCGGCCAGGTGTCCGAAGCTTCGTGGGTCGAGTTCGTTGGCGGTCTCGACGTACTCCTTGAGGTGGTCCACATCGCCGATAGCCAGCCCCACGCTGCGGCCGTGGCGCAACGAGGTGTCCAGAAGGTCTGGAAACTGGCTGTCGAAGTCCGGAAAGGCGACCAGTTCGGTCAGCGGGTCCGGGCGGGCCGACTGGCACCAGCCGCCGAGTGCCGGCGATCGCAACGCGGAAGCCACCAGTGGCAGACTCGTCACCGGGCTCACCGCCCGAATCCGGATGGTGCACGAGTCAAGTCTCGACTGCTGCCGGATCCTGCCGGTCCGCTCGGTAGCAGAGCCGTAAGGCCGGTCAGGTCCGTGATGCGTGGTACGCCGGCGCGAAGGGGTCCCAACCCATGACGGTCGAGGTACACCGCTTGCCAACCAGCGGCCAGGGCTCCGGCGACGTCGGTGTCGAAGGAGTCCCCGACGTGCAGCATCGCCTCCGGCGGCACGCCGACAGCGCCGACGACGGTGTCGAATGCCGCTCGGTCCGGGGTGCAGACGCCGATTTGCCAGCTGTGGAACACCGCCCTGGCGTAGGAGTAGTAGGCCGGTGCGGCGGTCATGCCGGTGTAGCCGACGGCGTTGCTGAGGTAGAACAGCGGCCATCCAGCGTCGGTCAGGCGACGCAGCACGCCGAGGGTCTCGTCGAACAGCGCCGGGTGCTGCACGTCGTGTCGGCGATTCTCCAGCAGCCTGGTAACCACTGGTGCGGCGTCCGGGCGTCCGCATCCGTCGGCGATCAGCGTGGCGATCTCAGTGGGGGCGGCCAGGCGGCACTTGCCGTACGCGATGAGCAGATCACGTACGCGTGGGCGGCCGACGCCAAGTGCTGTGGCGATCTCCTCAGCCAGCGTGCCGCGCGGCATCCGTACCAGCGTGCCACCGATGTCGAAACAGATGGCCTGTAGGCGCTCAGGACGCATGACGGTGTCCCCCCGCGAGGTGCTGCTGCTCAGCCGCAGCGGCGTCGACATAGGCGCCCGCAAGCCCTGGCTGGGCGGGAGCTGTGAATGCCCCGCTATCGGGCACGGGCGGTTGGTGCAGGATGCCGTGGCGGCGTGGATCCAGGGTCAGGTGGTACTCCACGGCAGGTATCGCCCACGACAGGGCCGCCAGGTGTAACGCCGCAGGCAGGCTGGCGGCGTGCGGGAACGACGCAACGGCATGCTCGGCAGCGAGGTCCACCATTGCCAGCGTTCGGGTCAGGCCGCCATGCCAGGCGACATCGGGCTGCCATGCCTGCAGTCGGCCCCCGACAATGAGGCGTAGTTGTTCGACGCGGTCGTATGCGTGCTCGCCTGCCGCGATCGCTACACCGGGGTGCGCCACCACCCGTTCAAGATCAATGGTGGGCTCCTCGACCCATTCGACTGCGGCCTCGACAAGCGCTGGTACCAGGTACCGCAGTCGACTCTGATCCCACTGACGCATAGCATCGATCATGATCCGGGTACCTGACCCTGCCGCGTCGCGCAGCCGGAGGAGGCGCTCGGCGTCGCGTGCTGCCGGCTCGCCGAGACCCGCACCGGGCAGCCGCCACTTCTGGCCCCAGAATCCGGCGCCCGCTATCCAGCCCACCACCTCCGTGGCGGCCGGGTGGTCGACGTCGATGCCGAGCGCCGTGGCATAAGCGGGCACTCGCTCGCGGACCGGACCGCCGAGCAGCGCCGCCGCGGGTACGCCGGCGCGTACCCCTCGTAGGTCCCACAACGCCAGGTCGACGGCCGAGACAGCCATCTGGTAGTGCGCGCCTCGCCGGTGCCGGCCCAAGGCCGGTATGGCGTCCATCTCGCGCCACGCGTCGACCCGTCGACCGACAAGGACTGGGGCGAGCTGGTCGCGAACAATGTCGATGACAGCCGAGGAACAGGGCCCGTACATGCCGGCGGCCCCATCGCTGTCGATGATCTGCACGGCGAACCGGTGTTGCTGCTCTCGCCACGGCACCGACGGTGATGGTGTCATTGCCGGTGCCGCCCAGTCCGGCAGGATCGTCGCGGCCCGGTCGGGCTGGGCAGGCAGGCGGATAGCAAGGATCGAGGCGACAGTGATGGTCGCAGAGGCGGTGGTCAGATTCGACATCAGATCCGCTCCCCAGTGATCTCTTCGTCGGCGAACGTGAAGTACCACAGCGGCCGGTAGTTCTCCCACGGTCGCGGGCGCAGCCCGGTCGGCTGGAACAACATCTCGATGCGCTGGCGCATGTGCAGGTAGAACTCGATGTCGTCCGCACCGGCGGCGACGAACACATCCATGAGGGGGTTATGCGCCTGATAGACCTGGAATCGCGGGAACGTCGTGGCGACCGGGACGAACCATGGCAGGTACTGCAGGGCGACGTCGGCAGAGTCCATGCCGACGATGTAGGTGAAGTCCGTGGTAATACCCCGGTTCTTCGCCGACCCAAGCACGTCGATCATCGACGCTGGTGTCAACCGCGCCTTCGACGCTTTCAGGATCAGATCTCGCCGCCCGAAGCACTCGGCGGTCATCGTGAGGTGGAACGGTCCGATCGCCGCGGCCGCATCCAGACCGGCTTCAGTGGTCAGCACGCTGGTCAGGAAGTGGATGTTTCCCCGGCAGCCGTGGGCGCTCGTCGCCTGCCGTACCTGCCGGAGATGCTGCAGGGCGAGGTTTTCGTATTGGAAGCAGCCTGTGCATACCGTCACGGTGTCTACGCCCGCCAGGTCGGGCAGACCGAAGTCAACGACAAGTGCGGCGAGGTATGCGTCGAGGTCGTCGAGACCGGCCAGCCTGGGATCGGCCGAGGCTTCCATCGTGTTGGGGCAGAACATGCAGCCCGTGCATTGACTGCGGGCATTGGAGTTCAACGTCAACACCCGGTTGCCGTGCCGCCAGTAACCCAGCACCGCGTCGTCGTCTTCGAGCGCGTCGACGACGCCGACACGCTGGCCCGCCAGGCGGATTTCATGCTCGTCAAGCTCGAACGGTGAACGCGTCCGTCCCAACGACAAGATCAGATAGAGCTGCTCGTCCGGACGGGAGTCCAGGCGAAGCCGGAACCGCATACGTGGCTTGTCCAGATGGGAACGCACACCGCTGGCGTTCAAGGCGATCAGGAGGATGTCCTCCTCATTGATCTTCCATTTGCGGGACAGTCCGGCGATCTGCGTCAAGTCCGAGATCACGATCGGCTCCATCTTCCAGTCGGGGAAATGCGTGCGCAGCCTGCGGGGCGTCCGGGGGGACTTGCCAGCCCACGAACAGCCCTCACCGGGACATCACTGGACACGGTTAGGACATAACCTGGACAGGTGGTGTCCAGTGCGTCGCTGTCACTCGAAGACCTCAAGGCGCAGCTTCAGCACCTGCGACGAGGGCGGGCGCTGGGGCACCCGTCCTCGGTGTTGGGGCTCGACCATGACGTGCGTCGAGCACTGCGCGGGGCCCATCTCGCGGAAGCGGGAACCGCCGATGAGGTGACAGTCCTGCTGGACGTACTGAACAGCGCGGTCGACCGTCTGCACGAACACGAACGGGTCTATGCCCGCGTGGACCTCAACCTCGATCCCGAGCACCGCTACCCGACCCTCACCGAGCGGCAGGAGTCGCTGGCCCAACTGCTGGGATGCGCCGCAAAGACGGTCCGACGCCGTGCCGACCGAGTACTGGAATCACTCGCCGTCGGGCTGCTCCCGGCGCCCATTCCACGGCAGTCAGATCGACGGGCGATTCACGCGCTTCTCCGGGCGGACACGGCAGCCAGCGGGCAGTGGCGGGACCGGCTCCGCGCCTTCTGGCGGATGCCGCAGGGCACCCGTGTGGACCTGGTGTGCTCGGAAATCCCCGACGAGGAACTGCCCTACTACGCCAATCCCGCCGACCGTAACTACCTGCGCTACGCCAAGTTCGCTGATCTAGACGGCTTCGTCTACGTACGCACCCGCCTGGCTCAGGTCGCACCCGACGTCCACATGCGCGACTTCACCCCATCGGAGTACCACGACACCGAGGTCGACTCGCTCGTCGTCATCGGTGGTCCACCTTGGAACGCCCAGTACCGGCGGTTCCTCCCCCAGCTGCCGTACTACTTCGCGCCTCACCCACTCGGCCAGGACGATCCGCTCGTCGTCCCGCAACTCGATGATGTGAGCATCGGCCCACGCTGGACTCGCAGCGGGGAACTCCTGGAGGACCTTGCAGTCTTCACGCGGCTGACGCTGGCCGGTACGACCACAGTGTTCCTGCTGGCCGGGTGCCTCACCCTCGGTGTCTTGGGCGCGGCTCGCTGCTTCCTGCACGCCGAACACGGCGCCGCCAACGCGGACTACATCACCGATCTCGTGGGCGACGATGACTTCGTACTCGTCACCGAGGCGCGCCGTATCGGCGCCATCATCGATGTCATCGACCTTGCCGTCGTCCCGCCGCTGTTCGTGCTCGCGCGGCGCAACAACGACCCCTTCACCGTGATGGTCAACAACGTCGACCGGTACCAGCGAGCGTGACCTCAAGACCCCCGCGGGACGCAAGCCCTCGAATGGCCAGCGTCGCAGACATTCGCGCGTACGTGGTCAACCTGCCACGCCGCCGCGACCGGCGCACGACGATCGCCCGGCTCTTGCCACCAGACCTGTCGGTCACCTTCACCTCCGACTGGCCCATGACCTTCGACTGCAGGCAGCTCACCCGCGCCGCGCTTGAGCGGAACGGCCATGAGCTGTTCGCCTGGCAGATCGACTCGGAAAACCCGTGGTGGAATCGCCCCCTCAAGCTCGGCGAGATCTGTTGCACCCTGGCCCACTGGGCCTGCTGGGCCGACGCCCACCAGCACAGCGTGGAGCCGTATGTGCTGATCCTGGAGGACGACGCGGTGCCCGCGCACGATATGCTCAGCCATCTCCTTGCCGGCCTCGACATCCTCAACAGCACCAGGTTCGACCTGCTGTATCTCGGCAGGTTCCCACTCGAAGCCGACCGACCCGCCGTCCCCGGCATGGTGGTCCCCGGCTACAGCCACTGCACGTTCGGCTACGTCCTACACCGCCGCGCGCTACCGGTCCTGTTGGCCACGGACCTGCACCGCGCGATCGTGCCGATTGACGAGTTCCTGCCGGCGATGTACCTCGACCACCCCCGGCGGGACGTACGAAGACGGTTTCCCCGCCGGCTCACCGCGTTGGCGTTCGACCCACCGCTCGTCACTCAACGCCCCAAACACGAAGCCGGCAGCGACACAGAGAACTCCGCATTCGTCGATTGGTAGCTCAGCCCGGGCGTGGTCTGATTGCCACCCAGTTGTCGATCAGGTCACGCAGGCGTCGGCCCGTCCACCGGGCGGCCGGTGTCTGGACGTTGACGCCGGTGACCACGTATTCAGGCGGTACGTCGCGCGTCACGATCGCCCCAGCCGCTACGTAGCTACGCGGGCCGACTGTCACACCCCCGACCACCCGTGCTCCGTACCCGACCACCGTGTCGGCGCCTATCGTCGGGGCCGCTTCATCCACCATCCACCAGTCGCGGTGCGGGCTTGTGTACTCGTGCACCAGATCGCCCATCACCGTGCTGCGATCGCCGATGATCGTGCCGTCGCAGATGAACCCGGCGACCCGAGCCTCGCAGCCGATCGCGACCCGGTCACAGATGTATGCGCCATAGACCAGCCTCGACCGTGGTCCCACGGTGGTGTCGTAGCCGATCCGGACCCGATCTTCGACCACACAATCGGCGGCGAGTTCTACGCCTTCAAGCAGCACGACCTGGTTGAACACCAGACACCGCTCGCCGATGGTCACCGCCTTGCCTGCTGTGGCCTGGCTCGAATCGGTCTGCCATGTCCGTAGCCGCGACTCCTTCGGGTAGCCCAAAACGCAGTACTCGCCAACGACCGCGCTGCCAGCGACCCGCACCGGTGCGTACAGGTTCTTCAGGTTCACGGTGCCGAACGGCTGGTCAGCCACGTGACAGTCGCGGCGATCGCCTCATCCTCCCGCTCCGGTGAGTCGAACCCGTGCCCCGAGCCAGCCACGGTACGGAATTGGGTACCTGGACGAGTGGTCGCAGCCTGCCGCGCGATGTCGTAGGAGACGTAGCTGTCGCGATCACCATGGATGACAAGGCCCGGAACGGTGCTGGCCGCCCAGGCGCGCAACGGCTCGTACACATCCATCTCCTGAAAGGCCACCCGCCCGAGCTCGAACTCGCCGTCGATGAGCAGGTGATCAGTCGCGCGCAGTTGTTCGCGGCCCCGTGGTCCGAAGTTCTCCAACCCCCAGGCAAGCTCAGGTTCGATGAACGTGTGGCGTAGATCCAGCACCGGATTCCATAGCACGATCCCGTGCAACTGGGTCTCCAAGTACGGCAGCGAAAGCACGGTCGAAACGGCTCCGAAGCTGGCCGCGACAATCGAGAGTGGCTCGGGCAATGAGACGCCCGCGTGGTTCACCACGGCCTGCAGGTCCAGCATCTCCCCGGCGATAGTCACACCGCGCTGAGTACCTTCGCTCCGCCCGTGACCGCGAAACGAGAACCGCAGAACCGCGAACCCTGCCTCGGCGAGCCCGTCGGCGAGCCGGATGAACATGCCGCCCTCGTCCATGTCCACCGTGATCCCGTGCGCCTGGATCACCGTTCCCCGACTCGCAGTCGGGGTGTCCGGACGGTGCACCATCGCGTCCAAGCACAATCCGTCGACCGACGTCACCGAGATGGACTCCTTGGCCATCGCCGCCCCCCTTCGAAGATGCGTTCCGCTCACCCAGCGCAAAGTCCTGCGTCCGCAGGGCCGATAGCATACCGACACGGCCGGCCAAGCAGCCGCGGCCGCCTGTCATCCCCCAACCCATGATGACTGTCGTGCGACGTGCCCATGCCGACGCCGAGCCCCACCCCGAGGTTTCGGGGCGTACTGCGGTTGGGAGCCGGCCAAGTACTACGCACCCTCAGTGTTCGGTGGTGGGTCGATCGACGCGTCGCGGAGGTAACGTCGACTCTCTTGGCGGTGATTGCGACGGCGTCGGACATCGCGTACCTCCTCTGCGAGGCCAATCGCTCTCACGGCAATTGGTGGCCTCCAGGTCCGAGGCGGGCGGGCTCAGGGCCGGCACCCGCCCCGGATTACCTGGCTTGTTCACCTCATCGAGTGGCACTCAACCCGTCCTTGTAGATCAGGGACCGGCGGGGGTCGCGCATGCAGGGGGTGCCGCGTGACCCCCGCCGGCCATTGGGGAGAGCAAGGCTTCGTTGCCGATGCCTAGAGCACACGCCGGTAGCGGCGGCCCGCGTACTCGACCGTGCCCGGGGCATCGTGGCTGGCACGGTCGGCGACGACCACGGTTGAGGTCCCCCGTGCCGTGCGTGTCGGCTCCACCCGCGCGTCTTGGGCAGGTGCCGATGGATGCGGTACCCGGTTGGTGAGCACCGCTCGGGGCTGATCTACCGGAACGCACAACGTGAGAGTCGAAAGCGCCGGGCCGCGAGCGCTCAGCAGCACGGGGCCTCGCACCCACACCTGCCCTGGGCTGCCGTAGTCCCTACCCAGGAACTCGTCCACCCGCAGCGCGAATCCGTTCGGAAGCTCCGGCAGGTAGCACGTCTCCGGCGCAATCCACAGGACCTCGTTCTGCTCGATGTCGTCGTACTGCGTACGCACGATCACGTCTGCCCTTCCACTCATCGGTATGTCACCGCTCGTAGTCGAACTGGGGTACATCAGCGCGCCGACCGAATCCGCCAAGGTGGTAGCCGGTGACGGCCGCCGACGTGCCCTCGTCTGTGTCGTAGCGACGAGCGTCTTCGCCGGCCGCCTCGATGACTGACGCCCCCAACACCCGCGACGAGCAGGGCCAGGGTCGCCCACACCATCCGCACAACCCGTCCGGAACGCTGTGGTGGCGCCGGTAGAGGTCCACCCCGGCCTGGTGCAGCGCCGTCCCCCGCAGGCTCGGAATGACAGCGGCCCGCGCTGACTCGCCTCGCCGAGCAGGACCAGGTAACGGGAGCCAGCCGGCCACCGGACGCGCTGGCCGTTCCATCCCGCCTCCTGCTCCGCGCGTCGGCCTGACCTTGCGGGTGGACACGCGGCGACCCGGAGAGCATCGCCGCGTGTCCACCCAGATGCACCCGCCGCCGCAGCCATCCGGCGCGTATAGCGGCGAGGCCGATTTCGATTGGCAACGATCGCTGCGAGCAGGTTCGCCGAACCAGCCGTAAGCGGTCCACGTCGTACACCAAGTCGTTCGAATGTGGCGACGTCGAAGTCGCGCAGCCGGCAGCCGTTGAGGCAGCGGCATCTGCGTAAGTGACCAACGGCGGTGTGGGGTTGAAGCGGCCGTTCCCAGCCCCGACAGCGCAACAGGCCGCGCAGGACATAGGGGTCGCCACGGGCCCGGTTGCCGCTGGTATCGGGAAGTGTGGCTCATCATGGCAGCACGTAGTGGCCGGCGCCGACCAAAGCCGCCAGAGCCGCTCGGCGGTGTGCACAGGTTGCGGTCAGGCAGCGAAGATGGCGCTGCATGATCTCGTGAGCCTGCGACACGGTTGGTGCGGCCGGGTCTGCGATGTCTGGTGCGGCAGCGGCACACCTCTCGGTTCTGCCCGACGCCGCGTCGATGGACGTCGTGCCGGCCGGGGCGTTGGGCATCTGGTACCTCCGGTGCGGGCGGGTCGTGGTTCGCGGTCATGGTTGTGGACCGGTGTTCCGGGCTTCGAGGCGAGCGGGCTCGACGGCCGGCACCCGCCCCGAAGCGGCTCGTTCTCCGGTGGCGGGCGATCGTGCCGTAGCCGGTGGGCCACCCGCCGTGAGGACACGCTGCCGGTGCTCGGGGTTGCGGCGTCACGGCTGCGGGGAAACATCCGCGTGCATCTACGCGCTTCGCCGCGCATCTTGCCGATCATGGGCTCGGGCTGCGTACCGTGATGGGCAGACAACGTTGGTCGCCAGGCAGAAGGAGAGGCACGTGGTCGAGGTGGCGCAGCCGACCCCCCGGACGCTGCTGGAAGCCCTGGTGCGCCAGCGGCGATGGAGCCATCAGGACTTCTGCAACGCCTACGCGGCGGCCAGCGCGGAGATCGGCCTCTCGCTGACGATCAGCCCGCAGCACGTGGGCCGATGGTTCGGCGGGAAGCTGAAGGGCCTGCCATACCCGGCACAGTGCCGGGTGCTGGAGCACATGTTCGGCGTTGACGTGACGCGACTGTTCGGCTCACCGGATGCCGACCGGCCAGGTACGGCGCTGGCGCGCAGCGGGCCATCCGGCAACGGCCCAGAGGAGTACGACCCGGCGGAGGAGATCTCGATGGCAGCCGACGAGTCAGCACGGTTCGCGCAGTTCGCTGAACAGACCAACATTGGCCCGCACACACTGGAGCAGTTCGCCGCGGACATCCGGCGGATCGTGACCGTCTACCCAAACCGACCGGTCTACCCGATCTTCGTTGAGGTGCGCGCGCTGCGGAACCGGGCCTTCGAGAAGATCGAAGGCCGCCAGTTCCCGGACCAAACCCGCGACCTGTACCTGGCCACCGGGCTGCTCTGCGGAATACTCGCCAACGCCTCCTTCGATCTGGGCCGACTCGACGCGGCCGAGACCCAGGCCCGCACCGCGTTCCTGTGCGCGGAGCTGGCCGGCTCGAACTGGCTGCGAGCCTGGGTCCGCGGCACCCAGAGCCTGATCGCCTACTGGGACGACCGGCCGAGGGCCGCTGCGGAGCTGGCCGCGAGCGGGCGCAGCTACGCCGCCGAAACCGGTACCGCGATGGTGCGGCTGGCAGCGATCGAGGCTCGCGCCTACGGCCGGATGCGCGACGCCTCCGGACTAGACACGGCCCTCGGCCTGGCCGCCGACGCCCGCGACGATGTCACCGGGGAAGACGACCCGGGCGGCATGATGACCTTCCCGGAGGCCAAACAGAGTTTCTACGCCGCCACTGCCCGGCTCTGGTTGGGCGGCGTGGAGGCCGCCGCCCAGGCCGACCGGGACGCCGAGTACGCGGTAGGCGCCTACGAGCAGGACCCGCCCGAACAGCGCCGCCTCGGCGAACTCAACCTGGCCCGCCTCGACCTGGCCGCAGCGCGGCTGGCCATCGGACAGATCGAGGGCACGGCCGAGCAGGTCCGCACCGTCCTTGAGGTCTGCGCCCGCCGGCCCACCGACAGCGTCACCCGCCGCCTACGCCAGGTCAGCGCCGTCCTCGACCAACCCCGCTACCGCAACAACCAGATAGCCGGCGATCTCGTCGATGAGATCTCCGCGTTCGTCAACCGTGCGCCGGTACCCGCCCTACCCCGCACGCAGCAGCAGTGACCCGTCCTGGTGCCACCGGACCGACCGTCGGTGTCCTGCACCCCGGCCAGATGGGTGCCGCCGTCGCCGCCCAGGCCCGCGGCCGAGGCGTACCGGTGCTGTGGTGCCCGGACGGTCGCAGCCCACGCACCACCCAACGCGCCGCCGACGCCGGCCTGTGCCCTGCCACCGGGCTCGCCGACCTGCTCGACCGAGCCGACGTGGTCCTGTCGATCTGCCCACCAGCCGCCGCCGAGGACGTCGCCAACGCGGTCGCCGCTCACGGCTTCCGCGGCTTGTTCGTCGACGCCAACGCCATCAGCCCGGCCCGCAGCCGGCGGATCATGGCAACGCTGGACGCGGTCGGCGCCCGTCCGGTCGACGCGGCCATCATCGGACCGCCGCCCACCAACACCGCGTCGGCCCGGCTCTACCTGGCCGGAGACCCAGCCGACATCACCGTGGTCGCGGAGCTGCTCGCCGGCACGAGCGTCGAACCGGT
>WNFV01009401.1_pt1 | contig 19527 bp, 17 predicted proteins | sample 5400101 | NCBI WGS metagenome assembly WNFV01 (sample SAMN13153361, study PRJNA577476) | soil metagenome | isolation source: 115 cm soil or saprolite under grassland replicate 1 | place: USA:California | collected 2016-06-15 | reverse complement strand
TTCGACAACGACGGCTATCTCGACCTCGTGGTCGTGGGGCAACCGGGCGCCGGGCACGGCCGCGGCGTCTTCCTATTCCGCAACGACGCGACCGGGCGCTTCGTGGATCAGTCCTCGATTCTGCCGAGCGACCTGCCCGCTCTGCGCCGGGTCGCAGCGGCGGACTACGATCGCGACGGCGACCTCGATCTCATCGTCGTCGGATCGGACGGGCGGCCGCGGCTGTTGCTGAACGACGGCGGCAACGCGAACCAGTACGTGCAGGTGCAGCTCGCCGCCCTGCGGACGGGGAGCGGCAAGAACAACGACTTCGGCATCGGGTCGACGCTGGAGCTGCGGGCGGGCAAGCTCTACGAGGTGCGGGTCGTGACCGGCCGGGTGACGCACTTCGGGCTGGGGCGGCACCTCAAGGCCGACGTGCTGCGCGTGCGCTGGCCCAACGGCGTCTCCCAAACCGTCTACTACCCGGGGACGGACGAGGACATCCTGGAGCAGCAGATCCTCAAGGGATCCTGCCCGTTCCTGTACGCCTGGGACGGCCACGGCTTCAGCTTCGCGACGGACGTCATGTGGAACAGCGCGCTCGGCATGCCGCTCGGCATCATGACGAGGGAAGGCGGCATCACCTCCGCCTCGCCGCACGCGTCGCAGGAATACCTGCGCATCCCGAGCGGCCTGCTCCGGCCCCGGGATGGCCGCTACGAGCTGCGACTCACCGAGGAGCTGTGGGAGACCGCCTATCTGGACGAGCTGCGGCTCGTCGCGGTGGACCACCCGGAGTCGGTGCAGGTCTATCTGAACGAGCGCTTCGTGCCGGCGGGACCCTCGTCGTTCCGTCTCTACCAGGTGGTGTCGGCCCGACCGCCGGTAGCGGCGACGGACGAGCTCGGCAACGATCTGCTCCCGGCGCTCGTCGCGCAGGACCACGTGTACGCGGCGACGCTCCGCCCGGCGCGGTATCAGGGCCTGACGGAGCCGCACGATCTCGTCCTCGACTTCGGGAGCCTCGCCGGGATGGACAGCGTGTTCCTCTTCCTGACGGGCTGGATCTACCCCACGGATGCGAGCATCAACCTCGCGCTCGCCCAGTCACAGGCGACGCAGGTCGTGCCGCTCCACGTCCAGGTGAAGGACAGCGCCGGCCGGTGGAGCACCGTGATTCGGGACTTGGGATTTCCCGCCGGCAAGAACAAGACGGTCATCGCCGACCTCACCGGGAAGTTCCGAGGTGCCGATCATCGCATACGCATCCGCACCAACATGGAGGTGTACTGGGACCGCGCGTTCGTCGCGGCCACGGCGTCGGGCAGTCCCGTGACCGTGACCACGCTCTCCCCCGTGGCCGCCGATCTGCGGTATCGCGGCTTCTCGCGCATGTACAGGAAGGGTGGGCGCTACGGGCCCCAGTGGTACGACTACGACGACGTCTCCCGCGAGCCGGCGTGGGCGCCGATCGGGGGCGCGTTCACGCGCTACGGCGATGTCCTGCCGCTGCTCGGTGCGTCGGACGACATGTACGTCATCTTCGGGCCGGGGGATGAGCTTGGGCTCCGGTTCGACGCCGCCGCCGCTCCGGCGCTGCCCCCCGGCTGGACGCGCGACTTCGTCCTCTACTCGGACGCGTGGATGAAGGACGCGGACTTGAACACCGCGAGCGGCGGCTCGGTGGAGCCGCTGCCGTTCCATGGCATGTCGCGCTACCCGTACGGCTCCGGTGAGGCGTTCCCCGCGGACCGCGCCCACCGGCGCTACCTCGAGGCGTACAACACGCGGCGGGTCGGACGGACCCTCAGCCCCTGAGGGGTGAGGCCCGTCCTACAGCACGTATCCCCGCTTCATAAGGTTGCGCCCCGACGCCGCGTAGCCGTCCGGCCCCGGCAGATGCCACCCCAAGGAATCGGCCAGCCGGTCGTAGATGTTGAACAACACGCAAACCTGGATCGCATCCTCGACGCCCTCATCGCTCACGCCGGCGGCGCGGAGCGGAAGGACGTCGGCGGGACGCACGTCGGCGGGCGTGAGCGTGAGCTTCTCGAGGAAGCTGAGCGTCGCCCGCACCTTCGCATCGATGGGCGCCGTGCGCCAATCGGCCAGCACCGCCTCGACCAGGTTGTCCCCTTTGTTTTCGGCTCTCAGGGCCAGCGACGCGACCGCGCCGTGAGCGCCCGTTCAGAACACGCATTGGTTCAGGCGGGATGTGAACGCGGCAAACAGCTCCCGCTCGCCCACGCTCCACTCCGACGGCCCGCGCATCACTGCTTGCGTCCAGTCGCACATCGCACGGCCGAAGAGCTCCGGCCGGTAGAGGAGCGTCTTGACGACATCGGGGACGCGGCGCCCGCTCACCAGCCGGATGAGCGTGAGCTTCAGGCGCTGCGCCAGGCGGTGACGGTGTTCGACCGCGCGCAGCCGCATCAGCGCGGCCCCTCCTCGCCGCGCACGGCTGCCAGTCCCCGCTCGAGCCGGCCCAGCGCGGCGCCGAGCGCCGCCGAGACGGTCAGCTCGAACAGGGCGTCATCGGAGTTGCCGGCGCGCTGCAGCGTGGCGAGGTCTTCGTCCGTGACCTTGTAGGCGTGCAGGGCGACCTTGTCGAGGTAGGCGACGAGCGCAGCAGGCAGATCCTCACCGCCGTTCCCCCTCTCCCGAAGGGAGAGGGGGCCAGGGGGTGAGGACGGAGAGGGGGCCAGGGCGTGAGGACCGGAGAATGGGAGCGAAGCAGCCGCCCGCGTCAGGACGGCGCGGCGGAGCCCGCTCGGCGTGTGGCCGGGCGCGGCCAGCACGCTATCGACGAGTCGCTGGGTCAAGGCGGCGTACCGCCCACTCAGGTCACGCATGCCCCGCACTCTCCGCGGCTAGAGTCGCCGCGGCGCAACGGTTCGTCAAGAGGGCGCCCGGGTGGCGGAACGACTCGCTCTCGCGTACGATTCCGGCGACACGCTCCGGATCATCCAGCCCGCTCCCGTGAGACCAATGCTTCGCCTCTCTCGCAGCCTCCCGGCAACCCTCGCCGGGCTCGTCGCGGCGCTCGCGCTGGCGGCAGGATGCCGAACCGCCACCCCCTCGAAAACCTCCACCGCACTCCAGCCACCCGCCGCCGCCGCGCGCTACGACCCCGCGCGCGACCTCGGCCGGCTGTTCCAGGACGTCCAGCTTTCTGGGATCTTCCCGGACTCGAAGACGTTCGTGGACGCGCGGCCGCTCGTCGCTCCCGCGGAGATCGTCGCGCGCTACGCCTCCACACCCGGCATCAGGGCGGGGGAGGGCACGCTGCGGGCCTTCGTGGAGCGGCACTTTGAGCTGCCCCGGCCGGTCGGGGCAGGCTTCCGCACGGACACGACCCGGACCATGGAGGAGCACATCCGCGCGCTGTGGCCGGTCCTCACCCGCGCGGCCGACACACCGGACCCGCGCTCGTCGCTGATCCCGCTCCCGCAGCCGTACGTCGTCCCGGGCGGCCGCTTCCGCGAGGTCTACTACTGGGACTCGTACTTCACGATGCTCGGGCTCATCGCGAGCGGCCGGACCGATCTCGTGCGGAGCATGCTCGACAACTTCGCCCACCTGGTCCGGACCATCGGGCACATCCCGAACGGCAACCGGACGTACTATCTCAGCCGCAGCCAGCCCCCGTTCTTCGCGAGTATGGTCGGGCTCTACGCCCGGGCCACGGACACCACGCAAGCATTACGCTACCTCGACGCCCTGGAAGCGGAGCACGCGTTCTGGATGGACGGGGCGGAGCGCCTCGCCCCGGGCCAGACGTACCGCCGCGTCGTGAGACTGCCCGACGGACCGGTCCTCAACCGGTACTGGGACGACCGGCCCGAGCCCAGGCCCGAGTCCTACCGCCAGGACTACGAGCTGGGTCAGACGCTCCCCGAAGCGCAACGCGAGGCGTTCTATCGCAACGTCAAGGCCACCGCCGAAAGCGGCTGGGACTTCTCGAGCCGCTGGCTGCGTGACCCGAAGGATCTGCGGACGCTGGAAACGACGGAGCTGATCCCGCTGGACCTGAACAGCCTGCTCTATCACGCCGAGCGGACGATTGCCGCGCTGCGGGCGTTCCGCGGGCGGTCGGACGACGCCGAGGTCGCCGACCGGTTCGCCCGGGCGGCCGAGCAGCGTCGCCAGGCGCTGCTCGCGGCCGCGTTCGACCCCATCACCGGGTTCTTCTACGACGTCCGTTGGAGGAGCGGCGAGCGCGTCGACGACCGCCCCACGCTCGCGGCCGCGGCGCCGCTCTATTTCGGATTGGCCACGCCCGAGCAAGGCCGCAGGGTCGCCGCGCGGCTCGGGCGGGAGTTCTTGAGGCCCGGCGGGTTCGTCACGACTCTGATCGCCTCAGGCCAGCAGTGGGATGCCCCCAACGGGTGGCCGCCCCTCGAGTGGCTGGCGATCGAGGCGGTGCGGCGCTACGGCCGCGCGGACCTGGCGGATGCCGCCCGCGACCGCTGGCTCACCCTGAACCGGCACACGTATCGAGAGACGGGCAAGATGACGGAGAAGTACGACGTGGTGAGCCTGAATCGGCCGGCCGGCGGCGGAGAGTACCCGACGCAGGACGGGTTCGGCTGGTCCAACGGCGTTGCGCTGGCGCTCGGGGCGCAGGAGCGGACCGGCAGCTCACCGCCGGATGAAGCCGCCGCCGATCCCTGTCGTCTGGTGCAGCCTGCTCCCCACGGGTATGATGAAGTCCGATTTGCCGGAACGCACTTTCGATCGAGGGGACATCGATGCGGGACGCCCTGGTGACGCTGGCCGGGCTGGCGCTGTTCGCCGCGCCGCTCCTGGCCCAGACCGCGGACCAATACATCGCCAAGTACGTGAAGACGGTCGGCGGCATGGACAAGATCCAGGCCGTGCAGACGCTGCGCCGCACGGGGAAGTTCACCGGCGGCGGCGGCTTCGAGGCGGCCATCCTCCAGGAGAACAAGCGCCCGAACAAGGTCCGGGAAGAGTTCTCGCTGCAGGGCCTGACCGGGGTCAACGCGTACGACGGCGCGACCGGATGGAAGATCGAGCCGTGGCAAGGGAAAAAGGATCCCGAAGCGCTGAGCGAAGAAGAGATGAAGTCCATCGTCGAGGACGCCGACTTCGACGAGCCGCTGGTCAATTATCAGCAGAAGGGGAACAAGGTGGAGCTCGTCGGCATGGAGCAGGTCGAGGGCACGGACGCCGTCAAGCTCAAGGTCACGCTCGCGAGCGGCGACGTTCGGTACTACTACCTGGACACCGACTATTACGTCCCCATCAAGATCGACATGAAGCGCATGATCCGCGGGGCGGAGCAGGAGTTCGAGACGTCGCTGGGCGACTACAAGGAGGTCGCGGGCTGGTATCTGCCCCACGCGATCGAGACCGGCGTCAAGGGAAGCCCCAACAAGCAGAAGATCACGTTCGAGAAGATCGAGGCGAACGTCGCGATCGAGGACAGCCGCTTCCTTCGCCCGAAAGGAACTGACCGATGACGTATCACTGGGTGGGCCGCTGCGCCGCGGTCGTTCTTGCCTGCCTGCCCGCGGGCGCCGCGGCCGCGCAGGCGACGCCACAAGCCGCGTCGGTGAAGGTGGACTCGGAAACGATCTCCGGCCTGGGCGCGCGCAACATCGGCTCGGCGGCGATGAGCGGGCGCGTCGCGGCGCTGGACGCGGTGCACGAAGGGCAACGGCTCACCGTCTACGTCGGCGCCGCCAGCGGCGGCGTGTGGAAATCGGTCAACGGCGGCACGACGTTCAAGCCGGTGTTCGACAAGCAGGCGGTCCAGTCGATCGGCGCCGTCACCGTCGATCCCAAGAACCCGAAGGTGATCTGGGTCGGCACCGGCGAAGCGTGGACGCGGAACAGCGTGTCCATCGGCGACGGCGTCTACAAGTCCGTGGACGGGGGAGAGAACTGGACCAACCTGGGTCTCCGGGAGTCAGAGCGCATCGCCAAGATCCTGATCGACCCCACCGAGACGAACACCGTCTACGTGTGCGTCCCGGGAAAGCTGTGGAGCGACAGCGACGAGCGCGGCGTCTACAAGACGACCGACGGCGGCAAGACCTGGGTGAAGGTGCTGAAGGGATCGAACGCCTCGACCGGCTGCTCGATGATGTCGCTCGATCCCCAGAACCCGAAGACGATCTACGCCGGCCTGTGGGACTTCCGCCGCAAGGGGTGGACGTTCCGCTCCGGGGGCGACGGTCCCACCGCGCCGAGCGGCAGCGGTTTGTTCCGGAGCACGGACGGCGGCGCGTCCTGGACCGAGCTGGATGCGGGCAGCGCGAAGGGACTGCCCTCGAAGCCATGGGGGCGCGTGGCGGTCGCCGTGGCTCCGTCCAAGCCGGCCGTCGTCTATGCCTTCATCGAGGCCGAGCCGCCGAAGAACGGGCTGTACCGCTCCGAGGACGGCGGCCGCACCTGGGAGGCGCGCGACCGCAGCCAGGCCATGATCTGGCGGCCGTTCTACTTCGCCAACCTGATCGTCGATCCCAAGAACGAGAACAGGATCTACAAGCCGGACGGGTCCCTGATCGTCAGCACCGACGGCGGGAACAGCTTCAGCAACATCTCGGGCGGGGCGCACGGCGACTTCCACGACGTGTGGATCGATCCCGCCAACACCGACCAGGTGATCACCGGTGACGACGGCGGCCTCTGGTACTCCTACGATGCGGGCAACAAGTGGTGGAAGGCGGACAATCTCCCGATTTCGCAGTTCTACCACGTGAGCCTGGACGCGGACCGGCCGTACCACGTGTACGGCGGCCTGCAGGACAACAGCTCCTGGGTGGGGGAGTCGGAATACCCGGGGGGCATCACCAGCAGCCGGTGGGAGAACATGTACGGCGGCGACGGGTTCTGGATGTTCGCCGATCCCACCGACCCGGATTACGTCTACGCGGAGTACCAGGGCGGCGAGATCGCCCGCGTCAACCGCAAGACGCACGAGACGCGCAACATCAAGCCGCTCCCCCAGTACAAGGAGGGCAAGCTCCGCTACAACTGGAACACGCCGATCCACCTGAGCCCGACGCAGCAGGGCACGATCTACCTCGGCGCGCAGTTCCTGTTCCGCTCGCGCGACTACGGACAGACGTGGGAGCGCGTCTCCCCCGACCTCACCACCAACGATCCGGAAAAGCAGAAGCAGGAGCAGTCCGGCGGCGTGACCGTGGACAATTCGTCCGCGGAAATGCACACCACGATCTACGCCATCTCCGAGTCGCCGAAGAACCCGAGCGTCGTGTGGGTCGGCACCGACGACGGCAACGTGCAGGTCACGCGGGACGGCTGCAAGACGTGGACCAACGTGGTCGGCAACGTCGCGGGCCTGCCGAAGAACGCATGGGTGTCGTCGCTCGAAGCCGGGCACGTCGACGAGGGCAGGGTGTACGCCACCTTCGACCTCCACACGTTCGGCGACATGCGACCCTACATGTACACATCGGCGGATTTCGGCAAGACCTGGTCGCCGCTGGTCGCGCCGGAGAGTCCCGTGCGCGGATACGCGCACGTGGTGAAGGAAGACCTGGTGAACGCAGACCTCCTCTTCCTCGGCACGGAGCTCGGCCTGTGGGTTTCCCTGGACGGCGGGAAGCAATGGGCGCACTACAAAGGCGGCGACCTGCCGAGCGTCGCCGTGCGCGATCTCGCGATCCATCCGCGCGATCACGACCTGGTCATCGCGACGCATGGCCGGGGCATCTGGATCGTCGACGACATCACCCCACTGCGCGCGCTGACGCCCGAGACGCTCGCCGGCGCGGCAATGTTCGTGCAGGCACGGCCCACCATTCAGCGCGTCTCCGCTTCGGGCGGATGGGCGAACGGCGACGCCGCGTTCGTCGGACCCAATCCCCCCGGCGACGCGGTGATCACCTACTACCAGAAGAAACGCCACATCTTCGGGGACCTGAAGATCGAGGTCTTCGATCCGGACGGCAGGTCGCTCGGCACGGTGCCGAGCGGCAAGCGCCGCGGCTTGAGCCGCGTGACCTGGTCGATGCGGCTCAAGCCGCCCAAAGTGCCGCCCGCGGCGACCGCGTCCTGGGGCGCGGCCTTCGGCCCCCGGGTCCTGCCGGGCACGTACACGGTGAAGATGACCAAGGACAAGGACGTCTACACGACGGCCCTGCAGGTCGTGCCGGATCCCCGGACGAAGTACACGACGGAGGACCGCAAGGCGCAGTTCGGCCTTGCCATGAAGCTCTACGGCATGCTGGGGGACATGACGTTCGCGGTCGAGCGGATCAACGGCGCCCGGGCGGCGCTGGAGGAGCGCGCCGCCAAGCTGCCGGCCAAAGATCAGCTCGCCACGCGTCTCCGAACGGCGTCGGCGTCCGTCGATGAGCTACGCAAGAAGATCGTCGCGACGAAGGAAGGCGGGATGATCACCGGCGAGGAGCGGTTGCGGGAGCATCTCGCCGACCTCTACGGCAACGTCGTGTTCTACGACGGGCGTCCCTCCGAGACCCAGGTGGAGCGCGCGGATGCCATCGCCCGCGAGCTGGCCGACGTGGTGAAGGACTTCGACACGTGGACGGCGAGCGCGCTGGCGGGCCTGAACTCCGCGCTCGCGAAGAAGCGACTCGAGCCGATCCGACTGCTCACGCGGGAGCAGTGGGAGGGGAAGGACGTGGCGGCGAAGGAATGATTCGCCTGGTGCGCGCGACCCTGCTGAGCGGGGCGCTGCTCGGGTGTCGGTCCCGCGGGACGGACGCTGCCCCTCGCGGACGCCCGCTCGCTGTTCGCGGTGGTTCGGGCCGTCGCGTTCGGCGCGAGACTGCCCCGCGACACGATGACGCTTGCGGAGATCGTGACGTGGGGCCGGGCCGAGCAGGCGCGCCAGGAGAGGGCGGACGCGGAAGCGACCCAGCTCGCTGTGGCGGAGCGGGCGCGCCACGAGCAGTTCAGATTACGACTCGACTCCGTGCTCAGCGTGACCGTCGTGAGCAAGACCTTCCTGCCGAGCAACTACGAGGCGGAGCGCTTCGAGGACTACATCTCGCTGACGTTCGCATACCAGAACAAGGGGACGAAGACCATCCGCGCCTTCCAGGGCGACGTGCTGTTCCTCGCCGCGTCCGGGGACACGATCTACAGCGCGCAGCTCAAGGTGGACGAGCCGCTTGGCCCCGGGCGGATGCGCCGGCAGCCGGGGCGGACCATCAAGTACAACCAGTTCAGGCCGGACCACCAGCGCCTGCGGGACACCGAGCTGAGCGGCATCACGGTGGTCTGGCAGCCGAGCGACATCATTTTCGCCGATGGCACCCGGCTGAGTTTCATGGCGAAACCGTAGCCTCAACCACCGAGGTGGAGCGATGGCAACGCCCCAATGGGCCCGCTTGAAGGACGACGTGGAGTCCCCGCTGCGACGCGGGGCCTGGTACCGCGTGGTGAAGCTGACTGCGACCGACGCCATGGTTGACGTGAGGGGGAAGCCGGTGCCGGTCGCCCGGGCGCATCTGCAGGTCTCACCCGCGCCGGGCAAGCGGTGGACGGTCGTGCCGGTGCCGAAGAACGCGCCACGCTTCCCTCCCTCATGGGGCACCAAGTACGCGGTCTGCCCGAACTGCCGTGACCGCGCACGGCTCCAAGGGCAGCCGGCCAGCATGCGCTGCCTGCGCTGCAACGGGCTGTTCGACGTGGCGTGGAACGAGCCGTATCTGGCGTCGGCCTGACGCTACGCGCCTGGAGCCGCGTCGTTAGGCCCTGGCGTCGTAGAACGCTCCGTACGCCGCGAGCGCCCGCGCCACGCCCCTGTCCACCTGCGCCGCCATGTACGCAGGGAGGGACCCCACCTTGTCCTTGAGTGCGGCGGCGCCCCCGGGCGCATCGCCCGGCTTGAGGCCCTTGTAGTGATCCGTGAGCCCGGCCTGCAGCGCCTCGAGCACCCACGGTTTGGTCTCGACCGTGGCCTTCGTGACGACGACTCCGCCGATCCTACCCCCGCCGTTGAATCCCACGGCGACCTCGACCGGTCCGTGGGGGGTGTCCACCCGGACGAACAGCAGCGCGCCTACCGCCTGGTCGCCGGCCCGGCCGGTATAGAAGGTGAGGACGCCGTCCGCCGGGCTCCAGTCCACCGCCTGGTGCAGCCGGTGCGCGTCCGCGTGGCTCAGGTGCACTTCCCGCGCGAAGAACGCGCCGGCGCCGGGGAGGAGCGCCTTCACGCACTCGGGGCGCTTCACGAGGGTCACCGTAGGCGTGATGTGCAGCAGCGCCGCCAGGGCGGCGCCGGCGATCAGTCTGGTCATGCTGCGACTCCTCTCGTCGGTTTCCAGATGGTCCACAGCGCGATGGCCGTGACCAGCGCGTAGCCGACGCCCATCGCCCAGCCGCCGAGCAGCGTCACGGTCGCGAACGCCGGCGACGCGAGCTTGGTCAGCCACATCCCGGCGAAGTCCAGCCACGGCGCGGCGAAGAGCAGGGTGATGAGACCGAGCCCGGCCCAGCGGGGCAGGGCGAGTCCCAGCACCACCAGCGACAGCGCCGCCGCGATCACCCCATACATCGGCACGTGCACGTGCGTGTCCTGGATCAGCAGGTCGCGATCCACGGTGTGATGCTCCTCCGCGCCGAGCTCGCCGAGCGTCACCGGATGCTGCAGGACGACCGTGGTGTCGGGCGGCATGTGCATGGACATGGGCGACTCCCGGTACGTCGCTGCCACGGACTGCGGCGTGAAGCCGGCGTACAGCCCGACCATCCAGGCGCCGAACAGGTACGCGATCCCGAGTGTCGCCAGCAGGCATGTGACGAGCCATTTCACCCGAACGTCCGCGCGCCGCAGATCGTAGACCATCGATCCCCCTAAAACAGGTACACCACCTCGACGACGCCGCGGGTGTCGGTGCGCTCGAGCCCGGGCCCCGAGGTCTCGAAGAACGGCTGCGACGAGCGGTCCAGCCGGAGCGCCGCGCGGATCGCCACCTGCGGCAGGTGGAACGTCGTGTGCTCGACGTTCGAGAAGATCCCTTCCTGCGCGCGCCGGAAGAACCACATCGGGCCCACGGTCACCGAGCGCAGGACCTGCGGCGTGCCGGTCAGCGCGCCGTCCGAGTCCTCGAGGTGGTCGTAGCGGCCGCCGATCCCGAGGGACGGGCCGACGCGCAGGAACGCCGTGAGGGTGCCCCCGCCCCAGCTGACGCTCGCCGGTTGATCCGGCTCACGCCCGAAGCTCGCTTCGGCCCCGACGATCACCCGACCCGCATCGACCGTCAGGTCGCCCGACAGCAGCGTGCGCTGGTGTGCGTCGGTCGCGTCCCGCTCGGGGCCGTACACTCCCGTCACGGCGATGGCCAGCCGCTCGACCGGAAGCCATTGCGCGCGCGCCAGGGCGGTCTTTCCCCGGTTGTTGTCCACGGCGACGTTCCAGCCGTTCACCGCTCCAAGGACGAGCTCGAACCGGGGCGAAGCCGTGAAGCGGACCACGCCGCCGCTCAACTTGGCGGGTCGCGCGAGTTCGAAGTTGAACGAGCTCGTGGGGAGGAAGTTCAGCGGCTCGTCGTCCCGCTCAAACCCGATCGGCGCGTCGAAGCGACCCAGCGCCAGCGTCCACCGGCTGGCCGCGCGCGGCGTCCAACTGACGATCAGGTTGTCGATCTCGGTCGACGCCTCGCCGTCCGCGAGCGCCGTCGTCAGCTGCGCGAAGACATATGCGTCGCCCGCCGACTTGAAGAGACTCAGCGCGAGCTTGCCTGCCGTGAAGCCGTTCGCCCGCGCGGTGCGGTCGTAGTCCCCCCGCCCCACCGCGAAGCCGGTGATGGTGACCGGCTGCGGCTCTTCGAATGTGACTTCGCGCTCCTGGGCCCCGGCTGGGACGGCCAGGCCGCAGAGCAGCGCGCACCACAGCGCACTGCGCATGTGAATCCTCCGAGTTGTGATACGGCCAACGGGTCAGGTCAGACGAGCCCGTTCGGAGGGGGCGATTCCGGAGCGAGGGATGGGGAAGGGGGAAGCGGAGCGGGAGAAGGGTACGCCCGCGCCTGTACCGGCCGCGGGATCGTCGGCGCCGCGGGGAGCACGGCCGGCACCGCGGTGGATACCGCCAGGCTCGATCCGCCGGTCATCTCGCCGCAGAAGCAGGGGGCATCGCTCGGCATGCCGGCGTGTCCCGCATGCGGATGAGCCTGGCGGTGCTGGCAGGCCATGATCGCCCGGACGGTCACGCCGCCCGGCCCGGCGCTGAGCCAGCAGGCGGCGGCCACGAGCAAGAGGGTGCGCGCCACGGGACGTCGCATCAGGAGGTATTGTACGGCCGTTCGTTCGGCTGGCGCAACCCCGGCCGGGGCGTGTATTCTGCACCGCTACTTCGCACGGAGCAGCGCCCCATGGGTGAGCGCATCGACTTCCGGGACGGCCGCTGGACGGTGCCTGATCGCCCCACCATCCCGTTCATCGAGGGGGACGGCACCGGGCCCGATATCTGGCGCGCCGCGCGGCTCGTGTTCGACGCCGTGGTCGAGCGGGTCTCGGGCGGGAAGCGCCGCGTCGAGTGGCTGGAGCTGGCGGCGGGCGAAACGGCGTTCCGTGAGACCGGGAACTGGCTCCCCGAGGAGACGCTCGCCACCATCCGCCGCTACCGGGTGGCGATCAAGGGACCCCTCACGACGCCGGTGGGGGGCGGGATCCGCTCGCTCAACGTCGCCCTGCGGCAGGCGCTCGATCTGTACGCCTGCATCCGTCCGGTGCGCTACTTCGATGGCGTCCCCAGCCCGGTGCGGGAGCCCCACAAGCTCGACGTGGTGATCTTTCGCGAGAACACCGAGGACGTCTACGCCGGCATCGAGTACGCGGCCGGGACGAAGGAAGCCGAGCAGCTGCGGGCGTTCTTGTGCGACCAGCTGGGCGCGAAGCTCCGCGAGCACAGCGCGATCGGCATCAAGCCGATGTCGCGGTTCGGGTCGCAGCGTCTGGTCGTCAAAGCGGTCGCGTATGCGATCAAGTCGGGCCGCCGGTCGGTGACGCTCGTCCACAAGGGCAACATCATGAAGTTCACCGAAGGCGCGTTCCGCGAATGGGGCTACGAGGTCGCCAGGGAGCGGTTCGGGAACGAGACGATTCCGGAATCGGAGCTAGGCAAGGGGAAGGGGGAAGAGGGTCGGGTGGTCATCAAGGACCGCATCGCGGACTCGATGTTCCAGCAGGTGCTGCTGCGACCGGAGGACTACGCGGTGCTGGCCACGCCCAACCTGAACGGCGACTATCTGTCCGACGCCTGCGCCGCCCAGGTCGGCGGGCTCGGCATGGCGCCTGGAGCGAACGTCGGCGACGGGTACGCCGTGTTCGAGGCGACGCACGGCACGGCCCCCAAGTACGCGGGGCAGGACAAGGTGAATCCCGGCAGCCTGATCCTGTCGGGCGCGATGATGTTCGAGGAGCTGGGGTGGACCGACGTGGCGGCGGCCATCGTGCGCGGGCTGGCGGGCGCCATCAAGTCGCGCCGCGTGACGTACGACTTGGCGCGCCAGCTGCCGGACGCCACCCTGGTCTCGACCTCCAATTTCGCCCGCGGCATCGTCGAGCATGTCTGAGCTGACCGGCAGCGTCGCGCCGTCGCCACCCGCAGAGGTGGAGACGCCGCTGTTGGCCGTGGCGCTGGCCGAGGGCGCCGCCGTCCCCGCGTCGCTCGTGGAGCTGGATCGCACTGCCGGCGGCTTCCTGACTCGCGCCGTCACGAGCGGCGACTTCAAGGGCAAGCGGGACGAGACGATTCTGCTGTATCCGAGCGGCGGCACGGCGCAGCGCATCCTGCTCGTGGGCATGGGCAAGGCCGGCGCCGTCACGCGCTCGAGCATCCGGCGCGCGGCCGCCGTGGCCGGGAAGCGCGCGCGCGCGCTCGGCAGCAGGCAGCTCGCCTTCGCCGTGGCCCCGGAGGCGCGCGCCGGCGTCGCCGCGCAGGACCTGGGGCAGGTCGTCCTCGAAGGCGCGGCGCAGGGCGCCTGGGCATTCACCGAGCTCAAGGCGGCGCCCGAGGATCCGAAGCCCGAGGTCGAGTCGGTCGCGATCGTGTGCGACCCCAAGGAGGCGGCGGACGTCGCCATCGGCCGGAAGATCGGCGAAGCGGTCGCGGCCGGGCACCGGCTCGCGCGCTACCTCCAGATGCAGCCCGGCAACGTGTGCACGCCGAGCTACCTCGCCGACCGGGCGGCCGCACTCGCCACGGCGCACGGGTTCGGCCTCACGGTGCTCGACCGCGCCGCGCTGTCCAAGGAAGGCATGGGCGCGCTGCTCGCCGTGGCTCAGGGCTCGCACCAGGAGCCGCGCTTCATCGTGCTCGAGTACCGGGGCGCCGGGGACGCAGCGCCGGTGGCGCTCGTCGGCAAGGGCGTCACGTTCGACTCAGGGGGCATCTCGATCAAGCCGGCGCAGAACATGGAGGACATGAAGTTCGATATGTCCGGCGCCGCGGCCGTACTCGGCACGTTCGAGGTACTGGGCCGGCTGAAGCCGAAGATCAACGTGACCGGCCTGATCCCGTCCACCGAGAACCTGCCGTCCGGGACGGCGATCAAGCCCGGCGACGTGATCAAGAGCCACTTCGGCAAGACGATCGAGATCATCAACACCGATGCCGAGGGGCGGCTCATCCTGTGCGACGCGCTGTCGTACGTCCGGCGCTTCAAGCCCGCCGCGGTGCTCGACGCCGCCACGCTGACGGGCGCCGTCGTGGTGGCGCTGGGGCACGTCGCCATCGGCGCGCTGGGGAACGACGAGGCGCTGCTCGCCGAAGTGCGCGATGCCGGCGAGCGCGCGGGCGAGCGCTGCTGGCCGCTCCCGCTGTGGGACGACTACCGCGAGCTGCTCAAGTCCGACATTGCCGACCTCAAGAACTCCGGCGGGCGGGGAGCCGGAACGATCGCCGGCGGCTGGTTCCTGCGCGAGTTCGTGGACGGCTTCCCCTGGGTGCACTTGGACATCGCCGGGACCGCCTACACCGACGGCGAGGGCCCGCATCAGGCCAAGGGGCCCACGGCGGTCGGCGTCCGGCTCTTCACCGAATTCATCCTGAAGCGCGCGGGAGCGTGACCCGCCGCCTGCTCTGCGGGGGCGCGTTGCTGGCGTTCGCGGGAGGAGCAGGAGCCGTCGGGCCCGCCGCCGCCCAGGTGGATACCACGGCGCGCCGGGACACCACCGCACGCCAGGACACGACCGCGCGCCGCGACACCGTCGCGCGTGACACGCTGCCCCTCCAAATGCCGGTCCCGCCCGCGCAGCGGCCCGCCGGCCCGCTCCCCCGCGGCACGCGCTACTCGTTCACCGCCGACTCGTTCGCGTTCTCGAACATCCAGACGCTCTCCGACCTGCTCGCTCACATCCCCGGGGTGTACGTCGCGCGCGGCGGCATCTACGGCCAGGCGGAGATCGCGTTCTACGGGGGGCGCGGCGCCGCGGGGCTCGAGCTCTACTGGGACGGGGTGCCGTACCTGCCGCTCGGCCGCGACTCCGTCTTCCTCGATCCGGCCCGCATCTCCCTCGCGCCGCTCGAGCAGGTCGACGTCGTCGTCCTCCCGGGCATGCTCCGCGTGTATCTCGTCACCGTGCGGCACCGGTCGACCGCCACCGCCACGCAGCTCCGGATCGCCACCGGCCAGGTGAGCACGGCGAACTACCGCGGCTTGTTCGCGCGCCGCTGGCGCTCGGGGCTCGGTCTGTCGCTCGTCGCCGACTACAACAACAACGACGGCATCGCGAGCAGCTCGAGCTCGCCATTCGGCAGCGTGGATCTCTGGGTCAAGGCCGAATACCTGCCGAGTGCCACGCGCGGCGTCTCGTACCAGACCCTGAGCTCGAGCTGGAAGCGCAACCCGGCCGCGGATCTCACGGACAAGTTCAGCTACCGGCGCCGCGACGGCATCTTGCGCGCGTTCCTCGCCGCCCGGGGCGACGGCCTGGGGCCGCGCCTCGAGCTCGTCTACGCCACGGCGACCGCCGGGCGCGACACGGCGGTGCCCGAGCGCTCGCTGAGGCAGGGCCTGGTCGCCGTGAGCCACGCCTGGCGGCGGGCGCAGCTGGGAGCGACGCTCTCCGCGCAGGGCCACGACCGACCCTGGCAGGTGGAGGCGGCGGCCGCGTGGCGTCCGATCCGGCCGCTCACGCTCGCGGCCGACGCGCGGCACGCGCGCTACAGCGGCTCCCGCCGCGGCGACCGAGCGCATCTCAGCGCCGGGCTCGGCCTGCCGCTCGGCTTCTCGATCCGGGGCGACCTCGCGTGGGCGAACGATCTGCAGGCCCCGGCCTGGGCGGACGACACGGCGCAGAAGACCGTGGACGTCACGGGCGCCCTCCGGTGGGATCGTGCATGGGTCACGCTCGAAGCCGGCGGGGGGCGGCGCGACCCGTTCGAGCCGGTCGGATCCCCGGCCGGACTGAAGACGATCGCCGGCCTGGCTCCGACGCCGCGCACCCGCTACGTCAGCGCGCACGGCGCCATCCGGCCGCTCCCCGGCCTGACGCTGGCCGGATGGTACTCGGACCCCCGGCTCGCCGGCGGGAACGACTTCGAGCCGCCCTACCGTGCCCGGGCAGCGGCGACGTTCTACTCCAAGTTCTGGCGGGTGTATCGCAGCGGAATCTTCGCGCTCCGGGCCGAAGTCGCCATGGAGTCGTGGAGCAGGGGTACGGCAGGGCTCGACCCGAATGGCTCGCCGCTCGAGCTCCCCGGCGCCACCTTCATGGAGACGAACATCGAGCTGCGCGTGGCGGGCGTGACGATCTACTGGATCCAGCGCAACATGAACGGCATGCGGGCCAGTTACGTCCCGGGGCTCGACTACCCGCGGCGGTTCCAGTTCTACGGGGTGCGTTGGGCGTTCACGAACTAACTACTGGGTGTCGGGTTTCAGGTGTCGGGTGTCGGTGTCAGGGACTGCCATTTGGCCACCTGACACCTGACACCAGACACCCGACACCAGCTTTTTGAGATTGACCTAACCTGTTCGTGGAGCTATAGTTAAAGTTTGTGCCCCGAAGCATGACGGGTTTCGGCGCGGCCGATGGCAAGGTCCTCGGCGGGCGGCTGCGGGTCGAGATCCGCACCGTGAACCATCGCTACTACAACCCCCAGTTCAAGCTGCCGCTCGAGCTCGCGGGGGTCGAGTCGCAGCTGCGGGAGCGGTTGCGCCAGCGGCTCGACCGGGGCCACGTGGCGGTGACGGGCCGCTGGCTCGAGCCGCCGCCGGCGGAAGGGGTGATGGCGGTGGACGTGGCGCGCGCGCGCCAGCTGGTGACCGCGCTGCGGGCGCTCAAGAAGCAGCTGAAGCTCAAGGGCGACGTGGACCTGGCGTTCGTGGCGCGCCAGCCGGACGTGCTGCTGCCCCAGGGTGACGGCCCGGCGGCGGTCGCGTGGAGCGAGGTCGAACCGATCGTCGAGCAGGCGGCGCGCGAGGTGCTGGGGATGCGGGCACGGGAAGGGGGCGCGCTCGCCGCCGAGCTCACGCAGCGGCTGGACGCGCTCGAGGCGGGAGCGCGGGTGATCGAGCAGCGAGCCCCGGTGCGGCTCGCGGCCGAGCTCGCGCGCCTCAAGAAAGCCGTGGCGGAGCTCGCGACCGGAGTCCAGGTGGACGAGCAGCGGCTCGCGGTCGAGATCGCCCTGATGGCGGACCGCGTCGACATCACCGAGGAGCTGGTGCGCCTGCGCGCCCACCTCGGGGCGTGCCGCGAGACGCTGGTCGCGGAAGGCGGCGTCGGCAAGCAGCTCGGGTTTCTCGCCCAGGAGCTCCTGCGCGAGGTGAACACCATCGGCTCGAAGGCGAACGACGCGGCCGTGACCCAGAGTGTGATCGCCATGAAAGGCGAGCTCGAGAAATTCCGGGAGCAGCTCGAGAACCTGGAGTGACGCCGCGCGTCGTCGTGCTGTCGGCGCCGTCGGGCGGCGGCAAGACGACGATTGCGCGGGAGCTGCGCAAGCGGCTCCCCGGGGTCTTCGGATACTCGGTTTCGGCGACGACGCGGAAGCCGCGGACCGGGGAGCGAGACGGCGAAGCGTATCACTTTCTCACGCGCGACGAGTTCGAGCGCCGCGTGCAGGCGGGCGAATTCCTCGAGTGGGTCGAATACGCCGGCGAGCGGTACGGCACCCTGCGGAGCGAGGTCGACCGGGTGCTCGCCAGCGGCCGGCACGTGGTGCTCGACGTCGAGCTGAAGGGAGCACGCCGCGTCCGCACGGCGTACCCTCGCCCGGCCTCACTGAGCATTTTCGTGATCCCGCCGTCGCCGCGCATCTTGCTCGAGCGACTGCGCAAGCGGCGGACCGAGTCCGAAGCGGAGCTCTTGGAGCGGCTGGCGATCGCCGTCCGAGAGGTGCGAGCGGCGGAAGAGGACGCGAAGCAGGCGATCCTGTTCGAGCACATCGTGGTGAATGACGACCTGGACGCAGCCGTAAACCTGGTGATCGACATCGTCGGCAACCCGGCTGCCGAACGGCACCGCGCCGGGGACATGATCACACGCGTCGCGGCGTTCGCGCGCGAGCTGGAACGCGAAGCCGAACAACTGGGGCAGTCCGCAAGAAGGAGCACGTGATGAGAATCGTGACCCCGAGCGAAGTCGCCGCGCAGACCCAGAACAAGTACCTGGGCGTGCTCGTGGCGGCAAAGTTCGCGCGTTTCGTGAACGACTTCCCGCGCGACCGGTCGGTCGACTACGAACAGAAGCTCACCACCCGATCCATGAACGAGCTGATCCAGGGCCGCCTCAAGTACCGGCTGGTCCGGCGGCGGCGCCAGGAGGCCTGATGTCGTTCGCCGGCCGGCACGTCGTCCTCGGCGTGTCGGGCGGGATCGCGTGCTACAAGAGCTGCACGCTCGCCCGGCGACTCGCCGAGGCCGGCGCCGCGGTGGACGTCGTGCTCACCGCATCCGGCGGCGAGTTCGTGCGGCCGGTCACCTTCGAGGCGCTCACCGGGCGCCCGGTCCTGACCTCCCTGTGGGAGCGCGACCGGGCGCTCGCGCACGTCGGGCTGGCGAAGCAGCCCGACCTCGTGCTGGTCGCACCGGCGACGGCCAACGTGTTGGCCCGCGCGGCGATGGGCATGGCGGACGACCTGCTCACCGCCCTCCTGCTCGCCCGCACCGGCCCGGTGCTGGCCGCGCCGGCGATGAATGACGCGATGTACGCCCATGCCGCGACGCTCGCCAACATGAAGACGCTCGCGGGGCGGGGCTGGCACTTCGTGGGCCCCGAGACCGGGCCGCTCGCCGAGGGGCCGAGCGACCGGCCGGGACGCATGAGCGAGCCCGAGACGATTCTCGCCGCGGCGGCGCGGCTCCTGGTCCGGGGCGGGCGGCTCAAGGGCAAGACGGTCGTGGTGACGGCGGGTCCGACCCGCGAGCATCTCGATCCGGTGCGCGTGATCACGAACCCGTCCAGCGGCCGGATGGGGTTCGCGCTCGCGGAAGCGGCGTACGCCCGCGGCGCCGAGGTCGTCCTCGTCGCGGGACCGACCGAGCTGGCGCTCCCGGCCGGCGTGACCGCGCACCGCGTCGAGACCACGGAACAGATGCAGCGCGCCGTCCAGGCGCTCGTGAAGCAGGCACA
>WNFV01003672.1_pt1 | contig 19535 bp, 16 predicted proteins | sample 5400101 | NCBI WGS metagenome assembly WNFV01 (sample SAMN13153361, study PRJNA577476) | soil metagenome | isolation source: 115 cm soil or saprolite under grassland replicate 1 | place: USA:California | collected 2016-06-15 | reverse complement strand
CATCGCCGACGACAGATCGCAGCCGCCGCAGATCAGCGTAGCCCCGCGCAGCAAGATGCGCGGCACGGCGGTGATCACTCGGCCGGCCAGCCTGAACGCGCAGACGCTGGTGATCAAGCTGACCAAACTGCCCTTCGGCGAGGCGACCTGGATTGTGCCGATCAGCGGCGGGGCGCAGTAGCTTGCTAGGTCGCTTCGCCGCCGCGCTTTGATCATCGATGTTCCACTTGCCTCAGCACACGCAGCACCTCGGCGCGCACGTGGTCGGCCGGCACTCCCATGCGGTCGAGCACGCCGACTGCGGCTCCATTGCTCGTCTCAATAATTCCAAGCAGCAAATGCTCGGTACCGACAAAACGGTGGTTGAGCTGGCGCGCCTCTTCGACAGCACGCTCGAGCGCTTGTGCGGCGCGTTTGCTCAGGGGCTGCAATTCCGGTGCTGGCTGTTTGCCGACGCCGACCAGCGATTGGGTTGCCCCACGCGCCTGATCGAGCGTTACGCCCAGATTGTGCAGCACCTCCCCGCTGACGCCCGGCCGCTCGCGAATGAGGCCGAGCAGGATATGCTCAGTGCCGATGTAGGCGTGGTTCAATGCGCGTGCTTCTTCGGTGGCCAGCTGAAGAGCGTTTCTGGCCCGTTTGGTGAATGTGTCAAAGCTCAATCGTACGCGAGGCGTTTGGCGAAACAGTCGCATAGTTGCACTCCTTTCTTCGGCATACTTGAGCGCTTGTTGGCGGTTACCCGGTACTGTCACGCGCTCCTTCAGCGCACTCACGATCAGATCGCCGATGGTGTGCAGCCACACCCCGGCGATGCTCGCGGTGCCCGCACGCGCAATCGCGTCGCGGCAGCTATCATGGAACACCTGGGCCATCTCAGCCCCGTACCTGCGCCGGAAGTCGTCGGGGTAGGCGATCAGCAGTAGTCGGTAGATGCCATCCGAGATGGCAAGCAGCGTGTTTGATTGCCGCATCATGCGCCTCCCGAGCCGCCGAGCAACCTTCGCTCACGCGCTATGCCAACCAGGCGATCCAGTCGCTCGGCCTCGGCGCTGGCAACTCGCAGCCCCAGATCGCTTAGCCGGTAGTAGCGCCGCCGCTCATCGGCCAGCGCGGCGTCGGGGCGATCGCCGGCCTCGATGATCAGCCCATCGGCTAGCAGGCGCTTGATCGTGCCATACAGCGTGCCTGGCCCAAGCCGCAGCTTGCCATCGGTGCTTGCGGTGACATCCTGCATAATCGCGTAGCCGTGCCGCTCGCCTTTCGCCAGCGCTAGAAGGATATGGAACGCCGCCGATGTGATCGGCAAGAATGTCTCGGGTTCATTCATAGTGTTTGTATCGCATGTTGATATATCGAATGCTGATATAATATGATGAATCAGTGCATTTGTCAAGTCTGAAAGTCGGGCGCTTCGCCTCGTGCCACGATCCGGAATGATCTGCGCTAGTGGATCTTGGCGGGGCGCGTCGCCCCCGCACCCCGCGCCAGGAGGCTGGCGGCAGTCTCCTGGCGCGGGGTGTGGGGGCGCGGAGCCCCCGCGCATCGAAACACGCAGATGGCCGCGGGGTATGGGGCGCGCAGCCCCCGCGCCAACACAGCAACGAAGACCAAGCGCAGCGTCCTACAGAACATGTGGTAGAATCGCGGGACACTACGCCAGCAAGGAGAACACTATGCGCGTTGTCGAAACCCGCGTTTACCGTGGCCCAAGCCCATATGGCTACCGGCCGGTCGTTCGTCTGACTGTCGATCTGGAAGAGCTGGAGCAGTATCCCTCCGGCGAGTTGCCGAACTTCAACGCGCGGCTGGTCGAGCTGATCCCGACGCTCCAGGAGCACGGCTGCTCCTACGGCGAGTCGGGCGGCTTCATTCGGCGGCTCAATGAGCAAAATGCGGCGGGCACACACGGCACGTGGCTCGGCCATGTCGCCGAGCATGTCGCGCTGGAGATCCAGTGCCTGGCCGGCACCCCGGTGAGCTATGGCAAGACCCGATCGGTGCCGGGCCAGCCGGGCGTATACTATGTGATCTATTCGTATGCCGAGGAGCAGGTCGGGATCGATGCCGGTGAGCTAGCGCTGAGGCTGGTGCGCAGCCTGCTGCCATCCGACTTTCCAAGCGCGCTGCCGGCCGAACAGCAGGCCGGCTTCGATTTCGCACGCGAGCTGGACCGGCTGATCGAGCGGGCGCAGGAGATCGCGCTTGGCCCGACCACCGCCTCGCTGGTCGAGGAAGCCCGCCGCCGCGATATTCCGGCCATCCGGCTCGATACGCACAGCCTGGTGCAGCTCGGTTGGGGCAAGTATCAGCAGCGTATTCGGGCCTCCGTCACCGACCGCACCGGCAATATTGCAGTCGAGACCGCCAGCGACAAGGAGCTGACGATCAAGCTGCTCGGCGATGTTGGCATCCCGGTGCCGCGCCACCGCCTGGCCCGCAGCGCCAACGAGGCGGTTGAGATCGCCGAGCGGCTGGGCTACCCGCTGGTGACTAAGCCGCTCGATGTTAGCCATGGCCGCGGGGTGTCGATCAAGCTGCTGAATGCCGACGAAGTTCGGCGCGGCTACGATGCGGCGGCGGTCTACTCCTCGTCGGTGCTGGTCGAGACCTTTCTGGAAGGCAAGGACTACCGCGTACTGGTGATCGACGGCAAGGTGGTGGCGGTGGCCGAGCGCGTGCCAGCGCATGTGATCGGCGATGGCGCGCACACGATCAGCCAGCTGATCGAGATCGTCAACCGCGACCCGCGCCGTGGAATCGGGCATGAGAAGATCTTGACGCGGATCAAGATCGGTCACCAGGCTGAGCGACTGCTGCACCAGGCCGGCTATACGCTTGACAGCGTGCTGGCGCAAGGACAGCTGTTCTACCTGGCCTCGACTGCCAACCTTTCGACAGGTGGCACGGCGATCGATCGGACGACCGAGATTCACTACGAGACGCGTGAGATCGCCCGCCGCGCGGCGCTGGTGATCGGGCTGGACATCGCCGGCATCGACATTATAACGCCCGACATCAGCCATCCGCTGCGCGAGGTCGGCGGCGGGATCGTGGAGGTCAACGCCGGACCTGGCTTCCGCATGCACCTTCAGCCGAGCCAAGGCCAGCCGCGCAATGTCGCGCGGCCGGTGATCGACATGCTCTTCCCGCCCAATACGCCGGCGCGCGTCCCGCTGGTGGCGCTGACCGGCACCAACGGCAAGACCACCACCGCACGCATGGTCGCTCATATTCTGAAGATGAATGGCGAGCGAGTCGGCCTGACCACCACCGACGGCATCTACATCGACGGCCAGATCTACATGAAGGGTGACATGACCGGCCCCTGGAGCGCGCGCGTGGTGCTCAAGGACCCGACAGTCGATTCGGTGGTGCTGGAAACCGCGCGCGGCGGCATTCTGCGCGAGGGCCTGGGCTTCGACCGCTGCGACGTTGGCGCGGTGCTGAATGTCAGCGCCGATCACCTGGGCCTGCGCGGGGTCGACACGATCGAGCAGTTGGCCGAGGTCAAATCGCTGCTGGTCGAGATCGTGCGCAAGGACGGCGCATCGGTGCTGAACGCCGACGATGAGCTGGTGGCCCAGATGGCCGAGCGCGCCGAGGGGCGGATCGTCTACTTCAGCATGCATGGCGGCGAAGGCGCCAGCCAGTTGGTGAAAGAGCATATCGCCAACGGCGGCACAGCGGTGGTTCTACAGCCGGGCGTGCGCGGCGACATGCTGGCGATCTACGATGCCGAGCAGTACATCCCGCTGCTGTGGACGCACCTGATCCCCGCGACGCTGGAGGGCAAGGCGCTGCACAATGTGGCCAATGCGCTGGCGGCGGCGGCGATCTGCTACGCGCGCGGCGTCTCGGTCGAGAACATCCGCCAGGGGCTGCGCACCTTCGCCACTAGCTTCTACCTGACGCCGGGGCGACTGAATGTGTTCGACGAGTACGCCTTCCGCGTGATCGTAGATTACGCGCACAACCCGGCCGCCATCCAGGCGCTGAGCGACCTGGTGAACCGGCTGCGACCAAACTACCGCCGCACGATCGGCATGATCTCCGCGCCCGGCGACCGCCGCGACGTCGACATCCGCACAATCGGCGCGATCGCCGGCAAGACCTTCGATCTGCTGGTGATCAAGGAGGACAACGACCGGCGCGGCCGCAAGGATGGCGATATCGCCACGCTGCTGTGGGAGGCTGCGCACGATGCCGGCATGCCGCCCGACCGCATGATCACTGTGCTGGACGAGCTGGAGGCCACCCGCCACGCGCTCAGCCTGGCCGAGCCGGATGACCTGGTGGTGATCTGCGCCGATGAGATCACGGCGGTGTGGAAGGAAGTTATTTATCACACCCCCCGCAACAACCGCCGAGGCTCGACCAGCGTGCAGCCGAATTTGCCGCATTGAGGGGATTGACGGGTCAACAACGTCCCAGCATAGCATGAACCCTTGCCTTAGACCAAGGTTTCAGCGTTGCATCCATTGGTTTACAATGAAAAACGATGATGCTCACTGCGCAACAGCGTAAAGCTGGATGAACCCCTGTCTCACTCGGCAATGCCAAGGCGGCGCTTCGCCTCGTCAAGCGGGACAGTGCGCGTTTGCCGGGCGCGCGCTTCAAGCAGCGCCATCAGTTTCTCGTTCTGGCGGGTCTGGGCGATCTCGATCTCGAAGTCATCCACCGCGCTCAGCAGAAACTCGCGGCCATCAGCTAAGCGAACGACCAGATCTTCGTCATTCGCCTGATCGAGCAGCGCTGTAAGTTCGTTTGTGAGATTGGACAGGTTGACAGTTTTCATAGATCATACTCCTCTACGCTTTGTGTGACTGCTCAGAATACAGCGATGCGAAGTGCTCCATCAGCAGCCGGTGGACGAAGATATAGCCGCCGCCGACTTTGCGGAGGAAGATGCGCTCCGCGCAGTAGTCCAGGAAGGGGACGAGGTCTCTGAAAGGGAGCGAGCCGTTGCGGGAGATCATCCAGCGGAGGGTGTAGTGCTGGAGGACGGTCGCACCACCATACAAAAGTCCGAAGATTGGCCCGGCGACCAGCCCAGCGCCCAGCCCGAAGCCCAGCCCACCGACCAGCCCGTTGTCCAGCCCGGCGGCCAGCCCGATGGCCAGCCCGAAGCCCAGCCCGAAGACGAGCACACCAACCAGCCCGCTCACAACCGCGCTGCGTATTGATCGGCGAATACCTTCGTTGGGCACTGTTCGTGTCGTGATATCTCCTTCTATCAGACCGCTGAGTAGGCCACCAACCATCCCGATGGCTAGTCCGAAGACCAGTGCGTTGATAAGCCCGTATAACAGCTCTCTGCCCAGTCCCGTGACCAGCCCACCGACCAGCGCGCCGACTAACCCGCCGCTCAGTGTGTTTCGAGCGAACCGACGCAACGCCTTATTTTGCAGTATCACTTGCTGCGACCTGGGGCCACGGCTCAGCCAGCTAGCGAGCCAACCGAAGGTGGTGCCGCCCAGCCCGCCGACCAGTCCGAAACCCGGTCCGCCGGCCAGTCCGAAGCCCAGCCCGCCGAGCAGTCCACTCACTAAAGCTCCCCACGCTGCTCGACGTATACGTTTACTATCGACGGTTCGAGTCAGTATATCTCTTGTAGCCAGTGTGAAGACAAGCGCACCAACCAGCCCGCCACCCATTCCGCTGGCCACCCCGCTGCTCAGCTTGAAGGCCAGCCTGCCGACCAATGCACCGACCAGTCCGAAGCCCAAGATATAGCACACTAATTGGCGAAATTGGAGATTACCCACAATCATTCGCTTGGCAATCTGTCCTTCGGTAAGCTCACCAACTAACCAACCCAATACCCAACCGACCAGTCCGAAGCCCAGCCCGAAGAGCAGTCCCACAGCCGGCTCGGCGGCCACCCCGACCACTAGCCCGAACGTGAGTCCAAAGATGAGACTGCTGCGCCAACCACCACCTGCGGCGGTCCACGACCAGTGTAGCGTTTCAACTGGGCGTATCTCTGCAAGGGAACTACTCAACCCGCTGACCAATCCGCCGAGCAGTCCGCCAGCCAGCAGGCCGAGCAGCCCGCCAGCCAGCAGGCCGAGCAGCCCGCCAGCCAGCACGACCTCTAACCCGCCGCCGAGCACGCCGAACAGCACGACCTCTAACCCGCCGACGAGCCCACCGAGTAGCCCGCCGACCACCGCGACAACGAGCCCGCCGACTAGCGCGCTGAGAAGGCCAGCGCAGATAGGGAACCATCTGCGTCCCTTTCGTGGCAGCCAGCTTGGCTGCATCCGTTCGATGTAAAGTGCCGTCAGGTTATGTCGCACCATCTGTCCAGCCAGCCAGGATAGCCAATGTGTTGTCTGCTCGCGTCTATAGCGAGTGTCCTTGCTGCGCCGCTGGAACATCGCCGCACAGTAATCATCGAAGAGCTGCCGCCGCTGCTCCGCTGGTGACGCCGTAGCAGGCAACTTCGCTGGCGATTTGTCTTTGTACGCCAGCGCCACAATACTGAGCATCAACGGGGTGTCCAGCATCTGTCCCAACGCCGCATCAGCGCGCAGCGCCGTGCGCACCGCTGCCAGCGGGCGGTCAACCTGTTTGAGATAGTCATCCACCTGTGGCTTCGTGAGAGGGTGAATAACGACTGCGCCCTGAAGTCTCAGCTTTGCGCTCAACATCTCGTAATCAGCGATACGGCTGCACACTGCCAGCGTCACGAAACCGCACGCTTTGCGATAATCGTTGATAGCCTCTACGCACACATCCCGATGTTCGGCTGCTACCTCGTCCAATCCATCCAATAGCGGCAGCACAGCGTTCGCCGTCACCCACTCTTGGGCCAGCTTCTTCGGCACATCATATCGCTGGTTCAGTTCAACAGCCAGCCATTCTTTGAGCGGTTGCCGTTTGGTGGCCCAGGTTGATAGGTTGAATACTACGGGAATGGGGTGCTGTTGGTTGGACCGAGCGCGAGCAATCAAGTCACGAGCCAACTCCAGTAACACCGTTGTTTTCCCAGCACCGGGAGCGCCCAATATCAACATCTCGCCGAGGAGGTCGTCAAACACTGCGACGATGGACTTACCAGCAGGAATAGCCTGGTTCGGCTGGTTAGGCCGCTGGACGACGCTCTCCCACGCGTGGACTACTGCATCAGGGTCGAACTCCAGCCCTAATTCGATGCGCGCCACTTGATAGAGTGACTGTTCCAGCACACCCTTCACCCAGAAGGCTTCGACTTTATCCAGCATCCGGCCGCGGTTGCGTTGCTCTTGAGGAGAAAGCCGCGAGGGAGCAGCAACAGCGGTAGGCTGCACCTCATCATTCGGCTCATCTTCGACTGGCACGCCGTCAACACGGAGCTGTTCCTTGATGTGACGAATAGCGCTTTGTGCCTCCGCGATGCCGTTGACGATGCCCGGTGGGGCCAGCACGCCGAGCTGCGCCTGCTGGCGCAGGTAAACCGCCAGCGTGCGGCGATGCACTGCGAGCAGGTCAAGCTGTGCGTTGATCGTGTCCTGGTCAGACGACATGCGTTTCTCAGGTAGCGGTGGCGCTTGTGTAGGGGAAGCATCTCACGAAGGCGTGCGGGTTGTCAAGGGGATATCATATTACGGCGTAAGATTGAGTTCAGACATCCCACAGAGCATCCCTTCGACAAGCTCAGGACGCAGCCTGAGTAGCGGTGGCGTGACGCCGCAGCGACACGGAACCGCGTATCGAAGGGTGCGATCCCAGCGATGCCGCACCCTTCGACACGGCCTGCGGGCCCGGGTGCCCTCTGGGCCAAGGATGCTGTGTGGGAGGAGGAGATCTACTTCCAGCCGCGCCCGTCCATAGCCTACCCACGGCGGCTGATGCGGTAATAGATCGGCTACCGACAGAGGACGAAGGGTTGCTCTCCTTCGTCGTTCGTCCTTCGTCACGCAGCTACGCCGGGGTCAGCGGCGGTGTCCCATCACGAGCTGTCCCGCGCTCGGGCACGAAGCGTGCCAGCAGGATGCCAAGCTCGTACAAGCAGTACATCGGCACCGCAAGCAACAGCAGATTATAGGGGTCGCCGGTTGGTGTGATGATCGCGGCGGCGATGGTGATGATCACGATCGCGTAGCGGCGCGTGCGGCCCAGCATCTTCGCGTTCACCACGCCCAGGCGCGCCAGCAGGTAGATCAGCGCCGGCATCTCGAAGATAATGCCGTTCCACAGCAGCAGCGTCGAGACGGTTGAGATGAAGCTCTCGAAGGTCGGCTGGGCTTCCACGCGGCTCGTTACCCCGAAGCCGAATAGAAATTGCAGTGCGGCCGGGATGGTGAAGAACCAGCCGAACGCCAGCCCGGCCAGGAATAGCTCGGTCACAAATGGGATGGCAATAAACAGGACGCGTTTTTCGTGCGGCAACAGGCCGGGTACGAAGAATGCGATCATCTGGTAGACCACCACCGGCATTGCGAACGCCACACCAATCACCAGCGCGATCCGCATGTAGTTGACGAACGCCTCGGCCGGCTGAATGAACTGGAGCTTAGGCACCAGCGCGACCGGCACGAAATGGTCGATCAGCACCTCCGGCAGCGGTGCGCCCAGCAAGTTCGGGCTATTGACAATGTAGAAGCCAATCAGCGTGCCGATCAGCACTGCGACAGCAGCTCTAATCAGCCGTGCTTGCAGCTCGCGCAGGTGCGGCACCATGCCCGACCAGAAGTCGCCCAGTGTTTCGAACTGCGTAACCGGCTCAGCGGCTTCCAGCTCGACTTCTGGGATTGGCTCGTCGCGCACGACCATGCGAACAATCACTGCGATAACCAGCGGTGTGACGATCAAGAAGATCAGCAGGCCAATCACCAGTAAAAATTCAGTACTTGACATTTAGGATGCCTTCTCAGTTGTCACCGGCTCGGTTTCATCGATGCGCTCGGCGCCGGCGGCAGGCGCGCGGCGCTTGCGCGTCTTGGCCACCGCTGGACTATTGGCGGGCGCTTTGGCTGTTTCTTGGTTCGCGATCGGTTCTGCTGTGGCCGCAGCACGGCGCTTGCGCGTTTTGGCCCCCGCCTGCTCCACTGGGGTGGTCTGCGCGGCCGGGGCCACCAGCGCGGCTATTTCCATCGTCGCCCCCGCTTCGGATGTCGCCACTGATTCCGGCGCACTATCGGCCGGAGCGTTCTCGATCACTGGGGGGGTGTGGTACGCCACCTTCATAGGGGTGAGCTGTTCCAAACGTTTGCGCGCCGCCAGCACCACCTCATCTTCGATCGGCTCAGCTGGGCTGGGTTGGTCGGCCGGTGCTGCGGTCTCGGGCGTGGGCAGCTGCACATCCAGCGAGGGTGGCTGCCAGGTCTCGTCGAGCGCGCCGCGCTGCTTCAGCTGCTGCTGTAAGGCCCACATGTCGGCCATGATCGCCTGGAGGCGGATGTTGATCGACTCCAGCTCGCCTAGCGCAGGCGCTGCGGAAGCGGCAGCGGTCGGCTCTGCCGTATCGTGGGCCAGGTCATTCGCAAGACCATTTAGGGGCTGAGCTTGGTCCGGCAGGGGGGTCGGCCCGCTGCTGCCATCCGGCAGCGCAAGCGTCGAGCGTTGATCGAGCGGTGTGCCGGCGGCGGTCGTGCCGTCGGGCAGCAGGGTGGGCGCTTCGCCGGAAAGTGCGGCCTGCCCATTTGCGGCGATCGTCTGCTCAGCCGGCGGATTGACCAGGTTGTTGAGGTCGAGCTTGGGCGGGGCGAGCGCGCCGACCGAGTCCTCGAATTGCCTGGCCGCGCCGAGCACCTCATCACGGACGACCTGAACTTCCATCAGGCTGTTTTTAATCGACGCCAGCTCGGCCTCAATCTCGGCGCGTGCACGCATCACCAGCGCGGCATCGGGCGATGTTTGGAGCCAGTTGCGCGCGCGCACCAGAAACTGGCCGGCCTGGCGTGCCAGCCCTGGCAGCCGCTCGGGGCCGACCACCACCAGCAGCACGATCAGAATGAGGATAAATTCGCCCGGACCAATGCCCAGAATTTCCATACGATCTTTCTGATTTGCCCGCGTACGCGATTGGCATGCTGGGGGTGCAGGCGGCGGCGCGCCGCCGCCTGCACCCCCACCCATCTAACGCTTGTAAAAACAGCCAAGCAATATTATATGCGATCTTTGGCCCAATTCGGTTTGCTTCAGCGACTATGCATCAAAACGAAATGAACCGCCGAGACTGCAAGGAGCGCCGAGGTGTACATCTCTGCGTTCTCTGCGTTCTCTGCGGTTCGCATGCGTGAGGCGTGGGCGTGAGGCTACGCTTCGGCCTGATGCGCGTCGATGTAGTTCAGCGCGTCGCCGACGGTCAAGATCTTCTCGGCGTCCTCGTCGGGGATCTCGACGCTAAACTCCTCTTCGAGCGACATGATCATTTCGACCAGATCAAGCGAGTCAGCGTTTAGATCATCCGAGAAGCGAGCGCTGGGAACAATTTTGCTCTCATCGACACCGAGTTGCTCAGCGACGATTTTCTTCAGCCGGGCTTCTAATTCAGGCGAGGCCATGCGGATACTCCTTTCAACAACCTGGTTGAGTACGTTACAGGTTAAAGATTTAAGGTTGAAGGTTATGAGCTTGTGAGTTACAGGCTATAAATCGTAAGGAGCATCGAGTTCTGAGCCCGCTGTCCCCTCTTCTCGGTCACCTGTCCCCGGCCCTCGTTCCCCTGAACCCTCGATATAGCGCGTGACAACGGTACCAAGCACTCCGTTAACAAAGCGGCTTGAGTTGTCGCTGCCAAATTGTTTCGCCAGCTCGACTGCTTCGTTGATCACCGCCTTGACTGGCGTCTTCTCGGTTTCGTCGATCAGGATCTCGTACAGCGCGATGCGCAAAATCGCTTTGTCGACCCCCGGCATCTGGTTGACCGGCCAGCTTGGCGCGGCGCCCTCGATGATACGATCAAGATAGGAATAGTGTTCCCAAACGCCGAAGATCAATTGCCGCAGAAAACGCTCTCCTTCCGGCGGCAGCAGTTCATCTTCGATCCATCGTGCGACGACCTCATCCGGCGCGTGATCTGTCGCGTCCAGCTCGAATAGTGCCTGGAACGCAAGCGTGCGAACACGATGTCGCAGGCTAGCCACTGGCAGCCTCCACATCCTGGATATAGATGTTAACTTCGCGTACAGCCATACCAGCTAATTCTCGAATCACCGCCGCAACGGTGGCCTGTGCGGCCATGCCCAGCTCAAGCAGATTGGTGTCGGGCTGTGCAATCAAATAGCAATCGACGCCGACTTCCCGATCGTGAATAATCAGCGCGATGCCATCGCCGCGATACTGCCCCTGCGCGCGTGGGACGTTGCCCGGCCGCGCGATACCAGGAACCTCGCGTAGGCCAAGCGCCACAAGGTTCATCAGCACGTTCGGTGCCACTATTACACTGCCGGCTGCTTGGGTTGCCATCACTACCTTTGGGAAATAATCTCGCCGGACTGGCGCTGCATCAAATTTGGCAGAAAGCTCAAATCGATCTCGCCGCGCTGGAAATCGGGCTCGCTCAGCAGCGCAAGCTGGAAGGGCATGCTCGTCGTCACTCCAGTGATTATGCACTCGCTCAGCGCCCGGCGCATTCGCGCCAATGCCTCATCGCGATCCTGTCCCCACGTGATCACCTTGGCGAGCAGCGAGTCATAGGTGCCTGGCGGAGTATACCCCGCATAGAGGTGCGAGTCAATTCGCACGCCTGGCCCACCCGGTGGCAGAAAGAACTCGATTTCTCCGGCCGATGGCAGAAAATCCCGCGTCGGATCTTCGGCGTTGATGCGGCACTCGATGGCGTGCCCACGTATTCTAACGTCTTTCTGAGTGAGCGTCAAGCGCTCGCCGGCGGCGATCCGTAGCTGCCATTTGACCAGATCGATGCCGGTGATCATCTCGGTGACCGGGTGTTCGACCTGGATTCGGGTGTTCATTTCCATGAAGTAGAAGTAGCCGTGCGGGTCGAGCAGGCACTCCATGGTGCCGGCGTTGGTATAGCCGATTGCGCGCACACCGCGCAGCGCAGCCGCGCCCATGGCCTCGCGCAGCTCGGCGCTGACGGCCGGTGATGGCGCCTCTTCGATCAGCTTTTGGTGGCGGCGCTGGATGGAGCAGTCGCGCTCTGCCAGGTGAATCGCGTTGCCATAGCTATCGGCCAGCACCTGGATCTCGACATGGCGCATGCCGGTCAGGTAGCGCTCCATGTACAGGTCGCCCTGGCCGAAGGCGGCTTCGGCCTCGGCCTTGGCGGTGGCGTAGGCGCGCGCCAGCTCGCTCTCCTCTTGCACTACGCGCATGCCGCGCCCGCCGCCGCCGGCCACCGCCTTGAGCAGCACTGGGTAGCCGATCTCGCGCGCGAGATCCTGGGCCTCTTCGATGCTGCGCAGCACACCTTCGGAGCCGGGAATCACCGGCATTCCGGCGCTACGCATGGTCTGGCGGGCGATCGCCTTGTCGCCCATCAGGCGGATGGCTTCGGGCGAAGGGCCGATAAAGGTCAGCTGGCACTCGGCGCAGATCTCGGCGAAGTATGGGTTTTCTGAAAGAAAGCCGTAGCCGGGGTGAACTGCGTCGCAGCCGGTGATCAGCGCGGTGGTGATCAGGGCCGGCGGGTTGAGATACGATCGGGCCGGCGCGGCTGGCCCGATGCAGACCGCCTCATCGGCCAGGCGCACCGCCAGCGAGTCGCGATCGGCCTGCGAGTAGGCCACCACGGCGCGCACCCCCAGCTCCTGGCAGGCGCGCACGATACGGACGGCGATTTCGCCGCGGTTGGCAATGAGAACCTTCTCGAACATAAAATAAGCGCCAGTTCGTGACAAGATGACAAGATGACAAGACACGCTCCGTCATCTTGTCATCTTGTCATCTTGTCATCGGGCTAGTGCATTACCATTCCCCCATCCACCGTGACAGTCTGCCCGGTGATGTAGGCGGCGGCGTCGGAGGCCAAAAAGCAGACCAGATTTGCGACATCCTGCGGGGCACCCAGGCGCCCGAGCGGGATGTTTTCGAGAATAGCAGTGCGGATCTGATCGCTCAGCACGCCGGTCAGCTCGGTCTCGATATAACCGGGCGCCACGGCGTTGACGGTGATGTTGCGCGAGGCCATCTCGCGGGCGGTGGATTTGGTGAAGCCGATGATCCCGGCTTTAGCGGCGGCGTAGTTCGATTGGCCGGCATTGCCGATCAGGCCGACCACCGAGGTGATGTTGATAATCCGCCCGCCGCGCGCCTTGGTCATCGGACGCAGCGCCGCCTTGGTACACAGGAATACGCCACCTAGGTTGGTGTCGATCACTGCTTTGAAGTCATCCTCTTTCATGCGCAGCAGCAGTGTGTCACGTGTGATGCCGGCGTTGTTCACCAGGATGTCGATCTTGCCATAGCGCTCGATCACAGCCTTGAACAGTCGCTCGACCTCTTCGGAGCGGCTGATGTCGGCCTGGATCGCCAGCGCCTGACCATCGTTCGCGGCGATCGCGTGCACGACTTCGTCGGCTGCAGCCTGGTTGCCTTTATAGTTAACCACCACCGTGGCGCCGGCCGCGGCCAGGCTGGTCGCGATCGCGCGCCCGATCCCGCGCGCGCCGCCGGTCACGAGCGCAACCTTGTCCTTGAGATGTATCTGCATAGCTGCTCCGAATTGCAAATTGCAGATTGTAAATTGCAGATTAGGGAACCTCAATTTGCAATTTGCAATCTGCAATCACTCAATGGATTACTTGCTCTCGGCCATCTGGTACAGCGTCTCGCCATCGATCAGCACGATCGCGCGGCCCTTGGCGGATTTGGTGGCGCTGGGCATGAACTCGGTCGAGGCGATCACCAGGCCCTTGTGGATGCCCTCGCGCTTCATCTCCTGGTTTAAGCTCTCGATCGTGCCGGTGTTGACTTTGTCGGCCACGCTTAGCCGCATGTGGTATGGTTCGCCCTCGTGCTCCATCCACAGATCGAGATGCTTGTCTTTGTCGATGAAGCGATAGTCCTTGAACGCGAAGCCCTGCTTCTTGAAGATATTGCTGACATATGTGCCAAGCTGCGGCAGCGACAGCCCGCGGATGTCGTCGGCCGAGCGGATGACGCCTGGCTTCTCCAGCCGGCCGCCGCGCGTGTCGACCTCCTCGCGGGTCTTACGGTTGCGCTCCTCAGTTCGGCCAGCCATGCTAGTGCCGAAGGTGCAGAAGGCGATCAGCGAGAAGGCGGTGAAGCCGGCCAGCTGCGCCCAGACATTCAACAGCGTAAACGTGCTGGCGGCTGGGCCGAGGCTGTTCTGCATGGCGCCACCCAGTGGCGTGAGGAAGATCAGCACTGCCAGCACAGTGGCGGCGACCAGCGCGCCGATCAGCCCAGTTACAAAGCCGTGCAGCGAGTAGTGGCTTTTGACGCGCCGGCCCAGCAGTAGCCCGGTGCCCACCGGCACAATGCCGGCCACGATCGATAGCGCCGAGCCCTGGAGAAACGATAGCGACATCAGCGCGCCGCTCAGCACGCCGAACAGCAGCACTTCGCGCCATTGCAGCTCACGCAGCCCAACCCGCACTTCCTGGCGCAGCTGCGCGATCCGGCCCACCGGCGGCATCTCCGTCGCTCGGGATTCCGCCGGTGCGGTCACATCTCGGTCGCGCTTCTGGCCGGCCGGCCCCTGCGACTCGGCCTCCGATTGCTCGGGTTGCTCCGACACGTCAACTCCCATCTCAATCTATCTCCATGTTCGTGTGAAAGTCAATCATTGTCCAATAATTCATCCACGGCCTCGCGCAGCTTGCCGATGTCGGCGAAGGAGCGGTAGACCGAGGCGAAGCGGATGTACGCAACCTCATCCAGATCGCGCAGGTGGCGCATGACCTTATCGCCGATCGCCGACGACGGGACTTCCTGCTCGTCCATCGCCATCAGCGCCGCCTCGACATCGTTGGCGAACCCTTCGAGCTGCTGCGCCGACACTGGCCGACGGTAGCAGGCCGTGCGCACGCCGCGCATCATCTTCTCGCGGTCGTACGGCTCGCGCTCGCCATTTTTCTTGACGACCGTCAGGCTGACCGATTCGACCCGCTCGTAGGTTGTGAAGCGCTTGCCGCAGCTGGCACACTTGCGCCGCCGGCGAATCGACTCGCCGCTGTTGAGCTTGCGCGTGTCGATCACGTCGCTATCTGAGTATTGGCAAAAAGGACAGCGCATAGCAATGCTACCGGGCGCGGCGCACGACGGATAGGGCCAGAGCGCGTGTTTGGCATTATAGCATATGATGAGCGACGAGTGACGAGATGACAAGGTGACAAGTGACGAGTAACGCGTGACAAGTGACGAGTAACGCGTGACGAGATGACAAGGTGACGAGTGCCAGTAAGCAGTAATAAGCAGAATTGCATGACTGCCTCCTACCCTCAGTCCTCAGTCCTCAGTCCCCTGCAAATACGTCACCCAGCACCAGAGCAGATATGCCGCAGCGGTGTTGCGCGTGATCCCCAGCGGCTGCGCGCCCTGCCGGCCTTCGAAGCGCAGCGTTGTGACGATCAGGTGGCCGGCGCCCCAGGCGAGCTCGGCTGCGTATTCGTGCAGCCGCATGGTGCGCGCGTCGAGCCGCCGGAAGATCGGCGACCAGGGCTGCTCGAACGCCGACAGATCGAGCGCGCAGTCGGTGGCGCAGCCAAAGAACTGCATGCCCATCGCGTCGTCGAGCGGGAAATCGCGCCAGGCTGGATGCGGCGCAGCCAGCCGGATCGATTCGCGCCAGAACGGCAGCTCGACGGCCGGCAGCGGCCCTGGCGTCCCTTCGCCGGCCTGGAGCAGCAGCGCCCACCCGCCGCGCTCGACGAACGCGCGCAGCTCGGGTGTCCAGGCAGTGGCGATGAGTACAGACGAAGGACGAACGACGAAGGACGAATGGGAGCTGCCTTCGTCCTTCGTCGTTTGTCCTTCGTCCAGGTGCGGGGCTATCCCCCGCAGGTCGCGCAGTCGCCCGCTCGGGTCGAGCAGCGCGATACCCCGCGCGGTATGCCAGACGTTGCGTGGGAATAGCCAGAGCGGCCACTCGTTCGCGCTCTGCTCGTCGCCGATGCGCACATCCGCGGTAAGCGTGGCCTGGCGCGGCCGATCGACAGCTGGCGCGACGAACTCGGCAACGCCCAGCTCGCGCAGGCTGCCGGGCGCCAGCGTGAATGGCGTTTCGATCGTGCCGGACGCGAACGGTGGCTCGCCCGCCAGCGTGGCGGCCCAGGTTGCGCGTGCGTATCCGCCGGCGCTGCCATAGTGCGACACAACCAGATGCGGGCGCACGGTTGCGCCAGCGCGGTAGCTCCAGGTATCCCACGGCGCGGCGCGGTCGCCGCCAGCCCACTCACGCCGCCGATCCCAGCCCAGCAGCAGCACCAGGTCGTTGTTGAAAGCGCGAAACTCGGCCGGCATGAACTTCAGCCGGTCGCCCGCATCCCACATGCCGGCGCTGCTGATCGGCGTGTCGGCCTCGCCGGTCACGACATAGCCAGAGACCTCGCGGTACAGCCGTACCAGCTCCAGCGTCTGCTTGCGGTGTAATACGCCCTGGCGCTCTGATATGCGCTCCAGCTCGGCGCCACGTTCCCAGAGGCCGCTCGCGCGCAGTCGCTGCTTGTGCTTCCCAACCTCATAGGCCCAGCGTGCGCCCTGCGGGTTGCGCTCGGGGTCGTCCAATGTCCACCAGGGACGAAGGACGAAGGACGAAGGACGAACGAGCTGCCGTCGCTTCACGAGCCGTTTTCGTTTCCCATGAACTAGCTTTCGTCTTTGGTCTTCCGTCTTTCGTCGCTCGAAGAGCTTCCGCACATCGCGAAAGGTATCGTAGTCGCAGAATTCGCCGAAGACCCAGGGTTGTTCTGGCCGCCAGCGCGGGGCGAAGTGGTCGAGCAGGCCGCGCAGGTGCTGTAGCTCGGCGTAGAAATGGTAGTCATAGAACTCGGCGAATTCGTTCAGCAGGCCGCCATAGGCTTCGCCCGAGCCGCTGTTGTCGCGTACCAGCGCGTCACCAGCGTGGGCTTTGACGGTGGCGTAGAGCGGCGCGAGCAGCTCGGCGTCGATCGCGTGGCTCAGCTCGCAGCCCAAGGTGTACAGGATCACCGAGGGGTGCGGGCGGGCCTGGCGCATCAGGCGCTCGTATTCGATTGGCGTCTGGGCGCGGAAGAACGCGCTGGGCTGCGGAAGCCACATCGGCAGCTCAACCCATAGCAGCATGCCCAGCTCGTCGGCCAGATCAAAGTAGTATGCTGGCGGGAACCACAGGCACAGCTTGACGCCGTTGTAGCCCAGCTGCTTGAGCCGTGCGAAATCGGCGCGCACGCGCTCGGGGCCGGGGTTGCTGTGCAGCGCCTGCGGGTACCAGCCCCACGAGAGCGCCATGCGCGGGTAGATCGGCCGATCGTTCAGCAGCAGCGTTGTCCCTTCAGCGCGCAGCGAGCGCAGCCCGAAGCGCAGCACGCGCTCGTCGCCATCCGCCACGCGCAGCCGGGCCTGGTACAGCGCCGGCGTGGCCGGCGACCAGGGGTGTGGGTCGGGTACAATGGTCTCAATAGCGTGACGATAGACGATAGACGATGGACGATGAGCCAGCGCATCGTCTATCGTCCATCGTCTATCGTCGCCGGAGTCAACGGTAGCGCCACTATATATTAACTCACCGTCGGGGTCGCGGATTTCGAGCGTGACCGCGCCCGGCCCCGACAGCGCAGCTGAGATCGTGACGCGTCCATCGGCCGCGGCGTGTACCAGCACATCCTGGAAGATCGTCGCGCCCGTGGCATACAATGTGACATCCTGCCAGATCCCACCAAAGATATGGCCCCAGACGTAGGGCAGAAAGCCGGCTAGCGTCTCGCGTAGCGGGAAGCGGCCCGGCAACGACGCCGAGTCGGGGCCGGCGGTCAGCCCGGCCGGCTTCTCGACACGCACAAGCAGCTCGGCAGCCGCGCCCGGCGCTGCCACAGCGCTGATCTCGATCTCGAAGCTATCCCACAGCCCGGTGTGGCTGCCAAGCGCCTGGCCGTTCACGAAGATCTCGCAGTGATAGCTCACCGCGCCGAAGCGCAGCCAGATGCGCTTGCCGACCCAATCGGCGGGGGGCGTGAAGCTGGTGCGATACCATGCGGGGCCGGAAAGATCCTTGCGGACACCGATCTGTTCCCAGCAGCCCGGCACGCCGATTTGACGCCATGCGGTCTCGCTGTCGAGGCGGAAGTCCCAGTCGCCGGAGAGTAGAATCTGAGGAGACATTATGATCGAATCGAGGTTTGTATCTGAGTAACGACTTGATTGAACACTGTGAGTTTCAGACGCGCGATTTGCTTGATAAGTATGGACTGCTCCAATGACGCGATTGTATCTGCTTTGACTCTGCTGTTGAGTTCGATGATGCGGTTGCCCTTGTAAATAGCAGTGTATGTTTTCAATGAGGCGCTCCTCTCGTTCTCGTAGATAGCCAATCTTTATCTTTGTATTGTACTACGCTATCCACTGTCTGAGAATAAAGACAATCACAAGCTGTTTCGGCTTTACCTTTCTCATACTCGCGCAACCGCCCGCTCGAACCCGGCGACGGCCCAATAGATCGCCAGGAGTATACATAGCCCAAAGCTGGCGTACACATTCACAAACGCCAGAACAACCGCCCCAACGTATGTTATTGGCCCAAACAGAAGGCTGCGCGAGATCGCCGCCACTTGCGCGGTGGTGACTGTGGACGCGAGCAGGCGGTTGCGGTAGGCGGCGTAGCGCCAGAATGCGTTGAAGGCCAGCGCCAGCAGTACGAATGTGCCGGAGTAGAGCACGCAGGCCACCGGGGCGGACGGCTTTAGAAAAAATTCCGCCAGCAGCGCGGTTGGGAACGGGATGGTCGTCACCACCAGCAGCAGCAGGCCGTTAAGGAACAGGAACCGTGAGTCGGATCGCTGGATGATAGTGAACAGGCGGTGGTGGTTGACCCACACGATCAGAATGGTTGTGAAGCTGACCAGATAGGCGGCGTACGATGGCCAGCGGCTCAGCAGCGCCGACCACAGCTCGGCACTGCCGGCATCCTCGGCCAGCTGCGGCACCTTCAGCTCCAGCACCAGCAGCGTGACGGCGATCGCGAACACGCCGTCGCTGAACGCTTCGATCCGGCCGGTCTCTTTCTCTTCGACAATTGGCATGCTCACGCGCACCTCGCTAGGCTGTTCAGATCTGCTTTTGGATGCGAATGATTATACTGTAGACGCTGGTAGATCGGCAATCATTCCCTAACATGTCGCTCAATTGGTATGTTTACCAAATGTAATGATAGTCTCTATAAGGCTATGTTATACTCGTTTTACGACGCGTGGGCAGCATTGGAACGGCGGCATAGGCACATGTGTAAGGAGCAATCTGATGAGTACCCAACCCTCCACAAACCCTGGTGCGCCGACCTCCCGCTCGCAGGAGAAGAACTTGAGCTATGGCCTCAAGCTGCTGATCATGGTCGGGTTCGTGCTGTCGCTGATCGTTGCAATCAGCACAGTATTTATCGTGATTGGGGTCGCCGGGTCGATGGTTCGCGGCGCCATTCCACCAAG
>WNFV01009062.1_pt1 | contig 19545 bp, 17 predicted proteins | sample 5400101 | NCBI WGS metagenome assembly WNFV01 (sample SAMN13153361, study PRJNA577476) | soil metagenome | isolation source: 115 cm soil or saprolite under grassland replicate 1 | place: USA:California | collected 2016-06-15 | reverse complement strand
GGCGACTGGTACGACTGCTCGGGGCACATGCTCTGGATCGGCGAGCGGACCCGCCAGCTGGACGGGGCGCACGTCGAGTTCTTCAAGGGCGTCCACAACCCGCTCGGTTGCAAGCTCGGCCCGACCGCCACCCCGGAGGAGGCGGTCGCGACCTGCGAGGCGCTCAACCCGGAGCGGATTCCCGGCCGGCTGACGCTGATCACGCGCATGGGCGCCGACCGGATCCGCGAGCTCGCGCCGCCGCTCCTCGCCGCCGTGCGCGACGCGGGCCACCCGGTCGTCTGGGCCTGCGACCCGATGCACGCGAACGTCTTCAAGACCGCGGCCGGCGTCAAGACGCGCCGGCTCGACGCGATCATCCGCGAGATCGAGGGCTTCTTCGCCGCCTGCTGGCAGGAGGGCGTCTGGCCCGGCGGTGTCCACCTCGAGTTCACCGGCGAGGACGTCACCGAGTGCCTCGGCGGCTCCGAGGAGGTGCTCGAGGAGCAGCTGAACCACCGCTACGAGACGCTCTGCGACCCACGCCTGAACGCGCGGCAGTCGCTCGACCTGGCGTTCCACCTGGCCGAGCTGATGCGCCACGGCCGCCCCGTCGACTAGTGGTTCAGCGGCTCGCCGTCATCGGCACCGGCTTGATCGGCGCCTCGATCGGGCTCGCGGCGAAACGCGCTGGGGCGCAACACGTGGTGGGTTACGACCTCGACGAGCGCGCGCTTCAGGTCGCGTCGGAGCGGGGCGCCGTCGACGCGAGCGCGGGCTCGCTCGAGGAGGCGGTCTTTGACGCCGAGCTCGCCGTCGTCGCGGCCCCGATCGCCCAGCTGCCGCGCGAGGTCGAGACGGCGCTCTCGGCGAGCGGCGACGATTGCACGGTCACCGACGTCGGCTCGACCAAGATTGCCGTCTGCGCCGCGGCCGGCGGCTCGCCCCGGTTCGTCGGCGGCCACCCGATCTGCGGCTCGCACGCGCGCGGGCCCGAGCATGCGACCTCCGACCTGTTCGACGGCGCGACGTGGTTCTTGTCGCCGCTCGCCGCGACCGACCCGGAGCGCTACCGGCTCGTCCACGGCTTCGTCGGCGAGCTCGGCGCGATCCCGGTCGCGGTCGACCCGTACGCGCACGACCGGCTCGTCGCCTTGACTAGCCACCTGCCGCACGCGCTTGCGAACGTGCTCGTCAACCAGGCCGGCGCGACGAGGATCGACGGCCACGAGCCGCTCGCCGCCGCGGGTGGATCGCTGCGCGACATGACGCGCGTCGCCGGCGCGAATCCGCGCATCTGGGTCGACATCTTCCTCGACAACGCGGGCGCCTTGCGCGACGCGCTCGGCGAGCACCGCCGGCGCGTCGAGCAGCTCGAGAACGCCCTCGACACCCGCGATGCGGGCTTCCTCGCGCGCTGGATCGCCGAGGCGGCCGCGAACCGCCGGCGCATGCTCGCCGACGCCTATCCCGACCCCGGCGAGCTGCAGCGCGTGCGCGTGCACGTTCCCGACCGGCCGGGCGCGCTCGCCGGGATCACGCAGACGCTCGGCGCGGAGCGAATCAACATCGAGGACTTCGAGATGCACCACCTCTCGCCCGAGCGCGGCGGCGTCCTGACGATGCTGATCGGCGGCGAGGACCAGGCCGCGCGCGCGGCGCGGCTGCTCGAGGACCAAGGCTACGGCGTCGTCGTCTCGTCGGTGCTCGAAGATCCGGATCTGGAGTCCGAGTGACGCGGGTCGAGCCGGCCGTGACGCTCAAAGGCGCGATCGCGGTTCCGAGCGTGAAGGGCATCTGCCAGCGCGGCGTCCTCTTCGGCGCGATCGCCGACGGCGAGACAGTCGTTCGCAACTTCGGACATGCTGCCGACACCGAGAGCGCGATCTCCGTCGCGCGGCAGCTCGGCGCCGAAATCGTGGAGGAGGGGAGCGACGTCGTTCGGGTGCAGGGCCGTGGCCTCCGGGGCCTCGCGGCGCCCGACGGACCGCTCGACTGCGGCAACGCCGGCACCGTTCTGCGGCTCGCGTCCGGCATGCTCGCCGGCCAGAACGGCAGCTTCGAGCTCGTCGGGGACGAGTCGCTGTCGTCGCGGCCGCAGGAGCGGATCGCCGTGCCGCTGCGCGAGCTGGGCGCGACGGTCGAGACCACGGAGGGCCGCGCGCCGGTGCGAATCACGGGCGGGCCGCTGAAGCCGATCCGTTACGAGCTGCCGGTCGCGAGCGCGCAGGTGAAGTCGGCCATCCTGCTCGCGGGCCTCTACGCCGAACGCGGCCCGACGACTGTCGTCGAGCCGGCGCCGACGCGCGACCACACCGAGCGGCTGCTCGCGGAGATGGGGGCACGCGTCGAGCGTAGGCCGGGCGCCGCAAGTGTCTGGCCGGTCGAGCGCCTCGACGGCGTCGACGTCGACGTCGCGGGCGACGTCTCGTCGGCGGCGCCCTTCATCGTCGCGGCCACGCTGCTGCCCGACTCGGAGCTCTTGATCCAGGGCGTCAACGTGAACCCGACGCGCACCGGCCTCCTCGACGTGCTCGACCGCATGGGCGCCCGCATCACCCTCTTCAACCGGCACATGGTGAGCGGAGAGCCGGTCGCCGACCTGGAGGTTCGGTGGGCCCAGCTGACGGCGACGCAGATCGACGCCGCCGAGGTGCCGCGCCTCGTCGACGAGCTCCCGCTCTTCGCCCTCGCCGCTTCGCACGCGCACGGGGACAGCGTCGTTCGGGGTGCCGAAGACCTCCGCGCCAAGGAGACGGACCGGATCGAGACGGTCGCGACGTCGCTCCGCGCCCTCGGGGCCCACATCACGGCGACCTCGGACGGCTGGCGGATCAGAGGCGTCCCGTCGCGATTCCGAGGCGGCCGGATGGACTCGGCGGGCGACCACCGGATCGCGATGCTGGGCGCGATCGCAGGCCTCGTCTCAAGGGAGGGCGTCGAGATCAAGGACGCCGAGGCCGTCGCTATAAGCTTCCCCGGATTTTTCGAGCTCCTCGATTCGGTCGTCCAACGCTAGGAACCCAATGATCGTCGCCATCGATGGGCCGGCGGGCGCCGGCAAGAGCACTGTCGCGCGCATGGTCGCGACGAGGCTCGGCTTCCGCTACCTCGATACCGGCGCGATGTACCGCGCGCTGACGTGGCTTGCGCTCCGGCGCGGGCTCGACCTCGAGGACGGCGACGCGCTCGGCGACCTGGCTCGAGAGCATCCGGTCGAGCTCGACGAGGCGGGCCGGGTCTTCATCGCCGGGGAGGACGTGACGGCGGCAATTCGCGAGGCCGACATCGACCGGATGGTGCCTGTCGTGGCGCGGCATCAGCCGGTCCGCGACGTCATGCGCGATCGGCAACGCGCGCTCGCCGAGCTCGGCAACTGCGTCATCGAGGGCCGCGACATCGGCACCGTCGTCGCGCCGGACGCAGACGTGAAGGTCTTCCTCGTCGCCGATCCGTCGGTTCGCGCGAGTCGAAGGATGGCCGAGCGGCCGGAGATCGCGGACGCCGACGCGCTCGCGACCGATCTGCGGGCCCGCGACGAGAGCGACGCGGTCCGCACGCTGCCGGCCCCCGACGCCGAGGTGATCGACACGACCGGGCTCGCGGTCGAAGGGGTCGTCGACCGTGTCGAGCAGCTCGTCCGCGCGAGAGCTCCGGCCCGATGAAGGCCGTCGACGCGGTCTGGGCGGTCGGGCGGCTCGTGCTCTCGCCGCCTACCAGGCTGGGGACTCGCCTTCGCAGCTACGGGCACGAGCGCATCCCGACGACCGGCGGCGTCGTGCTCGCCTTCAACCATTTCCACTGGCTCGACCCGGCCTGCTTCGGCACGACTTGCCCGCGCACGATCCACTACATGGCGAAGGTCGAAGCCCACCGCGTACCGGGTCTCGGTCAGCTGATCCGCGCGTTCGGGACGTTCTCGGTGCGGCGCGGCGAGTCGGATCGCGAGGCCGTTCGGCTGATGCGCCAGGTCGTTCGAGACGGCGACGCGCTCGGGCTCTTCGTCGAGGGCACCCGCCAGCGCGCGGGCGTGCCGGGACGCGTCCAGCCGGGAGCGGCGATGGTCGCGCTCCAGGAGGGCGTTCCGATCGTGCCGGCCGCGATCCACGGGACGGAGACGTGGACGCTTCGCGAGCGCACTCCCGTCTCGGTCGCCTGGGGAGCGCCGATGCACTTCGAGGGCCTGCCGAAGGGCGGCAAGGCCTACCGCGAGGTGTCGGACGAGCTCGAGCGCGAGCTCCGCAAGCTGTGGGATTGGCTGGCCGAGCTGCACAGGCGCGGCCGCCCGCGCCACGCCGTGCCGCCGGCATGACCGACGCTGAGTTTCTGGGGAAGGTCGCCGTCGTCGGCTACCCCAACGTCGGCAAGTCGACGCTCGTCAACCGGCTGACCGAGTCGCGGGCCGCGGTCGTCCACGAGACGCACGGCACGACGCGGGACCGCAAGGAGCTCGTCGCCGACTGGAACGGCAAGGAGTTCCTGCTGATCGACACCGGCGGGGTCGACATCGCCGACCCGAGCCCGCTGACCCGCTCGGTCGCCGACCAGGCGCGGGCGGCGGTCGCGGACGCAGACCTCATCCTCTTCGTCGTCGACGCGCGGGCGGGCATCACCCCGGGCGACGAGGAGATCGCCGCGATCCTGCGGGCGGCGCACAAGACGGTGATCCTGCTAGCGAACAAGATCGACGACCCGAGCCAGGACATGCTCGCGCTCGAGTTCCACAGACTCGGGCTGGGCGACCCGGTGCCGCTCTCCGCGGGCCACGGGCACGGCACGGGCGACCTCCTCGACGCGATCGTCGACCTGCTTCCGGGCGCCGCGGAACGGCCGCCGGGCGAGGAGGCGATCCGCGTCGCGATCCTCGGCCGTCCGAACGTCGGCAAGTCGAGCTTGCTGAACGCCGTTCTGGGCCAGGAGCGCGTCATCGTCTCGGAGACGCCCGGCACGACCAGGGACGCGATCGACACCGTCCTCGAGCGGGGCGAAACGAAGTTCGTCCTCGTCGACACCGCCGGCATCCGCCGCAAGCGGAAGCAGCGCCAGGGGATCGAGTACTACTCCGAGCTGCGAGCCTTGGAAGCGGCGGAGCGCGCGGACGTGGCGCTCGTCCTGATCGACGCGGAGGAGGGCGTCGTCGACCAGGATCTCGCAGTCGCGGACATCGCGCGCAAGGCCAACTGCTCGACGCTGGTCGTCCTCTCGAAATGGGACGTCGGAACGGTAAAGATCGAGGACGTGCGCAGGCGGATCGAGGACAAGCTGCGCCAGCGACCTCCGGTCGTGACCACGTCCGCGAAGACGGGCCGGGGGATCGCGCGCCTACTCGACCGGGTCGAGCAGCTGTACTCCAAGCACGATGCCCGCATCCCGACGGCGGAGCTGAACCGCACCCTGAAGGAGCTGCGCGATGCTCGCCAGCCGCCGGGCCGAAGCGGCAAGCGCCTGAACGTGCTTTACGGCACCCAGGTTACGCAGCGCCCGCCGCGGTTCCGGATCTTCGTCAACGACCCGTCGCTCGTGACGCGCGACTACGGGTACTGGGTCGAGAACCAGCTGCGCGAGCGCTTCGGGCTCGAAGGCATCCCGGTGACCATCGATTTCGTGCGACGAGCCTGAGACACGGCTCAGGCGGCGAGTAACGTTGATGCGGTGCGCGGCAGCATTCAGTCGATCGAGCGGGCGGCAGCGATGCTCCGCCTGCTGTCGGGACGCACGCGCGGCCTCTCGCTGGTAGAGATTGCGCGTGCGCTGGAGCTCCCGAAGGGGACGGCGCACGGGCTCCTGCGGACGCTGAAGCTGGTCGGCTTCGTGGAGCAGGACGCCGAGTCGAGCCTCTACCGCCTTGGCCCGACTCTGCTCCACATCGGGACGAGCTACCTCGACGGCAACGAGCTGCGTGCCCGGGCGCTGAACTGGTCGGACACGCTGGCGGCCCGTAGCGGCGAGAGCGTCCGCATCGGGACCCTCCACGAAGGGCAGGCCCTGGTGGTCCACCACGTGTTCCGGCCCGACGACAGCGCCCAGGTCCTCGAGGTCGGAGCGCTCCTGGCGGCCCATGCCTGCGCGCTCGGCAAGGTGCTGCTCGCGTTCGATTCCGCTGTCGCCGAGCGACTGCTTCGCACGCCGCTTCCGCGTCTCACCGACTCGACGCTCGTTCGTCCCCACGTGTTGCGACGAGAGCTGGCAGGGGTGATCGCGCGCGACTGGGCCACCGACCGCGGGGAGCTGGTCGAGGGCGAGGCCTCGATAGCTGCACCGATTCGCGACCGCCGGCTGCTCGTGGTCGGCGCGATCGGGATCTCGGGCTCGGTGGAGCGGATCTATCACGACGGCGAGCCGCGGGCCGAGCTCGTCTCGTACGTAAGCGACGCGGCTCAGTCGATCTCCGGCGACCTCGGCGCAGCTCCCGCGGCGAGCCCAGCGATTGACACGTACCTACCCGGCTCATAGCGTGCTTGTGATGCGGGGGGCGCGCGAGTAGGAGCGCGACATGAGGCAAAGGTTCATCGCAGCGATCGACCAGGGAACGGCATCGTCACGGTGCCTCGTCTTCGACGAGACGGCGACCGTCCGCTCCGTCGCCCAGCGCGAGCACAGCCAGATCTTCCCGCGTCCCGGCTGGGTCGAGCACGACCCGGAGGAGATCTGGGTGAACGTCGTGCGTGTCGTGTCGGAATGCCTGCGCAAGCTCGGCATCGGGGTCGCCGACCTCACCGCGATCGGCATCGCAAACCAACGTGAGACGACGGTGCTCTGGGACCGGCTGACGGGCGAGCCGGTCCACAACGCGATCACCTGGCAGGACACCCGGACCGACCACCTGGTCGACGAGCTCGGTGGAGACGTCGGCCAGGCGCGTTTCCGCAGGCGCTGCGGCCTGCCGCTCGCGACCTACTTCTCGGGGCCGAAGATCCGCTGGCTGCTCGACCACTCCCCCGGACTCCAGGAGCGCGCGCAGGCCGGCGAGATCGCGTTCGGCACGATGGACAGCTGGCTGATCTGGAACCTCACCGGCAGGCACGTCACCGACGTGACCAACGCGTGCCGGACGATGCTGATGAGCCTGGAGACGCTCGACTGGGACGACGAGCTGCTCGACGCGATGGGAATCCCGCGCGTGATTCTGCCCGAGATTCGCCCGTCGACGGAGGTCTACGGTGAGGCAAGCGGCCCGCTCGCCGGTCTCCCGGTGGCGTCGGCGCTCGGGGACCAGCACGCGGCGCTCTTCGGCCAGACGTGCTTCGAGCGCGGCGAGGCGAAGTGCACGTACGGCACGGGCAGCTTCATGCTGATGAACACCGGCGAGCGCCCGGTGTGGTCCCAGAGTGGCCTCTTGACGACGGTCGGGTACAAGATCGGCGACCACCCCGCCACCTACGCCCTCGAGGGCTCGATCGCGGTGACGGGCTACCTCGTCCAGTGGTTCCGGGACAAGCTCGGGCTGATCAGGACAGCGGCAGAGATCGAGACGCTCGCACGCACCGTCGAGGACAGCGGCGGCTGCTATGTCGTCCCGGCCTTCGCCGGTCTCTTCGCGCCGCACTGGCGCAGCGACGCGCGCGGTGTGATCGCGGGCCTGACCGGCTACATCACGAAGGGGCATCTCGCTCGCGCAGTGCTCGAGGCCACGGCCTGGCAGACGCGCGAGGTCGTCGACGCGATGAACAGCGACGCCGGCGTCGAGCTGACGACGCTCAAGGTCGACGGCGGCATGACCGCGAACAACCTGCTCATGCAGTTCATCGCCGACGTGCTCGACGTTCCCGTGGTGCGACCGCTCGTCGCGGAAACCGTCTCGCTCGGCGCCGCATACGCCGCCGGACTGGCGACGGGCTTCTGGCCGGACATGGACAGCTTGCACGCCAACTGGCATAGGGCGGCGGAGTGGGTTCCGCACATGGACGCACGCGAACGCGATCGCGGCTACCGGAAGTGGAACAAGGCCGTGGCCAGGACCCTCGACTGGATCGACGAGGACGACGGCGAGGACGTGGACGACTTCGCCGCCGACCAGGTCGGCATTGTCGAACGTGCGGTAATGCCGCACGCGCATTGACCGGCGCGAGTGCCGGCAAGACACTCCGTTCGTTCCGTCATCGGAGGAAAGGCGGAGTCCTATGGAGATCTTCACGTCGGAGCTCGTCGGGACGGCGATCCTGATCGTGTTCGGGGACGGGGTCGTGGCTGGCGTCCTGTTGAACCGCTCCAAGGCCCAGAACTCGGGCTGGATCGTGATCACGTTCGGTTGGGCGATGGCGGTGGCGATGGCTGTCTACGCCGTCGGGCAGTTCAGCGGCGCCCACCTCAACCCGGCGGTCACGCTCAGCTTCGCGGCGACCGAGTCGTTCGGTGTGGAGTGGGGGGACGTACCGAAGTACCTGCTCGGGGAGTTTGCCGGCGCGTTCATCGGCGCGGTGATCGTCTTCCTCGCGTACCTCCCGCACTGGCGCGACACGGAGGACCCCGGTCTCAAGCTCGCCGTCTTCTCGACCGGACCAGCGATCCGGAACTACGGCGCGAACCTCGTCACCGAGATCATCGGGACCTTCATGCTCGTCTTCGGCGTGCTCGCGATCGTCGGCCATTTCGCGCAGGACGTGATCGGCGACAAGGCGCTGACATCGGCCCTCGGGGCCGCGTTCCCGCCGCTCCTGATCGGGCTGCTCGTCTTCGTGATCGGCCTCTCGCTCGGAGGGCCCACGGGGTACGCGATCAACCCGGCTCGCGATCTCGGACCGCGGATCGCGCACGCCGTCTTGCCGATCCCCGGCAAAGGCGCGTCCGATTGGGAGTACTCGTGGGTTCCCGTCGTCGGTCCGATCATCGGCGGCTTGCTCGGCGCAGGCACGTATCACCTGCTCTTCGCTCCGGGCAGCGGCAACCTAGAGGTTCTGCGGGCGGTGGTGCCGTTCGTCTGAGCGACGGGCGCCATACGAAAGTCGATCAAGGACCCGAGAGGAGGGCCGCATGGCGCAGTACGCAGCAGCGATCGATCAGGGGACCACCAGCACGCGCTTCATGGTCTTCGACCACAGCGGCCAGGTGGTATCGGTCGACCAGAAGGAGCACGAGCAGATCTACCCGAAGCCCGGCTGGGTCGAGCACGACCCGCTCGAGATCTGGCAGCGCACGCAGGAGGTGGTCAGCGCCGGCCTCGAGAAGGTCGGCGCGGGCGACATCGCGGCCGTCGGCGTGACGAACCAGCGCGAGACGACGGTCGTGTGGGACCGGACGACCGGCAAGCCCGTCTACAACGCGATCGTCTGGCAGGACACGCGGACCGACAAGATCATCGACGAGCTCGGGCGCGACGGCGGCCAGGACCGGTTCCGGGCCAAGACTGGCCTTCCGCTGGCCACCTACTTCTCCGGCCCCAAGATCAAGTGGGTCCTCGACAACGTCGACGGCGTTCGCGGGCGGGCGGAGAGCGGCGATGTGCTGTTCGGGAACATCGACACGTGGCTGATCTGGCTGCTCACCGGCGGATCCGACGGCGGGGTGCACGTGACGGACGTGAGCAACGCCAGCCGGACGATGCTGATGAACCTCGAGACGCTCGACTGGGACGACGAGATCCTCGGCATCCTGGGCGTTCCGCGAGCGATGCTGCCCGAGGTCAGGGCGTCGAGCGAGGTCTACGGCGAGTCGAAGGACGGCCTCGCCGGGATTCCGGTAGCCGGCGACCTCGGCGACCAGCAGGCCGCGCTCTTCGGCCAGACCTGCTTCTCGGTCGGCGAGGCGAAGAACACGTACGGGACGGGGAACTTCCTGCTCCTCAACACCGGCACCGAACCGGTTGCGTCGAAGAGCGGCCTGCTCACGACGCTGGGCTACAAGATCGGCGACCAGGACGCCGTCTACTGCCTCGAGGGCGCGATCGCGATCACCGGCGCGCTCGTTCAGTGGCTGCGCGACAACCTCGGGATGATCTCGAGCTCGCCCGAGATCGAGGAGCTGGCGGCGACGGTCGACGACAACGGCGGCGTCTACTTCGTACCGGCGTTCTCCGGCCTGTTCGCTCCGTACTGGAAGGCGAGCGCCCGCGGCGTGATCGCAGGGCTGACCCGCTACGTCAACAAGGGCCACATCGCGCGGGCAGCGCTCGAGGCGACGGCGTGGCAGACCCGCGAGGTCGTCGAAGCGATGAACGCCGACTCTGGCGTCGACCTGACCTCGCTCAAGGTCGATGGCGGCATGGTCCACAACGAGCTGCTGATGCAATTCCAGTCCGACGTCCTCGGCGTGCCGGTGATCCGGCCGACGGTCGCCGAGACGACCTCGCTCGGCGCCGCGTACGCCGCCGGGCTCGCGGTTGGTTTCTGGCCTGAGGTGGAAGACCTACGTGCCAACTGGGGAAAGGACAAGGAGTGGCAGCCTGGGATGGACCAGTCGGAGGTCGACCGTGAATACGCGTTCTGGAAGAAGGCGGTGACGCGGACGTTCGACTGGACGGAGTAGCGCGGCCCGGAGAGGGCCACGATGGAAGGAGGCAACGCGATGGGGCGTGACCCAGAGGAGGAGCGCCGCCCTGAGGACCGCACGTCGGAGGAGGACGAGGAGGGTCACGAGCACAGGCACGAGGGAAGCTTCGCGACGGGTCTCGAGCGCACGGAGCATCATCCGGAGCGCGACACCGAAGGCGACTTCGCCGAAGGCCACGAGGACGAGGAGGAGCACGACCACGAGCACAGGCACGAGGGAACGTTCGCGACGGGAGTCGAGAAGAGCGAACATCACCCCGAGCGAGAGTCGAAGGGCGACTTCGCCGAGGGTCAGGAGGAGGACGACCGCTCTTAGTGGTTCGTCCAGCAACGTTCACCGGGCTCTGGCCCGCCATCACGCGGCGCCATGAACCACCCTCACCTGCGACCCAGGCAATCCAGCCTGGGCCGCAGGTGAGTGCGGCCCCTGGGCTTGGTGCTGTTCTCGTCGAGCGCCGCGACCTGGCCGACGGGACGACCGGACGCTTCCACGGGCTCCTCCACTCGGGCGGGCGCTACGCGGTCAAGGACCCACCCGCGGCAGTCGAGTGCGTCGAGGAGAACGCGATCCTGCGCCGGGTCGCGGCCGACTGCGTCGAGGACACCGGCGGCCTTTTCGTCACAACGCCGTGGGACGACCCCGCCTACGGTGACGAGTTCCTCGAAGGATGCCGAGCGACAGGCGTTCCCGCGGAGGAGATCCCGGTAGCGGAGGCACTGCGGCGCGAGCCGCGCCTGAATCCTGGGATCGCGCGCGCCTTCACCGTGCCGGATGCCGCGGTTGACCCGTGGAAGCTCGTCTGGGGCTGCGCCCGCTCGGCCGAGGAGCATGGCGCCCGCATCCTCACCTACCACCGGGTGATCGAGTTGGAGCTCGATCGGCAGCGCGTCGTCGGCGCTCTAGTCCGCGACGAGCAGACGGGCGAGGAGCTGCGGATCCACGCCGACGTCGTGGTGAACGCGGCGGGCGCGTGGGCCGGTCAGGTGGCGGCGCTCGCAGGCTGCGACGTCCGGGTACTCCCGGGCAAGGGGATCATGATCGCGATGAACCACCGGCTCGTAGGCACGGTCGTGAACCGGTGCAAGCTCCCGTCGGACGGCGACATCCTCGTGCCGATCCGGACCGCCTGCGTGATCGGGACGACCGACGTGCACATCGACGACCCGGACGCCGCCGAGATCACGCAGGCCGAGGTCGAGTTCATGCTCGACGAGGGCGAGAAGCTCGTCCCCGGCTTCCGCCGGGCGCGGGCGCTCCACGCGTGGGCGGGCGTCCGGCCGCTCTTCGAGGAGACGAAGGCGGACAGCGTCGACACGCGCGACGTGACGCGCTCGCACGCGCTGCTCGACCACCGCCACCGCGACGGCGTCGACGGGTTCGTGACGATCACGGGCGGCAAGACGACGACGTTCCGGATGATGGCCGAGGTCGCGGTCGACGCAGTCTGCGAGCACCTTGGCACGCGGCGGCCGTGCCGGACGGCCGAGGAGCCGCTGCCGGGATCGGAAGGCGGCGCCACCTACCGGCTCGGTGCACGGCTCGCCGCGCGAGAGCCGCTCCCGCAGGCGGACGAGATCGTCTGCGAGTGCGAGCTGATCACGCGCGGCCGCCTCGAAGAGACGATCGAGCGACGCGGGACGGCGAGCCTCGATGACATCAGGCGCCTCCTGCGGCTGGCGATGGGTCCCTGCCAGGGCGGGTTCTGCATCTATCGCGCGACCGGGATCCTCCACGACATCGGTCGGCTCGACCACGCGACGGCGAACCGCGCTCTCCACGACTTCCTTCAGGAGCGCTGGAAGGGCGTTCATCCGATCCTCTACGGCGACCAGCTACGCCAGACGAGGCTGGACGACTGGATCTTCCACGGCCTGCTCGACGTGGAGCATCTGCCGCGATGACGTACGACACCGTCGTCGTCGGCGCCGGGCTCGCCGGACTGACCGCGGCTCTGCGGCTGGCCGAGCAGGGCCAGCGCGTGGCCGTCGTCGCCAGAGGTGTCGGCGCCACGCACCTGGCACCGGCTGCGATCGACGTGCTCGGCTACGTCGACGAGGAGCGGGTCGAGAGCCCGGCCGCGTCGCTAGCGCGGCTGGTCGCGGCCCATCCGGAGCATCCGTATGCCCGTCTCGCCCCGCAGGTGGTCGCCGCTTCGCTCGAGTGGCTCGCGGAGCGGGCGGCCGGCTTGGGCTATGCCGGAAGCCTCGACGAGAACCTGCTGCTCCCGACCGCCGCCGGCGTCCCGAAGCCCTCGGCTCTCGTCCCGGAGACGATGACCGGAGGCGACCTGCGCGCCGGGGACCGCTTCCTCTTCGTCGGCCTGCGAGGGCTGAAGGACTTCTACGCCTCGTACGCGGCCGACAACCTGGCTCATGCCGAGCTCCCGATGCCGGTCTCGGCGCGGGCGGTGGAGTTGACGCCGCCGCTCGGACGCGAGGCAGACGTCAGCAGTGTCGGCTTCGCGCGCCGGTTCGACCAGCCTGAGTTCCGCGACTGGATCGTCGCCGCGCTGGCGAGCAAGGCCGAGCCTGACGAACGGATTGGTTTCCCGGCGGTGCTCGGCCTGAGGAGCGCCGGCGAGGTGTGGCGGGAGCTCGAGCGGAGGCTCGAGCGCCGCGTCTTCGAGGTGCCGACGCTGCCGCCGTCGGCGCCCGGGATCCGCCTCTTCGAGGAATTGAAGGCGGCGCTGCGCCGGGCGGGAGGGCGCCTCGTCGTCGGCGACACCGCCGTCGGCGCGGAGCTGGAGGGATCGCGCGTCGCGTCCCTTTTCGTCGAGACCGCCGCACGCCCGGTCAGCTACGCGGCTCGGTCGTTCGTGCTCGCTTCGGGCGGCTTCGCCTCGGGAGGGCTCGAGCTCGACTCGGGCGGACGCGTCCGCGAGACAGTCTTCGGCCTCCCAGTCGCGGGCCTCCCCGAGCCCGGGCGCGCGGCCTTCGCGCCAGGCTACTTCGACGCCCATCCCCTGGCCCGCGCCGGCATCGCCGTCGACGATCTTCTGCGACCGGTCGACGCCGAGGGGCGGCCGGTCCACGAGAACCTCCACGCCGCAGGGGCGATCCTGGCCGGCGCCGTCCCGTGGCGCGAGCAGTCCGGCAGCGGCATCAGCCTGGCGAGCGGATACGCAGCCGCGGCCGCGATCCTCGAGCATTCGGGCGTACCCGTCGTGGAGACGACGCCGTGACGGATGCCGTTCGTGATTCCCTCGACCACTGCGTCAAGTGCACGATCTGCGAGACGTTCTGTCCGTACTCGCAGGTGACGCCGCTCTTCCCAGGGCCGAAGTACGTCGGCCCGCAGGCCGAGCGTTACCGACAAGCCGGCGTGTCGGTCGACGCCTCGGTCGACTACTGCTCGGGCTGCGGCATCTGTACCCAGGTCTGCCCGCAGGGCGTCAGGATCGCCGAGATCAACAGCCAGGCGAGAGCCGCGCTCTGGGAGGAGCGAGGCATTCCGCTGCGCAACCAGGTGATCGCCCGCCCGAGCGTGATCGGGCGGGTCGGGACGCCGGTCGCGCCGCTCGCCAACTGGGCCCTTCGCAACCGAGCGATGCGCGCGGCCACCGAACGGCTGCTGGGCATCCACCGCGACGCGCCGATGCCGCGCTTCGCCGGACGCACTTTCCAGCGCTGGGCGCGCCGGCACGTGAGCCCTGCGGCCCAGCGCACCGTCGTCTACTTCCACGCCTGCGGGACGAACTACTACGAGCCGGCCGTCGGCGAGATGGTGGTCGCCGTGCTCGAGCACAACGGCTGCCGCGTCATCATCCCGTCCCAGGGCTGCTGCGGTCTGCCGCTCCAGTCGAACGGCAACTTCCCCGCGGCGCGCGCGTATGTGCGCCAGCTCGTCGCGAGTCTCGCACCGTACGCGCGCGAGGGCCACGCGATCGTCTCGAACTCGACGAGCTGCGGCCTGATGCTGAAGCGCGAGGCGCACGAGATCCTCGGGGTCGCGGACGAGGATCTGCAGCTCGTCAGCCAGGCCACGTACGACCTGTGCGAGTTCCTGCTTGCCCTGCACGACGAGGGGGAGCTGCGCACCGACTTCCGGCCGCTGCCGCTGACGGTCCCGTATCACGCGCCGTGTCAGCAGCGCGGGCACGGGATCGGCAAGCCGGCGCTCGACCTGCTCGCGCTCGTGCCGGAGCTGAGTGTGATCGAGCTCGATGTCGACTGCTGCGGCATCGCGGGTACGTACGGGCTGAAGCGGGAGAAGTACGAGATCTCGATGGCTGTGGGGGAGCGGCTGTTCAGCGAGCTCCGCGAGGCCCACGCCGGGGTAGCCGCCTGCGACAGCGAGACCTGCCGCTGGCAGATCGAGCACGGCTCGGGTGTCCGCGCCGTCCATCCCGTCGAGCTGCTCTACCGCGCGTACGGGCTCGGCGGCTCCTAGACTCAACCGGCATGGGTAGTCCGCCGGCCACGCTGCTCTCGGTCCTCACCTCCGCGCGGATCGCGGCCGTGCCGGTGGTGATGGCGCTGATCCTGCTCGGGCCCGACGAGGACTACGCGTACGGGGTCGCGGCCGTCGTCTTCGCCGTCGCGGCGAGCACCGACTATCTGGACGGCTTCCTCGCTCGCCGCTGGTCGATGACGACGACGCTCGGCTCCTTCCTCGACACGACCGCCGACAAGCTCCTCGTCACGGGAACGCTGATCGCGCTCGTGGACGTCGGCCGCGCGTCCCCCTGGATCGCGGCGATCATCATCGGCCGCGAGCTCGTCATCCTGGGGCTGCGCGGCGTCGTCGCAGCCGACGGGACGGTGTTCGCGCCGTCCCTCGCCGGGAAGCTGAAGGCGAACGTGCAGTTCGTCGCAATCGTGCTGGCGATCGTTCGGTTCGACGTCTCGCTCGGGCCGCTGCTCCTCGACGAGTGGGCGATGCTCGCGGCCGCAGTGATCACGGTGCTCTCCGCCGTCGAGTACCTCGCCCGCTTCTCCTCGGCGCTCACCGGCGCCCGCGGCTAGGCGTGGTAGGCGGCGTCTCCGTCACGGGTGGGACCGGCTTCCTCGGCAAGGCCATCGTCGACCAGCTCGTCGCCGACGGCCGTGCGGTCAGGGCGCTCGTCCGCTCCCATCGGGCCGCCGAAGAGCTAGGGGCGCTTGGCACAGAGCCGGTCCGCGGAGATGTCCTCGATCGGGCGACGCTGGAGTCGGCCTTCGAGGGCTCCGACGTCGTCTATCACGCGGCCGGAGCGAATGCGTTCTGCCTGGCCGATCCGACGCCGCTCTTCGACGTCAACGTCAACGGGTCGCGCAACGTCGTCCTCGCGGCGGCCGCCGCCGGCGTCCGGCGGCTCGTCTACACCTCGTCTGCGGCGACGCTCGGCGAGGAGCACGGGACTGTCGGGAGCGAGGAGTCCGCGCACCGCGGCCGGTTCCTCTCCAACTACGAGCGCTCGAAGTTCGAAGCCGAGCGCGCCGTGCTGGAGGCGGCTCGCGGCGCGGAGCTGGAGGTCGTTTGCGTGAATCCGGCCTCGGTTCAGGGGCCCGGCCGCACCGGCGGGACGGCGCGCCTGCTGCTCGACTTCCTGAACGGGAAGCAGAAAGCCGCGATCGACACACGGCTGAGCCTCGTCGACGTCGCCGACTGCACGCGCGGTCACCTGCTCGCCGAGGCGAGCGGGAAGCCGGGCGAGCGCTACGTGTTGTGCGGAGCCTCGCTGACCGTCCGGGAGGCACTCGAGCTGCTCGCGCGTATCACCGACCTTGGTGAACAGCCGCACTTTCTGCCGCCGCGGATCGCGCTCGCGCTCTCCGCCGGCGTCGAGGCCGCAGCCCGGCTCCGGCGCCGGAAGCCGCCCGTCTGCCGCGAGATGGTACGGACACTCCTCCACGGGCATGCCTACGACGGCTCCAAGGCGACGCGCGAGCTCGGGCTCGCTTACACGCCGATCGAGGACACGCTGCGACGTACGGTCGCCTGGTACGTCGAACAGGGGCTCGTCACCCGACCGCTGCCAGGTGTCGCTCGCTAGCCGGAGCGTCAGCGCGACGACTTCGAGGTCGACGAGACCAGGATTCGGCGGCGGTGGAACGCGAACCGGTTCTCCTCGCCCCGGACGAGCCGGCCGATGTTCGCCTTGTGCAAGACGAGGATCGCCACGGCCGCTGCCCCGGCGAATCCGATCATCGTCCACGAGCCGCCGAAGACGAGAACGAGCACGGGTAGAGCCAGCGCAGAGCTCATCGAGGCGACCGAGGTGTAGCGGCTCGCCAAGAAGGCGACGATCCAGACGCCCACGGTCGCGAGCGCCGCGAGCGGGGCCAGGGCGAGGGCCACGCCCCCTGTCGTCGCGACGATCTTCCCGCCCCGGCGGAAGCCCATGAACAGAGGCCGGTAGTGTCCGGCCGTCGCGCCCATCCCGGCGAGCAGACCGGCGAGCTCGCCCTCGACCACGAGCCCGAGCAGCGCTGCCGCGAACCCCTTGCCGATGTCGAGCAAGGCCACCGCCAGGCCAACCTTGAAGCCGACAGTGCGCCAGACGTTCGCCGCACCGGTGTTGCCGCTCCCCACCTTCCGGATGTCGGTGCCGGTGAGGAGCCGTGGCAGCCAGTATCCCGAGGGGATACTGCCGAGCACATACCCCGCGAGAACGAGCAGGATCGTCGTCATGGTGCGCTGCGGGCCATTGTAGACAGCCCTCCTGCGGGAGTAGCCGCCGGCGGAGTGACTTCAGTCGCGCTCGTAACGGCAGGAGCGGTAGGATCCCGCGGATGCGTTTGCGGCTCGCCCTTCTCGCGGTCGCCGTCGTCACTCTCGCGGGCTGCGGCGGCGGTGGTGGCGGTGGCGAGTCCGCGGCCAGCGCCCCGGCGGGCGCGTCCCTCGTCTCGGCCGACGCACCGGTCTTCATCGCTGCGACGACCGATCGCGATTCGGACCAGTGGAAGAAGGCCGACGCGCTGCTCAAGAAGTTCCCCGGTCGCGAGCAGCTGCTCTCATCGATCAAGCGTGAGCTCGCGCAGGAGGGGATCGACTTCGAGCGCGACCTCCAGCCCGCCCTAGGCCCCGAGGTCGACCTGGTCATCTTCGACCTCGAGGACGCCGAGAACAGCGTCGTCGGGATGACGAAGCCCGACGACCCCGACAAGCTCGTCGACCTGCTGCACAAGGGCGACGACCCGCCGAAAGTGGTCAAGAAGCGCGACGACGGCTGGGTCGTCTTCAGCGACTCGCAGACGGCCGTCGACCAGATCGGCGCCGACGGGGAGAAGCTCGCGGACGACTCCGGCTACAAGGATGCGCTCTCGAAGCTGCCGGAGGAGTCGCTCGCAACCGCGTGGGTCGACGGAACGGCGGCAGTCAACGCTCTCAGGCAGGAGGCCGGCGGCTCCGATCTGGGTACGTTCGGCAAGCTCGAGTGGGCGGCCGCCGCGCTCGAGGCGCGCGACGACGGCGCGGCCGTCGAGATCGTCACCAAGGGCATCGACACGAACGCGGAGGCGTTCAAGTCGTCGCTGATCGACAAGGTTCCGGCGGACACACTCCTCTTCATGGCGTTCAAGGACCTCGACAAGGCTCTCGCCGACATCGACAAGCAGGCCGGTGAGGCGGGAGCGCTGGTCGAGGGCTTCCTCGGCGTCAGGATCAGTGACCTCGTGGCGCTCTTCTCGGGCGAGAGCGCGTTGTATGCCCGGGCGGGCACGCCGCTCCCGGAGATCACGCTCGTGCTCGACGGGACGAATGCAGACGCGAAGCTCGCAACGATCGCAAAGGTCGCGGCCAAGGCGGTCGCCGCCTTCGGCGGGCGAGGGCCGACCCCGACGACTGTGGATGGCGCCAGCCTCAACGAGCTGCGGTTCGGGCCGTTCGCCGTCCTCTACGGCAAGGCGGAGGGGCAAATCATCGTTACGGATACGCGTAACGCGGTCCGAGACCTGCGCGGTGGCGGCTCCTCCCTTGCCGACAACGAGGCCTTCAAGGCCGCGAAGGATGCCGCCGGGCTACCGGACGAGAACAACGGCTTCATCTACGTGAACCTCAAGGACTCGATCGCGGAGATCGCAGGTCTCGCCGGTGAGGCGATCCCGCCCGACGTGTCGAGCAACCTCCGCCCGTTGCGCTCGCTGATCGCGTACTCGACGCAGGACGGGGATCTGGCCGACACCACGATCTTCGTCGAGATCAAGTAAGCCGAGAAGCTAGCCCGAACGAGCAGCCTTTTCGGCTAGCCTTGCGGCCCATGTCACCACGCGACTTCCTGTTTACGTCCGAATCGGTCACCGAGGGCCATCCGGACAAGATGGCCGACCAGATCTCGGACTCGATCCTCGACGCCGTGCTGACCGACGACCGGACAGGTCGCGTCGCGTGCGAGACCCTCGTCACCACCGGGCTCGTCGTCGTCGCCGGCGAGATCTCGACCGAGACGTACGTCGACATCCCGCGCCTCGTCCGGAACCGAGTCCGGGAGATCGGCTACGACCGCGCGAAGTACGGCTTCGACGCGGACACCTGCGGCGTGATCGTGGCGATCGACGAGCAGTCGCCGGACATCGCGCAGGGCGTCGACCAGTCCTACGAGATGCAGCACGATCCCGGCGACGACGATCCGCTCGACCGGATCGGCGCCGGCGACCAGGGGATGATGTTCGGCTACGCGACGAGCGAGACGGCCGAGCTGATGCCGCTGCCGATCATGCTCGCCCACAAGATCACGAAGCGGCTCGCCGAGGTACGAAAGGCGGACGTGCTTCCCTATCTCCGACCCGACGGGAAGGCGCAGGTAACGGTCCGCTACGAGATCGACGAGCACGGGCGCCAGCAGCCCGCCGAGATCGAGCGCGTGCTGATCTCGACGCAGCACCGCGACGGGCTCGACGCGGACACGCTGATCAAGCCCGACCTCGCCGAGCACGTGCTGCGGCCGATCCTGCCCCCACACCTCTACGACGACAAGCAGTTGCTCGCGAAGGACTTCTTCTACTGCAACCCGACCGGGAAGTTCGTGATCGGCGGCCCGATGGGCGACACGGGCCTGACCGGGCGGAAGATCATCGTCGACACGTACGGCGGCATGGCCCGCCACGGCGGCGGCGCCTTCTCCGGCAAGGATCCGACCAAGGTCGACCGGTCGGCCGCGTA
>WNFV01007184.1_pt1 | contig 19547 bp, 13 predicted proteins | sample 5400101 | NCBI WGS metagenome assembly WNFV01 (sample SAMN13153361, study PRJNA577476) | soil metagenome | isolation source: 115 cm soil or saprolite under grassland replicate 1 | place: USA:California | collected 2016-06-15 | reverse complement strand
GACGCCGGTTGCTCGCCGCTCGGCCAAGAGGAAGGTCATCGGACCATGTTCGTGAACGAGACGGAGGGTGGTCACGGGACCGGGAGACGTGTGGCAATTTCACGCGGGAAAGCGGTCAAAGGGTCGGGCGCAGTCCACTTCGCGCCGGCGTCCGCGAGTTCGTCGAGCGCTACAACTCGAGCTGGCTCATCGAGCGACACGGCCATCTGACGCCGAGGGAGGCCTACGAGCAGGCGATGAAAGGCGCCGCAGCATGATCACGGAAGGTCACCGAAGTGTCCAAAGAACCGGGGCCGGCTCAGGGCGATCACCGACGCGTGGCTTCACGAAGAGATCGCGCGCGTGTTCGAGGAGAACTACCGGGTCTACGGTGCTCGCAAGCTCTGGCACCAGCTGCACCGCGAAGGCATCGCGGTCGGTCGTGATCGGGTGTGGCGTCTCATGCGTGAAGCTGGCCTGCAAGGGGCTCGGCGAGGAAGGACCAAGTTCACCACTCGCCGCGACGAGAAGACCGCTCGGCCACCGGATCTCGTCGAGCGCGACTTCACCGCGGAGGCTCCGAACCGTTTGTGGATCGCGGACCTCACCTATGTTCGGACCTGGGCCGGGTTCTGCTACGTGGCCTTCGTCGAGGACGTCTTCTCCCGGATGATCGTCGGCTGGTCGATCGGGACGCATCTTCGAGCCTCCCTCGCCACCGAGGCCGTGGAGATGGCCGTGTGGCGCCGCGCCGTGGTTTGCGCCCGACTCAAAGCCACACTTCCTGGTTCTGATCAGTCCACACCCTGTGAGGTCCCCGGCCCGTCCGGGAGGAGGATACGGGCATGGAGGAACCACGAGGGACGGACCGGGCTGGGCGCCGCCGGAAGCGGTTCCTGACGCCCCAGCAGAAGTACGAGGTCTGGCTGCAGCTGCTCCGGGGCGAGGTGAGCATCGCCGAGGCTGCCGACCGGACCGGTGTGGACCGCTCGACGATCATGAAGCTGCGGACCGTGGCCAAGGAGGGCGCCCTGGACGCGCTGTCGTCCTCCCGCCCGGGGGCCCGTCCCGGCAAGCCCGATCCGGAGCTGCAGGCGGCCCGGGCCGAGATCGCCCGGCTCGCGGAGACCGTGAAGGAACAGGCCGTCGAGCTCACGTTGCTGCGGGGAAAAGGGGGGCGCTGGGGCTGAGTTGCCGGGTCCCCCGGCGGGTCGACGCGGCCACCAAGGCGGGACTGCTGGAGTTGATCGACGGGGCCGTGGCCGAGGGGTGGGACCACCGGCGAGCCTGCCGGGTGCTCGGGCTCAAGGAGTCGCGGGCGTGGCGGTGGCGCATCCGCCGGGACGGCGACCGCCTCGCCGACCGCCCCGGGGGCGGGCGTCCCGTCCACGGCCTCCTGGCGGCCGAGGAGGCCGAGATCGTGGCCCTGTTCGAGGAGTGGGGCGAGGTCGACCGCTCCCACCGCAAGCTCGCCCACCGCGGCTCCTACCTTCATCGGGTGTGGGTGTCCCCGTCCTCGGTGCGGCGCGTTCTGGCTGCTCACGGGCTGCATCTGCACCGGCCCCGCCGGATCGGGACCTCGGTGCGCCGGCCGTTCCCGGAGTGGGTCACCTACACCAAGGGGACCATCTGGATCTACGACAACACCCATTTCACGAGGTGCCCCGATCACGCCGCGACGGCCATCCTGGACCTGGTGACCCGCAAGTGGCTGGCCACGATCCTGTCTGCGGAGGAGACCTCCACGCAGATCCAGGTGGCGTTCACCGAGGCCCTCGAGGCCGAGGACCTGATGGAGCGCGTCGCCGCCCGCCAGGACGGCCGGGTGGATCTCGCGGTCGACGATCCGACCCGGCCCATCCTGCTGGCGATGTCCGACAACGGCGCCCAGATGACCTCGGGGTCCACCCGGGAGTTCATGGCCTTGTGCGCCATCGCCCAGCACTTCGGCCGTCCCGGCACCCCCACCGACCAGGCGTGGATCGAGACGCTGTTCGGCCACATCAAGGCGGAGTGGGCCCACCTCGACAGGATCGACGACCCCGCCGTGCTGCGGGCCGAGCTCGAGGTGGTCCGGATGCACTACAACACCGTTCGGCTGCACGCCGGGATCGGCTACGTCACGCCCGAGGACGAGCACGAGGGCCGGGGCCCGGCCATCCGCAAGGCCCGACGCGACGGCCTGGTCGCGGCCCGGGAGAAGCGCATGGAGTACCATCGGACTCGCCAACTGCCGGAGACCCGCTGATGTGGACTAATCAACTCCGGATCTGTGGCTTTGAGTCAGACACACATCACGCCGTGTCCGTCGAGGGGCTGATCCATCACAGCGATGCGGGCAGCCAGGGCGGAATCAACCGGTCGTCGCAACACCTCGATCAGGAGGTGGCGCATGGGACGACCGGAGAGTTGGGCATGGACGGCAACGGGACGGCCAGCGATGCGTTCGCCGGGGCGGCCGCCTGTGTGGCGTCGCGAGCATCTTCAGAGGTTCTGGGACGCGATCGCGGCGGGGGCCAGGACGGAGGACGCCGCGGCGACCGTGGGGGTGTCGCTCGCAGTTGGTGTCAGATGGTTCCGCGAGGGTGGCGGGATGCGAACTGTCAGTCATCACCCGCTCTGTGGTCGGTACCTCTCCTTCGCCGAACGCGAGGAGATCGCCATCTTCAAGGCGCAGGGCCGCGGCGTCCGTGAGATCGCTCGTCAATTGCACCGATCGCCGTCGACCATCTCGCGCGAACTGCGTCGCAATGCAGCGACCCGCGGAGGCAAGCTCGAGTACCGCGCGACGACGGCTCAGTGGCATGCGGATCGGCGGGCTCGCCGGCCCAAGACCGCGAAGCTCGCCCAGAACGACCGGCTCCGCGACTACGTGCAGGACCGGCTGGCCGGTGTGATCGCGGCGCCAAGCGGGACGCCGGCGACCGGACCGACGGTGCGTTGGAACGGACGACGGCACGGACGTCGCCAGGACCGGCGATGGTCCAAGGCGTGGAGCCCGGAGCAGATCTCGAACCGCCTCCGGGTCGAGTTCCCCGATGATGAGTCGATGCGGATCAGCCACGAGGCCATCTACCAGGCGCTGTTCGTCCAGGGGCGCGGCGCGTTGAAGCGTGAGCTGGTCGCGTGCCTCCGCACCGGGCGGGCACTCCGTGTGCCTCGCGCTCGCGCCAGACAGCGGCAGGACGGCTTCGTCACGCCCGAACTGAGGATCAGTGCGCGGCCTGCCGAGGTCGAGGACCGTGCCGTTCCCGGCCACTGGGAAGGCGACCTGATCATCGGGCTGAACAAGTCCGCGATCGGGACACTGGTCGAACGCACCAGCCGTTTCACGATGCTCCTACATCTCCCTCGAAGCGAGGGCTACGGGATCCAGCCGAGAGTCAAGAACGGACCGGCGCTCGCCGGCTATGGCGCGGAGGCCGTGCGCGATGCCATCGTCTCAACGATCATCACCCTTCCCGTCGAGTTCCGACGTTCGCTCACGTGGGACCGCGGCAAGGAGATGGCCCGGCACGCGGACCTGAAGATTGCGGCCGGTCTCGCCGTCTACTTCTGCGACCCCCAGAGCCCGTGGCAGCGCGGGACGAACGAGAACACCAACGGGCTGCTCCGCCAGTACTTCCCGAACGGCACCGACCTCACCAGACACAGCCCTAACGAGCTCGCAGCGGTCGCAGCGGCGCTCAATGGACGGCCTCGGAAGACCCTCAACTGGAGGACTCCGGGCGAAGCCCTCGACGAGCTACTACTGTCACACCAACGGGCCAGTGTTGCGACGACCTCTTGAACCCGGTCAGACCACCTCGGTCGTCTACTCCGAGCGTCTCGCCGAGCACGGCATCGCACCGTCGGTTGGGAGCGTCGGGGACAGCTACGACAACGCGATGGCCGAGTCCGCGATCGGCCTGTACAAGACCGAGTTGATCCGCCGGTAGGGACCGTGGCGCACCCGCGACCAGGTCGAGTTCGCCACGCTCGAGTACATCGACTGGTTCAACAACAGGCGGCTGCACGGCGAGATCGGCCACGTCCCGCCCGCGGAGTTCGAGGAGGTGTTCTACGCTTCGCGGGCCGAGGAGCAAATCAAAGCCTGAAAGTCTCTACCGAACCCAGGGCGGTTCAATCCATCCTCATACCAAGAGATCAAGGATCCGAAGCATGCCAGAGGCTGGAACTCTCTCAGCGTATCCCCGTGTCATACCCGATTGATACGGTGCTAAGCGTGTGCGATTCCACAACCACAGTCCGACTAACACCGTCTAATGTCCTAGAACCAATCGTGGCGTGCGGTCCGGTCGGAGGGTTAAAGCTCACGGGTCGAATGACGTAGCGGCCAGGGGAAAGGTAGACAGTAAATGCCCCCTTCGTATCCGATGTCGCTCTTGCCACAACCCTTCCGTCGCGAACTATTTCCAATGGGGCGCCGGGCAACGGCGCATCCGGACAGGTCGGGCGGGGAGGCCCAGGACACAACGGCCCCACAGTCACCGTGCCCCTGACTCCTGAGTCTGGCACCTGCCCGGCCCGCAGAATCAAGATTCCGCCACCGACGAGCACGAGCGTGGTCGCTACGAGAACAATAGCCTTCGTTCGACCGGTCATGTGCCGCCCTGTAACACCAGAGTCAAGTTAGTCTACACCGTCATATCCAAATGATGCCCTGGACACGACTCGGCTACCCTACATCGCCGCCCCCCTCCCTCTCGTGCTGTCTCTCACCTCCCCACAAACGTCGCATCCGGATACTCGACTGCGGCGACGAGCAGTCGCCGGATCTGAATCGACCCTGCTTCCTCCCTATCGCTTAGGTGGACAGACACGACGATCCCATAAGTGGATCCGCCAGAAGGAACCCACGCTATCCATGATGCTGCGGTCGTGGTCCACACACTGGACGGAGACATTGGCGTCCATGGCGGCCGCACTCTCAGCGGCCCCTCGGGCCCCTGAAACTCCATCGTGAGAGTCGCGGAACCGCTGGCCGATGTACGGTAAGCCCATGAGGCGTTGATACTGACCAGGATGTCCTGATTCTCGGATGACGTCGGCACCCGCATTGCCTCGGGAATGTAGCCATCACATTGAATCTGCCCGGGGTCTCCGTCCATACACTGCTCGTTGGGCCCCACCGCCCAGACGTGGGCCAGAGCAAGCGTTTGGGAGGCGGCTGCCGCGTTCGCCCCTTGGTCAGCGATCGGGCTTCCAGCAGCACCGCTGGCGCCGAGGGCGAGCCCCAATAGAATGACCGACCCGACCCTGAAGCCCATCGTTCACACCTCCATTCGCGGTCCGTCGGCCCTTGGACGCAAACCTCGTCAACTCAATCCAGTCAAGACACGTACTTCTTAGCCCCGGCTGTTAGCGCGATATTCTGATACCCAGCGTACTCGCAGAAGATAAAGGTATTCGCTGTCTGAGGCGCTGGCGCGACCGAGCACATATCGCCCACGCGAACCGCGCTGCGACCACTGTCATATGGAGTTAGAAGTGCCGTGTGGCCGCCTATCAAGTTGTGGGGGTCGGACCATCCTGTGGAAAACGTATCCCCTGAGTGATTGACGTAGCCGATGCTTAGGTAGCAGCATCCGTCACCATCCTTGCTCTCTCGGCTGGTCAGGTAAACCATCGTCTGACCGCCATGACGGTTGGCAGTAATGGCTGCGTCGTAGTACCACCCCGGGCTGTCCGTCCAAACGTGCGTGTAGGCATTGGCTCCAAACACCCATTGATCGAACAACTTGTAACTCACCGGGTCGACGCGGTACGCGCGAACGGTAGAGAACTGAGCGCCGTTGACCACGTTGTTAACAGTCTGAGATGTGTAAACGTGACCCCTCGCGTAACTCGCCTGCACCAATGAGGTCGACGGCACATCTAGATCATAGGCCGATGATGGCTGGCCGGCTTGCGTTTGGTGGTTCTTGAACGTCGAACTCACGTATGCACTCGCTCCTGCCACGCGCCAGCCACAGAGCGGGTACGGCTTACACCACTTCACGCGGTACAGAGCGATCTGGTTGTTCGAGAATGTACCCACGAGATACTCGTTAGCAGCTGCATCTTCCTCGACCGCAGCGATCACGCGATCAGCTCTGGAGTCAGTCCCAGGCCACTTGAAATGCTTTACCGGCCCCACCGGTACCTTGTCAACCGTATAGACGAACATCGCCGCATGGGTCTCACCCGAACATTGCCCCCACGGCACTATGGTTGCCGTGACGTAGATTCCTTGGGCGTTGACACCGACCCGGGGGAAGTCGTCCCACCAATTCTGTCCCTCCAAGGCGGTGACATCAATCTTGATCGGATTTGCCCAGGCCCCGGTGGCATCATTTGTCTCTGATATCCGCATGAAGATATAGGACTGTCGGGTGGCATCGTTGCAGTCGGCGCCATGTTGAACCAACGCAGTCGCTATAAATCTGTGGTTGTTGACATCGTAGATCACGTCAGGGTCGACGGCTCCGAAACCCCTCCCGAGGCGACGCTCGACCTGCATCCACTCATGGAGGCTTGGCATCCTCTTGTAGTTCACCCAGGAGTCCGACAGCGTAGCGAAGCCAACCACCCTGTTTGTGATAACCGCGAGTGAGTCCGGCCGTGAATTCGGTCCACGTCGCGAGCGCGTCGCGTTCCCGGTGGGCCTTCCCTGAGACCGCCTTCCCGCCCGCCACAACTTGAGGACGTTGTGGACGGTGTTCTCGAAGATCCACTCGTCCCGGCAGGCCTCCAGCCCTCGTCGGTGGAGCCGGTCCATGCCCCGGGTGACGTGTTGGCCGAACACCGGCTCCACGGTGCCGCTGCGCTTCCGGTACAGGGCCTGCCCTCGTTTGGTCTGGAGCTTGCGGCTCATCCGCTGGCGGGTGGTGAAGGACTCGGGGATCCTCCCCCTGGGCGGATGGGCCTGGGCCGCCTTGCGCTCCCGCCATCCCTTGGCCGTGGCGATCAGGAGCTCCGGTCCGGCGGCGGCCTCCCGGTTCACGTTGTCATCGGAGTAGTAGCCGGCGTCGGCCAGGAGCACGCCGATCACCTGGCCGACGCCGATGCTCCGGAGGTTCTCCTGGGCCGCATCCAGCATGGGGTGCAGGTGCCCCACGTCGGTGGGATCGGCGGTGAGGTCGGCCGCGATCACGATCTGGTCCTCCGTGACCACGGCCTGTCCGTTGTACCCCTGGATGAACCCGTGCTGGGTCTTCATGATCCGGGAGTCGGGGTCGGTCACGTTGGCCTGGCGCTCCTTCACCTGCTCGGGGAGCACCGGAGCCCGTCCCCGCAGGCGGCGTCCGGTGGCCCGCTCCTTGGCCTCCCGCTCGGCCAGACGCTGCTGGTGGGCGTCACGGCGGGCCCGTTCCTCCTCGTCGAGCCGGGCCTTGGCCTGGCGGAGGCGGTGGAGCCGGCTCCTCGGGTCGGCCAGGGCGGGGGGAACCTCGTCCCCCCGAGCTTCGCCCAGCGCCGCGTCCTCTTCGGCGTCGGCCTGGGCAGCTTCGGCGAGGATGGCCTTCACCTCTTCCTCGATGCCCGCCCTGGTCTTGTTGGCCGACATCGAGGCGTCGGCCTTGACCCGCTTGCCGTCCAGGGCCACCATGCCCACTCGGACGAGGCCGGCCTCCGCGCACAGGCGCAGGGCCTGGACGAACAGCCCGGCCAGCAGTTCGCCGTGGTCGGCCCGGAACCGGGCCACCGTGGCGTGGTCGGGGCAGGTGTTGGCCGCGATGAACCGGAAGGCGATGTCCTCGGCGCACCGCCTCTCGATCTGCCGGGAGGACCGGACTCCCGTGCAGTACGCGTACACCAGCAGGGCCACCATCATCTTGGGGTCGTAGGCAGCCCGCCCCCACCCGTCCCCCCGCCGCTTCCGGTAGAAGGGATCCATGTCCAGCTGGGCGACGACGTCGATGACGAACCGGGCCAGATGGTCGGCGGGGAGCCAGTCCTCGAGACTGGGCGGGAGCAGGAACTGCTGTTCGCGATCGCACGGGATGAGGTTGTAGGCCACCCAGGACCTCCTTCGGGGGAAGGCTTACATCCCTGTAATTCTCCCCCATGGCGCGCCTGGATGCGACCGCCGTCATCCGGGTTTTCGCGACAGGCTCCTAGGGAAAGGGGACAGCGATGATGCGGGCATCGCATCCGGAGCGCCGGACTCCCACCTTCCGGCAGTTCACGATGGTCCTGGCGGCGGTGACGTGGTTCGCCCTGCTGCTGCCGGTGGGGGCCCGGGCAACGGCGTCGCTGGTGACGCTCGTCGATCCACAGACCTCGGTCAAGGCCCATGTGGACGAACCCGGGGCGCTCCGGGTCGCCGAGTACAACGAACCGGCTCGGCTCCCGGTGAGGAGGACCAAGTTCATCATTCTGGCGGCGGGCGTCGCTTCCCAGTCGATCTCCGTCACCACGGTCCCGGATGGATACGAGCTGGTCATCGATACCGTCTCGGCCTACATGTCGTTGCCGACCGGACAGCAGCCGACCTTGGTCGAGCTCAAGAACCACCAGAACGGTTACGTCGCGCTCCCGATGACGCGCAACGGATCGAACGGCGTCAACGACTACTACGGGTCCACGGTGGCGGTGCAGCTGTACTCCGATCCGGGGGACACCGTGTCCGCGATCTGGAGCCGGACCGCCTCGGCGGGACCGGCCCCGGTGTCGATCAGCATCAACGGTCACCTCGTGCCGCTGTAGCCGGACCGGACCGAACCGGGTTCGCGCCGTGTCGGTGGGACGTCCTAGAATCGAACATGTGTTCGAGGATCGTGGGTTCGTCCACCTGAACGTGCGGTCGAACTTCTCGCTGAAGGACGGCGCGTTCTTCCCCGAGGAGCTGGCCCTCCGTGCCGCCGAGCTCGGCATGCCCGCCGTCGCCCTCACCGACCGGGACGGCCTCTACGGCGCCGCCCGCTTCGTCACCGCCTGCACCAAGACAGGAGTGCGGCCCATCCTCGGCGCCACCCTGACCATCCGGGAGGTAGCGCGCGACACGCCCAGCGACACCACGATCGTCCTCCTCGCACGAGACGAGGCGGGATACGCGAACCTGTGCCGGCTGATCACCGACGCGCACATGACCGGCGAGCGCGGCGACCCGGCGCTCGCCCCCGCGCAGGTCCTGGCCCACGCCGACGGCCTGGTGTGCCTGCTCGGCCCGGACTCCGCTGCCGGGCTCCTCGCGCTGGAGGGCCGGCACGACGCCGCGGTGGCGGCCGCCCGGCCGTTCCGCGAGGCGTTCGGCGGCGACCTCCTGTTCGAGGTCCGCCACCGCCTGGAGCGCGATTCGGTCGACCGGATCCGCCGGCTGCTCCGGGTGGCGGACGACCTGGACGCCCAGGCGGCGGCCACGAACGCCGTCCGGTACCTGGTCCCGGAGGACGCGTTCCTGGCCGACGCGCTGGAGTGCATGCGGAAGATCGTCCCGATCGCGTCCAATCACGTCTCGCGCTCGAACGCCGAGGGGTGGCTGAAGCCGGCCGAGCTGATGCGGCGGCTGTTCGCCGAACGGCCGGACGTGTGCGCGGCAACGCTCGACGTGGCGTCGCGGTGTTCGTTCGACCTCGGGTTGAAGAACGTCCACTTTCCGGACTTCCCCACGCCGGCCGGGCGGAGCGCGTCGTCGGTGCTCGCGGAGCGGTCCTGGCGGGGGATCGAGCGGCGGGGGATCAAGGCCACCCGCGAGGTCCGCGACCGGCTCGATCTCGAGCTGTCGATGATCCACCGGCTGGGGTACTCACCGTTCTTCCTCACGGTGGCCGACATCGTGCGGGACATCCGGGCCATCGGGATCCGGTGTGCGTGCCGGGGCTCGGCCGCGGGATCGTTCGTGTGCTACCTGACGGGGATCTCCGACGTGGACCCCATTCGCCACGGACTGGTGTTCGAACGGTTCCTCAACCCGCTCCGGGACGAGCTGCCGGACATCGACATCGACGTCGAATCCGCGCGGCGGGAGGACGTCTACGACATGGTGCTCAGCCGGCACGGCGACGACCGGTGCGCGTGCGTGTGCATGGTCGACACGTACCGGGCCCGGGGCGCGATCCGGGAGGTGGGCAAGGCCCTGGGGCTTCCGGACGTCGAGGTCGACACCGTGGCCAAGGCCTTCCCCCACGTCGGCGCGAACCGCATCCGGGAGGCCATCGCCGAGCTCCCCGAGCTGGTGGGATCGAACATCGGCGCCGGGCAGCTGGAGACCCTGTTCCGGGTGTCCGAGCGGCTGAACGGGTTCCCCCGGCACCTCGCGCTGCATCCGAGCGGCATCGTCCTGGCCGGCCACGACCTCATCGAACGGGTCCCGCTGGAGCGGTCGTTCCAGGGGTACCGGATGATCCAGGCCGACAAGGACGACGTCGAGCTGCTCGGCTATCTGAAGCTCGACGTCCTCGGCATCCGGATGCTCTCGGCCATGCGCCACGCGGTCGACGAGGTGGCTCGGACGGCGGGCGAGAAGGTCGACCTCGATTCGATCCCGCTCGACGACCCGGCCACGTTCGACCTGATCCGCGCCTCCGACACGCTGGGGTGCTTCCAGATCGAGTCGCCCGGCCAGCGCGAGCTGCTCCAGAAGCTCCAGCCGACCCAGTGGAAGGACCTCATCGTCGACATCTCGCTGTTCCGGCCGGGCCCGGTGAAATCGGACATGGTGTCGCCGTTCCTGCGGCGCCGGCACGGGATGGAGCTCCCGGTCTACGCGCACCCCGCGCTCCGCCCGGTGCTGTCCGAGACACACGGCGTGGTCGTGTACCACGAACAGGTCATGCGGACCTTCGCCGCGATCGCCGGCTACGACCTGTCGGAGGCCGACCGGATCCGCCGGCACCTCTCCGACGACCTCGAGGTCGACGACATCCGCCGGGACTTCCTGCGCAGGGTCCGCGAGCGCGGCATGGCGACCGCCGACGCCGAACGGATCTGGAAGGAGCTGGCGTCGTTCGCCTCGTTCGGGTTCTGCAAGGCCCACGCCGCCGCGTTCGCCGTGCCCACGTACCAGTCCTCGTGGCTCAAGGCCCACTGGCCCGCCCACTTCCTGGCCGGCGTCCTGACCCACGAGCCGGGCATGTACCCCCGCCGCCTGATGATCGAGGACGCCCGCCTCCACGGCATCCCGATCCTCCCCCTCGACGTGAACGTGTCCGATTCGGACTACACGGTGGAGCTGATCGAAGAGACGGGCTCGCTCGAGGCCGATGCCTTCTGGTGGTCGGGGTCGACCGGTCCGCGCCGGGCCCGAGCCCGTACCGCCGGTGGTCCCCCCGGTGCGGGAGCGCGCGTCGGGGCGGGGCCGGCAGCGGGGGCTCTGAGTGGAGCGAAGCGGAGCGAAGGAGCGAAGCGCCCCCCGCAGAGGCCCCACCCCGAGGTAGCGCGCGACACGACGAGCGCAACCACCCAACGCCCCGGTCCCACCTACGCCATCCGCTTGGCGCTCAAGGACGTCCACGGGATCTCGGACGAGGAGGTGCGGTCGATCCTGGAGGCGCGGGGAGACCGGCCGTTCGCGGACGTGGGGGACTTCGTGCGGCGGACGCCGGTGTCGAAGCCGGTGGTGGAGCGGCTGGCCCATGCCGGGGCGTTCGACGCGCTCACCGGCGGCGCTCCCGGGGCGGGCCGGGCCATCGGTGGTGATGGGCGGAGGGGCTCGGACCCGGTGCGGTCGGCGGCGTTCCGGGCCGGGGCGGAGGACCCGCGGCCCAGGACCAGGCGGGATCGGCTGTACGCGGCGATGGTGGCGGAGCCCCAGCGAGAGGGACAGCAGCTCGCGCTGTCGCTCGACGAGGAGGTCGTGCCGGGCCTCCGCGAATACACCGACGCCGAACGGGTCAGGGCCGAGCTCGAGGTGGTGCAGATGGACGTGTCGCGCCACCTGATCTCGTTCTACGAGCCCCTGCTCGCGGACCTCGGAGTGACCAGGTCGAGGGACCTATGGAAGCGCCGGTCCGGCGATCGGGTGGTGGTGGCCGGGGTGAAGGTGGCGTCGCAGACCCCGGCGGTCCGGAGCGGCCAGCGGATCATCTTCCTGACCCTCGACGACGCCACCGGGCCGATCGACGTGACCGTGTTCGAGAGCGCCCAGGCGAGGTGCGCGAAGACGGTGTTCCATTCGTTCCTGCTGGTGGTCCGGGGGACCCTCCGGCGAACCGGCAGGAAGGGGGTGAGCATCGTGGCGGAGGAGGCCCTCGACCTCGCGGCGCTGCACCGGGAGCGCCGGGCCGCGGCGGGGGGACCGCCGGCCGTGCCGCCCTCCCGACCCGGCATCCGGGCCCCGGTGAAGATGTGGCACGCCAGCGGCGGCTCCGCGGGGTGGTGAGCGTGGCCGCCACCCGATCGAGACCTCCGCCGTCGCGCGGGCCTCCCGGACCGGGCACACTGGTGCCCATGCCATCGGCGCGACAGGGGGAGGCGGCCAGGCCGCCGGAGCCCATCCTGCACGTGGACCTCGATGCGTTCTACGCGAACGTCGAGGTCCAGAAGGATCCCTCGCTGGCCGGCAAGCCGGTGATCGTGGGGGGGACGGGGAACCGGGGCGTGGTGGCCAGCGCCTCCTACGAGGCCCGGGCCCTCGGCGTGACCTCGGCCATGCCGGCCGTGCGGGCCCGGCGCCTGGCGCCACAGGCCGTGTTCCTTCCGTCGGACTTCGAGGCGTACCGGGCCTACTCGACCCGGTTCCGGGAGATCCTGCTCTCGTACACGCCGCTCGTGGAGCCGCTCGCCCTCGACGAGGCGTTCCTCGACGTGGGCGGGGCCACCCGCCTGTTCGGGCGGCCCCGGCGGGTCGCCGAGCGGATCCGGGCGGACGTCCTGGCCGAGCTGGGGTTCAGCTGCTCGGTCGGGGTCGCCCCCAACAAGTTCCTGGCCAAGCTGGCGTCGGCCCGGGCCAAGCCCGACGGCCTCATCGTCGTGCCCTCCACGGACGTCCGGGGATTCCTGGACCCGTTGCCGGTGGGGGCGCTGTGGGGGGCGGGGGAGAAGACCGTCGAGATCCTGCACCGGCTGGGGATCCGAACGGTGGCCGAGCTGTCGGCCGTCCCGGCGAGCGTCCTGGCCAGGGTCCTGGGCGAGGCCCAGTCCCAGCACCTCTCGGCGCTGTCGCGCGGCGAGGACCACCGCGACGTGGTGCCGTACGAGGCCCCCAAGTCGATCTCCCACGAGGAGACGTTCGACCGGGACCTCGACGACGACGGCGAGATCCTCCGGGAGATCCTGGACCTGTCCCGCCGGGTGGGGGCCCGGCTGCGCGAGGACGGATACGAGGCCCGGACCGTGGTCCTCAAGGTCCGCCTGGCCAACTTCACCACGCTCACCCGGTCCCGGACCCTGCCGTCGCCCACCGACCTGGGCTCCGACCTGTACCACGTGGCGTCCGAGCTGTACCGGGCCCTTCCTGGGGCCCGGCGGCGGATCCGGCTGCTCGGGGTCCAGGCCGCGGGGCTCCAGGGATCGGGATCGCACCAGATGGCCCTGCTCGCGTCCGGGAAGTGGGGCGACGTGGAGCGGGCCATGGACAGGGCGGAGCGCCGGTTCGGCCGGGGGGCGGCCCTGCCGGCCACCCTCCTCGGCACAGGAGGGCGGCATGGACCGGGTCCCGCGCGGGGAAACACTTCTCGGGACGATATGCAGGACCGGGATCGGGGCACGCGGCGGACGTCATCCGAGGGTCCCTCCAAAACGACCCCGGCGGACCCTGCCCCGAATGCACGGAAGGCCCTAAAATCTCAGGGGCAAGATCCCTCGTAGAGGATTGGTGGAATGCCCCTTTCCGAGCACGAGCAGAAGATCCTCGAAGAGATCGAGCGACGGCTCATCGAAGAGGATCCTGGACTGGCACGGCAGGTGTCCCGGACATCGCTCCACACGCATCTGTCGCGGCGTATCCGGCTCGCGGCGTTCGCGTTCGTGCTCGGGTTCCTGATGATGTTGCTGATCCTGGTCCCCGACATCGGGGTGGCCCTGGTCATCTCGGGGTTCGTCGTGATGCTGGGCTCGGGGCTCATCATCTACCACTACCTCAAGCGGCTGGGGCGGGACCAGATCCAGACGTGGAAGGCCGACGGCCGGTTCACGCTGACCGGGATGCTGGCGCGCATCGCCGAACGGTTCCGCGGGAACCAGGGAAAGGGTCCCGGCCCCCCCGCATCAGAGTCCTGACCCGGCCGCCGCCCACCCACGCCGCCGTCTTCGTCCTCGCGCCGCCCACCCGGGCCGTCGTCTTCGTCACCGCCGGCGCCGGGTCGGGCCGCCGCCCTCGTCGCGTCGCGGCGCATTCGACGTCCGGACGGTCCCCGTGACCACGACACTTGCGACGCTCGGGCCGCCGCTGTACAACTCCGTTCACCTTCCCCGGGGTCCACTGGACGCAGACTGAGCGCGCCGGCCGAGCCCGCCTCGGGTGGATCCATTGGATCGGTCGACGCGTGAGGGAGTGGTTGTGTCGGGGGACGTTCGGATGGAGGGGTTCACGTCGCAGCAGGCCTCGCGGCTGACGGCGTGCACGCCGAGGCAGCTCCGGTACTGGGATCAGATCGGGCTGGTGAAGCCCTCGGTTCAGGGCACGGGAGGACGTCCCGGCGTCCCGCGCCTGTACTCGTTCCGGGACCTGGTGGCCCTGCGGGTGGTCCGCTCGCTGCTCGACGGGGGGATGTCGCTGCAACGGGTCCGCCGGGCCTGGGAGTACCTGAACTCGAAGGCGAAGCTCGATCGTCACCTGTCGGAGGTTCGACTGGTCACCGACGGGCAGTCCATCTTCAAGATCTCGCGGAAGCGCGACGAGATCCTCGACGCCCTACGCCAGGGTCAGATGGCGTTCTTCGTGGCCATCGACGACATCGCCCGGGGCGTGAGCGACAACGTCGCTCAGTTCCGGTCCGATCGGGACCGCTTCATCCGGGCCCTCGAGGACGCGAAGCGTGAGGTCCACGCCGAGTCGGTCCGGATGGCCGCCGTCGGCAAGGGACGGCCGTTGCAGCTTCCGGGAGGTCGGGCCGCGCTCGGAGCCCGGCCGGGGTCACCGCTCCCCGGCCTCCCGATGACGGGCCGGCTCCACCCGCCCGGCAGATAGCGCCGCGCCGGTCGCGCCGGGTCCGGAACCCCGGCTGTCAGATGGACGGGCGCCACAGCCCGGTGATCCGCCGGGCCAGGCCCGCGCTCCGTCGAACGTCGCGGATCGCCGTTCTCGCGGCGAGCCCGGCCTCCGCCGCGTCGTGGTCGGTCACGTCGCGGGGCGCGTACGCCGCCGTCGACACGATCCGGGTCAACAGGTCCAGATGGCCGTCGGAGAGCGTGACCTGCGCGGCCAGCCGGTCCCGGTACTCCTGCGGGGTCTCGCCGATCCACCGGCCGAGCCCCACGTCCCCGGCCCGGGCGTCGAACAACCGGTAGGCCGCCAGGGCCCGGTCCCGGGCGGTTCGGGCCCGGGCCGCCCGGACCCGGCGGGCCACGATCTTGTACGCCGGCAGGACCAGGAGGACCGCCGCGGCCAGGATCACCAGCAACAGCAGCACCACGATCCTCCACGACAGCGGCGTCCCGGGACTGGCCGGCTGGGTCGGTGTGCCGATGTCGATCGGCCCGATGTCGATGCCGCCGGTCGGTTGCACCCGTGGGGACCCCCCGTTGCCCGTGCGGCCCCCCGAGCTCCCCCCGGCCCGCCTGGTCTTCCCCGTGTTCGGATCGCAGTCGCCCCGGTCGAACTGCTGGGGCGTGCACTTCCCCGTGGGGCCGACGTTCCCGCTCCGGGAGGGGGTGCTGAGCCGGTCCGTCACCGCGTTCCCCCGGCTCGGCGTGGGCTCGAACGGCAGCCAGCCGAACCCCGGGAACTGCACCTCGACCCACGAGTGTGCGTTGTCCGAGGTCACCTCGAACTCCCCCGCCGCCGGGTCGTACCTCCCGCTGGTGAAGCCCACCGCCACCCGCGCCGGGATCCCGAGCGACCGCATCAGCACCGCCATCGATGCCGCGAACTGCTGGCAGAACCCGCGGTGGGTCGAGGTGAGGAAGTCCAGCAGCGCCCCCTTGCCGTCACCCTCCGGCACGGACGTGTCGTAGGTGAACACGTCGCTGGTCAGGTAGTGCTGGACGGCCAGTGCCTCCTGCAGCGGCGTGGTGGCGCCCGAGCGTTCCACGATGACCTGCGCGAGCTCGGCGACCTCCGGAGGCATGTCCTGCGGCAGCTGCACGTCCGCCGCGTACAGGGGACCGGAGAAGTCGAACGGGCGGTTCAGCTGCTCGTAGGTCGGCGTGACGATCCGGGAGTCGACGCTGTACGTGAACCCGGGCTCCACGTCGTCGGCGGGGACGGCGGCCGTGTGGTCGGGGTCGAACCGGAGCCGGCCCCGGGTCTGGAGCTCGAAGCTCACCGGCTCGAACGCGGCCGGCAGCCAGTCTCCGGGGGGATGGATCATCGTGATGACCTGGTGGCTGATGATCGCCACCTTCCCGGGCTTCGTGGTCGCCGGCAGGTCGAGGTCCTGCACCGGCAGGGACTCCCCGGACGCGAAGGTCCTGCCCCGGTCTACCCGCACGTCGTTCGACGTCCACCGGTCGCCGTCGAACCGGTCCAGCGACAGCCACCGCCAGTACACCGCGGTCCGTTGCTGGGTGCGGACGGTGAACAGAGGCACCGGGTTCCCCTGCTTCAGGCTCGCCGACACCGCCACCAGCGGGTCGATCGATCCGTTGTCGCTCGCCGCACCGACGTCCAGCACCGGCTTCGAGCCGAATCCCGGAAGCAACCCGGGCAGCAGGAGGGCGGCACCCACCGCAACGATCGCCACCCGGCGGGCGCCTCGGGTGGCAGTGGTGGGGATGATCCGGCGGCGGCCGCGCTCGAATCCGGAGGTCCACGGGCGGACCGGGCCCCACTGCCGCACCCGGCGGAGCCCGTCGGCGAACAGCAGGGCCATGACCCCCAGCAGGAACAGCACCGCGAACCCGGGCTTGGGGCCGTCCTCCATCACGATCCCGGTGAACCCCACCAGGGCGGCCTGCGGCACCGCCGCCAGCAGGGGGCTTCCGCTGCGGACGGCCAGGGCATGGGTGGAGAACGCCGCGGTCCACACGGCGGTCAGGGCCGCCATGAACAGCGGATCCAGCGGGGGGGTCGGCGCCACCTGGACGTCGGCCTGGTGACCCACCCGCCCCAGGGCCCGGCCCACGGCGTGGACGGTCCTGCCCAGCGGGAGCCCGTGCCATAGGGAGTCCGGGAAGACCATGATCCCGATCACCCACAGGAGCCCGACGGCGCTCACCAGCGCCGCCAGCAGCGGGCTCCGCCGTTCGAACAGGGCGGCCAGGCCGATCGAGATCAGGGCGGCCAGGAGCAGCTTCGGCGTGCTGGTGGCACCGACGAACACCCTGCCGAAGGCCACGCAGGCCGTGGCCGACGCGAGGAACACCGCTCCTATCTGAAGGAGGCGATGGCTCGTCGGGGCTTCGTGGAGTTCGCGTGCCATACGTCCTGCAGCCTTCCTGACGGGGGGAGCACGAACACGTCCCACCCCGCCCGGATCAGGGACAGCCGGGCGGAGGACGCCATGTCGGTGAGGTGCTCCCGCTGGGGCGACGGGAGCCGCTGGGGGTCGATCGGGTACACGAGCCCGGCCGTCTTCGGCCCGAACACCGAGCCCACCCGGACCAGGGCGGCCACCTCGGCGGGCTGGGGGGGCGCGGTCACGACCACGAGCGTCGTGTCGGGAACCGCCGACGTCCGCAGGGGGGTGAGCATGGCCGGAAGGGGCCGGGAGGGCATGTGGCCCACCGATGCCAAAGCCTCCAGGAACGCGTCCTCGGAGACCGGCACCGGGCGGGGCCCGCCCGTGGCCAGGCGCAGGGCGAAGCCGCTCCGGGACAGGTGGACCCCGAGCGTGGCCGCCACGGACACGGCCCGCTCGAACGGCTCGGAATAGGACTGCCCGAAGGCTCCCAGGCGGGTGTCGAGGACGATGGTGGCCAGTGACCGCCGGGCCGATTCATCCTGGCGGATCATGAGCTTGCCCCGCCGGGCCACGCTGGGCCAGTGGATCCGCCGGAGGTCGTCGCTCAGCACGTACTCCCGCATCGTGTAGAACTCCTCGGCCGTGCGGAACAGCTGCCGGCTGGCCGACTCGCCGGCCCCCGACCCGTACTGCGACGACGGGGCCCGGTCGAGCTCCTCGACCTCGGGGAACACCACCAGGTCGTCACGATCGCCGAACTCGAGCCGCACCTTGGTCAGCGCGAACGGGTCGGACAGGTCCATTCGCAGGGGACCGATCGAGAACCGCCCCCGGGTCCGGCAGACCAGCGAGTAGGTGACCCGCTGGGAGTTCCGCCCCGGGATGCCGGACAGGACCAACCGGGCCGGGCGTCCCAGGGTCGGCGGGAGCTGGTCCTCCACCAGGATGAACGACGTCGGCGCCGCCGCCGCGTTCTCCACCTCGAGCTCGACCGTGATCCGCTGCCCGGGACGGACCTTCGTGTGGGAGAGCCGCCTGGTCACCGTGAGCCGAGCCCGGCTCCACCGGGCGAACAGCGCCGATGCGAACGGCAGGATCGTGACGCCCACGGCGACCATGTGGAGATCGGGCGAGCCGATGGCCCGGGCCGCCAGCCACAGGGCGATCCCCCCCGCGAAGACGACCAGCCCACGTCCGGACGGCATCGCTCAACCTCTCCGGCGGACCACGTCAGGGCTCGCCGCGGAGGGTGACGGCACCTCAGGCCTCACCGCGGACGGGGACCGGGACCTGCTCAAGGACCTCGGTCAGGACCTCCCGTCCATCCCGGCCGCCCATGGCGGCGTCGGCGGTGACGATGATGCGGTGCGCGAGCACCGGGATCGCGAGGTCCTTGATGTCGTCGGGGACGACGTAGTCGCGACCCTGGGCCGCCGCCATGGCCCGCGACGCCCGCAGGAGCATGATCGAGGCCCGGGGGCTGGCCCCCAGGTAGATGTCCGGATGGGATCGCGTGGCCTCGGAGATGTCCACGATGTACCGGCGGAGCGCCGGCGCCACATGGACCTCCCGAGCCTGGAGGGCCAGGTCGGCCACTACCATCGCGTCGGCCACCGCCACGAGCTGGTCCAGTGTGGAGTGGTAGCCGTGCGTGGCCAGGATGCCCATCTCCGCCTCCGCCCCCGGATACCCCACGTGGATCCGGAGCATGAACCGGTCGAGCTGGGCCTCCGGCAGTGGATACGTGCCCTCGTGCTCAATGGGGTTCTGCGTGGCGATCACCATGAACGGCGTGCCCAGCTGGTAGGTCTCGGTGTCCACCGTGACCTGGCGCTCCTCCATGCACTCCAGCAGCGCCGACTGGGTCTTGGGGGAGGCCCGGTTGATCTCGTCCGCCAGCACGATGTTCGCGAAGATGGCCCCGGGCTTGAACTCGAAGTCCCCCCGCTCCTGGTTGAAGACGTTGACCCCGGTGACGTCGGTGGGCAGGAGATCGGGGGTGAACTGGATCCTCCGGAACGAGCAGTCGATGGAGCGGGCCATGGCCTTCGCCAGCAGGGTCTTGCCGACGCCGGGGACGTCCTCGATCAGGAGGTGTCCCTCGGCCACCAGGGCCACCAGGGCCAGGCGGACCTCCCGGGGCTT
>WNFV01013685.1_pt1 | contig 19561 bp, 19 predicted proteins | sample 5400101 | NCBI WGS metagenome assembly WNFV01 (sample SAMN13153361, study PRJNA577476) | soil metagenome | isolation source: 115 cm soil or saprolite under grassland replicate 1 | place: USA:California | collected 2016-06-15 | reverse complement strand
ACGCCGCGGTGGTACGCGCGGTGTCGCCGGCCGAGGCGGGATCGATGCGGATGCTCGGGCCCATCGTCGACGACGTCGTGATCGACTTGATGTACCGGCCCTTCGCCGCGGCCGGCTTGGCCCGCAGGATCTCGTCCAGCACGGCCTGGTAGTTCGCGAGGAGGGCGTCGCGGTCGAAGCTGACCTTCCCGACCGGGACGTGCACGTTGCCGTTCCGGTCGCTGCGGTACTCGACCTTGCCCGCCTTGAACTCGCCCACGGTCTTGCCGATCTCCGCCGTCACGGTGCCCGTCTTCGGGTTGGGCATGACGCCGCGGGGCCCGAGCACGCGCCCGAGCCGTCCGACCTGCGACATGAGATCGGGCGTAGCGATGGCGACGTCGAAGTCGAGGAATCCCTCCTGGACGCGCGCCACGAGGTCGTCGGCGCCCACGACGTCGGCGCCGGCTTCCTCGGCCTCCCGGGCCGCGTCGCCGGCGGCGAACACCGCCACCCTGACGCTCTTGCCGGTGCCGTTGGGGAGCGACACGGTGCCGCGGATCATCTGGTCCGCCTTGCGCGGATCGATCCCGAGCCGGAACGTGCTCTCGACCGTCTCGTCGAAGTTGTGCTTCGCCAGCGACCGCACGAGCTCGAACGCCTCCTCGGGACCGTGCACGGCCTCGCGATCGAACTTCCGAGCGGCGTCGACGTACTTCTTGCCGTTGCGGCTCACGACTCCCTCACCTCGATGCCGGCGGAGCGGGCGGTGCCCTCCACCTGCCTCATCGCGCCGTCGAGGTCGACGGCATTGAGGTCGGGCAGCTTCGTCTCGGCGATCCGGCGGACCTGCTCCCGGGTGACCGACCCGACCTTCTCCATGCGGGCGTTCTCGGCGCCCTTCTCGACGCCGGCCGCCTGCTTCAGGAGGAACGTCGTCGGGGGCGTCTTGGTGATGAAGGTGAACGACCGGTCCTCGAAGATCGAGATCTCGGCCGGGATGATCATCCCGCGCTGCGAGTCGGTCTGCGCGTTGTACGCCTTGCAGAAGTCCATGATGTTGATCCCGTGCGGGCCGAGCGCGGTGCCTACAGGCGGAGCGGGCGTGGCCTGCCCGGCCGGGATCTGGATCTTGACGACGGCGGCGAGCCGCTTCTTGGCCATGGCTCTCCGCTCCTACAGCTTCGAGACCTGGCCGAACTCGAGCTCGACCGGGGTCTCACGTCCGAAGATGTTCACCAGCACCTTGAGCTTCGACCGGTCGACGTCGATCTCGCTGATCGCGCCGTTGAAGTCCGCGAACGGACCGGCCACCACTCGAACCTGCTCGCCGGTCTCGAACTCGAGCCGCGGGCGGGCCTTCTTCTGCGCGACCTCGGCACCCTCGACCTTGCCGACGCCGAGGATGTCCTCGACCTCGCGGCGGGAGAGCGGTGTGGGCTTGGCGCCGCTGCCCACGAAGCCGGTCACGCCCGGTGTGTTGCGCACGACGTACCACGAGTCGTCGTCGAGCTCCTGGCGCACGAGGAGGTAGCCCGGGAAGACCTTCTTCTGCACGACGACCTTGCGGCCGCTCTTGAACTCGATGACGTCCTCCATCGGGATGACGACCTCGTAGATGCGGTCCTCCACGTTCATCGACCGGACACGGCTGGCGAGGTTCTGCTTCACCTTGTTCTCGTAGCCGGCGTAGGTGTGCACGACGAACCAGTTGCCGGGCCGGTCGTACGGGCTGGGCTCGGACGGCGCCGCCTCGATCTCTTCCTCGGCTTCGTCGCCGACCTCGGTGACGTCGACGAGCTCGGCGTCTTCGAGCGTCGGCTCGGCCGTGACCTCGACGACCTCCTCGGAGGGCGGCGTCTCCGCCTCGAGGATCGACTCGGGCTCGGCGGTGTCTTCCTCTTGTCCCTCGTCGGTGGTGCCGACGGAGAGGATCGCTTCGGCCTCGGCCACGATGTCGCTCTCGGACGCGCCCGCGAGATCGGCGCGCTCGGACCCTTCGGATGGGTCCTCGGCGGGCGTCTCGTCGGCGATCGGCTCGTCGACGGACGACTGCTCCTCGGCCGCTCGCTCCTCGGCCGGAGTCTCGTCGTCGCGTCCCGGCTCGTCGTCCCGGGGGTCGTCAGGGGGAAAGGTCGTCATGGTCAGTCGAACAGGAACAGCACGAACTTGGCGGAGACGTAGTCGTACCCGAAGATGAGCGCGGTCATGAATACCACCGCGATGAGCACGATGATCGTCGAGTTGACGACCTCGTGGCGGGTGGGCCACGCGACCTTGCGCAGCTCGCCCTTGACCTCGGAGAGGTACTGGCGTGGCGACGTGCGCTCGCGCTGCGGTGCCGCCTGCGGGCGCTGGCGCTTCTCCGGCGCGCGCGGCCGGTCGGCGCCTTGGCGCTGCATCAGTCGCTTGGTCTGTCGGTTCACGTCACCGCCTCGGTGCCTGGCGATCTGTTGTGAGAGCAGGGCAGGAGGGACTCGAACCCCCAACCGCCGGTTTTGGAGACCGGAGCTCTGCCAATTGAGCTACTGCCCTCCGGGCGCGCGGGGGCCCGAACATCCAGCGTAGCAGCGGCCTTCGGAATTCCGTCAGGCCGCTATGCGACCGCGGCGCGGCGGCGGGAGCGGGCAAGGATCAGCGCGATCGCCGTGGCCCCGGCGGCCGCGGCGGCGCCGCTGATGGCGCCGGCGTACGCGAGGCGCCGGCCCGACAGCAGCGATCGGACAGCCTGACGCTCGCCCGCCTCTTCGAGCACTGCGAGGGTCTGCGCCAACAGGCTGGGCGACGGCTCGAGGAACCGGGTGCGCAGCTGCTGGAGCGCCCGCAGCATCCGGCGGTACCGGGCCAGCTCGGCCTGGCACCGCAGGCACGACTCGATGTGGGTCTGCATGCCGAGGTCGACGGGGGTCCCTTCGACCGTCTCCGGCAGCAGCCGGGCTACGTCCTCACACTGCATGGGCGGACCTCCCGCCTTCCTCGAACAGCACGTCACGGAGGCGCTTTCGCCCCCGGTGCAGCCTCACCTTGGCGGCCGCCACCGAGATGCCGAGCTCCTCGGCGATGGCATCGTGCGGCAGGCCGTACACGTCCTTGAGTATCACGATGCTCCGCAGCTTCGGAGGCAGGGTCTCGACAGCGCGGGCGAGCGCCTCGAGCCCGATGGCCGACTCGACCGCGGCGTCGGGCCGCGACTCGAGCGACAGATCGATCGGCTCGTCGACCGTCTCGAGCGACTCGACCCGCCGGCGTCGCCGCTTCTGCACCAGCGTCGCGGCCGCGTTCGCGGTGATGCGGTACATCCACGTCGAGAACTGCGCGTCGCCGCGGAAGCGCCGGATACCCTTCCAGGCTCGGAGATACGACTCCTGCACCACGTCGCGTGCGTCCTCCTCGTTCGCGGTCAGCCGCATCGCGAGGGTGTAGGTGTCGACGTACGTGCGCCGCACCAGCTCGTCGAACGCTGCCCGATCACCGTTGCGGGCCGCCTCCACGAAGCGGTCCACCTCGGCCCTCAACTCTGCGGTTGGATCCGTGCCCATCAGACTCCTACTTGCGGCGTCCGGTTACGGGTGGCGTGCCGAGGGTCGCCGACGAGGGGATCGGGCCCGAAGGGCCCGCTGTGGACCCCGAGGCGGCGTGCCCTCGGTACGCCGCCCACCGGCGGCGATCCCTCGCAGCCGCCTGCCGCTCGTCGGCGCCCTCTCGCCAAACCGCCTCCTGCCCGTGGCGCAACTAGCGCGTCTCCTTGTGGAGGGTGTGCTGACGGTCCCAGCGGCAGTACTTCTTCATCTCGATGCGCTCACGGTCGTTGGTGCGGTTCTTCATCGTGATGTAGTTGCGCCGCTTGCAGACCTCGCACGCGAGCGTGACCTTGACCCTCTTGTCGCTGGCCATCCGAGCGTCGCTCCCTACTTGACGATCTTGGTGACGCGACCGGCGCCGACCGTGCGGCCGCCCTCGCGGATGGCGAACCGGAGCCCTTCTTCCATCGCGATCGGCGCCATGAGCTCCACGGTCATCTCGGTGTTGTCGCCCGGCATGACCATCTCGACACCCTCGGGCAGGACGATGCTGCCGGTGATGTCGGTGGTCCGGAAGTAGAACTGCGGCCGGTAGTTGCTGAAGAACGGCGTGTGGCGGCCGCCTTCGTCCTTGGTGAGGACGTACACCTGGGCCAGGAAGTTCGTGTGCGGCGTGATGCTGCCCGGCTTCGCGAGCACCTGACCCCGCTCGACGTCCTCTCTCTTCGTGCCCCGTAGGAGGACGCCGATGTTGTCGCCCGCCCGGCCCTCGTCGAGGAGCTTGCGGAACATCTCGACCCCGGTCACGACAGTCTTGGTCGTGTCCTTGATCCCGACGATCTCGACCTCGTCGCTCGTGTGGACGATGCCCTGCTCGACCTTGCCGGTGACGACGGTCCCCCGGCCCGTGATCGAGAACACGTCCTCGATCGGCATGAGGAAAGGCTTGTCGAGGTCGCGCTGGGGCTCGGGGACATACGAGTCGACGGCGTCCATCAGCGCGACGACCTGCTCGACGGCGCCCGCGTCGCCCTCGAGGGCGTTGAGGGCGCTCACCCGGATGATCGGCACGTCGTCGCCCGGGAACTCGTACTCCGTCAGCAGCTCTCGCACCTCGAGCTCGACGAGGTCGAGGAGCTCCTCGTCGTCGACGGCGTCGACCTTGTTCAGGGCCACCACGATCGACGGCACACCCACCTGGCGGGCCAGTAGCACGTGCTCGCGGGTCTGTGGCATCGGGCCGTCGGTGGCGGCGACCACGAGGATCGCCCCGTCGATCTGGGCGGCGCCCGTGATCATGTTCTTGATGTAGTCGGCATGCCCGGGCATGTCGACGTGGGCGTAGTGCCGGTTCGGGGTCTCGTACTCCACGTGGGCGATGTTGATCGTGATGCCGCGCTCCCGCTCTTCTGGCGCCTTGTCGATCTCGTCGAAGCTCGTATAAGCGGTCGACGGATCCTGATCGTGCAAGACCTTCGTGATCGCGGCGGTGAGGGTGGTCTTCCCGTGGTCGATGTGACCCATCGTCCCCACGTTGAGATGCGGCTTGGTCCGCTCGAACTTCGGCTTCGACATGATTCCCTACTGTTCCTGCTGCCCTGTTCCTGTTGGTCGTTCCTGTTGATCGTTGGGGTTTCGTGGTAGCGGTGGCGGGACTCGAACCCGCGACGCCGCGATTATGAGCCGCGTGCTCTGCCAACTGAGCTACACCGCCGAGCCCGACTCGAACCCGCGACGCCGCGATTATGAGCCGCGTGCTCTGCCAACTGAGCTACACCGCCGAGCCCCCTTACGGACTCGAACCGTAGACCCCTTCCTTACCATGGAAGTGCTCTGCCGACTGAGCTAAGGGGGCGAGCTTGCAAGGATAGCAACGGCCTGGTCGGCGAATCGCTGCGATACGGTCCGACGCCGTGGCCTTCACGGTCCGGCTTGCACAGCGGCGCGACGCCGAGGCGATCCGCGCTATCTACAACATCGAGGTCGCCGAGTCGACGGTCACCTTCGACCTCGTTCCGCGTTCGCTCGACGAGCAGGTCGAGTGGATCGACGAGCACTCGGGGGCGCACCCGGCGGTCGTGGCCGCCGACGATGCGGGCGACGTCGTGGGCTTCGGTTCGCTGTCCCCGTTCAAGGACCGACCCGCCTACGCGACCACCGTCGAGGACTCCGTCTATGTGCGGCGGGACCGACGGGGCCAGGGCGTCGGCCGCGTCCTGTTGGAAGAGCTGCTCCGCCTCGCGGTCGACCACGGGTTCCATTCCGTGATGGCCCGCATCGTCGGGAACCACGAGGCGTCGATCGCGCTCCACGTGGCGTGCGCGTTCGAGGTGATCGGCACCGAGCGCGAGGTCGGCCGCAAGTTCGGGCGCTGGCTCGACGTCGTCGAGCTACAGCGGATGCTGTAGCGACTAGGACTTCTTCCTCCGCTTGGTGCTCCCAGGAGAGCGGCGGCCGTCGGCGCGCCCCGGACCGGGCGGAGGTCCGGTCGGCACGGGCTTGTCGGCCGCGACGAGACCGGTGGACGATGAACTCTGGCCGTTGAGCGCGGGGAGCGGAATCTCCACCTCCGCGTGCTCCTTGTGGGCAATCAGCACGCGGTAGTGGTACTCCTTCGCCTGCTCGGCGAACTCGGGTGTGTGGTACTCGGTGCCGTCGACGAGTGGACCGGGCGTCCCGTCGACCACCGCCTTGATGTCGTCGCCGGTGAGGGTCTTGTTCGTCTCGAGCGCGTGCGTGACCGCGAGCACCTCGAGCCAGTTCTCCGCCAGCAGCTCCTCCGTGCGTTGGAACAAAGTCTCGAGGTTTTCCTCGATGCGTTCGCCGAGCCCGCTCTTCAGGAGCTCCTTCTCCTTTTCCTTCTGACCGGCGCCGGGACGGCCCCCGCCGCCGATGCCGACGCGGTGCGTCACTCCGTGGGAGGACACCGTCGAGCCCATGCCCCAGTAGCCCTCCATGAACGTCGCGATCTGCGTCGCGCCCTCGAGGTCGGACGACACGCCCGACGAGCTGTCGCCGTCGAAGAACATCTTCTCGCCGGCCAGCGATGCGAGGCTCACCATGACGTCGGACTCGTACTCGGACCGCCATTGGGTGAAGAGGTCGTCCGGCTTGATCGAGCTCACCATGCCGAGGTACGTGCCGCCCTTCTCGATCGTCGCGATGTCGATGACCAGATGGTGGCGGGCGCGGTAGGCGACGACCGCGTGGCAGGCCTCGTGGAGCGCGGTCGCGTGCCTTTCCCGCTCGATGTACTCGACGTCCTCGGGCGGGCCGAGGTCTTTCAGCTGCTTCGCCTGCACGACGTCCCGCCACGTGATCGAGTCGCGCCCGTTGCGAATGGCGACGATCAGGGCCTCGTTGACGATGTCCTTGATCGTCGCACCGGTGGCGTAGGGCGTGATCGTGGCGAGCTTGTCGATGTCCTCGGCGGTGAGCTGATGCTGCACCTTCGCGAAGTAGCCCTCGTAGGTGCGGATCCTGCCCGCCTTGGACGGGTAGCCGACCTTGTAGATCCGGTCGATGCGGCCCGGTCGCAGCAGCGCCTCGTCGAGCGCCTGGGGCATGTTCGTGGCCATCATCACGAGGATGCGGTACTTCGGCGGGGGTTTCGGACGCATGCCGAGGGCACGCCGCGCGAAGCGGTTCAGGATCCCGCGCGGCTTCTTCAGCCCCGAGAGCTCGGTGAGCAACGCCTGGAGCGTGCCCATCCCGCCGCCGCCGCCGCCCATGCCCATGCCCATGATCTGGCGGTCGCGCCGGCGACGCGGCGCCTCGTCGACCTCGCTGCCGAGCGCGGACTGCATGAGCAGGGACGTCGACTGCTCCGACAGGTACGAGACGCAGTTGCACGACGGCGAGGCCGCCCACGGACCGGACGCGGGGCGCGCGCTCGCCGGACCGCCCCACGGTCCCGGCATGAGCTGGCCGCGGTTCCCGAGCGAGTCGGCCTCGTCGAAGAACACGATCACGCCCCCGTACCGGAGCGCGAGACGCCGAAGCTTGCGGAACAAGCCCTTCACCTTGAGGACCCCGACGCCCATGAACATGTTGATGAACGCGCCCGGGTCGACGAACACGTAGGGCTTGCCGGTCTCGCCGGCGACCGCCTCGGCCATCAGCGTCTTGCCGGTACCCGGCGGACCCCAGAGAAGGATCCCGCCCGGGACGTACCCGCCCTTCTCCTCGATCGCCTCCGGGTCCTCGAGGAAGACCATGTTCTCCCTCACTCGCGCCAGGACGTTGTCCTGGCCCCACACGTCGGAGAACCGAGTCTTGATGTCGTCGGGGTAATAGACGTCGACGCCGCCTCGCGTCAGTAGCCAGAAGAGGGCGCCGAACTCGATGATGATGAAGAGCGCGCCGAACATCAGCTGGAAGACGAACGGCAGCGCGTCGACGATCCGTGACGGCAGCTCGACCAGGGCGAGCGCGGGCGACGTGTCGAAGATCGTCCCGAGCACGATCGACAAGATCGCCAGGAAGACAAGGATCTTCGCCAGCCTCGCCAACCGGTAGCGGTTCCAGTCGCTCATGCGGGCGCTGCGGCGGTTGAAGCCACCGAAGACCCGCTGCGTCCACAACCGGTGATACGGGGCGGAACGCTCGCTGATGAAGTAGTGGATCTGCCGGACGAGCTCGAGCGCGGCAAGCAGGAAGATCCACCGCTTCTCGCTCACCGTGTCGTTGACCGCATCGTTGAACGGCAGCAGCGGGTTGTCGGCGATCGCCGCCCAGACGAAGAACCAGAAGAGCGCGGTCAGGAGCAGGAGGTACTTGACTCGATCCCAGAGCGCCTGCGGCTTGCGCGTCGGACGGTCGTCGTCGCGCGGTCGACTCGTGAACTGCGGGCCTGAGACGGGGGCGGTTGAGCTCATCTCATCGCTCCTTCACGGTCCAAGAGTCGACAATCTTGTTGATCGTGTCCTTCTCCCTCGCGTAGCACGATGAGCTACAGCTGACGGCCAGGAAGTGGACCTCTTTCGTTCCGGAGTCGATGATCGCAACCTGGTCGACGGTCACGGATTCGTTGCGGGAGGGGACCGAGAACTCGAACGTGAACCGCTGACCGCGGAAGCCACCATCCCTGGTGAACTCGTCGAGACGCAGAGGATGCACGTCCACGCCACTTTGGAGGAACTCGTCGACGGGCACGAAGTAGTTGCGCATCGCCATCAACGAGAACGAATCGCGCTCCTTGGTGCCGAGGGTTCGCACTTCGGCGATGCCGAACGGCTGCTTCGGAGCCGGCGTGTCGAAATGCCTCAGCGTGGGCCTCGCGCTGGCGTCGAAGGCAACGGTCCAGCTGTCGGCCTTGGCGTCTTTCCGCTCGGTCGGGGACAGGTGACGAGACTTGACGAAGGCATCCTCGCCGTAGAGGTGCCAGGCCTCGGGGACCTTGAAGTACGTACCGGAGCCGTTGCTCCCGTTCTTGACGTAGTGGTAGCCGGAGCCGGTGCACGCGGAGAGTGCGAGCGCCGCCACGGCGAGGACGAGCGCGCCGAAGCCGAGGCCTGCCCTGCCGCCGGCAGCCCTCGGACCACCCATACGACCCACAAGTATCGTTCGGATCCCCGCCCGACGGAATTTCGATGCCCGGCGGGCGCTCCTCCACTGGGTACGGCGTCGTGGACCCGCCGGATTGGCGCCCGGCGCGAAGCGGCCCGCCCTGGAGGGGCGGGCGCACACCGGGCGCACGAGTGGGCCGGGCTGGATTCGAACCAGCGTAGCTTTCGCAGCAGTTTTACAGACTGCCCCCTTTGGCCACTCGGGTACCGACCCGGGGCGCGTACGATACCAGCCGCCCCAAAATGCTCTCGGGAGTCACATGCCCACCTTCGACGTCGTGTCCGAGGTCGACATGCAAGAGGTCCGCAACGCGGTGGACCAGGCGCAGCGCGAGATCTCGACGCGTTACGACTTCAAGAACACGAACAGCACCATCGACCTCGGCGAGAAGTCGATCGAGCTGCACACCTCGAGCGAAGACCGGCTCCGTGCGCTCACACAGGTGCTCGAAGAGAAGCTCGTGCGGCGCAAGGTGTCACTGAAGGCGCTGGACTACGGCAAGGTCGAGGACGCGGCAAAGGGCACCGTCCGCCAGACGGCGGCGCTCACCGTCGGCATCTCCGACGTGAAGGCCCGCGAGATCGGCAAGTTCCTCAAAGGCCTCGGCCTGAAGGGCGTCTCCCACCAAGTCCAGGGCCAGCAGCTTCGAGTGTCGGGCAAGAAGCGCGACGACCTCCAAACTGCGATCGCCAAGCTGCGCGAGACCGACTTCGGCATCCCCCTCCAGTTCACGAACTTCCGCGACTAGGGACCGCGCCGGAGCCACGACGGGCAGGGTGGCGCCGGGCCAGCTCCGCTGATCCGACCGAGCCCCTGCTCGCCTCGCTCGCTGCGCTCACTCGGCTCGGGTCTCCGACCCGGGTCTCGGTCGGGCGTCGCTGGACTGCCCGGCGCACCGCCCGTCGTGCCCCCGTCGCTCGTGGGTCGCGGAAATTCGTGAACGCCATGCGGCGGCCCGCACGGCGCCGGAGGGTCGCCGCCGACGCCTCTGCAAAGCGAAGGAGGCGGTGAGCCCTCCGGCGCCGTTCAAAGAGGCCGCCGCCTGGCAGGACGCGGAGCGGCCGGCCCCGGGGTGGGCAGGGCCGGCCGTCCGCGGTGCGGTGGGCGAATGTCAGATGGCGTGGGTGCGGTCGAAGTTGCGGAGCCTCGCGATCCGCTCTTCCGTCGGCGGGTGGGTCGAGAACAGGTTGGCGAAGTTGACCTTCCGGCCGGTGAGGGGGTTGATGATGTACGCGGTGGCTTCGGCCGGGTTGACGTCCATCGGGGTGCGCTTGGCGGCGGCCTCGATCTTCTGCAGCGCGCGGGCGAGCGGCTCACCGGTACCGATGAGGTGCGCGCCCGACGCGTCGGCTTGGTACTCGCGCGAGCGGGAGAGCGCCATCTGGAGCAGCCCGGCCGCGAGCGGCGCGAGGATCGCCATCGCCAGCAGTCCGAAGATGTTGCCGCCTTCGTCGTCACCGCCGCCGAAGATGGCGCCGAACATCGCGATCCGGGCGATGAACGTGATCCCCAGGGCGACCGCGGCCGCGACCGACCCGATCAGGATGTCGCGGTTGCGAACGTGCGACAGCTCGTGCGCGAGCACGCCGCGCAGCTCGTCGTCGTCGAGCACCTGGAGGATGCCCTGGGTGCAGCAGACGACGGCCTTGCGCGGGCTGCGACCGGTCGCGAACGCGTTGGGTTGCGCCTCGGGCGACACATAGAGCTTCGGCATCGGGATGTCGTCCCGCCGGGCGAGGTCTTCGACGATCTCGTACAGGCGGGGAGCCTCCTGGCGGGTGACGGGCTTGGCCCGGGCGGAGGCGACGGCGATCTTGTCGCTGAACCAGTACGCACCGCCGACGAAGACGAGGGCCAGCAGTGCTCCGATGACCAGGCCTCCGGTGCCGAAGATGGCGCCGATCCCCATGAAGAGCGCGCCGAGGAAGGCCAGGAGGACGAAGGTCTTGAAGGTATTGGTGAATGCGCTTCGCATCTCACATCACCTCTTGTTCAAGCAACGCTCCGACCGGGTGGAGCGTTCCCTCCGGATCGCCGACGCCAGCCGGGCCCGTCCCAGCCGCTCGTGGAGGAACAGCCAGCCCGCCCCCGCGCCGAGCACCACCGAGGACTCGCGGAGCGCGGCGACGTAGCCGACGGGCGCCAGCCGGGCGCCGGCGAGGACCATGGAGTAGGCGAGCGTCGAGCACACACCGCCGACCAGGAACCGGCGCCACTCCCGCCGCACCGCGGGCCCGAGCCGCGGCCCCTGGCCGGAGACGACGAGGGCGACGCTCAGCACGGTGCCGGCGCCGAGCACGATGGCGATCCCGTACCCGAGGCCGCTCGACCGGCGGGCGCCGGCGGCGTCGAGGGTCGTGTACGTGCCGATGGTGGCGGCGGTGAGCCCCGCCCACAGCAGCGCGATCCGCGACACGCCCGGCCGGACGAGCGAGGCGAGCCCGCCGACCACGATCGCGATGGCGAGCCAGGCGAGCGGCGGGAGCGTGTCGCCGAGGAACAGCACGCCGCCGACGGCGGCGATGAGCGCGCCACCGCCGCGGGCGAGCGGGTACGCGAACGAAAAGTCGCCGTGGTGGTACGCACGTGTCAGCGCCACGACGTAGACGACGTGGACGACGCTCGACGCGGCCAGGAACGGGAGCGTGTCCGCGCCCGGTCGATCGACGAACAGGAACACGGGCAGGAACAGGATCCCGCCCGTCAGGTACAGGCCCCACGCCGCGACCAGCCGGTCGGCGCTGGTCTTGACGAGCAGGTTCCATGCCGCGTGCAGCGCCGCCGAGCCAAGAGCGAGGAACGTCGCCGCGACCATCGGGATTGCCTAGCGCGCCGGTCCCCCGGCCGCAGCGAAGAGCGCGCGAGGCGTCGTCAGCCGGTGAAGAGCGGTGCGGCAGTCACGGCGACCGCGGCGCCAGGCGCACCCGGCTGACCAGGCGCTGGCGCGGGGCACGTACCGGCGGCAGGGTCGAACGTGATCGTGACCTCGCCTTCGCCGGTGTGACCGCCGACGGTCAAGCCGGCGCCGTCGGGCGTGAAGCCCGAGCCGCCGCCTCCACCGCCACCGGTGTCGTCGCCGCCCCCTCCGCCGCCGCCGTGGAAACCGCCGCCTCCACCGCCGCCGGCCTCCTGGCCGGACCCGTTGCCGAAGCCGCCGGTCCCGCCGATGCCGAGACCGTCGGTGTCGCCGGTTTCGCCGGCACCGCCGCCCGAGCCACCAAGGCCGCCGCTGGTCTGGCTACCGCCGAGGCCCGCGCTCGAGCCGGCACCGCCGTCGCCACCCGTCGCGCCGCCGCCGGCACCGCCGGCGAAGCCGCCTTCCGTCCCGCCCGCGCCACCGCCGCCCCCCGCGACAATGAGTCGGCCGGCCGCGTCATATGGCGCCCGCCTGACGTCGGACGCGCCACCGCCGCCGCCCGGGGCACCAGCACCGGAGCCGCCGTCGCCGCCCCCGTTGAAGCCACCGGCACCACCGGGAGCGCCGGCCTGACCCTGACCCCCCACGTTGACCTGCAGGAGCTCGCCGGGCGTCACCGCGAGCGTGGCAGTTGCGCTGCCGCCTTCACCGCCGACAGGAGCCGGGCCTTCGCCGAAGATGCCGCCCTGGGCGCCCAGCGCGGCCACAGTGATCTGGCACACGTTCGCCGGGACCGTGAACGTCTCCGGCGCGCCCGTGAAGGAGAACGTCTGGGTGGTCGGCGCCGCGCTCGCCGTGGCGCCGAGGCCGGCGAAGGTGCCAAATGTCAGCGCGGCGCCACCGAGCAGCACGAGGGATCTGCGCGGCATCGAGATGCGTCTCCTCCACCCCACCCGTGGACTGACCGCGGGACGGTAGCAGGACACACGGGTGGGAGCGAGGACCGCTCAGTCGTAGTAGCCGGAATGGAAGTAGATGCAGGGGATGCCTTCGGCGCGGAACATCGCGACGTTCCTGCGGTCGTCCTCGATCGCGAGTCTCAGGTCGAAGCCGTAGCGACGGAGGTCGGCCACGGACAGCTGCTTGAAATCCCGCGACACCTCGTAGTCACCCCAGGGTCGCATGACGAGCACGTCCCAGCGGATCTGGTAGCGATGGAGCCAGGCCTCGGTGAGGTGATGGACACGCTCCGGCCGCGCCGTGAGCAGCACGATCGACAGCGACGGGTCGAGGAGGTCGAGCAGCACCCTGACCTCCTCGATGACGGAATCGTCGCCACACGCGTCGAAGAACGCGCGCCAGTCCCGCATCGGCGCTTCCAGGTAGTGCTGCCTGCTGGCGGCGTCGGACAGGACGCCGTCGAGGTCGATCACCGCGGCCGGGCCGGGCGGAACCGTCCCGTCCCGCCACGTCCAGTGCTCTGGATACGAGACCCGCGTCACTCCTCGTCGTCGGCGCCCTGGGCCGAGAGATACCGGTCCTTGATGCCCTCGACGACGGTGGGGTCGGCGAGCGTGGTGGTGTCGCCGAGCTGCTCGTCCTCGGCCACGTTGCGGAGGAGCCGGCGCATGATCTTCCCCGACCGCGTCTTCGGGAGCTCCTCGGTGAACAGGACGGTCCGGGGCTTGGCGATGGGGCCGATCGTGCCGGCGACGTGGTCGCGCAGCTCGCTCGCGAGCTCGTCGCTCGGCGTGTTGCCGGCCCGGAGGATCACGAACGCGCTGATCGACTGCCCGGTGGTGGGGTCGGTGCGGCCGATGACGGCCGCTTCGGCGACCATCGGATGGCCGACGAGTGCGTGCTCGACCTCGGCGGTCGAGATGTTGTGGCCGCTGACGAGCATCACGTCGTCCACGCGGCCGAGCAACCAGAGATAGCCCTCCTCGTCGCGCTTGGCGCCGTCGCCGGCGAAGTACTTGCCCTGGAACCGGCTCCAGTACGTGTCGCGGTAGCGCTGCGGGTCACCCCAGATGCCGCGCAGCATCGCGGGCCACGGCCGCGTGAGGACGAGGTAGCCCCCGCCGGGGATCGGCACCGAGTTCCCCTGGTCGTCGACCACGTCGGCGCCGACGCCGGGGAGCGGGAACGTCGCGCTCCCGGGCTTCAGGGTGGTGGCACCAGGGAGCGGGCTGATCAGGATGCAACCGGTCTCGGTCTGCCACCACGTGTCGACGACCGGGCAGTTGCCGCCGCCGATCTCCTGCCAGTACCAGACCCAGGCCTCGGGGTTGATGGGCTCCCCGACCGTCCCGAGCAGCCGCAACGACGACATGTCGTGCTTCTCGGGGAACTCGGTCCCCCACTTCATGAAGCTACGGATCGCGGTGGGTGCGGTATAGAGGATCGTGACCTTGTAGCTCTCGATGATCGACCACAGCCGGTCCTTGTCGGGGAAGTCGGGCGTCCCCTCGTACATCACGCTCGTGGTGCGGTTCGCGAGCGGTCCGTAGACGATGTACGAGTGGCCGGTCACCCAGCCGACGTCGGCCGCGCACCAGTACACGTCGGTGTCGGGCTGGATGTCGAAGACGTTGCGATGCGTCCACGCGACCTGCGTCAGGTACCCGCCGGTCGTGTGCATGATCCCCTTGGGCTTGGCAGTCGTGCCGCTCGTGTAGAGGAGATAGAGAAGGTCCTCCGAATCCATCGGCTCCGGGGCGCACTCGGCGGGCTGACCGGGGACGACGTCGTGCCACCACAGGTCGCGGCCGTCCTGCATGGGGATGTCCTGGCCGGTGCGACGCAGGACGAGGCAGCGCTCGATCGAGGGCGTCTCGGCCATGGCCGTGTCGGCGCTCTCCTTCAGCGGCACCACTTGGCCCCGCCGCCACGCCCCGTCGGCAGTGATGAGCAGGCGGGCTTCGGCGTCGTTGATGCGGTCGCGCAGCGCCTCGGCGGAGAAACCGCCGAAGACGACCGAGTGGGGCGCCCCGATGCGCGCGCAAGCGAGCATCGCGATCGGGAGCTCGGGAACCATGCCCAGGTAGATGTTGACGCGGTCGCCCTTGCTGATCCCCAGTGACTTGAGCGCGTTGGCGACCCGCTGTACCTCGTCGAGCAGCTGCGCGTACGTGATCGAACGCGTGTCGCCGGGCTCGCCTTCCCAGTGGTAAGCGACCTGGTCACCGTGGCCGGCGTCGACGTGCCGGTCGAGGCAGTTGACGCTGACGTTGAGCTTGCCGCCGACGAACCACTTGGCGAACGGCATCTCCCATTCGAGGATCGTGTGCCACTCGTCGATCCAGTCGACGAGCTCGGCGGCCTGGCGCGCCCAGAAGCCTTCGTAGTCGCGTTCGGCCTCGCCGTAGACGTCGGTGGAGACGACACGGGCGTCCTTCTTGAACTCGGGCGGCGGCGGAAACGTGCGGCCTTCGGCGAGCAGGGCCTCGATGGTGGCGCCTTCCGGCATCGCTCCCCCTTCGTCGCAGCTGCCCGAGTCAGGCTATCTGCGACCGGGGTCACGCCACCTCTTCCGAAATCCCGACAGGGGGTTGTCGCCGCCTCTCTGCAACCTGTTCTTGCAACCGATCAGCACGAGACAGGAGGAACGACATGGGATCACCCGTGGTGTGGTTCGAGGTCGCCGGGCGCGACTTCGACACCCTTTCGAAGTTCTACACCGAGCTCTTCCACTGGAAGGTCAACGCCGACAACCCGGCCGGCTACGGCATGGTCGACACCGGCGGCGAGGGCGGGGTCCAGGGCGGGATCTTCGCCGGTGACGCCACCGAGTACGTGTCGTTCTACGTGCAGGTGCCCGACCTCGAGGCGCGGCTCAAGCAGGCCGAGAAGCTCGGCGCGAAGGTCGTCCAGCCGCCGACCCCCACGGCACCGGACGGGCCGACGATCGCCATGGTCCAGGACCCCGAGGGCCATCGCATCGGCATCCTCCAGGAACCGGCCTGACCCGATCCCGACCCGGCCGGCGCGCGGCCTCCCCCGGCCGCGCGCCGGTCTTCGGCGGCAACCGCCGCCCATGTACCGTTCGCACGTGCCGCAGCGGTGGACGGTCGGCGACTCCGTCATCACTCGGGTACCGGATGAGCAGTTCGAGCTCGTCGTACCGCAGGACGAGGCAACCACGAACGTGCTCCGCTCCCAGGCTTCCTGGTTGTCGCCTCAGTTCGTGACCGACGCGTTCGAGCTGCGGGTCGGGTCGGCGGCCCTCGCTATCGACACACCGGGCGCGCGGGTCGTGGTGGACCCGTGGCTCGCGTTCGACGACGCCGATCGCACGACACCGGACGCTGCCGCCCGCATCGACCGGTTGCTCGCCGATCTCACCGAAGCCGGCTTCCCGCCGGAATCCGTCGACGTCGTCGTCGACACGCACATCGACGGCGTGGGCGCCAACACGCGACCTGCCGCCGGCGGCGAGGTGCCGGCGTTCCCGAACGCCCGGTACGTGATCGCATCGGCGGAGATCGCCGGCCTCGACGCGGGCCGGCGTCCGGGTGCCGAGCCGTTCGGCGTCCTGTGCGCCGCCGGGCTGGTCGACGAGCCGGGCGGGACCATCGCGGGTGAGGTTTCGGTCGAGCCGGGACCCGGTCACTCTCCCGGGCACCACGTCGTGCGCGTCGGGCCGGAGGGAAGCGGCGCGGTCATCGTCGGCCACCTGTTCCTCCATCCTGCGCAGGTCTACGCGCCCAACCCGCGCGCCGGCCTCGACGAGCACGTCGAGCTGGCCGCGAACACCCGGCGTGCGTTGCTCGCGCGCGCGGCCGACGAGAAGACGCTCGTCATCGGCCCGCTGTGGGCGTCCCCGGGCGCGGGCATGATCGTGCCCGCCGACGAGCCGGGCCGTTGGCGCCTGGAGCCGACTGGTTGACAACCCCTGTTGGGGGCGCCGGTGGGTGGCGTCGCCGGGCGTCGGCGGCGAGCGAAGCGATACCGCCGGGCTCGTGGGTGGGTGGGGCCCGGCGACGGCAGCCCGCCGGTGCCCGAATCCAGCCGACCGAAGCGCGTCAGACGCCCTTCGCGAACACGAACACGCGGTGGGCGCCGAGGCCGGAGGGATCGGTCAACGCGGCGGCTTCGCTCACCCGGCTGCGAGCCGCCATCGCGTCGAGGTCACCGACGGCGGCGCGCTCGCGCCAGGCGCCGCGGGCGTCGTCGGCGAGCTGGTCGATCCCGAGCGCCGCGAGCCACACCGCCTGGGCGGTGTGCTCGACGAGGCGGAAGCCGGCTCGCTCGGCGTGGGCAACGAGGTGCTCCTCCGGCACCGTGCACGTGATGTCCTGCTCGCCGGGGTCGGCGAGCGGCGGTCCCCCGTGCTGGTGAGCGCGGAACGTGCGCAGCCAGTCCTCCTGACGGAGTGTCACGAGCGCGGCGGCCGTGGCCGCGTAGTCGACGACGACGAGGAAGCCGCGCCCCCGGGGGGACAGTGATGCCGGCAGCGACGTCGTCCGCCGCTGCCGCGACCTCGGGTGCGGCCGGCACAGGGACCTCGACGAAACCACCGTCTCCGATCCCGACGCGCACCTCGGTCCACGCATCGCCTGTGCGCTCGACGATCCCGAACGGGAGGTTGTCGAGCAGCTCGTTCGCGAGCACGACACCGCTCCCGATCTCCAGCGCCGGGAGCTCGGGCAGCGACGTGACGATGGGGCCGAGCCCGGTGACCGGGATCGGCGTCTCGTCGTACTCGCCCTCGCCCTCGGCCGGCTCGGCGGGACCAAACATCCGGTCGGCGGGCTCGAGGGTGAGGAGATCGCGCTGCGCGGCCCGCAGCGCGTCCGAGCGTTCGACGAGCACGTAGCGGAGCGCGCGAGCACAAGCGGGCTCGGCGCGGAGGACGTCGGACGCCAGGCGCCCGCGCCCGGCTCCGGCGTCGACCACGACGAGCGGGTCGGGTTGCGAGAGCTCGGCCCACATCGTGTCGAGGAAGCGCGCGACCAGCGCGCCGAACAACACGCCGATCTCCGGGCTCGTGACGAAGTCGCGGCCGGCCCGGCCCGCGCCCCCACCCCGGGCGAAGAATCCGCCCGGCTCCGCGTACAGGGCGGCGTCGACGAAGGGGTCGAACGGGATCGGCCCCTCGCGCCGGATGCGCTCTGCGATGCGCTCGGCGAGGTCACTCATGCGTTGCCTGATTTTGGCGTCGCTGAGTTCCGCATACCGAGACTCAGCGACGCCAAAACCATCAGCCCGGGAAGGCGACCTCGCCGATCCGGGCGAACAGCTGGGGGTAGATGCCGATCACGACAACGACGATCGTCGAGAGCGCCAGGGCGATACCGAGGGCCGGCGGGGTCGGCGACGAGATCGTCTCGACGCCGGATTCCGACGGCTCGCGGAACCACATCCGGCGCGCGACCGCCGCGTAATAGAAGAGCGCGATCACCGAGTTCACGGCCGCGACCACACCCAGCGTGTAGGCCGCGGTGGTTCCGGCGTTGAAGATCGCCCGGAACATGACGAACTTGGCGAACCACCCCGCCAGGGGCGGGATCCCGGCCAGCGAGAACAAGAACGCCGACATCAGCAGCGCGAGGACCGGCGCCGTCTGGCCGAGCCCCGAGTACGACGCGATCTCGCCGGACCGGGTCCGGCGGGCCACGGCGATCACCACCGCGAACGCGCCCAGGTTCATCGCGCCGTAGATCAGCAGGTAGACCACGACGGCCTCGAAGGCGGAGCGGGCGGCGTGCCCGTCGGCCGCCACCGCGAGTGGGGCGAGGATGAACCCACCTTGCGCGATGGACGAGTACGCCAGCATGCGGACGATGTTCGTCTGCCGCAGCGCGCTGAGGTTGCCGAGCGTCATCGACGCCGCCGCCAGCGCCCACAGCACCGGCTGCCACGCCTCCTGCGTCCCGAAGAAGCCGAAATACACGAGGCTGAGGATGGCGACGAACCCACCCGCCTTCGACGCGACCGACAGGAACGCGGTGACGGGCGTCGGCGACCCCTCGTAGGTGTCCGGGGCCCAGAAGTGGAACGGTACGGCGCTGATCTTGAACGCGAACCCGACCAGCGTAAGGAAGATCGCCACCGCGAACAGCGGTGGAAGATCGGGTCGGGCGGCGTAATGACCGATCTTGCTGAGCAGGGTCGAGCCCGACAACCCGAAGATCAGCGACATGCCGTACAACATCACCGCCGACGACAACACGCCGAACAGGTAGTACTTGATCGCGGCCTCGTTCGACTTCGTGTCGTGCTTGCGCCAGCCCGCAAGGACGTAGGTCGGGACGGAGATCAGCTCGAGGGCGACGAAGATCGTGATCAGGTCGCGCGCCGAAGCCATGACGACCATGCCGAGAACTGAGCTGAGCAGCAGGAAGTAGTACTCGCCCTGGTAGTAGTCGCCCTCGCCGATATAGTCGACCGAGACGAGCAGCGTGACGTACGCGACGAGGAGGAAGAACCCTTTGAGCGCGAGGGCGTAGTCGTCCACGACGTACGCGCCGCCGAACATCGTGCGGGTGGTCCCGTCGGCGGCCAGCGTCAGGATCGGCACCAGTGACGCCAGCACTCCGACCGTCGCGATGCGCGACGTCTGGAACCGCTCGCGGTCACGGAAGAAGAAGTCGGCGACGAGCACGACGAGGATCGTCACCGTCAGCATGAGCTC
>WNFV01011359.1_pt1 | contig 19561 bp, 11 predicted proteins | sample 5400101 | NCBI WGS metagenome assembly WNFV01 (sample SAMN13153361, study PRJNA577476) | soil metagenome | isolation source: 115 cm soil or saprolite under grassland replicate 1 | place: USA:California | collected 2016-06-15 | reverse complement strand
CGGAAGGGTCCCGAAGGGAAGTCCCTTATCGTGCAGGAGAACCTGCCCGGAATTGGCACCTTGCCGGCGTCGCCGCCGGTAGGTTGTCGTGGCTTCAACGGGCCGGTCCCTCCGCCACTCTTGATAAGGCTATTCAGTTGCCCGTGATGGTACGAGCGGCCTCCGCACCGTGTCAACCAACTCGGGAGACAGAGTGGCGTGGCGCACACGCAGTACGTCAGAGAGTGGCTGTCAGGCCTTGCGTTCGAGGATGGGGCGGGCGATGACCGGGTCGTCGACGACGAACGCGAACATCGCCCGATCCCCCCAGCGGCCGAGGAAGAGGTGACCCAGGATGTTGACCCCGGCGTCGGCAAGCGCGCGGGCGAGGGTGGCCATGCCGCCCGGCCTGTCCGGCACCTCCGCCAGGATCGACTCGCCCTCGATGAAGGTGTACTGGCCGGCCTCCAGCACCTCGCGCGTCGTGGGGTCGTCGGAGGCGGTCAGGATGATGTGGCCGATGTCGCCGATGCCGCCGCCGCCGATGGCGCGGAGGTCGACGCCCCGCGCGGCGAGCGCCTCGGACAGCGTCGCGAGGCCGCCCGGTCGATTGTCCAGCTGGACGACGAACTGGTTACCCATGGCCTCCTCCGTCCGCGATCGGCAACCGGCTCGATCGTATCTCGCAGCGCCTGCCCCTGGCCGTGAGTGGCCGATTGTAGTTGCATGACGCTCCTCGTCTGAGCCAACGGGAGCGCGCCGAGCAGGCCGAAGGCGCGATATCGGCCCCTGGTCGCAGTGCGATCCGCGGCCGGAAATGGTGCGGGCGACGCAAACGGGGCGCGCATCTCACGACGCTGAGCGTCAACCAGCGCGGCAGGGATCAGCCCCAGGCCCTGCGCTTCGGTTCGGCGATCGCCCGTACCAAGACGACTATGCACTCAGCCGGGGGCTCGCGCAACCAGCTTGACCTGCATCCGTAGGCTCGTGGCCTCGGGGCCGCCGAACACCCGTCGATATCGCTGGCAGCGCTTGCTCCGGGGTTGAAACGAGGGTAAGCCACCGAATCGGCGCCTGCCACCCGCCTCATGCGGCCGAACCGCTTCCATTCACTCATGCGGGTAACGCCGGCGCCGCATCGACACAGCTCAATGGTCCGAGCAGGACCGGGTATAGCGATGGTGGCGTTGCCGACGGGGCCAAGGCCAGCTTCACCGCGGATCACTACGGTCGGTGAGGCCGACGCCCGCGCGGGCGTGAGCGAGCGGGATCAGCTGGGGTTTGGTACCGGCGAGGCGGAGCCCGGCTCGGCCGTCGGCGCGTCGGTGGGTGCGTCGGTGGGGGTCGCGGTCAGCGTGGGTGGCGGGGAGTCGGTCGGCGCTGCGGTCGGGGCCTCGGTAGGAGCCTCGGTAGGAGCCTCGGTAGGAGCCTCGGTAGGAGCCTCGGTCGGCGTGGCGATCGGCGCGTCGGTCGGCGTGGCGGTCGGCGCGTCGGTCGGCGCGTCGGTCGCGGTCGGTGCATCCGTCGGGCTCGCGGTCGGACCCTCGGTTGGAGTCGGTGTCTCTGACGGCGTCGGCGTGGGTGGCGGAGCGACGGACCTGATCGTCATCCAGCGCTGCAGTGGCGGCACCCCGGCCGTGGCAAGCCGAGTCGTGCCGCTCAGGAGATCGACCTTGAGGATCGTCATGCCGCCGCGGGCGGCAGCGGTCGCGTACGCGGGCACCGTGAACGGCACGTCGACCTCGGTCGACGCCCCGGCCGCGAGCGCGGGCATTGGAATCGTGGCCAGCCTGGATCCGGGGGCATTCGAGCCGTCGTACCACGGCACGGCCGGGACCGAGCTGAGCGTCAGGCTGACCGCACCGGCAGCCCAGGCTCGCGGAGAGGTATTCGTGATCCGCACCCGGGCGGACTGCGCGCTGCCCTCGTCCGCCGCGGCGGGTGGCGCCGAGATCAAGTCGTAGCGGGCTCCCCAGGTTCGGGTCGCGAAGAACCGGTAGAGCGCCTCGTAGTAGGCCTCCGCGATGACCTGCATGCCTCGACTGGACTGGAGGAGTCGGACTTCGTAGGCGGAGCCCATGGCCAGCGATTCGGGCAGGACGCCTGGCATCAGGGTCGGCCGGTCGCAGTAACCGGGCAGGTACGAGCGGAGAACGTAGAAGTCCAGTGCCTTGACGCCTCGGTCTTTGGGATACCAGGTCGACGTGCGCAGCGTCCGCAGGAACGTCATCAGCTGCGTCTGGACCGTCGTCGCCAGCGTGCGATTGGTGGCGGCGAAGGTACGGGTCCGGTCATACCAGGTCTCGGTGCCGCCCACGCCGGGCGGCGTGCCGTTGTTGTGGAGGGCGAGAAAGACGTCGGCCCGGGCGGCGTTGGCGATCTCGATCCGCGACGCAAGCTCGTCCCGGTAGACGACCTTGCCGTCGCGGGTCCAGTCCACCAGACCCCGATTGACGCGCGTATCGCTCGTCCGGGTCATCACGACCCTGACGCCGGCGCCCAGCAGCATCGCTCGCAGCCGCATCGCGATGCCAAGGTTGGCGGTCTTCTCGTTGGCAGTGCCGCGGACGGCGCCCGGGTCAGGTCCGCCATGGCCTGGGTCGATCGCCACGGTGATCGAGCCGGGATTCTGCGGGTAGATCGCGTGGCGGGCCTTGGTCACGTAGCGGTCGACCGAGAAGGTCCCCAGCCCGTTGGTCACGGTCAGCCGGAACCGATAGGCCGCGTCCTGGACGAGGCCGCCGGTGGAGCTCCGGCCGTTCCAGGAGACGTTGTATGCACCGGCGGCCTGGGCGGTGGCTGCGCGGAGTGTCCGCAGCCCGCGTCCGGCATAGTCGCGAATGGTCACGCTGACCGTCGCGCGCCGGCTCAGCTCGTAGTGCAGCCTCGTGGTGTCGGTCACGCCGTCGCCGTTGGGGAAGAACACGCGTGGCGAGACGGACGCCATGGTGACGGTATCGGCGATGGAGGCGCCCGCGGTGGTCGCCGGCAGGGCGACGAAGAGCAGCTGCGCGACGAGACCCACAACCGCGACCAGCCATGGACGGCGAACTCGGAGGCGAGCTCGGAGGAGACGGCGGGACATGGCCCGACGGTACCCGTCGCCCCCGGTCCGCAACTACGGTACGTTGGGCCCAGCCGACTCGGGCCAGGTCTGGCCGGATGGGACCAGCGATCAGCCGGACCCCGAATCGCACTGGACCGCACCACGGCTGGGTCGAGCTCGCCGTGTGTCGGATGCCCTCGTGCCGATCGAGCCGCCGTCGCCGCGCCGCAGCTCGATCGCCCGCGAGTAGGCCTCCACGTAGCGCGGGGCAGGTCCGGTCAGCCAGTCGAAATCGACCGCCATCCCCCGCCCGACGATCGCATCCCAGCCCAGCCGTCCGGTCTCCCGGGCCTCGAAACGGTCGATCGCCTGCTCGCAGGCCCACTCAAGCCCGCCCGCCGTCGGCCAGCGGAATGCGAAGCCGGTTCCCTCGCCCGGTCGGTCGTGCTCGTCGATGACCGTGTCGCGCAGGCCGCCCGTCGCGTGGACGATCGGCGGGGTTCCGTAGCGCAAGGCGATCATCTGGCTCTGGCCGCAGGGCTCGAAGCGTGAGGGCATGAGGAAGGCGTCGGCGCCGGCGTAGATCCGGCGGGCCATCGTCCGGTCGAATCGCTCCACGAAGGAGACCTGATACGGACGGGCGGCTGCCAGCGCTCGAAGGCGGATCGCCAGGGCCTGATCGCCGCTCGCCTGGACGACGAGCCGGGCGCCGCGGTCGATGAGCCGGGGAGCCGCATCCAGGACCAGGTCGAACCCCTTCTGCTGATCGAGCCGTCCGACCATGCCCAGCACGGGCCCGGGGTCCGTCGCGTCCAGGCCCAGTCGCGTCAGCAGATCCCGCCGGCAGACTTCCTTGCCGGCGGGTTCGGCCAGGGAGTACCGCGCGGCGACCTCGCCGTCGGTGGCAGGGTCCCATATCCGCGTGTCCAGCCCGTTGAGGATCCCGAAGAAGCGATGGCCCTTGGCCTGCAGCGTGCGGTCCAGACCGAAGCCCAGGCCGGGCGTGAGTGCCTCCGCCGCGAAGCCCGGGCTGACCGTGTTCACGAGCTCGGCCCGCTCGATGCCATCCCACAGCAGGTCGATGCCCGTCGCGTCCGGGGCAACCAGCCCGTCGCCGGGTGCCAGCCCGAGCAGACCGAGGTCGGCCCGCGGCACCCAGCCGTGATAGGCGAGGTTGTGAGCCGTCAGGAGCGCCGCGCTGCGGCCGATGACGGGATCCGCGGCCAGCCAGGCGTCACGGTCCAGGAGGGCGGGCGCGGCATGCCAATCGTGGAGATGGAGCACGTCCACCGGTCGGCCACCGGCCGCAGCGTCCGAGCGCAGGGCCTCGAGGGCCGCCCGGGCCAGGATCGTGAACCGCCACGCGTCGTCGGGATGGCCGTAGATGCCGTCGCGATCGAAGGCGGGCGGATAGTCGATGAGGCGCACCCGGTAGCCATCGGCGGCCAGCGGCACGACGCGAACCGCGGCCGACCCGCCTGCCCGGGCGTCCGGCACCCGAACCGTGATCGCCCGCCGGCGGCCTGCCGGCAGGGCGATGCCGCGGTAGTACGGCAGGAAGACGTCCACCGGCGCCTCGACGGTCGGGCCTCCCTGCCGCGCCTGAACCGGGGGATTGACTCGCGGCAGGGCTCGCGCCAGCGCGTCCACGACGTCGGCCAGGCCGCCCGTCTTGGCCAACGGCTCGCACTCGGCGGCGATCATCGCGACGCGCACGGCGGCCATGGTACGTGCCGGGACGCCTGGATTCAGTCCGCCCAGGCCTCACTCGCCGTGGCTTGCCGGCAACGGCCACGCGGGAACACCGGCCGCGACGATCGTTTGCCTGCGTATCATTCCCCGAATGGAGCCAGTCCGAATCCCGACCGAGCCGGGCGCGATTTTCCGCCTGCCACCCCAGCTCGAGGGGCTGCGCCGCCTCGCCTACAACCTGTGGTGGACCTGGCACCCGCGTGCCAAGATCCTGTTCAGCCGCGTGGACGGAACCGCCTGGACCAGGTACCGCAATCCGATCCCTGTCCTGGCCGGGCCGGTCGCCTGGAGCGAGCTGCTGGAGAACCCGGCGTTCATGGCCGAGTACCAGACCGTGATCCGCGCCTTCGACCGGTACATGACCAACGGCGCGGACCACTGGTTCCACCGCACCCACGGCGACTCTCTGGACGGGCCGATCGCCTACTTCTGCGCCGAGTACGGGTTCTACGAGAGCCTGGGCATCTACTCCGGAGGCCTGGGCGTGCTGGCCGGCGACCACATGAAGTCGGCCAGCGACATGGCCCTGCCGTTCGTTGGCGTTGGGCTCATGTACCGCAAGGGCTACTTCCGTCAGACGATCGATGCCGACGGCCACCAGGAGCACGCCTATCCCGACTTCGATCTCACCCGGCTGCCCCTGCTCCGGGTCCAGGGCCAGGACGGCGACCCGCTCCAGGTGGCGGTCGAGGTGCCCGGCCGGTCCCTGGCCGTCGCCGTCTGGCTCGCCCAGGTGGGCAGGGTGCCGGTCCTGCTGCTCGACACGGACGTCCCCGACAACGACGATGCCGACCGGCCGATCACCCACATCCTGTACGTTCGCGGCCGCGAGATGCGCCTCCACCAGGAGCTGGTCCTTGGCGTCGGCGGGGTCCGGGCGATCCGCGCCCTCGGCGTCGAACCGACTGCCTGGCATCTCAACGAGGGCCACAGCGCCTTCCTGCTGGCCGAGCGGGCCCGCGAGCTGGTCGCCAAGGGAGTGACGCTCGACGACGCCTTCGCCCAGGTCAAGCGCGACGCGGTGTTCACGATCCACACCCCGGTCGCGGCCGGCAACGAGCGATTCGATGGGGACCTCGTTCGGCGGGTCGCCGGTCCACTCCTCGACGGTGACCGCCGGCCCGGCACCGGCGGCGTGCCGGTCGAACGCGTCCTGGAAGTCGGCCGCGGCCCCGACGGCGACGAGCGCCAGTTCGACATGACCGCCTTCAGCCTTCGCCTGACCACCGTCGCCAACGCCGTCAGCCAGCTGCACGCCGTGACCGCCAACGGGACCTGGCAAGGGGTCGTGGACAAGCCGATCCTGGGCATCACCAACGGCGTACACGTACCGACGTGGCTGGGCTCGCCGGTTCGCGAGCTCCTGGAGCGCTACCTGGACGCGGACCTGGATGACCTGGATGGCACGGACGACGCGAGTCGGTGGTGGGAGCGGCTGGACCGGATTCCCGACGAAGACCTGTGGGAGGCCCACCTGCGCCAGAAGCTCGAGCTGGCGATCTTCGCCAGGGGCCGGCTGCGGGCGCAGTTCGCGCGGCATGGCGAGGCCCCTTCCGTGCTCCAGGATCTCGAGCAGGTCCTGGATCCGGACGCCCTGACGATCGGCTTCGCCCGCCGCTTCGCGACCTACAAGCGAGCCGGCATGGTCTTCAGCGACATGGATCGCCTGGAGGCGCTGGTCTGGAACGCGGAGCGGCCCGTCCAGGTGGTGTTCGCCGGCAAGGCCCACCCGGCCGACCGGCCTGGCCAGCAGGTGATCCAGGAAATCTTCGCCCGTTCGCGCTCGCCCAAGCTGCGTGGCCGCGTGTTCATTCTCGAGGACTACGACATGCGGGTGGCGCGGTTCCTCGTGCAGGGCGTGGATGTCTGGCTCAACAACCCGCGACGGCCGCTGGAGGCTTCGGGCACGAGCGGCATGAAGGCCGCCATCAACGGAGTCGTGAACGTCAGCGTCCTCGACGGCTGGTGGGACGAGGGCTGGCTGGGGGACAACGGCTGGGCAATCGGCGGCCGGGACGTCAATCCGGACGAGGGAGCCCAGGACTGGGCCGACGCCCAGGATCTATACCGAATCCTGGAGGACGAGGTGGTCCCGCGCTACTACGAGCGCGAGAAGGACGGCCTGCCCCGGGCGTGGGTTCAGCTCATGCGAGCATCGATCGCCAGCACGATCTGGCGCTTCTCCACCACTCGGATGCTCCACGAATACACCGAGCGAATGTACCTGCCGGCCGCCGGCGTGGAGCCGCCCGTCGAGGAGACGACCGAACGGCCGGGAGGCGAGACGGAACGGATCGTCGCCGAGGCCGGCTGACCGGCGCATGGCGCCCCGCATCTCGCTCGCCCTGGCGCTGCACGACCACCAGCCCGTCGGCAACTTCGGCTGGGTCGTGGCCGACAACTACGAACGCGCGTATGAGCCGATGCTCCGGGCGCTGGAACGACATCCCGGCGTCCATGTGGCCCTCCACGTCAGCGGGCCGCTCCTCGACTGGATCGGCACCGAGCGGCCGGCGTTCCTCGACCGCTTGCGGGCCCTGGTGGCGCGCGGCCAGGTCGAGATGATGGGTGGCGGCTGGGCTGAGCCCGTCCTCATCGCGCTGCCGGATCGCGATCGCCTGGGCCAGCTGCGGCGGATGGCGGACGAGGTCGAGCGGCTCGTCGGCGTCCGACCGGCCGGGGCTTGGCTCGCGGAACGCGTCTGGGAGCCCGACCTGCCGGTGGCGATCGCCGGCGCCGGCTACCGCTGGACCATTCTCGACGACGCCCACTTCCGGGCCGCCTCGGTCCCGGAGGACGCCCTGTGGGGCGCCTACGTCACCGAGGACCAGGGCGCCCTGCTGACCGTCTTCGGAACGGAGCAGGGCCTGCGCTACCGCATCCCCTTCGGCGAGGTCGACGACGTCATCGCCCATCTCCATGGCCACGCGACGGAGGACGGGACGCGCCTGGGGGTCATGGGCGACGACGGCGAGAAGTTCGGTGGCTGGCCCGAGACGTTCGAGCACTGCTGGGGCCGGACCCGCTGGGTCGATCGATTCTTCGCGGCGCTGGAAGCGAACGCGGACTGGCTCGTCACGGTCACGCCCTCGGCGTGGCTGGCCGACCATCCGCCGATCGGCCGGGTCTACCTGCCCTCCGGCTCGTACGCGGAGATGGGCGAATGGTCCCTGCCGGCCGACGAGGCGCGCCAGTTCCAGCGCGTGGTTCGCGAGGCGGTTGCCGAGGGCCGCCCGGAGGCCAGGTTCCTGCGGGGCGGCACGTGGCGAAACTTCGCGGCGAAATACCGCGAGCTGGGCGACCTGCGGGCGCAGATGTTGCGCGCATCGGCGGCGGTCGCGGCCCTCGAGGGTGTACCCGCGGCGCGATCGTCCGATGGATCGTCCGACGACGGATCGTCCGCCGACGGATCGTCCGCCGACGGATCGTCCGCCGACGGCAGGCTGCATGCCGCGGCGCTCGACCATCTGTACCGCGGCCAGGCGAACGATGCGTACTGGCATGGCCTGTTCGGCGGCGTCTACCTGCCGGACCTGCGCCTCGCAGTGGCTCATCACCTCATCGCGGCCGAGGACCTCGCCGACAGCGCGGCCGGGGATGCGCAAGGCGGGTCGCGGGGCTCGGCGGGTCCAGCCCGACTGACGACCGGCCAGCTCGACCTGGATCTGGATGGGGTCGACGAGGTCCGGCTGGTGGGGCCGGGCCAGGTCGTCATCGTCGACCCGGCCGAGGGCGGCGGCATCGGCACCTGGGACATCCGCGCGGTCCGGCACGCGCTCACCGCGGTCATGCGCCGCCGGCCGGAGGCTTATCACGGAACGCTGCTCGAGGAGGAGGCGCGACAGGCCGCTGCCGTCCAGCCGCCGCGCCCGACACCGGTCGGCGGACCCACCCAGGCCGGCGCCCAGGGCGCCGCCGCATCGATCCATGACATCGTGATGGCCAAGGAAGCGGGGCTGGGCGAGCGCCTCCACTACGACGCCTGGGAGCGCCGCTCGGGGCTCGTCCACCTGTATGCCCGGGATGTGACCCCGGACGCGGTCGCGGCGGCCCGCGCCCGCACGCTGGTGGGGCCGGACGGCCCCTGCCGGGTGGTCGCGCTGACCGACGAGCGGCTGGAGCTCGTTCGCGAGGTCGTCGACTCGACCGGCCTCGATGCGCAGGTCACCACGATCCTCACGATCGGCGGCAGCCGCCGAGCGCCGAGTCTCCGTCTCGCTGTTGAGCTGCACAATCGGGCCGCGTCGGCGATCGACGCCCGCCTGGGCATCTCGTGGGACCTCGTGCTGCTCGGCGGTGGAGGCAATCCAGCGGCCTACCACGAGATCGGCGGCGAGCGCCTCCCCCATGACGGAGCCGGCACGGCCGAGCGGCTGACGACGATCGCCGCAGGCAACGAACAGGTCGGCCTGCGAATCGAGACGCGCGTGGAACCGCCGGCCGACGCCTGGTGGGCATCGATCGACACCGTTTCCAACTCCGAATCGGGCTTCGAGCGAGTCCACCAGGGCAGCGCCATGCTGCTGTCGTGGCCGATCACGATCCCGGCCGGTGGCCGGATGTTCGCCTCGGTCGAGCACCGGGTCTCCACCGAGCGAGACGCCGCCGCGAGCGAGGGTTTCCCGGCGTGATGCCCCGGCCGCGCCTCATCGTGCACGGCCATTTCTACCAACCGAGCCGCGCCGACCCATGGTCGGACGCGATCCCGGAGGAGCCGGCCGCCGCCCCGTACCACGATTGGAACGCGCCAACGTCGAGCGCGGCAACCTTTCGCGCATCAGCTTCGACCTGGGGCCCACGCTGGCGACCTGGCTCGCGCGCGAGGATCCGACGACATATGCGGGCATGCTGGCGTCCGACCAGCCCGGCGCCCGGGCGATGGCGCAGGCCTACCACCACACGATCCTGCCGCTCGCCTCGATGGCCGACCGGCGGACCGAGATCCGCTGGGGGTTGCGGGACTTCGAGCTGCGCTTCGGCCGGCCGGCGAGCGGCCTGTGGCTGCCGGAGACCGCGGTCGACATGGCCACGCTCCGGATCCTCGCCGAGGAGGGCATCGCCTACACCATCCTGGCCCCCTGGCAGGCGGCGGATCCGACGCTCGACTACCGGCGGCCGCATCGGGTTGCGCTCGGTGGCGGCCGGACGATCGTGGTCGTCTTCTACGACGCGGGAATGTCCGGCGCGGTCTCGTTCGATGGCGGCGCGACCGCAGACGCCGATCGATTCGCCGCGGAGCATGTCGCCCCGCGCCTGGCCGATGCCGAATTCGCCGACGGCACGGCGGCTCTGGCCGTGATCGCCACGGACGGCGAGCTGTTTGGTCATCATCGGGCCACGTCGATCGTCGACCGAACGTCATGGAGCTGCCATCACGGTGTCGCTCGCTGGACGGCCGAATGCGCGGACGCGACGGACGGCCGCTGGAAGGGCCCACTCAGGTCGGCACTCGATCGCCTGGCCGCCGGCATCGACGCGGTGTCAGGGGATCTATTGCGCGGGCATATCGGCGCCGGATCGCTCGGACCGGAGGACATCCTCGGCCCAGCTCGCGACGCGTACGTCGACGTGGTCTTCGGCACCGTGACACGGGAGGCGTTTGCGGTCGAATGGCTCCGCGACGCGCGGGCGGACGACCGCCAGATGCTCCTTTCGGTCCTGGAGGCGCAGCGCTGGCGGCTCGCGATGTTCGCCAGCGACGCCTGGTTCTGGGACGACCCGGCCCGCACCGAGACGACACAGGTCCTGCGGGCGGCCGCTCGCGCCGTGCGAATCATCGATGGCCTGGCCGACACCCACCTGGAGCGCCGGCTGGTCGATGATCTGTTGGCTCTCACGTCGCCGTCCACCGGGCTCGACGGCGCCGCTCTCTATCGCGACGCGCTTGCCGCAGTGGGTCAGCATCCCCCGGAGTGAGGAGTGCTGGCCCCGTGCCACAGGACGATGGCCAGGAATCCGTCAGCCCGTGGCCTGCGTCACCACGGGCTGACGAGCGGCCGGCCGGCGGGCGGGAGCCGCTGGGACCTGATGGGAATGGGTCTTCGATTGAGGCCGTCGGCGAGATGCTCGGCGACGACCGGCGCCGATCAGCGAAGGGCCACCGACTTCGCAGGCTGTGTGTCAGTGGCGGTCTGCCGTGAATCCGCGCCGAAGCGCACGGCGACCGCGCCAAAGAGCGCAAGACCTGCGACGATGAGACCCAGGAGGACGAGCTCATTCATCGCGATTCTCCAGTTTGCTATAGTTGACTAGGCCAAGTCGAACGATACTTGGACTAGCAGGCTATGTCAAGATCCGATCCTCCCACGGACCCTTCAGCCATTGGTCCTGCCGCAACAGCTCCGGCGGCCTCGGCCTCGACCTCCAATGCGCTGGACGTTGAGCGCGGCTCGGACGTCCCGATCTCCACGCAGATCTATTGGCAGCTCGCCTACCAGATCGACTCTGGCCGCCTGTTGCCGGGCTCCCGCCTGCCGCCGGTCCGGGACCTGGGCGCCGCACTGCGCGTCAACCCCAACACGATCCGGGCGGTCTACAAGCGACTGGCGGACAGCGGCTACGTCCACAGCCGGCATGGGGCCGGCACGCACGTGGCCGACCGGCCCCCCCAGCGGCGCGGTGCCGAAGCCCTGGCCGGGCTCGTCGCCGAGATGCTTCGCCGGGCGGCCCAGGCAGGCTTCACGGCGGACGAGGTAGCCGCCGCGACGTTTGCCGCCGCCACCGAGCGCAAGCGGCCCGGCGCTCACGTCCATGTGCTCTTCGTCGAATGCACCAAGGCCGACGCGACATACGACGCCGAACGGGTCGCGGCGGCATTCCCGGGCGTCATCGAGGCCGAGGGTGCCCTCCTCGAGGAGGTACCCGAGCGCATCGAACGGTTTCACTACGACCTGGTCGCCACCACGACCTTCCATGCCGACGAGGCGCTGGCGATGGTCGCCGGCCAGATTCCCGTGGTCGCGATGCTCGTCGGTCCCGGCTACATCGAGCTCGTCCACGAGGTAGCCGCCCTGCCTCCGGGCTCGACCGTAGGCCTCGTCTGCGCCTCCGATCGCGGCGCGCGTAACATCGCCGAGACGCTGGCGCTGTCGGGCACGACCGGCGTCGGCCTGATCACGGCGTCCTACGGGTCCGAAGAGGATCTGGCACGAGTGGATGGCACGGCGGATCTCATTCTCCTGTCTCGTGAGGCGCTCGCCCTCCAGCTCGACGAGCGCTTCGCACATCCCGAGCGGGTCCGGGAATGGACCTACGAGTTCGATCCATCGGGCCTGGAGCTACTCCGCCGGGCGATCGAGCGAGCCCTCGCCGACCGCGCGAGCGACGCGTCTGCCTCGGCCGGCCCCTCCACATCCGCCGCGCCGCCGACCGCGGTCGCCACATCGGGATGACCCCATGAGGTCGGCGCCGCCCGGCGTCACCGGCACCCGGATCGCAGGGCAGGCGCGCAACCGGTTCGATCTCGGCGGCCTCGTCCGGCCCGACGGTCGAAGCCACCTGGCGGACATTCCCGTCGCCCGCGAGGTCGCCTATCGCCTCAACCAGACGCGCGAGCCATCGCGGGCCGTCCACGCCGGCGAGCTCGCCGGCCTGGGCCTGCTCGACGCCCTGCAGGCGGCGCTCATCCGAGCGTACGAGCGGCAGGTGGACCCGACCGCGTTTACCACAGCCCGCCAGGCCCTGGAGGAGCGGCTCGGTTCCGACGCCCTCGACGCCGTCCTGGCCGCGTCCCTGACGGCATTTCCGCCGGACGAGGTCCAGAGCGGCGAGCGGACGGCGGCCTCGTCGCTGGGCGATCCGGCGGCTCGCGAGGCCGCCCTGCGCGACCTGCTCATCACCTGGCTGGACAACGTCAATCCGGCGATCGAGCAGCTTCGCGACCTCGTCGACGACCGCCCCATCGCCAGCCAGGCGCCGGCGTATGCCAGGGTGGTCGAGGGGCTGCGTGCCCATTTCGAGGCTGCGCCGCGGTTCGGCCCAGACGGCCAGTCGCTCGTTGGCGTGCTCCGGGCGCCCGTGTTGGCGGCACCGACCTCGCTGGCCGGCCAGCTGCGATACATCCGCAACAGCTGGGCGGCATTGCTCGGCGACGAGGCCGCCGACCTGCTCGAACGACTCCAGAAGGGCCTCGACGTGATCGCGGAAGAAGAGCGCGCCCTCCATCTGCGGTTCGGCGGTGGCGGCACCGGCGACGGCTTCGGCGCGCTGATCGGGGTCGGCGTCACGGAGGACGTCGGCGGCGAAGCGGAGCTCGAGCGTTTCAGCCAGGACGTCGAGTGGATGCCGCGGCTCGTCCTGATCGCCAAGAGCACCTACGTCTGGCTCGACCAGCTGTCCCGGACGTACAGCCGCGACATTCGGACGCTGGACGCGATCCCGGACGAGGAGCTCGACCGGTTGGCTCGGCTGGGCATCACCGGGCTGTGGCTCATCGGCTTGTGGGAGCGAAGCCGGGCGTCGCGCGAGATCAAACGGCGGCGCGGCGACCAGGAAGCCGAGGCGTCCGCGTACTCGCTCCATGACTACGCGATCGCCGACGACCTCGGCGGGACGGAGGCTCACGCCAACCTTCGGGATCGGGCCTGGCGTCACGGCATCCGCCTCGCCAGCGACATGGTCCCCAACCACATGGGAATCGATGCTCGCTGGGTGATCGAGCATCCGGACTGGTTCCTGTCCCTGCCGCACAGCCCGTACCCGGCCTACTCGTTCAATGGCCCCGACCTGTCATCGGACAGCCGGGTCGCGATCGTCCTCGAGGACCACTACTGGGACGGGACGGACGCCGCGGTCGTCTTCAAGCGCGCCGACCGCTCGACGGGCGACGAGCGCTACGTCTACCACGGCAACGACGGCACGAGCTTCCCCTGGAACGACACCGCCCAGCTGGACTACCTGCGGGCGGACGTTCGTGAGGCCGTGATCCAGACGATCCTGCACGTCGCGCGCCAGTTCCCGGTCATCCGTTTCGACGCGGCCATGGTGCTGGCCAAGAAGCACATCCAGCGGCTGTGGCACCCGTTGCCGGGTCACGGCGGCGCGATCCCGTCGCGCGCCGAGCATTCCCTGTCGCGGCGGGACTTCGAGCGGGCGATCCCGACGGAGTTCTGGCGGGAAGTCGTGGATCGGGTGGCTGCCGAGGCGCCGGGGACACTGCTCCTGGCCGAGGCGTTCTGGCTCATGGAGGGCTATTTCGTCCGGACGCTGGGCATGCACCGCGTCTACAACAGCGCCTTCATGAACCTGCTCCGCGACGAGCGCAACGCCGATTACCGACGGGTCATGCGCGAGACGCTGGAGTTCGACCCCGAGATCCTCAAGCGGTTCGTGAACTTCGTGAACAACCCCGACGAACGGACCGCGGTCGAGCAGTTCGGCACCGGCGACAAGTACTTTGGCGTCGCCACGCTCATGGCGACCATGCCGGGTCTGCCGATGTTCGGCCACGGCCAGTTCGAGGGGTTTACCGAGAAGTACGGCATGGAGTTCCGGCGGGCCCGGATGATCGAGGAGGTCAACGAGGGCCTGTACGCCCACCACCAGCGGGTGATCGTGCCGCTTCTCCATCGCCGGGCGCAGTTCGCGCAGGTCGGCGACTTCCTGCTGTACGACGTCGCCGGTGACGAGGGCGACGTTCGGGAGGATGTCTTCGCCTATTCGAACATCGGACCGAACGGCGAGCGCTCGCTCGTCGTCTTCCACAATCGGTTTGCCGACACGTCGGGCTGGATCCGCGAATCGGTCGGGTATTCGGTCAAGGTCCCGGATTCCGCCGAGCGGACCCTCGTCCGCCGCACGCTCGGGGAAGGGCTGCGGCTGGGCCGCGACGGCGGCACATTCTGGGTCGCCCGCGACACTCGCTCCGGCCTCGAGCACATCTGGCCGGCGGTCGATCTCGCCGATCATGGCCTGCGCGTCGATCTCCACGCGTACGAGTGCCGGGTGTTCCTCGACTGGCGTGAGGTCCCCGACGACGCGGACGGGACGCTGCGGCGGCTGGCCGAGCGCCTCCGTGGCGGTGGCGTAGCGTCGATCGACGACGCTCGCGCGGAGCTCGCGCTGGAGCCCGTCCGCGAGCCGTTCTGGCGGCTGCTCGAGCCGGGTGTCGTTCGCGCGATGGTCGATGCCGCGGGACGTGGCGGCTCTCCGGCCGAGGCCGTGGCGGCGCTCGAGGGCAACGCCCGCTGGCTGGCCGAGGCCGCCCACGCATTCGGCGAGACGTCGGGACCGGTCACGCCGATCGCCGAGCTCGCCGCCAACCTGCTCGTTGGGCTGCGGGCGGTTGTCGAGCTGGCCGCGACGCAGCCCAAGATCGTGAAGCCGGAGGCGTCGACGGTCGGCGTCCTGCTCGCCTGGCTGGCGAGCCGCGGCCTGGGGGGTGGCGCGGACGTGGCCGATCGCGGCCGGTGGAGCGTCGAGCGCTTCGACGCGTGGCGCATCGGCGCGGTCGCCATGTCCATGTTCCGTGGTCTTGGCATGGACGAGGCGGCCGCCGGTCGGGCGGTCGACGCGGTCCGGGCGTTGCTGTCCCTGCCCCGCTGGCCGGCCGTTCGCCGCCCAGCCGCTACCGCCGCCGCGACGATTGCCCGATCCTGGCTCGACGACAGGGTCGCGCGCCAAGCCCTCCGCGTCCACGACTGGGACGGAACGCTATGGCTCGACGGTGACGCCTGGTCGGAGCTCGTGGACCGCTCGCTGGCGGTCGAGGCGGGGCGCCTCGCCGAGGAGGACGCCGCGACTCCGGCCGCACTCCGATCGGCGACTGCGGTCGCGAAGGCGCTGCGGGGCCTGTGCCCAGCCTCGGGTTATCGCGTCGACGCCCTGCAGCGGCTCATCCAGCCGGCACCTGGTCGGTCGTCGCGACCCCGTCCTCGTCGATAGGGATCGTGAGTGGGCCCGTTCTGGATTGCCATTGGCATCTGGTCCAAGCAAGAGCTCGTCCCCGATCGTCAGCGACCCGGTGCCGACGGAACCGGGACGCCCACCGTCCACCCACCGCACGGCTTGTTGCACGTCGTGCAAGATTCCGGTTTCGTTTGCACCCCGTGCACACAACGGACGTCGGGAGGCGATCCGGTGCGGATTCCTTGCAGGCCACACAAGAAATCGGCTCCGATGCAATGCGGTAGGCGGCTCTCGACGGTTTCTTGCGTGGGATGCAACGATCGGGCCGGAATCCGCCCAGCCGACAGCCACGTGGCACGGTTACGTGCACCGGGTGCAAAGGCAGCAGCCGGAGCCGCCGAGGCTGACCCGGAACTCAGTCGAAGAGGAGGCGGCGGAGAACCGGCATGGGCGGCGAGCCGTGACTCATGACCGACTCGAGGTGGTTGCGGTAGTCGAAGCCCGGCGTCGTCCCGAAGTTCCCGACGACCCGCGCCTCGGGCACGGCGTCCGCGCCCCGAGCGTCGCCGGCGGCGATCGCCGCCCGTCGGCGGGCCTCGCGCTCGATCTCCCAGAACTCGACCGAGCCGATGAAGTACGTCGAAAGCTGCGTCGACGTGAGGCGCGCGCGGTTCCACTTGTTGCGGGCCTCGGCCTCCTCCTGGAAGCCGCCGTCGACCATGAGCCCGACGGCCTCGTCCTCGTATCCCAGGTCCATCATCACCTGGGTCACATAGACCGCCCAGCCCTCGGCGAACACGCCCGACCAGAGGATCGTCCGCGGCAGTGACGGGCTCCGGTTGGCGTAGACGCCCTGGAGGTAGTGGCCGGGCACGGCCTCGTGGATGGTCAGCAGCCTGAGCATTCGGTCGTTGTCCTCGCGCAGGTAGCTCTCGACCTCCTCCGGCGACCATTCCTCGGGGATCGGGGTCACGCAAAAGAACGACTTCTCGGCTTTGTCGAGCGGCCCCGGCGAATCGAGCATCGCGCCGCCGAACGCGCGCAGGAAGACCGGCGTCCACATGATCTGGAGCGGCTCCTCCGCCATGCCCACGACGTCATGCTCCCGGCAGAACGCCTCGATCCGCTCCAGCTCGGCCCGGCAGAAGTCGAGCAGGTCCTCCGGCCGCTGGTGCGCCGCGGCGATCGCATCGAGCACCGCCCGGACGGTCTCGCTCTCGGCGGCCGCCTCGCTGCCGGCGGTCCCGGCGGTGGGCAGCGGGCGGTCCCGCTGCCAGGCCGGCCAGGCCTTTCGAGCGAGCCGGATCATCTCCGCCCGGACGGCGGCGTATTCACGCTCGGCTCGGTCGAGCACGTCGGCCGGTGCGAGATCGATCCGGAGTGTGTGCTTGAGCTTGGCGGCGAACAGATCCGGCCCCAGCCGGCCCTCTCCCTCGGCGGTTGGAATGACCGCGTCGCGGAGGTGGTCAGCAAAGCCTGTTAGCGCGGCACGGGCGGTTTCCGCTCCGGCGCGCAGCCGGGGCAGCACGGCCGCGACGGCCGGGTCGTCGGGCGCCGCCCCCTCACCGGCCGACAGGGCGTCCCCGACGAGATCGTCGATGCCGGGCAGCTGCTTGAGCGCCGTCTCGGCGTGGAAACGCGACACCGGCCGGTCGGCATGCCCAACGAGCTGGTCGCGGGCCGCGTCCAGGAGCGCCGGCAGCCGTTCCAGCCGGCCGGCGACGCTCGTGAGGCGGGTCGCGAGCGGGGCGAACTCCCGGGCGAGCAGCGGGAAGAAGCCGCCGCCCATGAGGTAGACCCAGCCGAGCGGGTCCCAGCGCTCCTCGCCCAGCTCCACCTCGCGGAAGCGCATCGCGTCGAGCTCGAGGAGGAGGACGTCGCGGTCGGCCAGCTCCTCCCGGGACAGACGGGCGACATCGGTCCTGCCGAGCTCGCCGGACCAGCGATCCACGAAGGCCAGGCGTTCGGCGCGGCCCGCGTCGGTCATGTCCGGCCAACGGTCGTCGAAGCGATGGTCGCCGATGCTGCTGGCTGCCACCGGGTCCAGGCGCAGGTACTCGTCGAAGAACGTGGCGACGCGGTCGGCGAAGTCAGTCACGATCGGCTCCCGGCGATGGGGTATGGCCATGCGGCCAGCCTGTAGGGTAGCCTGCGCGGCGGGTAGACATCGGCTGGACTCCGTCTGCCATCATCTGCCCGTCGCCCCCGCCGGCCGGCCGTCGGGACCGCAGATGTGCGTGGAGGAACGTCCCGTGCTGGACCTGCTCATCCGGATCGTCATCAACGCGATCGCCCTCGTCGTCGCGGCCCAGCTGATCCCGGACATCCATCTCAAGATCGGCCCCATGGGCGTCGAGTGGCTGAAGATCGCGGCGATCGCCCTCGTCTTCGCATTGGTGAACACGTACATCAAGCCGATCGTCAAGATGCTGTCGTTCCCGATCACGGTGCTGACGCTGGGGCTGGTCGCGTTCCTCATCAACGCCGCACTGTTCCTGCTGGTCGCCTGGGTCGCCGACCTCCTGTTTCCCGGCATCCTCAAGATCGCCGGGTTCCCGCCGAAGCTCGACGGCAACGCGGTGATCGCCGCGATCCTCGGCTCGATCGTCATCAGCATCGTCTCCACGGTTCTGGGCCTGGTCGACTTCGGGCGCCGCGCCATCCTCCGCTGACCGCCCAATTGACGGGGGCCGGGTAGGCTAGGGCCATGAGTCCGACCGACGGCCGAGTCCCCGGCCAATCCGCTGACGCGCCGGGCGGCGGCCTTGCGCCGGGCGGCGGCCTTGCGCCGGGCGGCGGCCTTGCGCCGGGCGGTGGTCTTGTGCCGGGCAGCCCACTAGCGCCCGGCAGCCCCCGCGAGCGGTTCCGGGCCCGGCTGGCGCGCGGGCCGGTGCTCGTGGACGGCGCGATGGGAACGCTGCTGTTCAGCCGGGGCATCCCCCAGCGCGCCTGTCTCGATGAGCTGCCGACGATCCGCCCCGACATGATCGGCACGATCCATCGCGAGTACCTGGAAGCTGGCGCCGAGATCATCGAGACCGCCACGTTCGGGGCGAATCGCATCCGGCTGGCTCAGTACGGCCTGGCCACCGCCGCCCACCGCTTCAACCGGCGCGCGGCGCAGGTCGCTCGCGACGCGCGCGACGTGGCCGGGCTCGACGCCCTGGTGGCCGGCTCGATCGGTCCGCTTTCTGGTCCCACCCACGCGCCCGAGCGGCCCGATCCGGGGGCGGTCCGGGCGGCCTTCCGTGAGCAGATCGACGGCCTCCTGGAGGGCGGAGTCGACGTTCTCTGGATGGAGACCTTCTCCGACCTGGAAACCTTGATGATCGCCGCAGAGGAGGCGCGCCGGGCGGCCGACGTGCCGGTCGTCACCAGCCTGACGTTCGGCGAGGAGCTCGCCCTCAGCGACGGCACGACCCCGGAATCGGCCGCCGCGATCCTCGTCGCGGCCGGCGTCGATGCGCTGGGCGTGAACTGCGGCGTGGGCCCGGAGGCGTGCCTGGACGCGCTCGACAGGACCGGCCAGCCAACGGCCGAGACGGCCCGCTCGATCCTGCCCAATGCCGGCCTGCCGCAGCGGATCGCCGGTCAGTTCGTCTACGCCGCGGGCCCCGAGTATTTCGGCGCCGTGGTGCCGCGCATGCTGGCAGCGGGAGGATCCCTGGTGGGCGGCTGCTGCGGAACGACCCCGGCCCACATCGCCGCGATGCGGGCGGCCCTCGATGCGATCGCGACGGCCGACGGGCGGCGGGCGGCGGCACGAGCGAGCGCCGGCGCACCGGACGCGCCGTCGCGGCTGGGCGGGGCGTCGCCCCGGGCGACGGTCGTCGAGGCGGCCGGCCAGGCCGTGGGCGATGCGCCGCCACCGACCGGCCTGCTCCAGAAGCTCAACGAGGGCCGGTTCGTCATCTCGGTCGAGATCGACCCGCCGCGCTC